>Ga0065711_1006807_pt1 | contig 16379 bp, 18 predicted proteins | sample Hoacrofraction12_FD_59098 | JGI IMG/M metagenome (GOLD analysis project Ga0065711, IMG submission 59098) | Hoatzin crop microbial communities from Cojedes, Venezuela - Epithelial fraction 12 v2 (version 2) | ecosystem: Host-associated > Birds > Digestive system > Esophagus > Crop | place...
CCTGTCCTCCAGGACCTCTCAAAGATGATGGAGAGTGGCTCAGCAATGACATCCACCAGCTCCCTCAGCACTCGTGGGTGCATTCCATCAGGGCCCATGGATTTGTGGGTGTCCAGATCACTTAAGCGATCCCTCACACAGTCCTCCTCGACCAAGGGAAAGTCGTCCTCTTTGTAGGCTTCTTCTCCCAGGAGAGCAGCAGCACCACCAGGCTGTATGGTCATTTCCCCTCTCTGGTGCAACAAATACTCATCCAAACTGAAATACCTTCAAAACAAATGTCTGAGATGAACCCATCTCATCATAGCCTACAGCTCAACAGGGAGGACTCAGAGCTGACAAGTACATCCCTGCCCTGATATAAACCTAGCTCTCCTGCTTTCTCTGCTCAGTACCACACAGGACACCTGAAGATGGCACCAACTGCTCCTCCTCAGTTATTTTGGAATGAAAGGATTGGCCTTGTCGTGCTGTCTAACAGTGGAGAAAGTGCATGACACTGAATCCTAAAAGGAACACAACACCTTAAAACAGTCTTGCTTTCAGTGCCTGATTCCGGGGGTGGGTTAGGACTCGATCCTGCTGCTTGCCCAACATCTTGCAGCAGGTGCAGCAGATACCGTGCAACGTCTAGTAGCTAGCTCACTGTCCACTGTATGACTTACAAACATGTCTCATATCCAGCACTGCAGAGACCGCCGGGCACCAGTCTCATAGCTGAACATTCCAGCAGGCAGGCAGGTCGAAGAGTTTGTACTGTGATGATGAAAAACATTGTCCTGAGGGATGTCTGTCACCAAAGCCAAACCTTTCCAGCACCTGTGTGCTCTCAACGGAGATTCTCAGCACGTGGTGCAAGCAAGTCACATTTGTGGAACTTGCTCAGGTTTTGGGTTTTTTTTCTTTGCCATAGCAGGAATATTTGTCAGGCACTTCATGCACATGAATAATTTTTCTTTTAGTCAGCTTTTCCACTGGACCAGATTAATCAGGAGTAAAAACTGCCATGGCTCCACTGAAGTCAGCGGAGTGAACCCAGCCAGAGGGAAACTGACTCATCAGTACGGATCTGAGCTAAAAAGCAATGGGAAAAAAGAGAACAGGTTACCTCTGAGCGACCCATGCGGTCCAGGTTGGAGATATCATACACATCTGCTACAGCTGCTGTGTCCACTCCACCGGTGCCACGCTTTTGCAGACGCAGGTTCTCCAGGATTTTTGGAAACCTAGGATCCTATCAGAGGAAACAGGTTTGAGCTTACTGCCTTTTACTCTGTGTATTTTGCCGAATTGCTGCAATGCTATTATCCATGACTTCATAGCACCTCCAGAAAGACAGGCAGAGATGGATAGTTTTCTCAGTCCTTGGATTACAGCCTGTCTTGGTGGATGTCTGCTGAGTGGATTAATTTCCATAACAAATACAATAATTTGCAGAATAAAAGTGTGCTCAAGTAGTTGTGTATTATCCCTGGGACCTTCTTACACATTATGCTAACGTGCAGTCACTGTAAGCTGTCATTTTTCATTTGTTCCTTTATAAATCAGAAGAGCTGATTTGTGTCACTGGCCTTTCAAATGATTTACGTACCTTGCTAAGCTTGGGCAGCTTAACATGGACTCCAGCACGTAAACCAGTTCCCAGGTTAGAAGGACAGGTCAGAACATACCCGAGACGCTCGTTCCACATGAACTCCCAGCCCCGTTCTTTAATTAATCTTTCCACCTATGACGGCAAAAAAATAAAAAGAAAAAAGGGCAGCATACAAATGTCTTATATTATGATGTCTGCTTATAGCTGAGATTCTTTTCACCGTGTGTCTGTGTTGATGATGAACTTCACTAACACCAGTGGAGCTGCATAAATTCACACCTGAATACAGTCTGGTTTGGATCTGATGCAAATGTTTGCACTCATTGAGTACCGGTGCCTATCACAAGGATTTCTTCATCATTTTCTCCAGACCACTAGCTTGCAGACTCTTTGTCACTTTATCACAAAGCTCCCTGTCATGATGGTTTGGTATGGCCTTAGTCCGCGAAGCCATACCTTCAACAGAAGAATAATGGCTTTTGCCACGTGTTTCTAACATTGGTATCTTTGGAGCAAGTTTGCAACACACAAGCCCCAAGGACTCAAGTGCTTGGTAAACACGCTGAAGTAAACAACAGGAGCTGAAGGTGCTTTTTGTGTAATTTTCAAGGTTGACTCTTGGGGGAGGATACTTGATTTCTAAATGCCTAGTATTAAACAGCCACAGTTCCATTATAAGGTGACAGCATAGCTTGCATATAATGCTTTTCATTAGTAGACCAGATTAGAAAGGAGAGTGAAATAATTATCTGCAGAAAAATCACAAGGATCTGTTGACCTTTGAATAGACTGGTACTCTGTTCACTCATCTTCTCTTCTTGGGCTTATTTCTATGATTCAAATACAATTTCAATTCAGTTCTCCTCCAGAGGAGAATCGGATACATAAACCAGCTCATGCTTACAAGACCCCTGCAAATATACATGAATACTGCCATTCTGCAGCAGGATACAAAATACAGGGCCCTCCTACCATCATTTCTGTATTTTGTGAGGACACCAGAACTTGTGGTGGGAAACTAGATCTGATTTCCTGCCTCAGACACCTGCTATGGCTGCAGGTCACAGTTTCCAAAGCTGTCTGACCACCCCCCATGGCCAGGTACTACAGGTCTACTTCTGTTGAACATGAGCTAATCAGAAGAGCAGAGGCAAAGCTGGGAACAGCATCCGCAAGCCATGTCACCTGGGCCACCACCCTGTACGCTGGTCAGTCTCATTGGTGTACACTGGAAACCTAACAGGTCCTCGTTCACCACCCCAATGCCAAAGAAGCATGTTAGTTCCTTTCGTTTTTCTGTATTCCCAAACACACTGCACACTGAAACTTCCCTGTGAATGCTCTGAACTTCCTCTGCTTCCACAATCAAGAGATTGTCATTCCTTACTGTCCCCACTTGGCCTTGCCTTTTTTGGCTGGGGGCTGTGAAGTGATATGGAAGGGGTGCACAGCTGTATCAGCTCTAGACTTGTTGGGGGGTGTCTGAGACAGAGATGTCTGTAGAAAGCCAGACAAGCTGTTTTTCCAAGGTGAGAAGAATGAAGCAAGTGATCCAAGTCTGGCCCAATATGTATTTCCATACCCAGGAAGAGAAGCAGTGTGATGGAGACAAACACTGTTCCTCCATGGTTCAGATGAAATGAGCCTGCCAAGGATCTCAGTGGGGAGAAATAGTTGTTTTATGCAGTCTGAATATTCTTACAGTCTTGGAGACAATTTCAGGCCAGTTTCAGTCTGACATAATTTAACCTCTAGGGTTTCATGTATTATGGCAATGCAACCAGAAATGATGCAGACAAGAGTAGTGGAGAACAGTGTTTGGCCATGTCACCTGTCCCACTGCACCTTGTTATATTGCCTTGGGACACAGTAAAATCCTCTGTCTCTGTTAAAGCAACTTCTTCTGTGCCAGAACAGTACATGGGGCTGCGCTGGGCTGGAGCCAGCTTGCAGCTATACCTGGATTGTCTAGACAAAACAGTTTTAATCCACATACCACCTCAGGAAGGCTTTTTTTGTCTTTATGAATAGCCCTGGATATGGGTTTTTAGTATTTTAATCACAAAGCCCCATATCTCCCCAAAGTTGGCAGTGAGCCCAGAAGTCTTTAAACCCCAGTCCCGTGCACAGCCTCAGCAGCATCCACTCCGCTCCCAGCATCAGGGATGACAACCAGGAGGCTGGGCCCAATATATTCTTCATTCAAGCAAATCAAGCAACCCAAATAAAATGCTTGATTTATGAATTCCCACAGCCTGCAGGCACAAAGTGGCAAAAATGGGATGTTTCTTCAGCCAGCTGTACTGGAGATTTTAATACAGAAACTACAAAGGCATTTTATTTATTATTCCCTACAACTCAGCTAGCAATCTGCCCGTGTTTCCTTCTTTAATTACGTTAGTATGGGTTGCTATGTGGACTGGTGTTCCTTCACTTTGCTGCTCTTGGAGATGACTGTTTAGTACGAACCGCAGTAAGCAGTGCTGACAACAGCCCAACAATAAGCAAATGGGAATAATAAACTCGCAGAGATACTACCTCTTTTAAACCACGGCAAAATCTTTCAAACACACGTTTCATGTTGCCACCCTTCTCCATGGAGATCACCCTGGTGTGGTCTTCTTCATTAATCCAAACAAGAAATGTCTTGTCATTGTTATGCCTGGTTGAAAGAAAAAGAAAAAAAAATAGTATCTTTAAAAAGACAAGCCCTGAAAAATATTTCCTAGTATCCTTAGCTTTATCACAGTCTTTCAGGTTAAGCGCAGCACAATAACATTGTTCTGCAGAGTCAGCGATCTGAGCTGCTTTCACAGTTGGATCCCCATGCCAGTGGCATTAGGCAGCTTTCTTGGGCAGAGAGGGAAGAGCAGTTTTTCTGATCACATCATGTTGCCGTGGTGCTGAGCGAGGAAAAACATGTTGTCCCCTAGCGCAAGCACAACTGGGAGGTGAAGCAAAGGGAGAAGCCAAGCTCTGCACCCTCTGTCACCAGGGATGGTTTTTATTGTTCTTAGAAAACTATGCAGCTAGGAAAAAATCCCTAACGTTTACATGCTGCTGGGGGCCAAGCAATATGTCCTTATTTAATTGTATTCTCCCCCAAATCAAATCCCACTGCCCTCTGTGTGGCTCGGTAGCACCGGATTGCCACATCAGTCAAGTCACATCTCTGAGGACAGCAGCTGCACGTTGCTCCTGGACAGCGCATTAGTGATGCTGACTTGTCAGTCACGATAAAAATGCCTGAAGATACCCACTCTTACTTCAAACAGTTCGGTTGTGGCTAGATTTATTAAATGCTGGGTCTAGCCTGAGGTCACTTTTCCTGGCTTTTTCTCCGCTTTCTTCTACTACGGCCTTTCTACAGCACACAGAAGGTGATTGATAGGACCAGACTCATTTGTACAAACAGTGGCGTATTACCGGGTTTGAAGCACATGAAAATTGAAACAGTTCACTGAGAGCCTAACTTTCAGCTGGTCTTTAACTGCGACTCCCTTTTTTGCTCTTGGAGTTTGCTAGATGTATACATACTCTGCCCTGACATTGTGGTCACCCGAGGTCCAGTTACCTTGTCTTCAGTCACGTACAAATGATCAGGGGAGGGTTTTCCAAGTAGTCTGAGGTTGACCTGTCTCAGCTCCCCCTTTAATTAACGAATTAGCTAATTCACTGGTTAAGTTCCTTAACCATTTCTTTAAGGAACATGGAGGCAAGCCACGCTGAGTGCATTTAAACTGTGCCAATTGCCACCAGAGAGGTCGGTGGGAATAGTCCTGCAGCCCATAACAATGACAGGATCATAATCATTATAAGCAAAATAATTTCCAGAACGTGCACTCTTTTTGACAGTTTCTTGCAAGAGAAAGGCAGATTTTCCAAATGTGTCTTACTGAAATACTTTCCAAGCACACTAATTTTTTTCCAGTCTGCCTGATATTTCACATGTGAAACAAGCCAAAAACCTAGGTCTGTTTTATTCAGGACATCCCTGGATAGTGATTGTATTGTTGGTACTTCTCCTGTTTGCTTGTAGAGACAATGAACAGTATGCCTCAGCTTTCTCTTCTTCCTCTTCCTCAGATTTACATGGGGACCAGGGAACTAATGTGAAGCTTGCTGAAATTAAAAAATCCTCACAGATGTCCAGCAGGTCATCGGATTTCATGGATGATCAGGTTTCACAGCGCCTGCTCCTGGACCGAAATCAGATTTCGCTCATCGCAGTAATACTGGCTATGCTTCTGAACATGAGCCAGTATTATTGGACACTGCCTGGAGAACAGTTGGGGTTTTTTTGCACCTGAAGTCCCATCCTGTCTGAAAGTTCTGAACCTGCCTAGGGCAAGGAGATAGGCTAGATCGTTCCTCAGAACCCTTTTAAGCCTAATTTTTCAGTAGCATCTGGTAATGCCCAGAAGTATACCAGGATGGATGCAGATGCTATGCACTGCACAGCTGCTAGCGGGTGTGTGCACTGGTCTCAGAGCTGTTATCCCTTTCTCTCCTCAGAAAATCCTGTATTTGGGTGCAAAATATGTCAAGCATGTTGTGAAAGTAGAAACAGACCTAGAACAAAATAGAGAATTCAACTTCTATATGTCCTTTTTGTCCAGTTCTTTTGGAAAGAAAGGGTTACTTTCAGCTCTGGAGTTAAAATGACAGTGTCTCTTGACAGTGAGGAGAGGGGCAGGAATTTGCAATGCGGTGTCCTGCAGCTGTATGGTTCATAGCTGGCAGCATGGCTACAGTCTGGGTTAGAGCTGCTTTTGTAACCTCAGCTCTGCCGACTGCGTGGTGACTCACAGGCTTTTTCCCAAATCAAGTTTTTATCTAGAAATAGAAAAAATGGAGATAAAAATCCCAAGAAGGAGCCATGTCTATGATATTGTGTTGTGTGGATGATATTAGTGATGGCTTCTTGAATATAAAGGTGTTACCAATTCTGTTGTTCATTACTGTTTTTTAGGGGGTTTTTTTGTTGTTTTCTTTTGAATTAAGCAGGGAAACCTTTTTTTTTAAAGCAAACTGAGCATGCTGTGAGTATGGGGACAGAGTGGCTGCAAGGTTAGGACAATCAAGGAGATTTGTAACACAATCTTTAAAATGTGACACAAGCTTCTACATGTCACACAACATACCAGATTCCTCTGGCATCTGGCCAGTCACGTGCCATCCCAGCACATGTTAGCAAAGGTGACACTGGCTTATCAAAGAGAAAATGATCCTGGACACCAAAATGGGGTCAAAGAGAGAGAGAAAGAGAAAAAGAGAGAGAGAACAGAAAAAAAATTCAAGTTTATTCACGGAAGCAGTATAATGCTGTCTAATAGATTTTATGTGAAGACAATCAATGTACAAGTAAATCACTTTTTACACATTGTGAATCCGATTCCTTCTTCTGAAATCTGAAAGCACTTTGCCCAGGTGATTTTCCTGAGTCTAGCAGAATCTCATGAACACTGGTAATATGCCCAAGTTTTGCCAAAAACATTTTTCAAATGTAGGGAGGAATGGGAACTGGGTACCTGATACCACAAACACACACAGTAAAGAGTACTCTGGAGGGACCTGACTTCTAGCACCAAGGATGTTTCCTCCGTACAGACGTATTTCAGCATAGGTGAAGGCAACAAGTACTTAAAGACTGGGGGTGGGGGGGGCACGACTAATTCTGAAAATATATTTCTCCAGTACAGAGATTTAGCAATTTATTCTGAGCATGAAGTCAAGGTAGGGATTTAATCAGTGCTAAGCCTGACCTTTTGGAATCACAGACTTGTTCTGTTCCTTAACAGAGATGCTATTTCTGATTTAATAAATGTAGCGGTTGTTGTGCCACTGACTTGCCACATTCCAGATCATGTAGATTTTTTTTTTCTTAACTCAACTGTTTTTTCCCCAAACAACTAAGTATTTGAGTTTCATGTGTGCACTGAAAAATTAGTAGTTCTTAATTCCTCAAACACTGCCATATCAAATGTTGTGTGGGTTTATTTTTTTTTTTAAGGGGAAAGGGGTTGTTGGCAGCTGTCTTTTTAAATCTAGAGTTTAATTAAGAATACTGAGGCAAGCTGTCCAGAATAAATATGACATGGTAGACAAGTTGATATGCTTTAGTTCTTTTTCCCCTTAGTGGAGAATTTTAGGTATTCATTTTTGAATGTGATGGACATGATATAGCCAGAACCCCAACCATGCAGAAAGAAGATGTATAGGGTTCTCTTTGCTCATCACAGGGACACAACATTTGCTTCCTCACCTTGCTCCACTTGACACTTTTGCTTGAAAGAAAGATTCCTCTTTTTGCAAGAAAACAGCTGAGTACTATTAGTTTCTCTTACGTGCATATGGCCTAAATCTGCAAAGTACCAAATGCCTTCTGTGCTGAATGCCATTCAGCTAGCGCTGATTTGACCTCACCAAGATCAAATGGTGCTTATTGAAGGCTGGCGGAAAGCCTGATACCACAGAGGTTCAGGGTCCTAAAGTACTGGAAGAGGGAAGAAATGGTATGAGTTAAAGATGGAATCTGAGGTTGCAGCATTCAGTGCCTTGATTTCTATAAATCTGCATTACCATAAAAACAAACAAAATAAAGTAAAACGCTGAATCGGTGAAGCCTATTCCACTTCCCAAAGGACTTAGCCTTAAACCATGAAGGAATTATATTCTCCACGCTCCTGTTTCAACCTCTGCTTTCTGAAGAGCTCTCTCCTGCTGAAAATGGCAATGAAATAACATTCAAGACCTACAAGAGGTTATAAATGTCAAAACATATTACCAAGGACATTCAGATTAAAAAGTTACTGACCTTACATAAATTCTTATCTCCTGGTTAATCCAGACTGTGACACCTGGTTCCAGGGTTATAAATAGTTATGTTACTTCATCAGCTCCCTTTTGGTTGATGTTATGGATTAATGTGCCATGAATATAGCTAACAAGGTACAGCCATTCCTTTGGATATTTAAAATGCACATTCAAGGTTTATTTGACACGTCACATGCTGTGACAAAATCTGTGATGAAAATTCTTGTGTTTCCATCTGTGTGACAGTGAAAACTCTCATTATGGGCCTGATCCTTCAAGTCCTCAAACATAGTTACAGGACTGGGAAAAGGTCACTTGGGTGCAGTTGGCCACAACCATTTTGGGTAAATTAGAATTAGTGTAATTTTGATGCAAAGAAATTACAGCCAAAGCCCCGTATCCCAACAGTCTGGAATACACATAATATGTGATGATAATCTCAATGTAATATTTTTAGTTAGAGTGGTTATTAATATGGAAAATATCGATGTTTGCTCAAGAAAATGACCAAGAAAATGTCCTGAATTTATGTTGTTATTTGTCCAAAGAGGTGGCAACAACCGTGTATATTTTATTTGACACAGATATTGCTGAAATACAATTTCATGTTTCAGACCTGCATAGTGTATACTTAGCCAAAATATAGACCCTGGATAATTTGCCATTATATTAAAAATATTGGCAGGTCATTAACTATTTGGCTAATGCTGTGATTATCCTCCTTAGCTACACAGGAAAGCGTGTACCCCAAAGAAAGACAAAGATGAAGATAAACAAGAATAAATGAAGGTGGTGTCAGCACTGGAGCTGTACTTACATCAATAAGCTGCTGCTGATCCTTTTCGGACATATTGGTCAAGCTGTAGTACTTTCCAGAGAGGTCTCCTTTCAGCCCAGCGAGCGCGGTGACCACTACATTCTCCACCTCTCTCCGCTCTGCCCTGCTGCAGGCAGGAGGAAGGCTGAGGCCCCGGATGCTGCGGCCGGTGCGCACCCGCGATGAGAGGACATAACGCTCGTCAAATTGACCATGGGTGACCTGAAGGAAGAATGGTTCATTAGTCCACACGCAGTACCCTATGTTGTACACCACCATTAAAAAAAACAAATCCCATCAAACAAAAAGAGGGGCATCTTTCTGCCCAGCCATGATGACCTTTCCATAAGATCAGAGATACTCAGGATACCAGGAGCCCCTCAGAGTTTCAGACACCAGGAGGATTTTTAAGAAAAGCAATTTCTTTGAGTGAATGAATGTGGCAGAATCACCAGCCAGTCCTTCATGGTCCCAAAATATAAATGAATCTGTGAGGTTTTTGGAAATGTGGATGTAGGCAGAGGCAGGGGGCCAGGTACAGAAGATCCTTTGAAAGACGAAAGCCCAACAGATGCTAAACCACAGTGTAGTTGAGCTATGAAGGCAGTATTAAGCAGCAGGTAAGGTCTGATCATGTGTATGTGCGTGTAGTGGAGTCAGCTCCTGCTTTCATTCCTGCCTTTAGACACACAATTATCTGTAAGCTCCTGAACAGACTCACAGTGCCAAGTGAGACTGTGGCCCAAATGCTTAGTCCAGTTGGGACTGATCCCTCTTCTAGAAACAAGATAGGGTTGCTTCTTTCTTGCTGGTAGGGCTATGAGTGGCATCCTACTTTCCTTAACCGTAACATTACTCTCTTTGGAGTTGGATCAGGTAAAAGAAAAGTACTATTACATGCAATATCATCACTGTAAGAAGCAGCCCTCAACCTTTATTTGTTTATTATGTTATTTCAATCCTACCTTGGATGCATCCAGGTCCGTGTGATGCTTCATTGTCCGTGGATCATAGCCATTATGTCTCACTTTAATGACAGGGTCAAAAATGTCAGCAAACACCTATGGAGTCAAGAGAATCTAGACAGAGTCTGCATCATCATAAAAATGCTTAAATGCACCAGCTTCAGCCACAGAAGCAGTCCCCTGGCACAGGCTCCTGGGGGACAGATGTAAAGGGACCCTTGCAAACGCAGGCAAGGCTAAATATGAAAAGCAGGGGTGCTTTTTGACCTAGACAGGTGCAATTGCTCCTTACTTAAGTTACAAGCTTACTTTAGTTACCACAGACAGGTACTGTATGTGGTTGCAACGAGATGAGGTTTCAGGATGTATCACCAATCAGAACACAGAGTCCCTTGGCAGCTTGCCTCTTGTTTTTAGGTCATGCAGGAATACCCTATGTCTTCACTGCCATGGGATGTTAGTCCTTGTTAGAGCCACGTGTTAGAGCCACGCCTTCATGCGGATGAGCAGCAGTGGCAGTGGCACATCTAAATGAGGAACAAGAACCACAAGTGCTGATAGTCCGGAACGCCAGATCCTCAGCAGCCCAGTGTTTGGGATGTTGTTAGGAGACTGTATAATAATAGGTACCACTGTAGGCAGACTGAATGAACCAGACCACAGAGGTCAAGAAAAATAAGGATTTTCTTCTCTTTTCCTCTTCTTATTCCAGAGTTAAATAAACCTGTCCATACTATCTTCACTGGATAAAGAACTGGCTAAGTGACCGAGTGCAGAGAGTGGTGATGAATGGAGTTAAATTCAGCTGGCGGCCAGACACAAGTGGTGTTCCCCAGGGCTCAGTTTGGGGTCCAGTCTTGTTTAACATCTTTCTCAATAATCTGCATGAGGGGATTGAGTGCTCCCTCAGTAAGTTTGCAGATGACACCAAGCTGGGCAGGAGCATTGATCTGCTCAAGGGTAGGAAGGCTCTGCAGAGGGATCTGGACAGACTGGATTGATGGGCTGAGGCCAGCTGTATGAGGTTTAACAAGGCCAAACACCGGGTCCTGCACTTGGGTCACAACAAACCCAAGCAAAACAGGCTTGGGGAAGAGTGGCTGGAAAGCTGCCCAGTGGAAAAGGATCTTGGGGTGTTGGTCGAAAGCTGGCTGAACATGAGCCAGCAGTGTGCCCAGGGAGCCAAGAAGGCCAACAGCATCCTGGCTTGTGTCAGGAATAGTGTGGCCAGCAGGAGTAGGGAGGTGATCGTGCCCTTGTACATGGCACTGGGGAGGCCACACCTGGACTTCTGTGTTCTGTTTTGGGCCCCTCACTGCAAGAAGGACAATGGAGCGTGTCCAGAGAAGGGCAACGAGGCTCGTGAGGGGTTGAGAGAACAAGTCTTATGAGGAGTGGCTGAGGGAGCTGGGGCTGTTTAGTCTGGAGAAGAGGAGGCTGAGGGGGGACCTTATTGCTCTCTACAGCTACCTGAAAGGAGGTTGTAGTGAGGCAGGTGTTGGTCTCTTCTCCCAGGTAACTAGACATAGGACGAGAGGCAATGGTCTCAAGTTGTATCAGGAGAGGTTTAGATTGGATAATAGGAAAAAATTCTTCACTGAAGGAGTGGTCAGGCATTGGAAGAGGCTGCCCAGGGAGGCGGTGGAGTCCCCATCCCTGGAGGTGTTCAAAAAACGTGTAGATGTGGCACTTCAGGACATGGTTTAGTGGGAATGGTGGTGTTGGGCAGATGGTTGGACTTGATGATCTTAGAGGTCTTTTCCAACCTATGATTCTATGATTCTAATGCTGTCTGTCTTCAGCTTTTGTCATGATCCAAAAGCTGTGGCTTGATGATGTCTGGCACTTCCCAGAAGATATTTATTTTCACTTCTGCCTCTGCTGTTCCACAATGCAATTTCCACATTACCTGTATTTTGTGTGTCTCAGGGTTGCATAGCTTCACCATGAACTAAGTTTAGTCGTAGGAAGAGGGGCAGCTGTGGGAGGCAGGTGGCGGCTGCTCCCAAGCAGGTACGTTTTATTAACTTCAATTGCAGCAGAGAGGGCACCTGTAGTAACACCTCATGTTCATGCATTTCCTAACATGGAAGAGTAGGGAAAACACCATATTTATGCCCATGGTCTGCCCCTTATGTACTCTCTGGGATACAATATGTCTTGGGGGTGCATACCTTACCAGGAACCTGTCTTCATCTAAGGAGCTCTTGTGAACGATACCACAAAAACTGATTCAGATAAAACAATACTCTGGAAATGTCTTACCTCGTAGGATTCTTCATCACCTGCGACCATGCCCACAGTTTTAATGAAAGGATGGCCGGGATTGTCAACCCCAGTTTGGATGCACTGGTCCAGGGTGTAGCCGTTGGGAGTCATCTTGTCCCTTAGCCTAGAGTAAATGGCCGGTGTGAGGCACTCGGCCATGCAGTTGTTATGTTTGCGGAGATCAGGATAGTCTGCGCTGAAGAGAAGAAGAATCCCGAGCAATTAATATGGCACCCTTGAAAAGTAATCCTTGCTAGTTTGTGAAGCTATTAAAAGGATAATGAGATACAGGGTACATAGCGTGGTTTAAAAGTATAATTAGTTTAGGTTTATATGTTGCATTGGCTTTTAGGAATGGAGGAAGTTTCAGGTCACTGAAAGTACCCCATGCTGCACAGCAGTGGGCCACCACACCAACACACAACTGCAGTTTTCTGCTACTTGAAGCCATCAGGAAAACGAATCCCAATGAGCTCCCAAGGTGTACCAAGCCCCATTAAATTTCTGCTGAGACACACTTATTCGGAAGTGCTCTAACATTGTTTTGGTTCAAGTAGGAAGGTAATTAAGTTTAGCTGAAGTTCTTTGTAATTTGGAGCGCAGGTGCTCTCACAGTGTAGCGGACATCAGTGGGACCATCTGATACGTGCCAGCTGGGAAGCTCGCTCTACAATATCTGGGTTTGCGTTAATGGCGTTGCTATTTACAGAAAGCTGCATGGTGTATGAAACCAGGGAAAACAGAGATGTTACGCTTTAGCAATGCATTTATCCAACTGCGTCAGAGCCCACCTACCTTGTACTGGTAATGATTTGCTTTATGCATAACACCATTGTTTCTGTAAGAACATATTTTGACTAGGATACCATTCACCACTTTAAAAAAAAAAAAAAAGTCTGTCAGAACCTGATCCGTGTTGTTTTGCACAACTATGGCCAGCTAAGTCAACCTACAGAGAAGAAGGTCTGTAATTAGTTTCTAATCATCAGCCAGCCAGTCTGTAACGGATTTAGGAGTATTTCAAGTACTGGAGTTATACAGGAGATTTCTTTAGTACTTGCATAATGAAAATATTTTCACATTTCTTAATGTTAAAGTCTGTACAATCAGCCAGTCTGATAGATTGACCTGAAAAACATTTGACAGCTGATGAGATGAAATAAGGACCAATGTCGTGCTCTGCCTAAAATTTGAAACATTTCTTAGGCTCACAGTTGTTCAATAATGGGGTTTTTTTGAGTGTTGATACTATGTCACATCCCTGCTTTCTAGTTGTAAAGGCCATTGTTGGTGCCACCTAAAAATGGGATTATTAATACAGGGTACTGTTTTTCAGGTCACACGGTCCATGGTCAGACACATAGTCAGTGTGGCCACATGAAGACTTTGCAGCTTCTTCCTCCAAAGAAGAAGCAATTATCTTCTTCCAAAGCCCTTAACATTGCTCCTAGCTCAGTTAATGGGACGCTGTGCTCAGCTGACTGCCTAACCCCAAGTCCTTACCTTGGAGGAAAGAGTTTCCGTTTTTCCTGAACAGCAGCCTTCACATTTTGCTGGTTGAGGAGGTACCCGGTAGTGAGCACCCCTGTGCCTGCGGCGGCAAAGAGTGCAGTGGTTGCACGGCCAGCCAGGAGACGACAGAAGGTGCTAGCCATTCCTCTCAGAGGATATGATGTCTGGAAAAGAAGACAGCCCAGTGTCAACCCATAAGTCCTCATACAGTGTGAATGACTAATAAACTCTCATTTTTAACAGTAGCCCTGAAAAACAAGAAATCAATTTTTATTATTGGTTTGCACTTACATAGCATGTTCAGAAAAATGGTTAGTTAGTTATTTCTACACCCATATCTTCGGTAGAGTTGGAAATCAGTTGTTTCTTTGGTGCTGTCTTGAGCACAAAACCCTAAACCCAACACTCTGAATATTTGATTATTTTAATGACTTGGCACCATAATTTAATTCTTTAGCTTGATTTGTAGCAACAACATATTACACAAGGACATGTTTTCAGTGGTCAAAAAGGTACAGTAAAGTACGGTTACATGTGGTAGCATGTGGCATTAGCTAGGTTGTTCCTTTCAGTGCTATCACCTACAGAAACTCCTGTGCCTTTTCCATGGTAGCTTGACCTGTTAAACACTTTGTGCTTTTCCTTCCATACAAATAAAGTTTGGCTAGGCTTGAACTCATCATTTGGCTCACACCATGGGAAGGGGCATATGCTAGGGACCTAAAAATCCTTGGTAGCGTGGGAAGTCTGCCTTTTCTGATATGTGAATACACTCCATCAAAGGGAGCTAGTGGGAGCAAACACCAAAACAAAGGTAGGTGGCTCTTTACAGCAGTGGTCATAGACTTATAAAACTCTGTGTTGAAGGTTGCTGTGGGTGCAATAAGTCTGCATGGCTTCAGTGACAAATTGGACAAGCATGTGGAAGAGACATTAATTGTAGGCTTTAAGCAGACAAAAGAAACAGGCTGGCAAGAAAGTCATGGACCTGTTAGAGTGGGTCCATAGTAGGACCACAAAGGTGGTTGGAGGGCTGGAACACCTGTTCTTTGGAGTAAGGCTGAGGGAGTTGGGGCTGTTCAGGCTGGAGAAGAGAAGGCTGTGGGGAGACCTTATTGCAGCCTTTCAATATATGAAAGGGGCTTACAAGAAAGAGAGAGACTTTTTACACGGGCCTATAGTGACAGGTTTTACCAGGGCAAACATTTTAAATTGGACGAGGGTAGATTTAGGTTTGATATAAGAAAGAAATTCTTTACATGAGGCTGATGAGGCACTGAAACAGGTTGCCCAGAGAAGCTGTGGCTGCCCTACTCTCCGGAAGTGTTCAAGGCCAGGTTGGATGGGGCTTTGAGCAACTGGATCTAGTTAGAGATGTCCCTGCCCACAGCAGGAAGGTTGGACTAGATGACTTTTAAAAGTTCCTTCCAGCCCCAACCGTTCTATGAATCTGTGATTCTATGAAAATTCCCTGCTCTGAAATTTGTATGCTCTTTTTCCCAGCAGCATGTTCATAGTGCAGCTATGGGTTTGCAGTTGTGTCTGGAATACAGGAGATCTCTAAGCCTAGCAGAGAAAATTAGGAGTGATGTTCTGTGAACGTCTGAAGAAGACAATGCACTTTTTTTCTTCCAAGAATCACAATTTGACTAGTACTGCTGGTGACTGTGAGGGCCTCGGGAAGATATTACTCCTGTTTAAATAAAGGACACAAACTCCAACTTATGTCATTGACAGAAACTTGTTCTTAAAACTGGACTCTGGTGAATCATATTTGGGAAATAGGCATGAAAGACTTACAAGAAAACATGAACTTTCCCCCAGGATATGCTGCTTCAGCTGTTTTTTCAAAGTTGTCAAATAGGTAACTATATATGTAATCTCTTCACCATTCTTTCAGAGGTTAAACTAAGCACCTCAAAGCATTTGGTTTTATTTTCAGTGAAAAAAGTGTTCTACTGTCCAACAATTTTCATGTAGATCTGGGTTAGTCTGTAATTCTTTGCCTTTTCCACTCCTGTCTAAAGACAAATGCAATATTGCATCTATATCTTCTCACTTGGTAAAAAGATCTTCACATCTGCTTGCATGGTTTTCTGTTGCAAAGCAGTATCTTCTTTGTACTTTAGTTACATATGTGAGATAAGAAACACAGGTGTGTTTCAAGTTTAAGAGTCGTTTGTTTCATGTCCTGTATCTTGTTTAAACAATTTTATACCTGAATTTTATTATTGTCTCCTCCATGCCTTTAATATGCAATATACATTTCTCTAACTTTCCTTCCAGAAAAAAAGCTGACCAATTGACAGAAATTACAGTATTTTTCCACTGAAAGAATTTCCCTAAAACATCAATGGGGAGAGACCACACAGGGAAGGCTTCCCCCCCCAACCCCCACCCCCCAACC
>Ga0065711_1041144_pt1 | contig 16379 bp, 10 predicted proteins | sample Hoacrofraction12_FD_59098 | JGI IMG/M metagenome (GOLD analysis project Ga0065711, IMG submission 59098) | Hoatzin crop microbial communities from Cojedes, Venezuela - Epithelial fraction 12 v2 (version 2) | ecosystem: Host-associated > Birds > Digestive system > Esophagus > Crop | place...
CCGATCCCGCCGCCCCGATCCCCGCAACCCCGCTCCCGAGGCCGCGCTCCCGCCGCCCCAATCCCCGCAACCCCGCTCCCGCAGCCCCACTCCCCGCAGCCCCGCTCCCCGCAGCCCAGTCCCGGAGCAGCCCGCCGCAGGCTTCCCTCCAAGAACCGCTTACAAAGGAGCGGTTTTCCTCCTGCTCTGTTGCAGTTGCCAAGAAGCGCCCCTCGGACTTCGTTAGCTTTTTCAGGGATGACAAAATGCGCCCTGTCTTGCAGCCGGACAAAACGCTGGTGGGCACAGGTGTGTCACAGGCCTCACGGGTGTAACAGGGGGGGAGGGAAAGCGGGAGCTTTGCACATTCACGTCTTGTCAACCTGTAGTCTCCTTACATTTAGGTACACTGAGAGTCAAGTCCGGGATCTGAACCCAACGAAGGGACACGAGACCCTGCTCCTCACACCCCAGGCGAGCAGCTTGAACCCTGAGCCCATGGGCGTGCTGGGTCCTTGAGGATGAAGCAGACATTCCTCTTCTGTTTTAGTGAAAATCCTTAGCCTAAACACAAAATGCTTTTCTTAACAGAACCAACACATTTCTTAATCAAAATATTTTCATACCAACACTCCACCTCCCCAACCAAGCTTCACTGAAAAACCTCTCCAGGCAGCACAGAAAGAAAGCTTAATAAAGGTTTTTTAATTAATTCCTAGCAATAGCTAGGGATGGAAACCTGCCAGCGAAGTAAATTGTTAATTTTCAAGCTTTACCTTATCAGGATCAGTTTTCAAAATAATAGCCATCAGGAAAAGATCCTAAATTTCTTTCATTCACAATTTGTAATTCCATAGTGAGAAACTGATTCGCATCCTTCACAGCTACACACATTCTTCATTTCTGGAGGAGCTGCAATGCAGTACAGATACTTCTCAGCTCAGTGTCCTCAGAAAGTAAGACTGAGACAATCGTGTTACCGGTGTGGCTACTGTCCATCCAGCCTTAGTAATTTTTTATTTTATTGATGATTTCAGTGAAAACTGACTGCAGAGTAGCAATGTCAGGAGCATTTTGTTCATATATAGTTCCTTGAAAATAGGCTACTAGAGAAGAGAAGCCATTATTAGCAATCTCACAACAGGCAACGCTGCACCACCGAAAGGGAGAAGACATTGTAAATGCTTTCATTACAGGAAAATCTTCCTCGGTGAGCCACGTTTTATTACATATCAGAGAACCTATACCTCCATCAAGGTTTCTCTCTCTTATCTTACAGATTAGAGTCATTTGTAGCTTTTCCTGGTATTAAGGTATTGATGTTTCCTTTTTCTTGTATGGCATATTCACCATAAAGAGTAATTTATAGAAAACTGGTTTATTTTGCTCCCAAGCTGACAAAACTGTTTCTCTTACAGGGCGCCAGGGAGTAGGAGGGCTGTTTTACCACTTTCTATGCTGAGGCACTGCCATGTTGTTTGAGTTGGTGTGTGAACTTTTGCCACTGCTATCACTAGCTACAGGATCACTAAACAATGCAAAAATGCTCTGCGCTGAGCTAGTACATCATGCAGTATGCACCACTAACATACACACAATCTACCATCTTTAGGCTCTCCGCATGAGACAAGCAGCCTGAACTTATCTGCAGATGGCTACAAAAAATCCATCTTAAGTTCCAAGCACAACACATGGACACAAACACGTGCCTAAGCCCTTGTATGCCCAAGTGTGTGGTACATCTCTAAGCTAAAGCCCTGCATCGTGTGTTCACTTCAGATGCACGCAGGTCTGTGAGCCTGGCAGCCCGACAGCTGCATGGGGACTACTTTCCTCTGGCTTTCTACTATAGTTTGATCACGTCACTAAATGCTGAGACTAAGTCAGCAGAAGGTGTCCGATGCTCTCTGTTACACTAGTACACTTTTGTATTACCCAAAGCTGATGTTCAGCCAGCCTTGAACTTTGTATATATATGGCTATAACACAAAGGTGTCTACAAAACAGGCACAAAGTATGTCAGATCTGCTTTGAAAAAGGTACCATTCGTCACTGCGCATTCTTATTAGACCAAGCTTCTTGCTCTTCTTCTCTATGCTCACGGTGTCTTATTTTGCACATTTCTTTCCACTGACATCTCTCCAGGTTTGTGTCACACAGTGCTTGTAGCTTTAGCAAGCCAGGGAGAGCACAGCAGCTTGCAATTCCCATAGCGGTTGCTGCTCCAGCGAAGCAGAGCAGTTCTGTAATGGCTTTTGTGTAAAGCTTCCTCTGTTCTGCTTTAATTCCAGGCACACGGGGGGTTTCATCAGCTGACAAAGTTGGCAACACACTGGATTTAATACACCCTGCTACTTTGCACACCTACTGTATTCAGAACGTATGGAAAGGTACAGTCTGAGCATATTAATTATTGAAGATGACAAAGGTCAAAAGCTGGGTGATCATGTCAAATGTACCACAGCAAGGATTAGTTCCCTGCCTTACTCTGTGGTTTAATGCGATTTATGAGATTACAAGTCAGTTGGTTAAGCAATCCAGTTACCCAAGGTTTAAGAATGTGATACAAGAAGCTTTCCACCATGTCAGTGGTTTGAAAAGAGCCTCACCTGGAGGGTTACAAAATTACTCCGTCTTGCGAGTGGTTATTTACAATCGGTACCTGAGGTAGAAGTCTCTGAGAAGTCCTCTGAAATAACATGAACAGCCTTTTAGGCTTAGGAAAAGCCTCTTTTTGGAAAAAAAAGTAAAATGGAAGCTTACTTGGCTATTTTACTTTTGTATTGTACTTGTTCTGCGGGTGAATAGTTGTGGAAAACAGGCTCAGCTCTCTGGATGCTCTGTCCCAAAGATTCAGATTATTCATGCAACAAGAAGTGAAACAGAACACAGCGCTCAGAACTCCAAGCAGGTCTCACTTTTATTGAAATATCTCAAGCTTAATAAGCATGATGCACATGGCTCTTGCTATGTCACATACCCTCACAACTGCTAAGTTAGCCACTTCCTTTCAGCACAACAAGGTGAAGCAAATATGGCTGCTACAAATACAAAGCAAACTTAGAAGTCCTGCCAGGAATCACAACTGAAATACTCTTAAACTCTTTTTCCTTAAACAAAGCCTGAGGATTCCCTGAGTCTGAATTTGGAATAAAAAAATGCAAACAAACTTATAGTTTATGCATCTTTTTGCAATTTTTTTCACAAGTTTGCCTCAGTTTAAAATGCACTATTTTTTTTTTCCATGTAGAAAAGGCTTTTCTTCCTCTTGGGAATACTGACAGAGATCTGGGTTGAACTCCAGTCAGGGCACAGAAATTATCATCTGGACTGAGGCAACTAACTCTGGAGACTGCTCATACATCTGCAGCTGGCATGGAACTTCTGTGCAGTTCAAAGGAGCCAAACTCCTCTGCATAGTCAATGGAAAGAGCAAGGCACCTATATCACAGACAGTTGCAGCTCCAAAGGCAGACACCTGAGGCAGATGTGAATCCTCTCCTCCCATTAAATGGGGGCTTAGCCCCAATTTAAAGTGGAAACTGAGACAAATGGAAAGTGCCATTAACACTGCCAGGCTTCACCAGGGTGTTGCAGAGCTCCTGAACACCATGTAAGCAGCTAAAAAGTAAACATGTCTTCAAAGCAGCAGCTGATTAAGATGCAATGTCCATGCAAATTAAGTCACTCAAGCTACAGAATTAATGCTTTGGCTCTTCCCTCACCAGTAGTGTACTGGGGCAGCTTGTTTTCTAGTGGTCAGTGCAAAGAAAACAAAGCACAAGTATGATACATCATTCTCCTTGAAAGCCATAACCTATTGACAAAGCGAACTGAAAGTGGTATTTCTTTTAACTGCTTCTCCTGTTCCAGGAATCTGCAAGGGCTAGTAACAATCCTTATCCATAGCTGATATGTGAAGCATGAAAAGCTTCAGGGACACTACTAAATCTAGAGAAATGCAGCAATGAATCAGTCCCAAAACAGGAGATTTCAACTGACAGTGGTGATCTTCTCCAGCTTTATGACAGTTCTTCCAGGCAGTATGGAAAAAGATAGTCATCTGGTGTAGCTAGCTTGTATGTGATGGCTAAATAATAACGCAACAAAAAGTCACTAAGTGCTTTCTAAAGTACCAGCACCAAATGCGTCACTGCAGTACAAGGAGTACTTCCGAAATGTACTCAGAAATGGCAATGTACTGAGAAATGGCAGTGTTGTACGCACAGTGAAATACTTCTCATTTTAATTGTCAAGCACCTGAGGTGCTGAATGGACTAACTTGTCTTTCAGACATGTCACTAAATGTATATGCACACGACTTACTCCTTTTGTGCAACATCACACTGCTGTTTCTTGAGTACCACACCACTGCGTGCAAAATCAGCAGGATACAATGAGGATTTCTGCAGGAGAGAGAAATAATACTGAGAAAAACAAAACAAATATGAATCCAATTCAGTAGTCATTGCTGGCATTTAAAAAATGCATCATAAATAAACAACGTAGCATTACTGCCAGAAAAGCATATGTTCCAAACAGACAAATTCCTGGTGAACTAATACTCTGAAATACCATGCCGGTTTAGAGATACTTCCTAATCATGTTAATTATTTCATTATACATGCGGTAAGGTGCATCAAGGCCCCAGATGAAATCCAAATGTTCCCATTCTGGAATGTTTTTGTGGTAAACCAAGTCTGTGATCTGAGTGAGCAGCATAGCAACATCCTTTGGGTCTGCCAGCCAGTCCTGTCCACCAGTCCACACCGCAGTTGGTACAGTCATCTCTTTTATTTTGTAGAAAGGGGGAGTAGACTGAGGAGGCGGAAAGTAAAAAGAAAAGCATTAGAAAGAACAAGTCTTCAGTGTAACACTACACTGCAGAGTAACATACTAGCAAATGCAAGAAGAATGTGTCGGATTCTCATTTTCTCCTCCTCTCTTGAGCAGCTAGAGATGGAGATGGAGTCTTGACTCAACAGAAAATACAAGCCCTGCAATATTATAGTACTCATAGCAGTAAAGGTGTGGTTCAAGGAGTTTACAAGACAGCGGGGTAGCAGAAGCCTCAGAGAATGCATCCCACTTGAGTTACTTCTAAACACTAATCAAACACTAAAAGTGATTGCTACCCTGAAAGTCTGATACTGCGATATTTCCCAGTCACTAAAATGACAAGGGGCAAAATATTTTTAGTATTGCACACAGCAATTTAGAACAAACATGCGTGGTGATTAAACAGGCTGAAGATAAGCAATACCCAAGAACTAACAGTCTGTGCCTTACAGTGAGAAGTGCAGTGGGATCTCATGATCTAGGCAGGCAGGACCACCCTCAAGAAACAGTGTGACATCACAACATCGTATCCAAGCGTGGGCTCCATACTGACTTGGGACTACCTCAGAGCTCTGTAGTCCTGTCTTTTTTTTTTTTCCCAAAAGGCAGATCTCCAGTCTGGTTACCAGGTGACACTTGTGGCTCTTCAGTATGCAGCATAAACACAGCACCCAGAGAAGTGACCAAAGACTTTTTTGTGACACTCAAAAACTATAACATATCCATAAAAGATGTCTACCTGGTTGTAGTGAGCCATATTTGCAGCCTTGCTTCCCCAGTCATAAGCTTTGAGTTCCCCAGTCTTCACAGCCTAGAAATAAACAAATATTCACATATGCAAAGAAAAACTGCAACACTTCTATCACAGGAATAAAAAAGTATATAGGTCATCTGGACAGCTGGCAAAGGCAACTGACACAAGAAACAGTGAAATGCCAAATATTAACAAGGACAAGTGTCACTGCTTTGCCCAGTGTCATAGGAGCGGGAAACATAAATATTCGACACCATTAGACTTGGCCCCTTAAGATTTCACACTCTTTCATAGCAACAGTAGGAAAGATTAAGGAAAACAGTTCAGTGTATCCAAAGCCAGGACGTGGCAGCTCCATGCTTACTTCTGAAATATTTACCTTGCTGTCTACATGTATATGAACACAGCATGTAGCTTTCTTAGAAAGTCTACTCTGTATGACTTACCACCTACTATTTTTCAGAAACAGAATTCTATATATCAGGGATCTGGGAAAAAAAAGAAGTCCTCACAGATTTCATTCCGAGCCAACACTTGAACAGCTATCTGTACAGTGGAACACACAGCTTCTGAACAGGTGACCAAGTCCAGCTACAAGAACACAAGTAGCACTGACCACTGCTTTCATGGCAAACGTCTTCTCTGATCTGTCAGCCTGCTGAGCAAGCTTCAGACACAATAGCATCACAGGCACGAAACTGTACATTGAAGTGAAATTAAAAATATACTAATAAAGTATAAAATAAAGCCAAACAGAATAGAACAGAACAGAAAGCCTGCTGCTTTTCATTAGCTAAAATTATAACTTGCAATCAAAACAGGGTCTGCTGAAAGGGAGCAAATACTTATAACAGCATCTCTCTGAGTTAAGTTATTCTGTTGTATTGTTTGTTGGCCTGGAGTACTTACATTTAGCATATCTTCAAAAAAAAAAGGGGAGAGGAGTGAGCCACCATAACTCAGTGACATCAAAGCAGCTGCAGTGAACAGCTGCTGTTCTGACAATTGGCAGTTCCTGAATTTCACTTGGGCTATGCTGCATACATATTTTGGGGTTTTATTCCATTTAAATATCAGAGACATCAATATTGTACAAACAATCTAGAGTCATGGACTTTTTAGATTCTGGAAACTTTACCTGGCTCCAGTGGATAATGTTTTGTACAGATGTCCCCGCAGGGCAGTGTGTTGAATACACATCCACTCGGCTCTGCAACAAGATAGTTAACATGGTTTACTCCTCATAGTGCAACAGTTCTATGCGTTACTGCTTCTCGAACAACTAACAGAAAATTTTCCATTCCTCTTAAAACCGTTATAAACAAAAGTTAACTGGAGCCATACATACACATGAGGTACAAGGTTCAAATGTTTGGGGGATTAACTACGATTAACCACAGAACTTTAAACCTGAACTTTAAACCTAATAATGATATCACTTATGCATTTTTTTGTATATTCAGAAGATGTTTTTTAAAGTGCCAGTATTGTAAGAATTGGGGGCACATTAACTAATATTTAGATAGACCTCCAGAGAAACCTTGCGTTACTCGACATCTATAGTAGCTGTCAGTCCAAATTGATTCAGAACTTCATGTACTTTGAGTTTAGAAGTACAAAATACCCAGGGCAAACTTAATTCCTGGCAGAAAAAAAAAATCCACCATTAAAACCATAAAACCTGTATATGCTGGAGAAGAAAACATCAAAAAACCTGCACTTTCACCTTCATATAAAATACAAAAAATGTTTATTTTTGCACACAGAATGGTGGAAAAAAAATTCTAATTCTATCATCTCACTCCAGTAAAAAATTCTCAGCCTTCAACCATCTGTGGGTAAACTGATACCAGCTTCTACTGACTTCAGGGAGTCAGAAAACTTTCAGAAGCATTACGAAAAAAGGCGGTCTCACGCTAGTTGCTGTTAACTAGCTTTTAGATAATAAACCAAGTCCTATGAACAAGTCCTTTGGAACTAGGACCACAGATCAAGCCATCACAAGGTCAGAAATTTGTCCCAGAGAAAATAATTGCACACATCCACGAAGAGACCAGAAAATTTAAACAGTTCTCTTGAAAACAGTTGAAAACTGCAAAAGGAATTAAATACTTGCACCATCGTATTACTTCACTTCTCTTACCCACTTCCCCAACAGATCTAAAATAATGAGTTTTGGCTTTCCAGTAACATTTTAAAAGGTTAATTCTATCCATCCCAACTGGGCAATCAATCTATACCAAGCAAAGATATTAATCCAAACTCAGTATGATGAAGGCAGCATCAGGGCTTTTCTAATTAAATACAACAGATAATCAGTACAATGACACACAGTTGATACTGTGTTAAGAGTTTACAATAACTTAGCTATTAATAGTCACTAGAACACACCATATTCAAGTTTCTCTCATTAAAACCACACAGAAGAAAGAATATGTTGCCACAAAGGTCATCGAGTATTCTGTGGGTGCAAACATGGGTAGCAAGCCACTTCAGCACAGAATTCTGAGGAAGGAATTGTTTCTTTCCAAGCATGTCCTACAAAATAACAAACACATAGGAAAAGCATGTAATTGCATAGAATTACTTGGTTTTAGGTCTTATACTACAACAGTCTTGAGGTAATTACTTCCATTTGCACTGGTGACAGATGTCTCACACAAAAATTATTTATCTCCTTGTTTACAGTCCAATGGGAAGGTGACGGTTACTGCTTCTGCTACAAATGACGCAGTCCATTACGCCCACAAAAAGTACACAGGAACCGGGACAATCTTTCAAGAATTCCAAACCTAACCACAAATTCAAATCAATTTTAAATTCAGTATTTTACAGGAACACTGTACAGCTTCTTGTCATCAGAATTCTTTAAGGCTAAAATATGTTAAGCTGCATCTGCTAATGTTAAGTGGCTTTGCACATGCATGCAACTTCCTCTCTTCAAACCACAAGCTGTGGTGGCCATTGCCTCTTGATGGGTTATTTTAAAATGTCCAAGGATTTGAAAGTGTCCCACTGAGAACTTCCTTAAAAGTGACACAGCTCTTTAAAGATATGCCTGACCCATTGGTTTGTCATGGTCATCTACTTCTGCACTCCAGTTTTTTGCAAGTCATCATGAGAATCAAGTTCCTCAGCACAACATGAACATCTGCACAGGGCACTGATCAGCTACGATTCTCATTAGACAAAGTTCATTATATGCGAAACAGGAGATCACAATCGTTAGTATCACTTTTTATGTTAACTGCCTTTGGAGCAGGGAACTAATAGTGCAAACAGACACGCATTAAATCTGTACAAGGTACATTAGAGAAGGGTTTATCTCACAGAACAAACAGCTCCGCGTGGGAATCTCTACCAGTGGTGGAAAGAAATGTGATGGTTAAAAATGACACACAGCAGGGTGCTCACAACGTCTGACTTCAGGCACTTACTACAGCCTGCCAGTCTGCCTACATTCCCTTTGATGTTAACTGGGAAAGGTAAACTCCTCCAGAGGATGATTCACAGCATCTAAATAAAGCTGCTGCTCTTAATCACCCGCTGAAGAGAATCCTCTTCCAATACTAAACGGTTAATTGTGAAACAAACCTGTCAAAGTTCATGACTATTCAGAAGTATTCTGTATAAAGCGATCATATGACTCTTCTAAAACGGACCGATTATTTAATTAGCCATGTGATTTCTGTAGCTTAAATTCTAGAAGCATGTAAATAGAAAAACATAATTTTATTCCATCTATTAAATAGTAATTGTAAAATACTACTTTAAGCTGATGCAAATTGTCCCATTAGACAGTAATAAAGCTGGAGAAGCCACTGCTGACTTCCACAGAATCATTACAGTAAAACTGGTCCAGTATTCTTGTCAAACATGTCACTCTCTAATCCACAGCTATTAACATTCTTTGCTGTGCTGTTTTCAACTACAAAGGGGGACACCTCATTTGGCTTAAAACATCTACACTCAAATACAAACCTTGAGCAGCAGGTCAGGAAACACTCCCAGTTTTGTCAGAGGGCTAGTGGCAAACTTGACTGTAGCTACTGGTGCCAAAGCAAAGAACATTTTGATTTTCTTAGCCAGCTGTGGCAAAGTTGAAAAAGCAACGAAAGCTGTAAATAATACGAGAATAATTAACAAACCTCACTGACACAAGTTAGATGAGAATTTTACCTGGCAGTACTTCTATAAAATCTAAGAGAAAGTGTGCAAAAGTATTTTTAGATTAATAGCTTGACTGTTGTGTCTAGGATCAGTTTAGATATTGTAAATCAAATCTAGTTACTACAGAACACAAATTAAATGAGGCAAATCAGAAGGACTGTTTTCTTCTGAAAGACAAGTTCACGTTAACCAACCCAACACTCTTCAGTTCTTTCTGTTTGCAGGTCTAAAAGCACCCGAGCCAGGCCTTACATATAGCAAAATGTTCTGCAAATGGGAATCTTTATTCTGCATGTCTGATGATTCTGATTTATTTTAATAAAAACTGTACTGGTGGCTACTTTATCATTTCAACAGCTTCCCAGCTTTAAGTAAACACAGAAAGGTTAAGTCTTTTCATTTTAATGTTTATGAATACTCCAGGAAGCAACTAAAACCCAGAAGCAGTAGATTTCAAAAGCCCTACTTTTTCACCATTAAACCACGTATGTGGAACTTGATACCATTTCAAAAACAATGTATTCTAACAAATGCATCTCTTCACATACCCATTGTGGTGCCCTGTGAATGGCCAATGTAAAATACTTGTTCCTGGCCAGTTTTCTTCAAAATAAAGTCCACTGAGGCTGGAATGTCATACTTAGCCATTTCATCAAAACTACAAAGCAAAGATAAAAAGTTAGTTGTGTAAGTAAAGTTATCAGTGCGGAATAGCTGCACGGAGCTTTACTGCACTGCAGATCAGTTGTCTGGACATAAAGAAAAGCTTCCTTAGGATGAAGCAGAACACTGGTGATTGAGTCTTTACACCAAGCACTGGTGAAAGCAATTAACGTTCTACTGACCACCTATGAAGACTGTCTCAGGACACCATACTAACCATAAAACTCCCCTTTACTGCCCCTACATATGTGACAGCAGACGTAACCAGAAGAAAAGTATCTTGTACAACTACAACGTGACTGAACTGAGACGATGGGCAAAGAGACGAAGAGAAGCCTGCTCGCAAACAGCGTGTGTAGTTTCTCTAGTTTCTCTAGCAAGACGAGAATACCTGAAAACCCAGAATTCTTCCTGCTTCACTGTGAAGTGTGTATGTTTCCTGCACCAGGTGTTCCCTCTGCTGTTTCCCAGCCATACATCATAGCCAGCGTCTGCCAGCATAAAGCCGAGACTGTTGTAATCCAAGTTTGTGACCCAGTTGCTGGCATCTGCAAGCAAACCATGCTGCAGAAACACAGCAGGCCTTGGACCTGAAAAATAAAGCATTTATCATAGCTTCCTGTTCATCTGGAATTGAATGCCTAAGAATAAATCAAGTGAGTTACTGAAAGTCTGCTTTAGATTTGCACTTTGAATATTTAATCTACTTGACTTCATCTACCAAGATCAGCAATTTGTACAATATTCATAGTGCCATGAAATCACATATTTTCACAAAAAGCTACTTTTTATCATTAAGAATTTTGAACTAGCAACTTGCTAGTTTCCTAACTAGAGCAAAAGACTCCTTGAAGTTCAAAACAGACAGCAAATGTGCAATAAGGAAACAGAAGAAAAGCAGGAGCTACAAGAAAAATACAAGTAGCCCTCGCAAGTGTTTCAAGATCACAAATACTCAGCAAAGTGGCCCAAACATAGAGACAGATAAACTACTTATGACCCCTGCCCTGTGCCTAAACCCGGGGAAGGCGTTCCCTATACATGCTACTGAGATCTCTGTTATCCAGTTAAGACAACGCCAAACTCGGGTGCTGAGCTATGCAGCTCCCTTCCACCACCAAACCTCTGGCTGAACCTGAAGAGTGGTATGGGTAGCCAGCAAGGCAATCTCTGTCAATCTATGCTTCAAAGGACTTGGTCACCTTGACTTAAGCGGTTAGAAGAACAACAGTCAAGAGCCAGGTGGAATTTTGGAAGCCTCTCTCCTGACTTCCCCATCCTGCAAAGGGAAATGACACCTATCTGTGGAATACAGACTAAAATAAATTGAAGGTTCCTGCTTCTTCACAAAGAAAATAATATATAATCCTTCAGGAGGAACACGACCTTCATAAAATCCAAAAACCTGTCTCTGGATCTCGCAGTAGCACAGGTGCTTCAGGGTTTTTTTCCTCCTTTAATAACTGAAATCTGATAACATCGTAACTTTAGCTCAATGCCAGAGATTACTCAGGAATTTACCTCCTCCAATGACGCATCATTCTACTGCAGTACTAAACTCTTGCAATACTTCCTCCATTGATAAAGTAGACTTGGATCTTTCAGCAGAAACAGCCAAATTACAACTGTTTCAGTCACCTACACCCTCCATTCTAGGTCATGTCCACAAATGTTTTCAGTGAGCTCCAAAATCCAAATTAGCAGTATTCCTCCCTCCCGGCACTCTTTATACCTGTGACGAGGAACCTTTTCAGTGCCTGCTTTTCCTATTCTGTTAAAAAAACATGTTGTGGCATCCTGTCCCTGCAACCAGAGCAAATCTCCAGCAGTGCCAAACTGGCACGGGAGATAGTACAGTTCAACACTACTGGTTACTTCTCTGCAGTAACACTTCATTGCCTTATGAACAGTGTGCAGGATTTTCAAGCCTAACATTAAACACGTTTTTCATAACGTTCACTTTTAGCTTTGACACCTTCTTCCCTTTTACTAAACTCAGATCAATCACCCTCTGATTTTTTGGAGAATGGGCTCTCCTCAAGCTGCTAGTTGCATGTTTCATAACACAGGAAGGAGAAAACTCTTTAACTGCTTCAATGCTTTAATTCTGTTCTCCTGTTAGCCGCCAATTTCTGTCAGTTCCTTTTTCACTTTACCCAGCAGTCACCAGATCTGCACATGAATTGCACAATCATGTGACAAACTGACTTGGACAATAACAATTTTGTATCACCTCTGATCCTAAAAACCCCAGAGGGGGAATAAGAAGTAGCTCCTTAAAACTCTCCTTTCCGCTACAGAACATTTTGTTCTCTTCACTGCACCCCAAGCAAGTTGAAGACCAACTAATTTCCATGCCCTGTTTACCCATGCTATGCAGCTGTTCTAGATTTTTAGTTAATACTAAAAGAAAAAATCATTGATGTTTTGCTTTTGGCTTCCCTGGACATTTCCCCTTTTTTATTTTTTTAGCTGAAGAACTGTAGGTTTTGTTCCAAAACATCATATGATACATCATTTCAAGGGATCCTCTTCACATTATGCAGGTATTGCAAAAGAAGAATTATGGCATATATACGCTAAGTCAGCAGTAACACATCATTGGTATCTTTCTGAGAAAAGATACCAAGTCTATAAAAACTTAAGATCAACATGAACTTTGAAATCTTCATTCTTCTAGGAGATCATACTTCCCCAAATGTGCTCAGTAATCTTTGTTTTCAAAATTACAGCACTTTGCAAAGCATGAACTTGGGGTCGAGGGTGTGGCAAGGGGAATGTGGAGAATTCCCATAGGTCAGGAAACTTCTGTTTGCTTATGTCATTGATGAAGGATTCAACAAAATCAACAGGTACAAAGGCAGCCTCTCTTTTTTGCGTGGGCTTCTCTGAAATCCTTAAGTACAAAGACATGTGCCAGGTTTGACCAGCCTCGTCCCTGCACTGATCTTTACACACCCACCTGGTAAAAGACAGCAGGCTGTGCAAACATCCTAACTGACACAAAACCAGCAGTTAAGGTCAGGAAGACTGCTGCTTGGCCTTTGGCAGAAGACAAGAGTTTTTCTGCAGGTCTTGGTCACACCTAAGGCTGTAGGATAATCAGATTTCCTTCTTTTTTATCTCTCATCCTAGCTTTTTTTCAGTCCAAGGGTTCTCAGGCTGCTGTTGTATGCATGCAATTGTCTGTAGGATCTTTTACAAGGGGTGGCGATAAGATTGATACCAAATTCAGCTATTGCTGTTCAGATACACTGTTGATGCCATATGCAGTGTACGAGTATAGCAAGTGAAAGGCTAAGTTTCTCTCCTCTTCCACATACATTTGTCTCATTTTTAAAGCATTCTATCATTCAGTCCTTGCAGAAACCTTTGGCTATATTGCTCCTTTAAGTTTCAGCTTACATTCCTCCTATCCTTTCTCTCCCTCACCTCCTCACCTGTACACTCCCTGCATCCCTTCCATGATTTTATACCAGCTTTCACAGTAAATCTCACAGCCTGTAACAGTGCTCTGGTGGCACATGCCATTGCTCCTCCCAGTCCCCATCAAATCACATCCATAAAACAACCTCGTCTGGGCTGACTGTTGTCCACTAGCTGTTACATATCCCAGTTTGCAGTATATTTTAAAATGTACTGCTCTCACGATGTTCTCAGGGATTTTACCTTATTATATTGTTTTACCTATTTAAGCCGGTGTGTAAAATATGACACCCCAGTAGAATGGGTCTGGCATGTACCTTACTGCAAATAAAGCTTCAGAGAGGATAAAATTAACAAACAAATTCTTATTTTACACAGAAATCAGGCAGTAATGATTTTTTGAACATTCTAGCGGGAACTCTTGTAGTTTAGTTACAGTTGACCAAAAGAGGCATGTGAACTGCCCCTACTTCTGAAAACGGTCAGGTGAACTTCTTTGTTATAAAGAAGCATTTTTAAAAATAGTGGTTGAGATAACCGAAGAATGTTACAATCAATCTCTTTTCAAGACACTTTATTACTTCGAAAAACCCAACAAATCTCAACCCATATTTTCCACTTAGTCGAAAATCCAGGCCTCTCTGTCCCTCAAAAAAATCAAACAACAAGGAAGGGTTTGCATTAGTGCCCCAAAAAAGGCAATGTCAGGAACATACAGCCTTCTAACTCCCTTCTCCCTTCACTCAAGTCACTTGACACATGACTAACCTATTTTGGCCATAACATTCACCAATAAAACATTCTAACAGCACAGGTCACGTGGTCATTAATCTTCTTCTGGACTATCACAGGAGCAGAGGTTTTATAAATTAAAGAGACCTTTCTCATGACTTCTCATTTTCCCACGCAGACGTAAATCCTACCTTTCCTCCTCTCACGTCCTTTTCTTCCGTAGGGAATTCTGTTAATGGAAAGGATATACCCATCTTCTGTCGTCACTTCATACTCCTCACTGGGGTATCCCCTGAAGGTAATAATTTGACTCTGAAGAAAGAAAAGAAACCGCCTTGGAGTCAGACTGCCAGCCTCCTCAGTTCATTAACATGAGCAAAGTACTCTGGGATCCTTCCAAAGACAGCGATGTGAAATTAAAGGATGAGGTAGGAACGTGCTATACCACCTGCCTATTTGATGCAGACAGGTTTTCTTACGAGACTTGTCCCAGTACAGAGTCAGAACCAGCCAGAGCACAAACCTTATCCTAGGAATGTGGGATCTCCCCTTCCACTGTCATATTAGTTACTCGCATGCTGCTTACAGTGAGAAAGGAGATTGAAGTGTTGAAAAGGAGATTATGATAACAGGGTAAAACACCAAGATGTGGATTTGGCAGACAAAAATTGGAACTGTCTGCTCCCAAGAGAAGCAGCATCTTCTGGTAACAAACCACTGAGGGCAGCAAAAAGCCACTGGCACCACAGCAGAATACGGAAGAAGAGAAGGAAGCGAAAGGCTTCTTTAAAAGCATTTCAGATTTATATCTGAACTTTACACCTAATTCTCTGTCATACAGAGGACATGATCAGCCATGTGCTGAAATGAGCCACAAACACAGCAGCTTTAAAACACTGACATCACACTTCACATGTGTGAGCTGCTGACATTGCCACCTCAGCTCGTAGTTTCATGTCCCATTTCTTATTCACCTTTCTCCTCAAACCTTATGTCTCTTGCAGAGCTTTTAAGTGACTTTGCTGACAAGCTAAACAAAGAAATAATAATTTAAAAAGCCCACACATGTTTAATACTATGATTTCATTAATAGGTTTATCTCCCATCTCTTCTGTCTTGGGCTTTGTGTTATTTTCATCTGATGTATCTCCATCAGCACAGAGAACCTGCCAATAATTGGTTTTATGGCACCAACTGTGCCTTGAGAAAATGCCAGACGTTACTGGAGTTCTGCTCTTAGGCTGCTGGGCAAGGCAGAGCAGCAGCACTTAATTAAACACGCTATTTATTTTAAACCTGTCTTTAATCACCTGCAGTGACATTAACATTCCAAAATGATTTCCATCCAAATGCTCTTAGCCTTAGGCTAAGTGACTGGTTTCAGTCCTCGAAATGCTGTGTAGGCGATACTGGCGACTCGAGCACTTCTTTTCTCACAGACCTTCAGCATTTCTAGCTTGAAACACCTTCTCGCACGTGGGAAAAAACGGCACAGTTCAGACGGGGCAGACGAAAGCGCCGCTAACCCAGGTACCGACAGCGAGCACCCCCCGGAGCCGGCTGTCGCGGCAGCAGGGGAGTTAACGCCGAGCCCGTGAACGCCAGGCGGGAGGGAGAGCAGCGGCGGGGGAGCGCCCGCAGCACCGCGCTGGCGGCACCGGACGCCCCACGGACACGCTCCGTCCCGGGGGCTCGGCGAGACAGCGGCCGGACCCCAGCAACCAGCACCGGTCCGGGGCAGGAGCCAGGCCGGAGGGAAGAAGGCGGCACCCGAGCGGAGGGTGCGAGCGGCGGCTGCGGGCCCCCTCCCCGGGGG
>Ga0065711_1041145_pt1 | contig 16379 bp, 6 predicted proteins | sample Hoacrofraction12_FD_59098 | JGI IMG/M metagenome (GOLD analysis project Ga0065711, IMG submission 59098) | Hoatzin crop microbial communities from Cojedes, Venezuela - Epithelial fraction 12 v2 (version 2) | ecosystem: Host-associated > Birds > Digestive system > Esophagus > Crop | place...
AGTAGAGACAATGGTGACAGGACGAGGGGTAATGGTTTTAAACTAAAACAGGGTAGGTTTAGGCTGGATATAAGGAAGAAATTCTTCACAATGAGGGTGGTGAAACACTGGAACGGGTTGCCCAGAGAGGTGGTGGAGGCCCCATCCCTGGAAACATTCAAGACCAGGTTGGACAGGGCTCTGAGCAACCTGATATAGTTAGCGGTGTCCCTGCTCGCTGCGGGGGGGTTGGACTAGATGACCTCTAGGGGTCCCTTCTAACCCAAAACTTTCTATGATTCTATGATTTCCCTCCTGCCGGGGTTGGTTGTTAGGGCTGCTAAATCAGATCACTAGCTCAGCTGCTTTCTTACAGCTTTATTATTGTTGTAAGGCTGTAAGACTGGAAACTAGGTCCATATTTTTATCTTTGCAATCTCCTTTTGGTAAGGCCATAATACTGTACGTATTATGGAATAACAGCCTCCCTCACGCTGTGTTGAACTGAAAACCAAACATGAACCCTTCCACTCAAAATCCACAGCTTGATCTCTTCCAGAAATAACACCAGAATTCTGATATTGCACAAGACTACAGGAAGAAGTTTTTCACCATCAGGCAAAGGACAGGGGATTCAGGTCTTCCGTTCTTAGCACCAGGACAATCCTCCCACGCAAGCTTTGAAAAGCTCTTCTATAGTTTCATCAATAAAAAAGGAAAAGATTTTTTCCTATTTCTACAGCTGGGCTGCATCAGTTCATCCACTATTTACAGCTTCTGGATGCTGTGGTTGTAAGATTCATACAGATGGCTATTAAAGAAAACCCAGGCGTGGGTTTTGGAAAAGACAGGTGCATTGCAACACAAAGCTCATTAAGTCACTCGCTCTTGGGAAAGTTCACACGTAAGGTATTTCGTGGATGCTCAGAGTGCACAAAGAACGCTGCAAATATTCTAAGCTATCTCCAAATCTTAGGAGTAAACGCTGCCCCTATAAAAATGGTAAATACCGTCTACTTATTTACTTACTGACATCTTGATTTTAATTTAACAATCACCTTGATATCCACTTCCCAAATACATTTCTTGGTTTGTAAGTTGTATTAATTTAGTTAATTGATATTTCTTGAACTCCTTTCTGAGAAAATCAAATTATTTGTGCTAAAGCTCTAGAACAGGCAGCAATTCTTTGAGAGAATTTCAACACAGAACGTCCACAGACAATTCTCCTTTGCCTCTCCGGTAATTCATACTTGCATCACCCAATAGGAGAGTTAGCATCAACTTCCCCATTTCTCTTTAGCTAGCCATACACCAAACTTTATAAAGACAAACATAGAATATCAACTCTGTTGTCTCTGGCAGAAATAAAGACTATGTTCTCTTAGCACCATCCTCCCTTTGGTGTTTGGCTTCTACTAAGGCTCCCAAAAGCACATCTGCTCCCCACACATTAGAATGTTTATACCAACAGACAACTGCATTGTGACAAAAAAGGATGGAAGCGTGTTAGATGGGCAAAAAAGAAAGATTTCATTGAATAACACATATAAAAAAGCACCTCTCAGTGAAGTAATTTTTCCTGATGTTTTAAATAAATGCTGCTTTTCATTCCTCCCAAACTGTATTTATAGTATAATTATATGATTGCTGGGGGCTTCATACAGCTGAATTATAGGGTGTCTCTTCCACATTAAGGTTTGTGAAAGAGTCTCTCCGCTTCCCTTCATGTTTCTCTAACCACCGACAAGGATACTCTCAAGGCATTCTATAATTCAATTACAACTATCCACTGAGAAACATATAATTTTATGGAAAGAAGATTTATGCCATCATGTATCAATTTTTTTCCTGTTATGAAAGCATTTGTCTAAAGTCTGGTATTAAATTTAAATAGGTCTGAAACAATCTTCACCCAGCAGTTTTCAACTGTGCCATTTGACAGTTGTCAGACTGGCACAACCCCCTAAGCTAATTTTTGACTTCAGTGCTATATTGGCTAAGTACGTGTTGGAGACTATTGTATGGAAAACACTACACAAGGAGCGTATGACGAGTTGTGTGCATGTGTGTAACTATATATATGTGCTCACCTCGATTTCTATGAAACTGAATTTTACATAAATACACACACTAAACAGCTTCAATGCAATTCAACTGTAACGGCACATTCTTAGCTGCTGTACCAAATGTGATACGCTAAACACAAAGCAAAAAAATGTCTGAGCGAATCAGTAAATGGCATTATGGTATCAAAAATGCTTCTCCACCATACAGATTTTCCAGGCACAGAAACACTGGTTCGTAACAAATCAGAAAGTGTTTTAGATGTTTTTCTCTAAGGAATGATACGAATGTCCATTGTAGCCAAAATCTAAGAAAGCACTCAACGGACAATTCCCACTCAGCTAATTTTCTCCTATGCTTCACAGGAAAGGAAAGCTTAACTCGTGCATGTAAGTATCCCAGATAAGCTACAGACGGCCTGAATTTGTAGTCTAACAAAACAGCCAAAACCTGGCAAATGGCAGCATGTCTACTATCACTGCATAGCTCATAGGCATAACAAGTCCTACAATTCAAGATAGAGACAGAAAATGGCTTTAGATTTGCAAATCTTAACCACAGTTAATTTCCATTATTTTTACTCAGCTAATTTCAGTTAAATGATAGAACTAAGTTTCTCATGTCTTCTATTTTAAATCCATTGTAGAGATTCAAAAAACTTAAACAATTTAAACATAGTTTATTTTACTGTTTCAAGATTTTAATCTAGTATTATTTTTCTAGAAATCAGTATTTATTATACAACTTACATTTCATATTATCAATATCCTGTGCATCACAAAGTATTAGATCAAGAATGCAACATTTGAAACTTGATCTTCAGCTTGATCAAGTAAAGTATGATGGAAAAGTGAGTAAATTGTAAAGAAAAATAACGCAAGTATCTCATAAATGCACACAATTATGAGAGGAACAAAAGAAAGCAAGAAATCTGCTCACAGTTCTGGAATGCTTAGACACCATTGAGTTTAATATCCTGAGTAGAGAGACAGGAGTTTGCTTACCCTTGTGTAACCAGGGCTCTCCGATGTCAGAGACTACTTAGTGTAGGCATCTGAAATGTCTTTACAAGGCTACCAGCAACAGCTTTTCCAAATACCCAAGTTCGAAGAGAATCTGGCTTTGCTCTCAATATATTCATCCACAACTTTACTATCATCTCGAGGCATTTGGACCTATCTATAAAAACAACAGATCTGGAAGGTAGGATGTTTGTTGTAGGTCAACTTGTGGAACATACAAACGAACCTAGCACCAAATTCCAAAAACAGGTAAATAACATTCAGTCTTCTTGACAACATACTCTTGGTCAAGTCTTTTCTGGTCTAGTATTCTGCAGTTATTTTACCCATAAGGCCAGAAAGTAAGAATTTTCACTGTTAATACATACTTCTTTGTTTACACACAATAAAAAATACCTTTGTGTATTTAAGTCATCACTTGTGGTTTTTCAGTTGCCACCTGAAATGGATTCTGAAAACATCCCTGGGGCACAGAACTCCAGCTGGGCTGTGCAAGGAAAACAGACCCTGTGCATTTTCAAGTCATCTTTACTTGAACTTATTTTAGCGTTTTTGAAATCTGCAGCCTCAAAGCAGTCTCTGACTCATCTCTTTCTTCAGCAAATTCAAAACAAGCCATCAGAATAATTCAGCTGCACCATGGCAGTTATTTTCTATTTCCCAGTATTTCAAGCATGACTGGATGGCAGCCAATGCCGAATGCTGATTTTTGTAAGGGTAACCACTAGCTACCTAGGGAAGGGAAGAAAGTTGCCGGTTGACATATCGTATTTCATCTATCATAATTTGTCAGCTAAACCCAAGAAGGGTTTCTAAAAAGACAATCTAGACAGCACTGCAAGAGTTTTATTTTTCAGATAACGCTCGCAGTTAAAAAAAAAAAACACAGGTCTTAAACTCCTTCAGACTCCTGAAGAAATTAAGCAGATGTACTGAGCCATTTCACAATTATTTTTACAAGAGGATGTTTTCTGGATCAAGCAGTTCTAAAATGGTGTTACAAATGACACTACAGTAACACCAAGTTGACACTTAAAAATAGCGGGGAATTTAATTACCTTCATTTTGCAAAACAGACTGCATTACCATAACTTCCACCATACAACCTGATTGCTCTATAGCAACCATCTAAACATTAAACATGCTTCAAAAAAGTTATTTGTGCAAGTTCAATAGTTACAGCATCCAAAATAACTTAAAAATTGTGACCTAAATCAAAATAGTTGCAACATAAATGCATCTGAAATCTATGATACAGTCTTAAAAAGAACTAAAACCTATGCCAAACAAGAAAATAGGTATCTACATATTCTGGTTTATACCAAACAACAGATACCTCATGACCTCACCTAAGTAAATCAAGTATAAACCATTGCACAGGCTCTGTCTGCAGTGCTTAGCTACTGATGCACTAAGGAGTCTCCAACAGAGACGAAAAAGCTTCATAGAGAAATAAGAAAAAGTCAGTATCATAGTTAGAGTATTAAGTATGTACCTACAGACCATGACAGCTGTCAGTATTTTACATTCTACTCAGTTTGGGTGACTGCTGTTCACTAAAAAGTTTTGGTGGTATACAGGAATATTCAATTCTGGTATCACTTTCCACCAATTTTAAACCGGTATGAAATACCCATCATATAATAATCCGAGCTGTAGTTTAAATTGTGCATAGAAATAATGTTTACTTCTGTAATGAGCAAAGCCTTACTCAGTTTACAGGAAATAGGATTTCCTTTTAATTCTTTCATTTAAGAAAAGCTGTTCAACACTCACCCCTCTAGCTTGGAGCTTCAACGGCTTGATCAGCTCTGCTCAGCCACAAACTGCCCATGCGAGCTTGCACAAATCACTTTTCAATGTGTAAGACTGAGATAACAGCACTTCTCTACTTCATGAGAGCATTTGGTGGATAAATATGTTATGGAGTGCAAATTGCAGGGAAGCTACAATCATAAAAACTTTGGAGAGAGAGAGAGATTAGTCACCATTTATTCAATAATCTATTGTCAAATTCAGGTGTAGCAGGAACAGGAAGAAAACCGGTAAGAATTACTTCCTTTCCAGGATTTTCAGGTGCCTTAGAACAACAGCAACTAGTTCAATTTTGTTAAGATAGATATTGTTTTGATACTTTAGCACAAATCAATTTGTTGATGCCTTGAAATTTGGTAAGACCAAGCAGTAAAAAGGGAGGTAGACTATCCTTGGTGGAGCTCTGCTTCCCACTCCCTCTGTGCTCAAGGACTGACCAGTTCATCAACTTTAGCAAGGGCCTTTATTGGTCTCAATTTTTCTGAGACTCATCTATTTAGTCTAGATCCAGCCTCCCTGTACTTGGTAACTGGGACTGCGCATAGAAAAACAAGCACACACACAAAACATCACAAAAATCACATTTTGTCTAGAATCAAAAGGCAGTATCATTAAAACACGAACTACGACCCTACAGCTATCTTTGCAACTGGTCAGAGCATGGCAGCCAGAGAACATCAGCCCTAGAGACTAGGTCCAATGTGACCTAACAAAATTAAGAAACAAAAAAAAAATCTGAAAAAAAATAGCTAGTGCTCATGGTCTACCAACCAGCAATAGCAAAGGAGTAGTAGCATCCCAGATTTTTCTGGGAAAGGGAAGTATCTCTAGATTCACAGTGACTTGGTGCATTTCCCGTTTGTGACAATGATCGACACACATGGATTTTGTCATCATCCTGCCTCCAGCTGCAGTGCTTAGAGCACCTGACACATACAACAGAACTGAGTATTTAATTTCCTTTCACCTACGTGTCAGGGTCAGAGAAATGCTGGGAATTTTTCCTCTGTTTCAGTAGTACAGCATATGTGCCTCAGTGCAGCTAATCAGTAATTCTAATGGGCAACTACTCACCCTAAGATACCTCACAGTGCCATCAGGCTCATCTGTTTGAATACCGAAGCAGTGAGTTTCAACGACAGAAATGTTCCTTCAAGATAAAAATGTATTTGAGAAAGATGTAGAAGATGTCAAAATTATGCTTCAGATTTGCTACCAAATGCCCACCTGTGGTTCCACATTTCCTCTGTACCAGGTCCCACGACATGGAGAAATATTAGTTTGGATATTGTTGGCAAGCTGCCTGGAACTCCACTGTTCAGCGTAAGGACTCAATTGCTTGATGTTGCCAGAAAGAACCCTAGGCTAAGACAGGGAGCCAACTTGGATGGAGAAAAGAGATTAGTACAAGGGGAGGGGGGGGGAAGTAATGGGATAAATAACAACGCTGCAGGCCTTTAAAGACAAAGCTTGCTGGAAAGAAAATATCACATCAGACTTGTTTCTAATAAGAAAGTGAGATTACGCTGGGGAGCCCTGAAGAGGAAAACTGCTAAATCTTTGTGACACTGATCCTTGGAACACAGTGGAATAATACATTTTAATATGGTGCTGAATTCTAACAAACTGCAAAGGCCTTACTAAATGTTAAGTGAAGAAACAAAAAATTATCAAGATTTTCCAGTCTGTGAATTCCTCAAAATTGTGATTATAAAAGGGAAATAAAATACACCGATAAAAATGCAGTGGGCAAATGTGTCAGAAAGCATCCTCACAGTTAATGAGTAACCACAAAAAAACATAGGCATGCTTAGAGTACTGTTGTGACAATTAATATCTAGGGGGTACAAAACAGAAATCCTCTACTTTCTATGTATAAAATATCTTTTAAAAAAAATCAAAATGATAGCTTTGGCTTTGTATAAATTTGTCCTCGTTTTGGCTAGGATAATTTTCCTGGGAAGCTGGCAGCGGACTCAGCCGCGAGGCTGACCCAAACTAGCTGAATGGACAGCATATTTGATACTTCGCAACGTCATGCTTGGTACAGAACCGAGGGAGAGGAATCGCTGCTCGGGAACAGGCTGGGCTTTGGGTGGTGAGAAAATTGCACTGTGTATCCCTTGCTTTGTATATTCTTTTTATCAATATTATTGTTGTTATTTTCCTCTTCCTTTGCTGTTCTGTTAAACTGTCTTCATCCCAGCCCATGAGTTTCGCCTTTTTCTTCTGATTCTCCTCCCCTTCCCACTGGGGGAAGAGAGGGAGTGAGCAGCCCTGTGGTTCTTTGTCGCCAGCTGGGGCTAAATCACGATGAAATTAAAACCTTTCTCAAGGGAAAATCTCGTACATGTTATAGTACTTCTATGTATATCATAATTTGGCTATCATTGCAGCAGGACAAAAAAAATCTGATGAGGACTATACAATACTCCTTTTAAAATTCCTCAGTTATAAGTTTTCCTACAGCTTCCAAAAGCAGTCAAAAACTACGTAAAAACTACTATTTTTCCACAAGTGGAGTATTGTTAACACAGTATTCTGAACTCCACATATGTCACTGGCTGCTGTTCTGAGTCCTATTTACAAACCTCCAGCCTCCCAGTGACCCAAAAGAACAGAATAGCTCATTCTGACTAAGTATGCAATATCTGCAAGAATGAGTAAATATTTAACTGAGTTAAAGCAGATTATTGACACAACAGATTTTACAGGGGCTTGACACAGCAGGCCTTAAAGGGCAATTATCTTACCAGGAACTAGTTAGAGAGACTGATGTCAGAAGGAAATGCAGCAGTAGCCAGGTCACAAAAGGTAAGTGAAAAAGCTGTGCTGGCTGCTGCGGACATCCTAGGCACCTTGGTGGAGAAGACATCCTTCCCTGCTCCGTCAGCCACCACCTGCTTGGCCATCAGAGATGGGTACAGCATGAAGGAGGACAATCAAAATAAGCACTCGAGGTGCTGGGATCATATGATTCCTACCTGATATTATCAGTCTTTTCTTGCCACTAGTTGATAAAGTTCCTATACAAGATCAACCAGGTAAGAAACAAAGAAGCCTCGCCCCATGTGCTACCAGAGAACTGTGTTTCTCTGCAAGTGCAGTCTTTCACATGCAGATGAAACACACGACTTGCACGCTCTCATCAACACATTCTCACCGGAGGCCTAAGGACTAGCCTTTATTGTCCAGATGTAAACTCATCTTGAACAGAAACCATTTACTGAAAAGGTTATTTTGGGATTCAAATTAGAGGATCCACAGAGAACCAATTCATCAACCATCCAAACGAAGGCCACGTCCTACCGCTCTTCCAAGTGCTGAGCATATTTCTATTCTGCAAATAGAATAGAATATTTTCCCATAAAATAAACCACTAGCTACCTAATTAGATTGAAAGACCTGGCATATACTGTTTATTAGTCAACTGAATCAAAACCAGTTATCAAATAAGAATTATCCAGTCATGAAATCGTAACTGAGCTTTTACTCAATAGTAACTAGAAATCTCAGTACTGTTGTATATGGTTCATAATAGCTAGGCACATTTTTATTATGGTGCCAGAATAAAAAAAAAGAGAAAAAAATTTTGCAATTTACCTTATAATAAGTAGGTGGTCTTTGAACAAGACTACAAAGTAATCTTCAAATAAAACCAACAACAAGGAAGCATGCCTGAAAATTGTAGATCAATCGCTTTCATTAAACACATATCGGTATTCTTTCAATGATTCATTTGTTTTTGGCAATTAGCTGATGATAAAAGAACCTTCCAAATCTTTCAAGGAGTAAATATAAGAATAAAACCCTCAAATTCAGTAAACTTCCCTGTTGTCCCCCCCCAACAATCCTCATATGGTTGAAAACTGCAGCAAGCCCCACTGTTCCTGGTCTGTGGCAACGCTGGCATGCTCTACTCTAACAAAACTCTGCGAACCAGCCGAGCCTCCCAATCACCCGACTCTTTTTCACAAGCCCAGAAGTCGATCACATCAGCCTGTGATAAAGAAGTGAATCTAGGTGGGAGGAAACTGTGACCTGTTTTCATACAACAATTAGACTAAATGAACACTACACTGTCCAGCTAAGAATCTAGAGACAAAAGCTCAGATGAAAACATAGAAATCCGTCAAGCCAGGACTGTGATCAAGCTGTTAAGATCTTGCTTTTAGCATTCAAGAAAATACTCATGAAAGTCCAAGGCAAAGCTGCATTTAAAATGAACTAAAAAATATGCTTGTGTAAGAAAGGAACAAAATATTTTCTTCCGCCTCTCCTCCCAATTTTTCCAGCTGTCTCCATCAATTAGGCATGTACTACTAATAAAATACACGCTATTTAATGTATGTCTGTTATCAGGTATAAAAGCCCACAAAGTTAACATCTCAACTTCAGTTTGTACTCAAAGCCAATTTCCTTTGCAAATTTTAATAACTATATCATCATAAGCATCATGATTATCATGTTCACTATTTCTCTTGGAAAAGATTCTGGAAAGTATTGCTATAACTGCACATACATTTACAAAAACATAGTACATTCTGGGATGGAGGGATTGTTTGTTTGCTTTTTACATTACGCAACATCTTCATAGTCTGTCCAGAACAACCGTACTATAAAGATGAAAGCAGATAAATTTCTGCATGCTTCCCTGCTTCCCACCTTGTGCCATCTTCTTTTACTATTTAAACTCCTTGAAAACATGGCCAGACTGAAGAAAACGTATTTCTTTGTGGGTTTCTGAAGACTTGAAATAAAATCTGGGGCTGGGGAGGTGGGTGGATGTCAAAACAACTACTGACTACTATTGCTAACACCAGCCTTTTTAATGATTTCTTCCCAGCGGCAGTTAGATAAGCAACAATTTCAAGATTTTGATGAAAAGAAGAACTCGGAAGAGAAAACAGGGAACAGGAATGCTTTGGAGTTTAGATGCATCTATCATACTCAGGGCGTTTACACACCTTCAACATAAAACCTGACTGGTAAAGTAAGCAGGAAGATCTATCAGGAACTGATGACAGTTTTCAGCCACTAATGTCCATTACTTTCCTCCCAGAAGCCTGGTCTGGAGTCCCAGTTCCAAGCCTAAAATGCTGCCAGAGGGACAATAGATAGGCAGAGGGAGAGGAAAGATTTCCTCCAACTCACAGTGAAGCCAACTGGCGTCTTCCATGCTGACAATGGGGTAAGTAATTTCACACAGACTTCGGCACGTAAGCATCATACTTTAACACTACAAGGAACTTCTGGGTGCTGTGAATTCCATAGAGTCCATCCCTTCTAAGCACTGAATTTATCTGTAAGCACATAAGGGAAAAATCTGGGACCTGTGGTCTTCTAAGTTATAGAAAAAGCACCCAAAAAGTGGGAGAAAAACTGTAGGTCTATTGCGCAAACAGTAAGCAAGGCACAGACATTTTAGACTGTCAAGATAAAACATGGCATCATTGTTTAGGAAAGTCATTTTCTCAGAAATTCCATAATGATGCAATCCTATCTCATATTCATTTCCACTGTAATCTACTGTAATAAAAAAAATTGTAACTCAAGCTTAAACGTAAAGGAGGCAAGGCAAGAACTTGGTAGAATTTTCGTTGCAAAATCCTGGTTTTTCAGTTACTCTGGAAATACTCAGCTGTTTAATAAGCAAACTGCTGATACATTATCCCTTAAAAGCAGAAACAGAATTGCTAAGCCAGGCTGAAAGCTGGCTGGGTGGATCGATTTTTTGTTAATACATTCCACTTAGTAACATATGAACACTGCCGGCCTTGTAAACTTTCCTTCAACTCTTTTCTGACACTTCAGACACATCCAACTAAGATCCATGCACCTATCAAAGGATTCCTTGAAATCGTAATTATAGCCTTCACCGACAGGGTTGTCTTTGAGCCTGTTTCTTTCCTTTGTCCACATTTACTTCCCCATCTTTTCAAGTTTTCAAACAAATTTTGGCATTCTCAGACTGCACAGCATTATTAAATTAGTCAGAAGATGAGCAATTCTAATCCTTGTATTCTTCTTAGTCCTCTGCCTCAGCGACAGGAAGAGAGCAAAGCTGAGGCACATCCTTATCAACAAATGCTGCTTCCCATTTTCATTCTCACACCAATCTTGCTACATATACATTCCTAAAGCATGAAAAATATCTACGATCCTTTTCCACAAATAACAAAGAACAGCTACGTTACATTTTCCAAATCAGTGTTTTGGTTAAGGCATACACAGTGTTAGCTACTTTACAAAAGCATAACTAATTCAGTGCACTCAGTAAACATGAAATTTTTTAACTGTTAGGCCAACTGGAAAAAGGTAACAGGGCTTTTCAACTCTAGCCCAACAGCTCAAATTTAAACTTAAGTATCTGGTACAAGCTAAAGGATAAAAAAGCAATGATACCAGGATTTAGATGACCCTTCTTTCATTCACAGCACTGCTGTTTAATTAGTATATGACAAGAATCAAGAAACTCTGACCGAATGGTTTTATCCAAAAGTCTTAACTATCAGCGAACAAATGAACAGACACCTGCATTAAAAGGCATTTCGAATTTGAGGCGTAAGTGTCGACGGTCTCAGAAGGGTGTTTGCACTGCTAATCTGATTCTTCTTCTAGATCAAGGGAATCTCTAAAAGTGAGGTAATGTTAACTCCAAGTGCAGGGGCCTGTACGCAGCACTAAGCGACATGTGAATGGAGCCAACAGGACCAGAGTCCTGCACAAGTACTACTGCAGTTAAGGGACAGCCCTGGGACAGGGTGTGCTGGTCAGCCAAAGCCATGGTCTGTCTACAGCAGCAATCTCCTTACAGCAATTCAAGAAGAGCATTGCTATGAAGGAGCAGCTGTCAAGCTCCTTACATCTGCGCTGAGATTAGAAGAGAGGATTTAGATATTGTAGATGTTTATGGATTCAGATATTTGTGAGAAATGCTCCAACTCAAAAGGCTACTAAAGACATATTTAGTATTTATTATTTTTAAAGAAAATCACTAACTGCATTTAGTTTTTATGGAATAAGAAAGAATCCTACAGATAAATAACCATGTAAGCACATCGTGTTTGTCTACAATCCAATGAAAACAGCTAACTTGGACATTAAGCCAGCTGGTCACTAATTTAAAAAATCCAACAATTTTGTATGGAAAAGATGTCAAAAACTGACTGAAATATTCCTAGAACATTTTTTAATATATAAATCAAGCATTAAGGAAAATCAAATAAAGAATTAAAAATCAATGAAAACTACTGAAAACTAAATAATACAAAAATAAAAAGTGTTTGTTTGGAAGGGGCCTGTGGAGGTCCAACATCCTACTCAAAGCAGGCCTAACCTCAACACTAGACAAGGTTCCCCGCAGCTTTACTTAGCCAAATGTTGATACTCTCCCAGGATCCCACAACTTCTCCAGCCAATGTGTTCCCAGGTCCCTACCAACTCCCATCAAGAATTCACTGCCCTGCCTTCCTAACCAGCATTCCCCCATGCTGCCTCCTGACCGTTGAACTCTTGCCCTGTCACTGTGGGCTCCCAAGAGCAGCCTGGCCCCTGCAAGCTACCACGCATGGACACGTGGGAGGCCCGAGACCAGCTGCTGCTGATGGAGGCTGAACTTCACCCTTCCACCTGTCCTTCCTCGTGAGGTCGCCTCTTCCCCTGCCTCCAGTCAGCAGCATGCCTACTGAAGCACTTACAGTGAGAAAGGCCTTGCATGGGAGAGTTTCAAAACCATTTGGTATTGACTTCACACTGCTCCCACTACTAGGCTAACACCAAATGCTTACGAAAATTCCAGCCTACCAGCCTGCTAGCTGAAAATACTATTAATAATTCAACAGATCAGAAGAAATCCTTTTTTTCCTACTTCGTATATTGCAGTCACCATCTGTTGTCTATTAACCCTTAGTTTGTAAGTAAAAAGGCTGAAGCTCTTCCTGTTCTGTGGTTCCTGGCAGGCTGACTATTTGTAGTCCATCTGAACGTTTTTCTTTCATTTTTTAATGGCAGTGAAGGAAGATCTGTCAATTATTTTTATTTGTTCATAACACACTATGTTGTCAAAATGTCTTTTCGAGAAAAAGTTCAAAGTCATGCGCATAATCACAGAATTCTTGCACCTAACATATTTTGCCTAATAATAATTACACACAACTGTGTACTTGCAGGTGTCTATATAAGTACAAAACAACTCATTTCACATACATTTCATGGGTGAGATATCTGTTCTCTCCTCCCAGATAATTCCAGACTATTAATCTTTTTCTACAAAAACACAAAAGAAGACAAGAGTAAAACGAAGAATGTAAATCAAACTATGTAAAATGAGAACTTATTCTTCAGAAGGGCTGACTAATCCTGTAGTCAAACCCTGTTAAAATATCTCAGCTTGTCTTCTCCAGAAGCAGAAGAAATGTAGTACTGCAATTAGATCATTATTCTCAGTAGTCAGTACACTGCACTGATACTAGACGCTTCCGTTGACAGAGCAGACTGGCTGGGGACCAGCTCTGTGAAGGGTCCTGGTGGAATCCAAGTGAATCCTCCAGGCCCATCCAATCTGAATTACTTTCTGACTTCACCAGTGAAGCCTAGAGCATATACTCCAAAAGAATCTTTTCCTTAGGGACTGAGAGTTATTGTAACATTTTACTTACAATTCAAAACACACTTAAAAAGTATACTGGTCAAAATGTGATTATTTTTAATAGAATTATTAACTGTCATGTTTAAAGTTAAGAAAATGCCAAAATAACACTTGAAAATAGCAAAACAATATATAAGTTATAAATTAAAAACAGTATTTAGTAATATAATAGTAACTGGGACATTCAGTAGGAAGTCCTGGAAAACTTACTTCAGTGTGTCTTCAACCAACCAGCGTACAGTAAAAGCATACACTGCATATTAAGAGCTGTTATGTATGCACTGTATAATAAGGAATACTTTTTTTTTAATTTGCAGTAAGATAAATATACACCCAGTAGTAAGACCCAATTACCATTCAGAGTTACAAAAACAGAGCTTGTTACTTGTTGACACAATGCAAGGTGTGAAGTGCTACCAGCCCACAGGCAGCTCCCTGCTCTGCCACTCACCTACGCTCCCTGAGGAGACCAGGCGTCCATGGGAGGGACCTGTCCCAGGCAGAGAGCCATCACACTCGGCTTTTTGCTTTTGACTGCGGGATTTCCAGCTGCAGGACTTGGTGACAAGGCTGCCATATCATCTCTGAACTTTTAAAAAGGCTAGTGAATTCCAGCATAAAGGAGTATTCATATAATAAACCACCCTAACATTCTAAATCTAGCAGATGTGGAAATACACTAACAAACTGCTAGAAATAATCATTAACCTCAATGAGAAAAAACACTATTTTTGTATTTCTTTATTTGTAAAAATATGGTTTTTGATTTATAAAATCATTTTTTAAAAATTCACTAGAACAAAGTATGACAACATTTTGCATGATAAACAACTGATTGGAAGCAAGAACACTAAAGTCAAAACCTGCTACCTCATCTCCTCAAAGCACCTTCCTGCATTCATTCCAAATATAAAGAGAGACATCTGAAGACAAAAAATGTTTTCAAGATGCTAATGATCATCGTCTTCATTGTAAAGGCAACACCCTGTATGTGTTTTATGTTTCATATACTTTGGATGGGTGCGTGCAGCCCTGTACACAGGGACACGAGGATCACAGGGGGCCAGGAAGACTTGTCAGTCACAAACATAGCACATGAAACATGAACTCAGCCAGTGCTAACAGTTCACACACTGGTGACTTTCACAAGGTCAACCAACTTCAAGTCCCTGACTGACCAGCCTCAGTAAGAGCCAATTAATAGCTGCATGTATGCAATTCACAAATACAATAAATAATATGTGCGCTAGAAAAAATGCAGAGTTTATGGGAAATGTAGCGCACTCTGCAGACTCTTCATACATCAAATGTAAACAAGTGCCTTACCAGCCAGCAGAGAGCTTTTTTCCCCCCTCACATTCAGATGAGCATCTTGTTGACAGTGTAGTGAATCTCTAGGACTTTCAGGAGTTCTGGAGGAGGAAGAGGCTTAATACTCCCTTCTAATTAAATTAATTATTAAAACCTGGAGAAGTGAACAGGACAGAATTTTAATCTCTGTAAAAACCTAAGCAAGGTGCAGACATAAGAAAAATACCTGTTCCTAACTCAATAACCTCTTCCAGGATAGCAAATCGGATAAAAACTGAGCCTTAGCTATAAGGTTATGGGGCTATTAACTCAGCAGCTGGGCAACATCAGGAGAAAGAATCCTCCTCTTGGAGCAGGCATGGTTCTCTTTTTCTGTTCACCCTTCCACAATGTCTGCAACTCTTACTTCCAGTTGGACTTGAAAAATACTATCTTTACTTTGTTCTTCTGCTAATATTTTTGTGGTTTTAGCAGATTTCAAAATAATTGATCTGAAAAATGGTAATCCACTGCTACAAGTGCAGCAGTCCTTAAAAGGAGTATATTTAATAACCAACATTGATTAGAAGCTCTAAATGATCCTACTGGCATTCACACAGGTAACAGAATGCTTCTCTATGAAGTCTTCCAGGCTGATGGAGTCAGAACAAGATGATGTGTGCAAAGGGGACATTTCTTTGACTTTCAGCACGAGTTCCTTTTCACATCTTATACAACTTCTCTCTCAACTGAAATATATTCCAACAATTTCTTTGATCCGTTTCTCACCGCCAATCTGGCAAGTTGAGTAGTAAACTCCACAGTACCATATGGTAGGAAACAGCTGAGATATAAACGTGTTGTGTAATGTCAATCCTAATGAGTGATAGAAATAAAACTCAAAGAGCTAAATATCTGGCTTAAGCATCAAAAAGCATCAAAACTTCACAGTTAAGGATAAAAGCCTATTGCGTAGCCAATGCCAAATATTTCCAAACTTTAATACTGTACCTCACAGACATGTGGTACCACTTTCACTGCCTGCAGCAGCCTGACTAAAAATACTCATTCTCCAAAACTCTCAGTGAAGAGCTCGGCAATGCTATCAGCTGTGCCTAATTGCTCAAAGCTGCTGGAAGAGAAATGCAATGTAAACACGTGCATTTATCTTTCTCCATTTGAGTATAGAGATGAATGGAAGAAAGCAGAACTAGAAGTTATTTTCAGACTCTCTTCAGTACAGTTTATTGCATATGTAAAAATTCAGCTTGAAGAAGCAGATAACAAGAAACAGAGAAACACTTAGCATTTGAGGAAGTGTGCATTTTAAGACCTGTCTCAAACATTTTAGTTGTAGCTTTGTTCAGCATCGAATATACCACTGAAAATCCTGGATAGAGTTTCAGTATTAGAAGCACAGCAAGTAAATTCCTTCTCCCTCCTACCCTCTCCACCCTCCTGCACCCTTTTAAAAATATTCCTACAGCCCAATCTTTCCCACTAACATCAGACAATCAGATATGGTAATGCTTGCAAAGCTCTGCTTCCCCCCCCCC
>Ga0065711_1041148_pt1 | contig 16378 bp, 10 predicted proteins | sample Hoacrofraction12_FD_59098 | JGI IMG/M metagenome (GOLD analysis project Ga0065711, IMG submission 59098) | Hoatzin crop microbial communities from Cojedes, Venezuela - Epithelial fraction 12 v2 (version 2) | ecosystem: Host-associated > Birds > Digestive system > Esophagus > Crop | place...
CCCCCCCGGTCCAGACACTGGGTGCCGGGGGAAGAGGGGCGTCCCCCGAGGGCGCAGCCCCGAGGACGGGGCCGCCCGCAGGTTCCTGCCCTGTGGCTGGGATTGCTGCGGGAGGGAGCGCTCCTGGGATGCCGGCGCGGCAGAGCCTGGCTTGGCTGCCGGCTCCGCTCCCTTGCGATCGGCCGGGAGCCCTTTCACAGGGTCACGGAGTCGGGTCTGAGCCTAGAAACCAGCACTTTCTCCTGCGAAATCACCCCTCCTTGCTGGTTTTGTTCCGCTGCCGACGACCGGGGGGCTGCTACCCTTTTTTGGCATAACTCGCTCGGCATCGCGACCTTGAATTCCCTCCCGTCCCTCTCGCCGAGGCTTCGCTGCGCAGCGCTGCGAGCGGGGCCGTGCCCCTGGGCGCCGGTCCCCGGGAGGGTGCGGGCGCAGCCGGTACCGGCACCCGCTGCCCCGCTCTAGGGGGAGAGACGGAGGCGGGGGGGGACGGGACACCGGCACCGGGGAGAGCTCTGCACGTTGCGAGCTGCTGCTTCAGGGTACCCAGGCTGCCACCGCTGCGGTCCTCACTCCTGTGTGTCCCCCCCCCCCTTTGCCCAGCTGCGAAGGGCTGCGGAGAGCCGGGAGTCTGGAGAACGAACGCGTCGATGTGAAGCCCTGCTTGACAACAGAGTACGAGCGTCAAGGGAGTGAATTTTACGCTCTCCAGAAGAAGCCAAGGGCATTTCGATTTAAGGAATCTGGTGCTGACTGCCAGGCTTATGCTTTTACAAGAAGTTGGGGAGGGTGAGCGGAGAGCGTTGCGGTGATGGGTTGAGAGGTCATTTTCTGAGTTAAGGCTGCGTTTTTTGCTTTTATGGGCTTTATTTCAGAATTGTGTTACTTCGCTGGGTATTTTGCTTGATTTTATTATCCCTTTACAATGGATGTGATTTATTTGACCATATCTCTGTGTGTAATCCATACACACACACAAATAGCACAGTTTAAAAACACTTTAATGTATGTGGTGCTCCGTAATGTCCATAGGGGGTGAATAATAAAAATACTGGCACATCCTTAGCCAGCGTGATGTGAAACATGCAGCTGGAGTGTTCAAAGTCAAGCATGTCTTGGCAGAGGAGCTCGGACATCCAGAAAAGGGTTTGCTCTCTTCAGATTAGAAAACTTTTAACAGGTTGTTGTAGCCATTAGGCAAATAAAACCCAAAACCAAACCAAAACAACCAAACCCACAACTAAAACAAGACCCGAATCTGCCAGCTTCACTTGACGCTGTTCTGTTCAGGCTCACATCGTCACTTCCCTCTGCGGCGTGCCTGCAAAACGTAGACCAGGGAGGTTTGCTTTGCGTTTGAAGCAGCGACAGGGAAAGCAGTCTGGCACCTGAAGGAGCAGGGACTGGAATTCCCTTTCAAATGCTGATGTCAAGCTAGTTTTAAGAGTGCCCGGAGAGCAGGTTTTTGCCTGCAAAAGGCAGGTGTTGAGGCTTTTTTTTTTTTTATTTTTTTTTTTGCTTAAAAGTGCTTAAAGGTATTTGCCCTTTTTTCCCCTTTCCAGCTTGAAAAGGCTCCTTTGGCTCATTCGGGACTGGAATGCAGAGCTCGTGCTATTCCTAAATTAAGAGGTTGGCAAGTTTTTTTTGTCCCTGATGAGAGGCAGAAGGATTGCCCAAATGAAACAAGGAATAAAACTCTGCAAATTCTCCTGCTGTGGCTCCAGCATTGTTTAGTCTTCCACTTAGGTCTGTAAAGCCAATCCTGAAATGGTTGTAGGCGGAAAGTAACATAAACCACCATGTAGCTAGGAAGCAGGGGATGTTGCTCATTGCACAAGAGGTTTTGAGTATTTTGAAGATGTTGGGAATGTTGGAAGAAAATAGCAGCAGTCTGTGGAAATCAGGCTGAGAACTTCTACCCCCGATCCCCCCCGGGAGGCGAGTGCACGAACTCCCACCGATGGTGGGAGCGAGACGGACGCTCAGCACCTCCAGGGATCAGGGCCTCTGGAATAGTTTCGATGCCACTGGACCACGCACTTTTGCAGTCTATTTCAGGTCATCGCATAACAAACCTGACGTAGTGCTGGCTGGAACTGCCTGAACTGGGGATGGAGGGTTGTTATTGTGCGTGTGAAGCTCGCAGGGCTCGTGCCAGTCTCGAGTGTGTTTATTCTCTCAGCACCTCAGCGCGATCGGCACGCTGTTTTGCAGATGGACTAAACGATGTGCCCAACGTCTGCCAGGACACAGGGAGCAGAGCGAGGGCCGTCTGTACGTCGCGTTAGCGGTCTGTGTCCTGGCAGGTAATGTGCCCGTCTTCTCTCCGAGCAGACCTAGGGTGGCCCAGGACCGAATGGGTCCTGGAGACGCAACATGCTTTGAGAGATGTTTCAGGTAGCATTGAGGTCTTTCAACCTCTCCAATCTCAGCCAGAGAGTGGGGATGCTGCCTCCTGCTTTGGCCATCGTGAATTGGAATCAGGGGCTCACGCGGTCTTGTCTGGCTCTCCGCTGCAGTGTTCCTCTCCCTTACTTCTGCTGGGTTTAGCTCTCACCTTGCGTCAGAGTAGACTGGTTCAGGAGCTTATCCTGCGGAAAGCCAGCCCCAGGAAACAAGTCAATGCTTTTCTGACAGATCAATGACCTGAACTGGCTTAAGGTGCAGCAAGGTGCCGGTGCTGTTCCGAGGTGGGAACTTGTGCCAGGAGGTGGAGCGGGGCGGATCTTAGCGATGTCAGCAAATGTCCGAAATTGTCTTGCCTGAGTTATGAGAATAGCTGAAGAACATCTGTTTTCTCCAAAGGAGGCAAGGTCCTAGGTATAAAACTTGTTCCACTCTGAGAAAAAAGTTCTTGAGCCACGGTTCAAAGCTGTCCAGTTAAGGGATTTTTTTTTCCTTTGCCAGGGTAGTTCAGTTGGGTGTGTAGTAGTGTTTTATTTTGTTGTCGTGATATTTATATTAATTCAGTGGGATCGGCCTCAGAACCCACTGCTGGATGTTGAGTCCTGCCTTAGAATCTCACTTCTTTACTAAAACAAGAATGTTTTTTTAAGTCCATGCCAGTGCAAAGTAATCTTTCCAAATGGAAAGAGAGCTGTGCAAAGAATGCGGCCCGAGGCAAACTTGAACTTGCAGGGCTGAGGTTGCCTCCTTCACCTGGTCAGGGACTCCACTTTGAGCTCCTGTGGTACAAACCCAGCGTCAAAATAGTTAACTGTTAAAAACACAGCTCCTTTTAGCATCCAACTAAAATCCTTATTTGGGTAGCCCCAAATGCCACACATCCTTCCTTATGGGTCAAATGTCAAAACCTCCATTTCCCCTTGGCGGGCATCTGCTAAAAGACACTTTAAATGTATTGCTCCAAAACACAGAAGACTCTGAGGTTGGAGGCAGCATAATATAAGTGGAATTTTAACAGCAACTTGAAAACCATGCCAGTAATGCTATGCGTGCATTTTTCATGTCCACTGAATCTCCAGGAAGACTTCTACTGCTCTCCTGCTTTTACAAGGAACTGAAGCATCTGTCATGTTCTGCATGTCTGTGTGCGTATCTTTCCTTCCACCCCCACAACTTCAGACCCCGTCAGTCAAGTTGGCCAGATCTAGCACAGTGGTGGAGGTCCCGCAGGCACTGTGTTGCTAAAAAGTGGGTGAGGGCTTGAGGAGAGCCAGTCTAGGAGTGTCCCCCTTGTCCCGTGTTAGACGCCTTTGGAGGCAGAAGCACGTGAGCAAGAGGGAGGGTAGTGACGAGTGCTGCAACCAGGCGTTCGGCCTGGCTTATGTGAGCTCGGACATTACCAGACGCCAGAGAAGCCAACCCTGAGAACCAGATCCTCAGGTGTGTGTGAATGTGTCCACAGCCGCTACAGCAGCTCTGCCCAGGCTGAACCGAATGTCTGCAGAGCTCCTTGCTGTGGAAGAAATTAACAAAAGTGAAACACAATTAATAACAGCTCTAAGGATGATATGTGAATGAAGAAAACCCACACAGCTCATCTATCCTCCCTGCCTCTGGGGCTTTGCCAGTAGGTGGACCAGGTCTCCAGCTCCTTCGTGGCAGCTGTGTCTGGTCAAGAGCTAATCTGGTCGGGCCCTGGGCTGGCTGTCATCTGTAAGTATGAAGACAATAAATAACACCTTGTGGAGCAGATTCTTGGAAATAATGCTACCCGCTGCCCCAGTCCCACGTGAGTTTGCTGTAGGGGGTGTGGTGGTGGTGTGAAAACGGTGGTTTGGAGGGAAGGGGAAGCCTGGAAGATTTCAAGGCTCTGGCCCAAAGGAGAAATGTGTTTTCATGCTGTCCCTTGGCAAATGATCCGTTTCCTTCTTGCCCTTCGCAGTTGTTTCCTTTCCTCTGGGTTTCAGGCTCATACTCGCTGAGCATGGTATTTGTCAAGGGAACAGCAAGAAGCCCTGTCTGTGAGAAAGTCCATGTCGTTTGTTTTATCCACATCCAGGAATTGAGCTGAGATAAACAATTCAGGAGGCAAAACAGTGAAAACTGGAATGTGAGAGGTGTGTTTGTGTATGGCTCTGTACTAGACCTGGCTCCACTATTAACCGCGGCTAATTTATCTGCCCGATGAGTGGCTGTTGCTGTTCCCCACAAACACGACTGGGTTTGTGAAGACAGGACTTCATCCCAGCGGCCAGCAGTACTCCCGTACCTGTTTTTCCTGGTTGCGTGTTCAGCACTAAGGACCTGGGAGGAACAGCAGTTTCTCTGGTGGATTTTTTGCGTTTCTGCTTGAATTGGGCAAATCCAGCTTTCTGAGCATGGTCACAGCTTCCTTCCCTGCTGAGGCTCTGATTCCTTCATGGAAGGACCTTTGCTTTAGGCAGACAGAGTAAGAGGAAGGCCAAGGTAAAATGTAAAGATGCTTTTAAAGCATTCCTGTTAAAGGAGGAGTGCTGAGCTTGGTGGCGTACTGAGTTTCCAGGTGTAAGAATTCCTGGTTTTTTCTTTGAATCAGGGTGAAATACGTAACTTCAATCCAGTGGCTGCTTAGCAGAACCCTTCCGTATCAGAGGGATGCAAGCCCGTTGTCCTTGCGTGCGCTTCCACTGTCGCTTCCACCCATGTTCACACTGGTTCTTCCTTGGGGAGGTGCTGCCTGAATCGGTGCGTGTGTGACCGCTTTTGAAGGTGTCCTTTAGCAGCATGTACTGAACACATCGGGCTTGGCTTTCCAACATGTCCTTGTTGTCTGTTTGCATCTGCCAGAAGAGGCAGGTTTGCCCTCAGTGGAAGAGCGAGTCTTCACCTGATGGCATTAGCCTTCTGGAGAAATCTGCGTTGTCTGCCTGGGGGAAGGAGTTGTGTTGCGTGTCCCTTTGCTGTGTGCCATGCAACGACACGCTGCTCCGTGGGTGCCGAGCGTGCTGCGGGCTGTGGACTCAGGAGAGAAGGAAAAATCCTTGCTGGGACTCCTAACATGTTGTGCAGATTACTCTTGGCTGCCTTTCAACCCTGCTGAGCTGATCTTGTGGCAGTCATGCCCCACTCTCTGCCTGTCCTTGTGCACATGGTCCATCATACAGGTCTCGGTCCTTATCTGGATCCCAGGTGAGCCGCGATGGGGAGTTAACCCAACCAGATCTTCACTTTTCTGGAAGGATGAGTTTTCTGCCACCTTAGCGGATTGCAAATCCAGTCTTATTATTATTTCCACAAAGACAAACTACCTTCTACAGACCGAATCTCTGATGGAAACATCCTTGCCCACCTTCGGCAGTCACTGCCAGCAAGCTAGGAGGTGTTTCTTATTCATGAACTGTCCAAGTGTGGCTTCATTAAACGTGCAAGTTGACATCTAATTACAGGCGAACATGATGTGGTGGTTATCCTGGGCAAAGACTCGAGAGAAGGGGGTTAGTGCACAGTCATCGGAGCTTTGCTGCAGCCCTGCATTTGACAGCTTGTTTTAACTGCATTATTGATTGTCTTCTGTGTTCAGTGTTTTGCCCCACATGTAATTTAGCTGGATGCCAGTGGGAAGATAAAGTCTCTTGCTGCATCAGCTTATGGTAGAAATAAATTGTTTTAGAAAGGAAAGGGTCGATAATCATGTGCCTTTCTTATGGACTGGAACACTGGGAAACATCAGGTCACTTTTGTAAGCCTTAAACTATCCTTTGACATTGCAGCTTTTATTCTGAAGAAAGCTGCACTGTGCCTCTTGGCTGGTAAGGGAACAAGTTCACTGCCTGGTTCTCTCTGTAGTCAAAGATCCCATTAATTCTGCCGGCCGCGAGGAACGATTTCTTGGTATTTCATTCTGGACTGTAATTGAGAGTGACACAAAGCACTGGTGGGAATTGGACCGTGTTGAAATCCCAGCTTTTCCTTACAATTTTCTGCAGATGAAAGAGCTCAGGTGGGATGAGGAGGTTTCTAATGCTTTGCCCTTGAAATTAATAATGTCTCCAGCACCTTACTGGCTGGAGGTGACTTTAGGGAGGATTTTTTGTGCCTCCTTGCAGCTTGTCCTTGTAGCCATGTGATGCAGGATACCTACAACTGTGACACGCTGTTATAGTCACTTGCATGTCATTGTCCATGGGAGAGTGCTGTAGTCCTATATCGGGAAAATTCATGAAGCTTTGCCCTGTATTTCTGCGTGAGACCACAGCAAGACTTCCCTGCAAGGTCTTTTCAGACTTCAGCCGGGGCAGTCTGTTCTCAGCTCTTCTGGCTACTTGTAGGACATCCAACCCATGCTAATAGCCTTCTCTCGCCTAGGTGAGGAGGTTGTCTGATCACCTTCCCACATTTTCCTCTTGCTGTTTTATAACTAGAAAAGGGTGGGTGCCTCATGTCCACATCCCAGGGGTGCTTGCTGTTCAGTCTGGGGGGACTGGTGGACACAGTGAGTTGTTCAAGGCATTTTTGTGGTTTTGGGTGTCCTGCAAGACATTTTTGGTACCTCCAAAGATCAGGTGAGTGTGTCCCAGTGTGACCTGTCTCCTGTAGGGTTGTGAGCGCCCTGTATTTCAGACATCCCAAATTCTGCTCTTGAGGGGAGTAGGGCGGATCCTGAGCAGCCCTAAGGCAGGGGATCTCAGAAGTGATGGCAGAAGAGCAGAAGCAGTGAAACTGGCCAGAATCTGACCATTTTTACATCTGGAAAGTTGCTCGGGCGTCGTTTTGTTTGAATCCAGGAGGTTTTGTCTGCGGTGCTCGGTGCGCCGTTCGGCTGCACGCTGAGCCGGGGGGAGACGCAGGGTTTGCAACCGGCGTGATGGCAGCCCTCCCACACAGCCCATGTGGAAACGCTCGTCTCCCGTTGCTTTCAGCGGGCGAGCGGCTTGCCTCCATCTGGTGCTGTTTCATCTGGCACTTCAAAAGCAAGCAGCAATGGGGAGAGGAACTCAGGTTTAGCGAAGAGGAATGGCGTGAGGAGGAAGAGCAGGAGGGGTGGCCGGCGTGGGTCTCCATACTCCCACAACGTTGGAGCCCGGGGCCGGTGCTGGGACTCTGGCCCATAGCCCCAGGAGGGATGTGGAGCTGCTGAGGCTGTGGATGATCTGGAGTGCCTGGCTTGGGGGCTCCCTGAGGTGCCTGGTTTGGGTCTTCTGGGTCCTGGACACGGTGAGAATTTGGTGTGGGGGTTGTAGGGTTAGGGTGGTTGTCCACCATGGTGTTTCTGTTCACAGTGAAGCTAACCCAGCAGCCCCAGGTCTTTCCCTGGCTGTTTTCGGTTCGTCCTGGTCCTCCTTACTCAACCTGCAGTGGCTTTGCTAAAGTCCAGTTACATTGCCCTGGGGACACCTGTCAGGGGTGCTGCAATCCACCCTCCACACAGTAGCTGGTTTGCTCTGCCAGGTTTGCAGCTGAACCAGTGCAAGGGAAGTGCTGAGTGATAACACTATAACAAGTCTTACCACTTCTTCCTGAAGGTTGGAAGAACTGCTCCAGGCTCCATCCCAGGCTCTGGCAAGGTGTCTCTTAGTCCAACTGGTCAAGGACAACATTCCTTGTGGTGGAACCTTCTCCCTATCTGCACTACTGGGCTCCAACCGCCATACTTTTTCTAGCACAGTACTTGCCACTAACCAAGGGCCATCAGTTTGATACAATCCCTGATGTGTAGAGGGCACTTTCCGTTCTTCTGAATATCATATGAACTGGATTGATGTAATGGCAGGGAAATCACTGCAGCACTGTCTTGATCTGACTGTGGTGTGAATGGGCAGGTAAATCATCTGCCATGATGGAAAGGGGGATGAGGAGACCTGATGCAATGGATGGCCATGGCAAGGGACCTTTTCCTTTGGCCATGGTGAACAGTGCTGCCTCCATTTCTTGTGCAGAGGTGGTTTTGGGAGCATTTTGTTCAGACTGTTAGAAACCCAGGTTGCTACAAGTACTCAATTACACAAGACATTTGGGACAGAAGGTCTGGATTTCTAGTGGTGTTCAGGAATATAGCCATTCCTGGGACCGGATGGTGGGACAGCACTAGAGGTACTGTTCTGAGGGTAACCTTCTAACCCATCACTGAATTTAAAGAGCACTCCAAAGTTCGGGGAGAAAAATGAGACTATGGCAAAATGGTGCCTTCTTACACAATAGGTCGGCTCCTGGTGGGCATTCTGAGTAATTTTGTTGGTGTTGATTTTAGTGACTAAAATAAGTTTATTCCTGCTTTTTTTCCCTGCCAAGCCCCGCAGACCCTGTCACCCCCAGCTCGCAGGCGGAGAGACAGATTCCGTTAATTCTTGTGCATTATTGAGGAATTTTGGTCTATGAAATTCTTGCTTGGAATTTCTCTGCGAAGGAGAACAGCTTCCCACTGCCTGCAGATGGGACCAAACAGCTCAGCCTCCTAGCATGCCCAGCTAGGTGGTAGGAATGCAACTTCTGATGTCTCCAGGACAATTTTGATACCCTGCTCCCTTCAGGGCACCTGTTTCTGAGAGCATCTCCAATGCTGGGCAGGTGAAAATAGTTGGTCTTTAGAGCTTTGAATAATGATGAAATGCCTGATTTGGGCTGAATCTGGAGGCCTAGACCTCTGTGCATATGACTGGCACATGCTTGGTCTGGGGGCAATGGGAGGAGTTTGGCATGGAGCCCTCTGAGGCAACTGTCTTGTTTAGTAAAACTCGGGCTGTGGGAGTCGGTGTGAGGAAATAACAACATCCACTTTGGTTTCTGCAGTCTCTGTCCCGGGGGCCGGTCGGGTGTTGCAGGAGGCCACAGGAATCCTGCTTATGACCACAGCCAGATTAATGGCCATTTTGGCAGCTTCTCAGGAGTGAGGAATTTGGCCACTTGCACAATAATGGCTAGAAATTCCACATGAATTAATTAGTTTTATTATGGAACATGTGCTTCCTGCTCCTCCAGGGCTGCCTGAAACACTGAACTCATTACATGAAGAAATTAAAATAGTACTAAAAATAAGAACTGGTATCCCAAGCCTTTGTGAGGAAACACGCAGAGTATACTGACATCCTCCACCAGACGTGCTTCCCAAGCTGTGGCTGTTGGCCAGATGAGATCTAAACCCAAGTCTGAGATCAGTTGCAGCCACTAAAATGCCCCAGTGTGGTTCATGAGGGTGTCGTCTCTCAGTCTGTTGGCTCCTACTCAGCTTAAGCCATTCATCTAGGCTTCTTAATTACTCCCACAGTTTCAGTTTGGTGCAGTGTTCAGATCTGAGCTTTGGATGTTGCACAGTGGAGGCTGCACACCTTCAGCCTCGTCTGCCCACAGGATGGGTTTCCACAGCACTGTTCCTACCTTGCAAGGACACTGGTTACTTCTATGGTATTAAAGTGCTTGGAAATACCTTTGGGTAAGGATGCTCTACATTTGGCTTTTGGTGAGGGTATGCCATAAGTACCACAGCATGGGACTTTGGAAAGGTCTGCCTGAGAGCAGTCAGAATAACATTAGATTGAGTAAACATTTTGGAAGCCCAGAGCTGATAACTTTCCCTTGCTTACGTTTGTGGGGAGTCAGCCTGTCGAAACTTATCACCTCTCACATGGCTTTTAAACAAGGGCTGTCCATGGGCTCAGCGTGCTTTTATTTTAATCTCTTTTTAGAAATGCTGATGTTGTCTCGAGAGTTGCCAGCTGGTAAGGGGCAGGTGTGCAAAATGCACACAGCTTGCCAGTCATTCTAGTGTTTGCTTTATGAATATTGCTTCAGATATTTATATTTGGACAGGGGGTTGTGATTTTGAGTCTAACCTCTCGTTTCTACTCAACCCCACCTTTGTGAACTGGGGCTTCACTTCTTTGCTTTTTTTTCCCCCTTGTTTTGGATTAAGTGAGTTCAACATGGCAAAGCTGACCAAGGAGGTGGTAAAGTTCCTGCAGGTCCCACTGCACAAAGCGTGGTTTGGTTGGTGCTCAGCCCTCTCGGGAGCTGTGACCATCATCCTACAGGGACTAAGGCCAGCTGAACTGACAAAGGGCTGAAACACATAATTTTCAGCATTAACAAAACGTGCCTCGTAAAAAAGAGTAAAAAAATGATAAGGCAGACATAGATTCTTCTAGTCTCAGGCAGTTGGAAAGCTTCTGTCTTTCTAGTAATGTTTGTTATTGATTTCAGTCATTGCTTTCCTCCATTTTTGTATTTGTTCTTTTTATCAGGTTGGTTTCAAGGATTTGTTACCTTAACCCCTGGCCATTAGGCTGGTCCTGCACGTTCTGAAACCGACCTTTGCAGATTCAGACCACTCTGAAAGCGCTTGGGCAGTGCAGATATGAGGGGGCAGCAGACCAACCTGGCCAAAGGTCCATCAAGCCCATAATCCTGCCTTAGATGGTAGCCAGCAGTGCACAACTTGGGAATTAATGAGTATGGAGTGAGCCTTGCGAGGTGGGAATGGAGCTACGGAAAACCACCGTGCTGCTGACATCGCTCAGCCCACAATTTCAGGGATTTCCAAAGCACATCCTGGTCTGCCAGCTGCTCACAGAGATACCTCCTCCATTGTGGGAGCTGCCCTCCTGACTTCTAGCGGTGGGACTTCAAGCGCTGGGGGAGACAAGCAAACCCTTGGCTGTGTACACCACCGCGATGTCTTGAGGCTTCGTGAGAGAAGATCTCCACGTACAAGACCAGTTTGGGGTTACTCTTACAAATGACGCCTGTTCCCATCTTCTGCCACCTCATGTGTCCAGGAGCAACAGCTGTGGCAAGAAGGGAGGTCCCATCACTTGGGCTGTGCCCAGCAGAAGCACAAGCCTGCCCGGGTCTGTTTTTTCCCTGCATTACGTGCTGGCAGAGTTCAGCCTCTGGGCTGTGGTTGTCGACAGTGTCCTGTCCCCTGGAAATGATCTGCCCTAGCAGACCTGAAGTGTCCCCAGTGACCTGAAAAACTGCTTGTGATTGAAATGCAGCAGCCCCCTATAAATATTTAACTGAGTCTGTGTTTGTTGGTTTTTTTTTTTCCCCCCAGTTCTTCTCTTTTATTTTCCCTGCCTATGCGGGGATAGTCGACTGAATGCATATCCCCTCCATGGCATCCTGTGATAAAGCTACATTTTTGGCAGTTAAATTACACATCTTGCTCGTCTCCTGTCACCATTACCCGTGTTCAAGACTGACATTGAGCTCAGTGTAAAGGGTGTGAACGCTTCTGTGGGAGTGTTTACAACCCACTGTGGGTTGTCCACTGCTATATAAATTACAACCCGAGAAACTCCGCAGTCTGCAGGAAGCTGTTGCTCTTCTTCTCTTGCACCAGTGGACTCCCATCAGATTTACAAAAAATTTTAATGGGGGAAGTTCCCAAAATTTTATGCAAGAAAGAACTGTGAATGGGTGGGACTTCAGGTTGTGTGGCAGAAGATGTCTGCAATGCAAGACTGCAATTACAGAATCATAGAATCATAGAATGGTTTGGGTTGGAAGGGACCTTAAAGATCATCTGGCTCCAACCCCCCTGCCATGAGCAGGGATATCTTCCACTAGACCAGGCTGCTCAGAGCTCCATCCAACCTGGCCTTGAACACTGCCAGGGAGGGGGCAGCCACAGCTTCTTTGGGCAACCTGTGCCAGTGTTTCACTGCCCTCATGGTGAAGAATTTCTTCCTAATACCTAATCTAAATCTGCCCTCTTTTAGTTTAGAGCCGTTCCCCCTTGTCCTGTCATTATACACCCTTGTGAAAAGTCCCTTTCCATCCTTCCTGCAGGCCCCTTCAGGTACTGGAAGGCTGCTATAAGGTCAGCCCGGAGCCTTCTCTTCTCCAGGCTGAACAGCCCCAACTCTCTTCGCCTGTCCTCGTAGGAGAGGTACTCCAGCCCTCGGATCATCGTCGTGGCCCACAATTAGTGTGGTAACACAGTGAAGAAGGTCCCTCTGTGAGCAGCTGGCAGACTGGGCTGTGCTTTGGAAATCCCTAAAATCACAGGCTGAGCGGTGTCAGCAGTGTGACCCGTGCTGAGCTGACTGCCTGACGCTGCTACCTGGGGCTTGTTGTGCAAGGCGTGCAGCCTGCCCTGTACTGAAGTAACCCCGAGACGGGTTGCTCTCTTCTCTCTCCAGCCATGGAAGCACGCACGGTACCCGCAGGGCATGTAACTGCAGCCTGGCAGGGGCTGGGATGTGGCAGGTCAGATGCCGTCCCCGTGACGGAGCTGGGGAGTTCGGCTAGGGGTGCTGTCTTCGCTGCACTCACCATCACAGCTCAACGTGGAGCAAATGCCACTTCCCCATCATGGCGGTGGTGAACAGCTGCATTTTGGAGCCGGAGAAGTGGCGTTGGTTCTCCTCGGCTCCGACCCCAGCCTCGTGGAGCGTGGGGGCTGGTGCGGTGTGGTGCAGCCATCGTGCCCTGGCTTGCACCTCACCGAGGGAGCGGGGCTTTGCTGTTTCCAGCTGGTGAGTCAGACCCTGAGCGGCCTGAGGCCAGGGCTGCAGGTTTGCCCTTTTTCCAGCTAGACACGTGCGTCTCTTTTAAGGCAGCCAAGGAACAGAGCTGGCAAGACCGAACCTCCCCAAAAACCCCGCAGCTCCCTCAGGAGACGGTGCGGGGACCTCAGAGTGCGATCAGACACCAAAGTGCGGGCAAATACATTTTGCAATGCTGCCTGGAGAGACTTCTGTCCAGGGGCTTTCCTGTAGAGAGACATACCCGCGAAGCAGAAATAGCAAGTGACTAAACGTCATGGTTACATTCCTGCCATCTGAAAAGAACTCCCGATTTTCTTTTGGCTGCGAAAATTAACTTCCCTTTTCTCCTCCCCGAGCGGGTGAGCTGGCTCGCAGTGGCTGTGCCCTCGCGGCGGATACACAGGACGGTCCAGGTCAGGCTGAAAGGAAAACTCTCCTACTGGGGGCTTTTCACTCTTGTGTTCCTTTCTAAAGAAAATGTGCAGGGCTTTTCCTGGCCCTTGTGAAGGGCAAGACGCAGGTCTGTAGCTGGAATCGGGTAAGACTGGCTTCATTCAGGAGCTTGTCTGGGTTTTGAGCCACTTGCTTCCTCCTGCATCCCCTGTGCTGCTCTCTGAGCTGCTTGAGGTGGGGGCTGGCGTCCGGCTGTTTGTTATTCATGTAATTAATCTCATTCCTCCCCGACTGTGGTTCTGCTGCCTGTGGGCACAGACTGGCTGTGGGCACCTGCGTTTGGCCTCTGCTGCCCCGTGAAAGCCCCACCTGGGAGTCAAAAGAGATAAGGCAGGTACTGCCGGGTGTGCTGTTCTTGGGTGTGCTTATCCTTTGGTCCTGGAAGACCCAGTGATGGGATTGTGTCTCAAAAGAGCAAGTTTCTTAGACTGAGCAGCCTGCTAGTTGCTCCAGTGATGAACACTACAGAAACCATGATCGTGCCACATGTTGCGTAGTTTGAAGATGCCAGGGTGAGGAAAACACTGAAAGGCTCCAATGCAAAATCCCCTGGGATTTTTTGGAGTTTATTTTAATATTCTTTCTAATATCAGAAGCCTGGGCTTCTATGGCTAGAGAGCCTGACAGGTAAGGAATGGTCCAGAAGCTGCTGCACCCAGGAGAAGCCAGGAGCTTTGTCCAGATTTGCAAAAGGCTTTTGGGAACCCTCTGGGATCCCTTGGTGCTGAGAAGAAGACATGGACCCTTACACCCATGCTGATGATGTTCATTCAGGCCAGAGTGTTCATCCCAGCCTTCTTCCTTTGCTGCTGTTTTTTTCCCTAGAGGCCTGTACATTTTTCCCATTGCATTTTTCTGGTCAGCAGGTTTGTTTTTTCCCCGCTATAAAGTGCTGTGCTCTCTTTCTTCCTCTTGTTTTCTCTTGCTGCATTTCTGCCAGCTTCACCTTCTCTCCCTGTGCCTGCTCTCAGATTTACTTTGCATATTTTCAGTGGGATGCTAGCAGGCTCATTTTGACCTGTCTGGCTTGGTGAAGACTTGCTGAAACCTGCTGTTGCTCCCGAGAGAGGAGCCGTCGGGGGCTGTCCCGCCGGGGTGGGAGGCTCAGGCACAGAACTCTGCATGAGCACGTCTGGGAGCTGCAGAGGTGACACGCTCTGGGTTTGGAGTGTGATGGAGTCCACATGTTGGCTCCTGCTTGGGGCTAATTAGCTGATCATTTCAATTTGCCTGCCAAACCTTTAAAAAAAACCCAAAACAATCAAATCCAAAAAAAAAAAAAAAGCAAAATCTAAGGTTTTATTCAGGTAACTTTGAAATATTGGCATTTCTTCTTGGGAGCACAAAGGAACCTCAACACAAGCTTGCAAAGATGTTGAGGGAGACCAGCAGCAAGAAAAGTTTACCATTTGAGCATCTTTAAAGAAAGCAAGGGGAATGAACAACCAGACTCTTAAAAGCTTCACCAGAGAGCACGCTGCCGGTTTACCCAGTGAATCAGGATGTGCGAAAAGCAGCACCAAACTCTTCCTTCGCTCAAGACGTGAACGCAGGCTGTCTGGGCTCCCGCATTGTAACACTTGGGTCTTTCCAAGCGATGGCATTTCGGTTCACATAAGCAGCTGGTGGTGTTTGGGGGTCAGCCCGGAGGGGTGCAGCGATCCCACTTGGCTTGGTGAGCCTCCTGAGCAGTGGCTGCGGGAGCCCCGGGATCTCCGGCTCAGTGGGTATGGAAGAGTTTAGTTCCAGATGGCCAGGCTTTTGGTGGCTTGCGTTTTCATTGCTCTTCCAGTTCTTGCTGAAACCGTGCCGTAAGTGTACCTCCTTGGTGGAGATGCTGGTACGCAGGCTCTGCTCCACCCCATTTCCCCCAGTACTGACCACAGTCTTCTATTTATTTTCCTTCTAAAAGCACCAAAAGGAAGCCTTGGGTTTGACCATAAGCAGACGTTTTTTGACTTGGTTGCTGTTATTGCTGTGATTAAACCCAAACAAAACCAAAATCTGGAACATTTTCTATATGTCTGGTTTTGTTTCGTTTTCTCCAGGTCATCAGCCAAACCAAAAGGCCCCAAGCAGAGCCAGGTGTTTGCACAGCCCAGGTTTTCACACAAATGCACAGTTACTTTATAAAAACGTGTGCAAGAATTTGAACTACTGTGGAGTTTTCCTACTTGCTCTCTTTGTTAAGGGCATTTGGAGAGAGCTTCTCTTCTCTGTTACAGCCGTACTGAGACGTTTTAGTTCTGGCGCTCTCCCTCCAACTTGGGGCAAGAAGGCCGTCAAGAAGCTATGGAGAGGGCAGTGCAACTGTGAACCCAAGTGGACTTTGGAGCAAAGCCCTGCAATGAGGCTTTCCTGGGGGTGTCGTGGACCCTCCAGATGCGTTAAATGTCTGCATCTGTAGCCACCCCTTCTCCTCTCTCCTGCAAACTGAACAGGGCTTTCCTGTAAGCCCGTCCCAAAGCTGGGGCTGGTGGCTTACTGTCAGGTAGAGCAGTGCAAAGCCAGTGCCTGGACTGCACTTGGACTGGTGCCCAACCAGTTTCCAGAGGATGGGGGGGCAGCTCCACAGGGGAAGTTTTCCCAGGTTTCAGCGAGCTGAGTGACCATCAGGGCATGTAGGCTGAGAAGGAAGCGGACCTTCATCCCTTAGCTCTTTTTTTCCGGTTACCTGAGGCGCTGTCTGTCTCCTCAGCATGCAAATTCCTCTCTGCTTTCCATCGCCTGTAATTCAAACCAGTGCAAATTGCTTTCCTCTGCCGCTGAGATCCGTTTTCTGACTTAGCGTTTCTGCTGTCGTTGAGTTTTGGCCTTCACCCTTTGGGGGCTGGCACCCACCAAACCCAGCTGAGAATGTGGCCCTTTGTGCCGGAGCTGTCTGTGGGAGCTGGGGAGCTTTGCCTTCCCTGCTGCGAGCCTTTTTGGCTGGCGAACGCCTGCCCTTTTCTGGTGGGGAGGGATTTAGGGGTGAGGGGGAGGTAAGAGCGCTCCTTGTGCTGGAAGAAAAATGATGAATGACTCTCTTGTGCTTCTGAACAAAACCAGGAAATCGG
>Ga0065711_1041146_pt1 | contig 16377 bp, 9 predicted proteins | sample Hoacrofraction12_FD_59098 | JGI IMG/M metagenome (GOLD analysis project Ga0065711, IMG submission 59098) | Hoatzin crop microbial communities from Cojedes, Venezuela - Epithelial fraction 12 v2 (version 2) | ecosystem: Host-associated > Birds > Digestive system > Esophagus > Crop | place...
CGGTGACGCCGGCCGTGGGAGCGGTGAGGGCGGCGGGGATGCGCTGCCGGGCCGGCGGTGCAGGCGCCTTTGTGCGTCCCGGCGGGCCGGTAACATCCGCCGGGAAGGGCACCCCGCGGCCGGGGCAGGGCTCCCCCGGGAGCTCCAGGGGAACCGCTTGGTAACGGGCTTTAACCCTCCGGGGCGAGTCGTGCAGAAGTAGATGCATAACCCCCCGTGGGGAAGATTCCTTAATGGGAAGCGAGTCTCCCTGCGTTCCCCCTTCCCCTCCCCTGCCTTCCCGTTCCCCGAGCCGAGGTGTCGATGAACATGTTTTTCCCAGGCTGGGAAAAGCACCGCGCCATTCGCTTCTTCCCTGAGCTGTGAGCAAGTTTCCTACTTCGCACAGAAGTCGGCTGGAGGCTTCGGTGCCCCTGGCCGTCCCTCGGGGGCTGGCTGGCTGGTTGCTTGTCGTGTTCTGTGGTGACTTCAGTTTCAAGGAGCCAGAAGACAGAAGGAAATTCTGTCTTTGGCATGTAAAGGAAAAGAATGTGTGCAGGAAATTCCCTCGGAGAGAGGTGTCCAGGCACATGTATGTCCAACTATATGCCAAAACAGATTTCTTGCTCTGATACTGTTTTAGAATCTGTGCTTCTGATTTCTATTCTAGGCGTGCAAAGGTATTTCATCCCACTAGATTATTACCACATGAAATCCAAAATAGTTTCATTTCTTGGCTGGTTTGCTCAAGAGTGTAGTCGAGTTATTTTTAATATCTAGCTTAATTTTCTTCTGGTGTGCAGAAGGAAGCTCCTTTTTTTTGAGAAGGAAGTTCTACTTTTGATAGGAAAACTGCTGAGTTGGTTGATAACTAGCGTTAAAAAAATGACATTGATGAATACCAGACTCTACTCAAGGAACTTCTCATTTCCAGTTTTCTTAAAGCTTTGCTGCGTCTAGTCGCTCAGAGGCTTTCTCGGAAGGTTGTGGTGTGCACTGTAGGTCACAGTCTGTCAGGGGCGCGTCAGCATTGCTGTTCAGCCTCTGCTGTCCCTCCGAGGTGCGGGCTGCGGGGGCAGCTCCCAGTGAAAAGTTGAGCTCCTATGCCTGTCTCCAGGGCAGCAAGATTGCAAGTCAAGCTCCTTTGAAAATCAGTTATTGCAATCCCAGTTATATTTTCTCAAACGTATCTATTCAAATAATGCTTTTTTTTTTAAACTGCGCATGAGAGAGATGGGATCTCATGCTGATATAAATTAATAGCTGACACGGTAAGGATTTTTCTTTAATCCTGCTCGTGTTCAAAGATGTGAAAAGCAACGAGGCGTAATCCAAAAATAGACTGCTATGTCTATATAAATAATAAAAATGATGCTACACAAATTACAGTGCTAGAAAGCACTGAAACATTTATACATAGGTGTTCACACAGGCAGATGTTATTTCTTTTTAATTTAAACACAAGTAGCCTGAATTGTAGAAGGCTCTGCTGAGCTGAAACCACTACTGGAGTAGTTTCATGACCCCCAGACGCTGCCTGCTGTGTTACTTGTGTTTATTCCAGTTTTAACCCTTAAATGTTTCGCCTGAGTCTGTGCTGTATTGATGGGAGAGGGGCAGACCTTACTGTGCCTCCAGTTCTAGAAATCTGATTTGTGATTTCTAGTTTCTTGATAGTTTGTACAAGTTGGTGGAAAGCAGCAGGCAAAGACACAATTTGCCTGTTGGATTTTAAAGCGGTCCATTAGCGTTGCTTGCTTCAGAAATAAACTGTAACAAGAGTGTCTGAAACTGACTGCCAGGCTGCTTCTTTATTGCTTAATAAGACTTAGATGTCTTGCTTGGAGAGGTTTGGAAAAGTTATAGCAAGAGAGCTGCCTGTTGCACAGCAGTGGTTACTTGAGCAGTGAGCAGTCAGTGCAGCCCCGTGGCAAACTCTGCTTGCAGAAATCCCTCCTGTGCACCTTCGCCACGGGTTTACGTCGGAGAGAAGGGCACTGTTGAGCTCTGAAAACCTGACTCCTGTATGGTGAAGATACATAAGTTTCTATGCTGTAACACCAGTGTTGAAATATTTCTGTTGCACCATACTTGCTGCATGCGTGTTGCTTGTCATGTAACGCACTCCAGGGCGCGTGGAGAGCGAGTGGAAAAGGCATTTGTCATTGCGCTAGAAGCAGACATTGCTCTTGGCAAGAGACGTAGAGGATGTTCCCACCTAAAATGTTTTACTAATCAGCTGTTTGCAGGGGAAATGGCTTTGCTGCCTTGGAGTCTGTTCCCCAGCACGGCTGAGGGGACTTGGGCAGCTGCAGCGCAGCTGCGCTGAGGTGTTGGGGCCACAGGTTGTAATGGTGGCAAGCAGGCAGCTTTTGAGGTGGTCCCCATGGTTCGTTGCTGTCTACCAGTGCTCCCGAAATGTGAGGGGTGGGTGGGTGGATCAGGATGGGGTTTGTGGCGAAGGGGGTCTCGGCAGCGTGGGTGGCTTTCCAGAGCCAGCCCAGCCGGCTGTGGGAGCGCCGAGGGCTGGCTGGCTCTCCTCCACCGCAGTGTCCATCAGGTGCTGGTCACAAGTGCTGTAAGCAGTGATTGCTGACTGGTCTAGCCGTGCAGGGACTCACTTGGACACACAGTGTGTGCTGTTGCCATTTCTGTGCTGTTCTGACTTTTCAGGGCTCAGCCAGAACGGTCTCTGAGAGTGACAGCGAGCGATCGATAGGCCTTTCCCTTGGAGGCGCCTGTGGTGCGCAAACAAGGGAATGTAGTTGTTCAGCCACCTTGACATACTTATTAGAAGTACTGGAAGACTCTGCCTGCTTGGTGGAGAAGAGGCCGTAAGCACAGCGCTCTATGCCTGCCTCCATCTCTCTGCCCGATTTTTTGTTGCTTGCTTCTCTACTGATGCTACTTTTGTCCCGTCTTGTCACCAGAGCATCTAAAACCGCGTATGTAAACCCGTGTTGGGGAGAAACCTCTAGGTCACTTGGCAGTCTTGGGCTCTTTTTGCAAGGGAAGAGCTGCCACTCACCCCTTAGAGGTGAAGTGTAAAGGCGCAGGATGGTGTACCCCCAACTTGGCCCAGCGGGAGACAGCGTCTGGGCTGCCTGTGTCCTGGGGAGACCATCGTGCTGGCGCCCCGGGGAGTGCTGAGGAACGCGCGTAGCATCGGTGTGCACGGCTTCGGATGAATGTTGATCGCTCGCGTAGAGAACTTCAGGCTCCAGCTTTGAAATAAGGGATGAATAACCAATGAAACAGTGCGTAGTGGAGGGTGTGTGTGTTTGGAAATTAGTTAAAAGTAAGTGAACATGGTTGTGGAGTTGAAAAGCAGCAAAGTTGTTCTTCCAGCATCCATTTTTCCCTTGAAAATGCTCATCCTTGAAAACACCCAAAGTTGGCAGTCTGAGTTCTTCGTAGCACTTGGTTTAGAGGCTGCTCAATGCAAGTCTCTTTTGGAAAATAAAAAAAAACTATTTTAAGAGTTTTTTGGCCAGGCTTTTCTTTCTTTCATTAGGTGGAGGGAATAACTGGGCTGTGGAGGAAGACCACAGTGCTGGATGTGACATTGCTTCTCTCTGCAATACACAGTGGTGTTGGATAAGATCACTGAAACCTTGACTGTAAAATGCATTTGTAATTAAAACAAGAAAAAGTAAAACAGTTGTGACATTGATCATCAGCATTTGATGCTGTAAATTGCAGTGGAATGACCGCCATGGTTATCTGAGCCAAGGGGGTTTTGTGTGAAATGTGTTCCTGTCAAGGATCTAAACTAACAGATCATTTCTCAAAGTTTTCTTTATGTTGGTGGCATACTCTGGGGAGTCATATTTATGTCCGAGTTCTTGTTTTTTTCCGTCACTGCTGCTTACTTAAGCAAAAGTGACTCAGTCTCTTCATGGGGAAGTGTTTAGTTCATCTGTTGAATTAGGATTATTACATTGTGTAATCAAAAGCAGTATCTTTCCATTTATGTAGAGCTGCCAGTCTGAAATATAAATGACATGCTGCTCAAGTGAATTCGCTTCTCATGAAGAGTAAGTATGGTTGCAATAAGGGCATTTTTGTTTTCATTTATAATGTCAGTTTTTTATAGTTTTTGAAAGATCAGTTGCAAGGTGAACAAGTTAGAAAATGAAGAATATTTTTGTTCGTTCTTTAAACATAGAGCGTGGTTCCCTCCAGCACAAATCACAAATTGACCAAACAGATCAGCAGCAGGAATGTGTTTGTATATGTGGGAATGCTGTAGGCTCTAGAGAATAAATGACACTTAATCATCAAGGAGTACATGCTTGTAAGCACAGCCTCACAGCAAAAGTGGCTTTAGGTGGTTTAATAGAACTGCTTCTGGAGTATTTCCTCAAGGTGAATTCAGTTTTGAAAATATGGATTATACTGGTCATAAGGAGTCTAAACATGTAAAGTCACTGTTTCATCCCAGGTATCTTTTTTTCCAGGAGCTAGAATTCCTTTTACAGTTTGTAGTAGAAGGAAAACCAAACAAATGACAAGTCCGCTAAAGAAGCAGAGTAAATTTTTTGATGATCAGAGTAGTCTGGCTACTTCATGTTCTCAGTGCATGTGCATGCTTGTGTGCCTGTGTACCTTTTTTTGTATAGTATTTTAATGATATTGGTTCCAAGTGAGCACTGAGACTGCAGAAACTTAGGTACCTACTAATTGTTGAAATATTTAGATTATTGACAAATTATACAGTTGACATATTTGATCATTTCATTCTGTTCCTGCTTGAACCGAAATTAAAGATGCTGTGGATTACTGTATAATTTCTTTTAAAACACATGACTATTTTTGTAATGGAGTACAAAGTAATTACAGACCAATTTCCTTAATAGTTTAATGCTAAGCAGTAGAACTCTGCCTTGGCTTTAAACATTACATTCAAATTTATAGGATGATTCTGAAGAAATCCCCTTTATTTTAGTGGTTGGATCCCCAGCTCTTATGATCTGCCCTTTGGAAGTATTCCAGGGTTTCTTCTTGGACAAGTTGCAAATTTACTGATGTACTGTGCATTCGCTTAGAAAATACACATGGGGGGAGGCAGAGTGGGGTGAAAATTGCTTTTTGATGGCAGTACTGACTCTTGCAGTGTAACTGCAAGTATGTTTTTAAAGCTGAATATGCAATATTTGTAATTAATGCAAACAAACTGTAAGGACAAAAGATAGAAAAATGTTAAACAAAAACAGTTTTGGCATTTAAGTGCCATTCCCCTGAGAGTTAATTCTGTGCTTGTGGGTCTAAGTGTTAATGTACTGAATGAGCCCATTAGGGGTTCTCACTGAAATCCACTGTGCAGAAAATAATCAGTATCAGATGGAATTGCTTTTGTATTTTTTTACTTTTTTTTCTTTCAAAAACAGTAAAAATGGATTGTTTACCTTTAGCTTTGTAGTTCACATGAAACTTTAGTACAGCAAAGTGTTTTCTTAGGTTATCCTCGTAAGCGGTTTACTAATTCTGCTTTACATCACTGTAAAACAATTATACACATTGGTGTGAGATCAGAACCAGGTCCAGAAACTTAGTAACTGAAGTTGCTGGCCTGGGGGTTTGATGTTAAAAGTATCTTGAAATATATGTCATATGTGACGTGTTGTAATGTTGTAGTGTCAGAATTAGGACAGAAGTTTTTGATGCTATTTCATGATTTGGAGGACTGAGTTGTTCGAGATAGGGCACTACGTGTAGCTCAGAAGTGTGGAGTATGAATTGCTTGCTCACACAGAACAGGGATCTTTGAAAAGTACGTTTTTATCCTCCTTCCAGGGTTTCAGGGCCTGTGTTTCTGTTTGGAGAATTTTGCATGTCCAGTCTTGGACTTGGGGCCAGATGTGAAGCTGTAAGGCAGTGTTTTCGGAAGAACTGACTAATCGGGGTGGCAGCATCTGCTGACAACAGGAGCCACGGTGCAGGCATGAAGGACAGTTACGCATCTTCAGGGTGCTGCAATTCCAGATCCAATTTCTCCCTTCTGAAGCAAAGACTAGTCGAAGGAGAAACCGTTATTGCAAGTCTTAACTGCTGACTTTATTGATGGATTGATTAGCTGTCAGAAAACGAACTGTAACAATGCATGGTCCTGTGTGTGACTGCTCCTGTTTAAACAGCTGGATTTGCTAAACAACAGCTTGAGAAGAAGCATGCCTTTCTCTAGATACGTATTTATGAGAGAGACAGAGAGAGCAAGGATACTACAGGGCAAAAGCTGAGTAAACTTTCTCACTTAGACAGCTGATGTTAATTGTGTCCCGCTCTCGGCCGCACAGCCCCGATGACAGTTTATAGCAGGGCCATCCAACCCAGCCTGTGCCATGACTCCATCCACTCCCGCTCTCAGGAAGATTTTTTTGTGGTTTGATTGCTATCTGGGCACGAATAACAGCTGTAACCGGATCTGTTCGCCGCTGGTCATGAAGTTAGGCAGCTCTTGTCGGAGGAGTTGCCGCATGCACGGCAATGATGTCATTTACAAACAGTTGGTTTTAGTTTTTTTTCTTATCTGGGAACTAAGGAACGTGTCTTATCTCTGCTTGACTACAGAATATCTGATTCAGTAAATGGGGTCTCATCCAAGTCCACTGAAGCTGATGGAAAAACTCTTGACTACTGCTGCTTGTATCTGGTTTTATTCAGCTACCAAAGTGAGGATATCTTGCGTTAGAATGAGTGTGGGCCTGAGCACCGGCCAGCACTGCACCCGGGACTGATGCGGGTGATTGATGTGTGCACATACAGGCCTTAATGAGCTCTTGTTGACTCTATACTCAATACTACTAAATTAGAAGAAAGTAGATTAAGGGTGGAGAAAGAATCAGCTTTCAAATGTTTTCTGAAATCAGTTGTGTATTAATATTGGGAGTAATGGCTAATCTTGGTTTGAGAGTGTGTGTATGTATATATACAAATACGGAAAAACAGTTACAGTGATATAGTCTGTGGGCAGTGTTTTGGTATTTAGTTTTTTAGAACTGGCTCCATTCAACAGTTGATTATTTCCATGTAAACGCCACATCTGTGCGGCATCAGAAATGATGTGATAAAAGACAGGCAGTAAGCAGCAGCTGAGCAGGCTTGCTGTTTGAGTCCGTACACATGGAAGAGGAGAATGCCTGTTCACGTCCTTGTGGGCTGTGGATTAAAGCACAAGAGAATTTCTTTGCATGAGAAATCTTTAGTATTTTCATAACAAACTTTAGATTCTGAAAGGAGCAGTTGCTGCAGCACTGTTCACCTCTTCATAAATGGATTTAGGTTGCAGATGGTGTTTAACGGTAATGGGATTCTTGAATGGTAAGTCTTCTTCTAAGTTTTGGAAAACTCCAGTTTGGGTTCACTTGGTAGAAGAGAAAAAAGAAAAGAGAATTTTGATCTTCTGTCCAAGGGCTGTGTATTAGGAAGTGCTAATCTAGCATAAATGCTACAGTATAAGAAAATTCAGAGCAGCTTTTGCTTAATATAAGCACGCATTTCTGCTAACCCAGCTTCTGTGTTCCTTTAAAACACATGAGAAGAGGTGGAACCGTGTAATGGGCAAGATTTACTGTGGCTGAGGAAGTTGCAACAGTACCAGCTATTCAAAAGTAATCAAGGCTGGGAAATTGTACAGTCTGTATTTCTTTCCCTAGACAGCTTCTGAAAACTTTCTGCCTTTACTAGCTCCGTTCCCTGGCTTGGGACAATGCTGGGAGTTTTGATACCAATAGCTATTGCTCTGTAACTTCAGTAAGGTCTACAGATAACCTGGAAGAGCACAGGAAGGATTATCCATGGACAGCCCCATGCATTGAATGATCCCTGGTAAACTTCAGTGCCAGTTGTGGTCATAAACTCTTTGCAGCAGTTTAAAGGCAGCAGTATTCTTTTTTCTGCAGGTTGAACCATTTTGAGGATCAGGTGGTAGCAGAGGTGATTCCTGTGTACCTCTATTAATTCTGCAATAACTATGCTTGTACCATCAAAAGACAGGCTGCTGTTTACTTTCTTTAATTTCATATGTCTGGTTTAAAGTGGAGAAGGTACAAGTCTGCTAATAGCTAGCCAAGAAAAATCTCACACTTTTTTGGAAATCACATAAATGATGTTTGTGCTTCTCTTTGTATTTTGCAGTAAGATGTGTATATATTGCAGTGCGGTGATTGACAGGAGGTTTGTGATACAGAGGAAAACAGACCAAACTTTCAGAAGAGGTCTGTAAGGACCTCTGCTTCTTCAAAATCTGGCCTTTATTAGAAGCATTGGTTTTTAGAAATCCGTGTCTCTCACACAAGAATGTGTATTGGTGTAGGAAATCAGGATGTACAATGTATTTGGCAGCCCATGACGGTTCTTAACTTGCGATCTGTTAATTCTAATTTCATCTTTTATTTTAAATCGTATCACTTTCCAATCTTTCAGGAGTTTTTCAAGCATGTTTTGTCTCCCCTCTAAGGATATTTTTTAACAGCAATCGAGCTATGCTATTAAATTGCAGAGGATCCAGTCTTACAAGATGGTCGTGGCCGCTGTTAGTGGGACTTTGAAATCAGTCTGCCTCTATGGAGTAGAGGCATGCAGCAAAGTGTTCTTGCTGAACAGAAGTTGACAGTATAATATAAAGATAAGATTTAAAAAACCCCAGAATTTCCAAATATGAAGTAGTATTGTTTATGCATTAGTCATCTTTCCCCCACATGGAGTGCAATGCACATTTCTTTCCTGAGAAAAGATGACCGTGTTTGCTACTTCAGGACATTGTCATGTTTTGGAAGCATCCTGGGGGAAAATAAACAGCTGTCGGATGGCTCTGTCTTTTCCCTGTTTATGCCAGAAATTTTATTTGACCAGAAATTCTTCTGTTGGCTTACTGCTTTCTTAGACCATATGTACATCATATAAACTGACACTGGGTAGATATGTATGTTCAAAGTTTGTGTTTTTCACGTTGTGAACTTAAGATCTTCTTTGTTTGCTGCTGGATTACATTAACCAAGTATATGTATGTAGGTATAACTTATAATCATGGTTACATTGCATATGATGGGTTTCTCCTGTCTCCAGCTGTTTGACATCTTTTCAGAGCATGTGGATTTTCAAAAGTTTTATTTGATGTAGAATCCTAAGTTTATGCTATAACTTCTATTTATAGGGAAGATTGATTTTCTTTTGCAGAAGTCTAGTATTGCCTTCTTGAGCACGTTGTGCTAAAAATCTGAATTTTGAAAGTGCTCTTTGATATTTCAGCTTTTTAGTTGGCTTAGCAGTTCTTTGGGTTTTGAACATACGGTCTGAGTCCATATGAATAGGGAAGGGAACTTGCTGTTGGCACCATCGGTGACCCTCTGGCTCTCTGCAGAGTTTCAGCATGGCGTGGAAGCATATGGAAGAACTGGTTTTAGTAAAGTCAACAAAACTGTGTGGGACGAGAAGTGGTTATCATAGCTATATGGACTCCGTACAGTATTGTGTAGCCCAATGATCCATTTCAGTTTTTTGAATGCTTTCTTTGCTATTGCAGGCTTAAACCTCATGCTGTATTCTCTTTAAAAGCTCTTTTGCAGTTTTGCAATTAATTGGGAACTCAGACTGTTAATGATATTCAGTTTTATGGAGGAAACAGTAACTGAGCCTATAAATAAAATATTTTTGAACAGGCTTTGTATCAGCCTTTTTTTTGCATCTCAGTGAGTTTTGTCTTGTTCAGAAGATATTGTAGAGTATTTTACATTTTCCAGGATATCTTCCAGAAACATAACTCGTCTGTTAGAGAAATTACAGGAGGTTAGTTGTATAGCGACACTATGTTCCTAAATAGCGTTTGAAGTTTTATTCTTCCGGAATTTACCAGTTGTATCAGGAAGTTATGAGAAACTTGAGATCTTGAATCCCGGTTACGGATCATGCCCCTGCGTACTGTGAGCTGACCTGCACACAGCTCAACCTGCACTTTTATTATTTGCTCACTCAAATGTGTTATTCTCAAGATGCTTATCAGGGGAATGATGTTAAAATGGCATGTTCTCCAAACAGGGCTGGTGACATGCTGGAAGGCACCCCCCAGGAACTTCCAGTGTGCAAGCTGCTACGCTGAGGGCAGAGCTGAGGACTGTGATTCCTCCTCCAGGCACAGAAATATTCCCCTTTTAGGGGAGCAGAGTGGGTAGGAAGGTCAAGGAAACTGCCAGTTACATTTTGTTTCTAACTCAGACTGCTGTAAAAGTCTCAGGACATGGATTTTGTTGATGGAGTATGTGCTTCAGGTGTGGTGTGTAAGGAAGGAAAATAGAGCTTATTGAGGACAATTCCTCTAGTTCACCTTCTCATTACTGGCTGAGTGCAGAAGTTGGAAGGGAAAGTGGCATGGCTGAGTCAGGGCTCATAAATTTGAGATGATTATACATGGGGTAGGTTGCCTGCCTTGGAAATAAACAGGCATATTAAAAACTTTAATCCAAAACCAAACAAGTTTTTTCCTCTGTTTTATTTCCTTTCTTTTTTTTTTTTTTTTTTAAACAGTTAATCTGTGGAAAAAATAAATAATAGTGGAAATGCAATCAGAAGTCTGCAGTTAGTTGGTGCAGTTTACTGTCACTCTGACAGCTATTTCTCAGTTCAGCTTACTTTTGAACATTGCTTATTAGTGTGCTTTTGAAGTGTGATGGGAGAAATCCAGGCTGAAAACACTTTTTCAGTTGTGTTGTGCTTTAGTGCATCTCTCCAGTGATGGAGAAGCATGCTCCTATGTGGTGTAAAGGCAAGCTGAACCCAGTCTGTGTGTGGATTGTTTTGTTTTTGTGGGAAACCGTACCCTGTTGATCTCCCACATCTCCAGAGATGCGGGAGACAATAATAGGCACAAGTACATAGCTTAATTAATGGGCCCGGATGCATCCATGTGCCTCTTCCAGGTGTCCGCCTCATCCATCTTCTTTTCCAGGTATCTGCCTACCCTGTGCCTTAGATTAACATCGTGCAGATCTATGCTTAGGTTACTACCTGACCTGTCTTTCACAATGTGTATGTGACTTTTTATAAATTTCAGTTTCTTTTTTAATCCATGAATGTATTCCTAGTATACTTTCAGTTCCCAAGCTTCTTCCATGATCTATAGCAACTTGTTTATTTGCTTGGTGGAAACCTTTGGTGAATTATTTTGCAATTGTACATCTCTGATGTAATGGAGAGGTTGGCGCACAGTAGTTACTCTCAGCAGTTTTGGGTGGAACATAATCTGCAGATAGGAACGTAGACTGTGTTTTATGTAGATGCAAGAACATGGATAAAACTATATTCCAGGAATCAAACATTATTTGTTTACTGTTGTAAGCCACTAGTTTTAAAGACTGAGATAGATTTTAATGGCATAATGTGGTGCCATGCACAGATGTCCTTTGATCTTCCAGCTCGCTCCTACTCCAGAGAAGTCCACGGTACTTGGATCCAAGGACTAAGTGTCAGCTCCTGTGTGACTGTGAGCAATATCCTCTGATCTGGCTGCTCTGAAGCTACTGTACTAGAGCCTGCAACCCCTGGTAGAAATCTCTGTCAGTGCTCATTCAAGATAAATACGAATCATGTGGATGTGCGAGGAATGACTGCAGTTCTTTGCATACTTCTGTGCCAAGATACAAGGAGAGAGGTCGCTGCTACTTAACGCACTCCTGCCGTGGCAGTTCCTGGCTGAGACCTGCCAGGCAATTCGCTGAAGACAAAGGTTCTGGTTTGTAGTTCTCGCTTCTGGAGATAAATATTTATGATGCAGTCAGATCCCTGATGGCAGCAGCACATACAACTGAGTAAAGGAGTGAGATGTTTTGATAAACCTGCACTGGATTTCCTAGTATGTTGCATGTTCTCTATACGCAGTGTTGTCTTTCACAACTGGACTGCTAAAGGGTTTCCTGATTTGCATGTAAAAATGAAGTCTGTTTGTCACTGGATATACTTTTCTTGGCCAAACGCATGACCTCTCAGGCTTGTTTTCAAAATGGAACAGCTGTTCTGTGAATGTAACTATCGGAAAGCTGTCTGGAATAATTGCACTCTGGTAACTTCAGCACCCTTACACCTGGCATGAAGCTCTTCAGAGGCTTTATTTCATGCCTTCGTGCTGAACTGCAGTATAGAGTTTACATTGCCTTTTTACACAAACTGACTTTACTTGTGGAAATAGACGCCGAGCTTGGTAATCCCCGGTGGTGACTGCTAATATGGCTCTGGCAGGCTGCGTGCCCAGCCCTGCCGGGCAGCCCGTACGCTCTGCGGCGTCCCAGTGGCCTGCTAGCGTGGAGGGCTGTGACCACCTGCTGCGGGCTTGGTTTCGTGGAAAATATTACTGAGAGTGTGTATTCATCCCCTTGTGTGAGGGGGATAGTCAGAATTAAACTCGGTAGCTCAAGTCTAGTGAGTCTTCACGTCTGTATGTAAGACCATACAGCAGAGCTCCTTAGGGTAGACACCTGGGTGGAGGGCAGGGCAGGGGTTTGTGCCAAAGTGGATGGTGAAGCAGGGTCAGTGTTGCTGCAGCTAGAATTCATCGTGGGGATTTGGTGAAGACTGAGAGTTTTGCGGGTTGCTTGCTGGGGAGTACCGGGCCACAGTGGTAACGTGGGGTCTGAGTAATTACAGACAGTTTTCCGTGGCTACACCTTGGTCTTTGCTGCACAGGTGGAGCCCTGGAGCCAGCACAGCAATACTGCTGGGGACTCTGGGCCGGTCACTCCACTGCTCAGTGTGACACTGGCGTGCGGCTCAGCCTGCTGAAAGGGCTCTGGTGCTGCGCTGAACCTCTGCACCGGCCCGGCTCTTTGTGGGACCAGACCTGCACCGCACAGCAGGGACGTGTGGGTGCCGGCAGCCAAAATAGATGTAGCTGAGCACATCCTGAAGTGGAAACAGCTCTTGGATAAACTTACTCCCCTGGGATCTGTGTTGTGTTTGCATGTTTACACTCTTGCGAGTTCATGAAAGTCACTTTGGATTTGTGTTACTAGACACAAATGGGACAGGTGTTCTAAGGGGTTGTTGTACCTAAATGTAGCAAACAAGGCGTAGATTTTTTTTCAACGTGAATGAAGTTAAAAGGTTAAAAAGAAATTAGCGGAAGTATTTGGTGGTCAGAGGCATTCTCTTCACTCACTCCCACCAGAAGAAACAAGTATCTTCCGTGCTACGCTTAGTGGAACTCTGCCAGTAAACCTGGTGCAAGTTGTTGCTTCCATCTAAACAAAGTCACAGGAACCTAAAGAAATTACATTAATATTTTTGTAATGTCTTACTAGCTAGAAGAGAGTGGTGCTGCTTTCCTCATTTGGTTAATAATGCCCTCTGTAATGTGCCAAGGTAACTGTCATTTAATGGACTTTGCATTGTCTTTTCATGCACACTACAGACAAAATAAAAGTGTGTTTCTCTGCTCTGTGGTCACACAGAGATTACTTTAAAAAAAACAAAAAACAAACCCTGACAAAAAAACCCCAAAGAAATGCCCCCCCCCCCCAAATCAACAAAGACTAAATAATCTATAAAGAAACTCTAATTCAAAATGGACTCTAAATGCTAGAATTACACTTCTGCTGCACTTTAAAATTATTTAAGTACCACATGCACCTAAAATTCTGTGGTGCAACAGAGACATGGAAGTAAAGCCTTTTAAACCTCTTAATCTGTAATTGTAAAAAATTGACTGTTGGAAAGTATGCTAAAAAGAGAACTTTTCCAATGCGAATAAAACCTTTATAAAAATAGCTTCCTGTTTGTTCTGTGACTGTTTGTAAACCTGACTGAGGCAGCCTACTTAGATTGCTTCATTGGCTGTGAGTGCAATATGGGTTCTCTTGCAGTTTCATGTCATTGTAAACTGCATTGTCTGTCTGCTCGGCTTTCTCCATTTTATGTCGCTCAGGATGTAATCATCCCTTATGATCTGGCACATCATTCTCTTTCCTCCTATTCCACAAAACTCAAATAACATACCAGGCTCTACAGTGAATCTTGAAATACATGAGCAATATGTAGGTGGAATTACTGTGGGTTCCATTAAAGAAGAGTAACAATATCCCATAAAGAACAGTAGATTATTTTTGGCTTGCCAAACTGTACTTGTACATTGATTTAAGACTTTCTTTGACTTGGTGACTATGGGAGGAATCTGATGCAGCTGACACTTTGTCATTTACATCATGTTGTCAAGTACATAGTTTTGAAATCCTTGCTATTAGCATTCCTCAGGAAGGGGTAGGTGTGAAGTATGTCTACCCCAAACCACATTCCACCATTATAGTCAGTGCTTGACTGGTCACCTAGGAAACTGTCAATAATGGATTCACTTGGCTTGGCGATGCAGTCTGGTATGATCAGATTTTTCCAGTTCCCTCTAATTTGAAAATGCAGTGCTTGAACAAGAAATTAATCATAACTTAAGCTGTTCCATAGAGAAAAATTATACCCTCTGTCTCTTCAGTTCTGTTTTAGTCATAGTCTAAGATATCATGTTCATTATTCTTTCAGAGGTGACTCCTGTAGAATTACTTTAGGTTGCATGACCTTTAGAATAAATTATTTTTAAGGTATTGTACCATTATTGCTGTGTTTATGTCTGTTGGTGAGTCAGTGCCTCTGTGAACGCATTGCACTGGAATCCTCTGCAAAGGTTCTCTTGCCCTTCTGAGAGGTACTGATGGGATTTTCTTCTGATTCTTGCCTACAGAAGACTGCTAGCAGTTAAGTGAGGAGAAAGATGGACCAATTAATCTTCTAAAACTGTCTTCCCCAAATTTTTGGGTGTTCAAGTGGAGTTGATTCAAGCATTTGGAGTATTTCCAGTTTCTTCTTTGCTGTGTATTGTATTACAGGAGTGTCAGTCTGATTCAGTAGAGCCAGAGGTTAAAATCTTCATAGGGGCTGTTGAGCAAAAGGAGCCAAAAAAAAAGGAAGCTGTGTCAGAATGTGAGAGAAATCCATACAATTGTGCACGGTGGGGAGGGTGGGTAGAAATTTCTGTAGCTGAAGAACTTGCACTGTGTCAGATAAAAACTGTAGACCCTGCTCAAGGCACAGAAGATTGGTTTTTGTGGAGTAGGTCCTGGGTACGTGGTGCTGTCACTGCTTAAAGGTTATGTTAGTTCAAGGAGTGACCAGGTATGAGCAACGTCACGAAGTGGACCAAGTGTTTTGGAATATATGGAAACCCCATAACAGGTCAGGAAAACCCGTAAACTGAGACTGGTAGAAAAAGCAGAGAAAACATCATATATGCTTGTCTTATCCTTGCTGTTCCTCATGTACGCTGCTGCTGAGGATGGACTAGCCAGGCCATGGTCTGACTTGGTAGGAGCGTTCTTGGAAGCGACCTGTTGGCTGGTGCTGAATCTAATCCTTATTTCAGTGGAAAAAACATTTAGTGGCTCCTGAGACTAGTCTCCGTAGTTTGCCTGCTGTGGTCATTTTAGACAGACTTGAATTTCATTAGAACATGTGTTTTTTATATTGCTTTGCAAACTGTCTGTGCTCCTACAGGTATTTTTGTTTGGCTGAGCAGAGGTACACTTGGAGTACCCTGATACTCAGCTGCAGAGCATCACAAGAGTAACTTGCAAGGTGCATTTCTTCTACAAAGTGGGAAGTGGATCATCGTCTTGTGTGTTAAAGAAAATAAAATTTGCTGGTGTCAAATAAAACAAAGTGGCAAGCGATGATTGATTTGAATATGCTCAGGATGACACCTCTGGTGTCTGAGGGCTGCTAAGTCTGTGATGGTGGACGAGGCTGAAGGGTTAATAGGAATGTTTTCCACAGCAGCCGCTTCTAGCACGTGTTACTGTGCTGGTGAAGATAAACCCAGAGGATGTTTTTTACAAAAGTGAAGCAACAACAGGCACTGTGCCTGGAAGACTCATTAGAGGCGATTAATTTTACTTACTTGTAAGGATTGATCTCATGGGCTCTGTTTAGAGGGCAGCTGTTGCTTGAAGTCAGACTAAATTGGGGAACTGCAGTGTGCTCTGGGATCCAGGCTGGTCTGATTAAATACTCGATGTGGGTAGGAGTACTGTCTTTCTCATAGCTTTGAATTATGTACCTGGATTAGGCAGCGTATTGCATAGGGTGCTGAATGTTGTTCAGTAGTTTAACTGGGAGGCTGTTTAGTGGGAATTCATGACCTCATGTGAACTATGTCAAAAGCCCTGGGATATGAAAAGGAAATTGGTTGCATGGTCATTTGCCTGCATGCAGTAAGAGGGCAAAATTAGCACTGCTATAATTTACAGAGGCTCTGAATAAAAAGCCCTAACCTTACCCTTTTGCCTCTGCTCAAGTGCTTAAAAGCACGAAACACTGCCTATTGAGGGACTGGTTTCTGTGGTTGATTTTTTTTTTTTTTTTTTTTTTTTT
>Ga0065711_1041149_pt1 | contig 16377 bp, 11 predicted proteins | sample Hoacrofraction12_FD_59098 | JGI IMG/M metagenome (GOLD analysis project Ga0065711, IMG submission 59098) | Hoatzin crop microbial communities from Cojedes, Venezuela - Epithelial fraction 12 v2 (version 2) | ecosystem: Host-associated > Birds > Digestive system > Esophagus > Crop | place...
CCCGCCGCTAGCGGCTCGCTGCCGGCAGCTCCGGCTCCGCGCGGGAGCTCAGCGCCCGAGCGAAGCCGGGGATCTCCCACACCGCAGAGCAGCGCGGGCAGCGCTTTGGGGGTAGCTGCTCCTCCAAACGGCAATTCGGGGTTCATTCAGGCAGGACTGTGCGGGCGTGAGGGGGGCCGAGAGGATGGGACCTTCCTTCCCGAAGGACGAAAACTGGCCGGTGGCTGGAGCCCAGGAGCCAGTTTTCCTCTAGCTGGAATGGAGGGCGTGAAGCCGTCAGGTTCTCAGCCTTTATCTTTGCACGGGGAACAAAGATAGGAGCGGGCTTTTCAGAGTCGTGTCTCAGCTTAAAAAAGAAAATAAATCAGAGATAATCCCACAGAAAGAAAACCAAATGCAAAAGAAATGAAAGCCCCTGATGCTCTTTTCTCAGTCTTACTCCGAGCGTGAACAAATCACACGGAATTGAGAAAAAGACAGCGCTTAAAAAAAAAATGCAAAAAATTAACGGAGGAAAACCCCATCTCTCACTTCCTAAGTAGCTGACAGCCCTTCTGCTCGTCTTCCCCTGCCCACACGGAACAGCTAAGCCAGAGAAATACTGCGCAGCAGAGCATGGTGCACGAGGGAGCACATCCAGACAGGCACGAGGCAGAGCAGAGGATGCAGGACGGGATGGGGACGGCTCCTCACTGAAACGGCAGCGCCAGGGACAGCCAAGGGAGGGACGGAGAGGGAGGGAGGGAGGGGCAGCGGGGATCTCCCGGCACTCCAAATAACAAACAACCCCCGCCACCCATAAATAAAATCAAATAAAATATACACCAATGTAGTCCGTGAGGAGCTTCGATGACGAGTTCACACGAGCGAGAAAGCATTCTGGGATGCCAATGACGACTTGAACGAAAATGAAGAAGAAAAGAAAAAAAAAAGATGTCCGACCAATGGAATAAAATAAACCAGGTGACATGGGTAGAAATCATTGGTGCTTCCTAGTATCTAGTAGCAGATTGCTTCCCAAAAACAACAAAAAAAGTTTTTGGTCCTTCTATATATATACATATATGTATATATTATTATTTTTAAAATGTGTGTATATATATATATGTATATATACTTAGTTGCAACAGTGCTTCTCCGAAAAAAGGTCCATCTATAAATATAATTTTATTTATTTTTATTTTTAAATTTTAGTTCTTTTAAGTTAAAATTCTCCATCTCTCTAGGTATTATTTTTTGAATGGTGTTAACCTGCTGAAGTTTTGCCAGAATGGTGCCTGGCTGCGTCTGGGTTCGGTGAACTCGAAGACCTGGGACTGGGATATGCCATCTGTCACCATGTATTGTCCCTGATTTAATGGATCCTGGGGTGGTGGGTAGGCCGGAGGAACCGACTTGGAGTAGCTCACACCTGCATCGATGATTGGGGGGAAAAAGAAACAGATCAGTCAGAGTGCAATTGGGTCAATAGTCTTTCTTCGTCATGCTATCGCTTCGTATCGCTTCACAACCAGGGTCCCAAACGACAGGGAGACGTGCTAGAGACGGCAAAGCTATGGAGCACGGCAGCAGCTGCCCGACCGCTCCGCTCGGAGGCTGCCTGCGCTCGGCCACGAGCTGGAGATCTGGAGAAGATCCACTGCTTTGGTGTTGGCCGACCTCTGCCTGCCCTGATGGAAAAGTCCTGCGTGACCTCACGCAGCGCACGCGTGGCCAGGCCACACGCGGCACCAGCCAGGGCAGGCGAAGGCGGACGACCGCATCGCTCAGCCCGCTCGCCAGCCTCACCGCGTCCTGTTTCCGAGCTCCTGCTCTCCCTCCCTCCCAGCTCCGCTCGGAAGCGGCGTTGCCCCGGCATGCCCCGGCGACCGGCCCCGAGCCGCGCGACGGAGCGGAGCTGCTGCGGAGGGACCGCGCGCAGGGCAACTCGCGACGGGCTCTAGGGAAGCTCGTAGGACTTTTCCATAGGGTTCATTTTGAATTCACCGGTCTGGTTTCAGCCAAAAACGGCTGCACGCAACGCAGAACAGGCCGATTCTGCTCAGTCCAGTCTGGATTAGAGGGACGGGACGGACTGGCGAGGCTACGCTGTCCGGCTCTGGATGCAGAACTCCCACGAACGCGAGTCACGGCTCCTGCGCGGGAGCGGGGCGAGGGGACGCTGCCCTCGCAGCCGTCCCACGGGAGGGGGGACCTGCGGCACGCCGGGACCTACGCAACCCACGGTAGAGGACGGTGTGGCAGGGGCGGCTGGGGTGGAGCAGCAGGGGGGCCTGACCCCACCAAAGCGCAGACTAGAGGCAACAGCAACGCAGCCACTTCTCTACGTCCTCGCCCGCAACACTGCTGCCGAGGGACCGTCCCTGCTCCAACTGCAGGGCAGCACGACGGGCTGGAAACCACAGCTCCGGAGCAGGGCAGGAGGAGTGAGGAGCGGGGCTCTGGAGCAGGCTGCGGTAAGCTCTGGCCGTCTCCGGATCCCCTCCGTGGCACGCAGACCTGCTCTTCCTTCTGCGGGGAGGGCAGCCCCGGCCGCAGGACGAGTGGCAGCTTCGCAAGGGCCAGCGCGGCCATTGCCTCCCCTGGCTTTAACCGCAGGAGCGAGGCGACTCTACCCAAGCTGAGCAGTGTCCTCATCTGGAAAGCGGGATGGCATCACCCACCTACCTCACACGAGGGTTGTGAAGCTAAATTAATTAATGTTTGTAAAACACTTTGAGATCCTCGGCTGGGAAGGTGCTGGAGAAGGCAAAATACGGTGATTAGCACCCAGGTACCAGAGCAAGGGGTGTACAAGAAATGCGACTCTTTGCATTCAGTTAGCGGTTCCTGCCACACACAAACACACGCTTGGCGGGGCCAGCGCTGGCCGGCCCGGGCCTGGGCAGGCTGCACACGGTCGGGTACTTACAGACAAGGGGAAAAGCCTCACAGAGCGCACGCACGGAGCTCACCAGACAGCTTTTGTACGTTGCTGCATTATAACTCAGGACCTCTTTCAGAGACAAAGCTAAGGCTTCAGTATGGCTTTAGGAAAGAGAATTAAGTCGCTTCCCCTCGCTACAGAATTTAGCAATCGAGGGTTGTGAAAATCCCCCAAAGGTTCTGACCAATTGGAGAAACCATCTTGACTACGTCTAACTGATTTCTCCTTCTTTACAGCAAATACCATCAAATCTTGCAGAGCTCTGTCCACCGTAGGGAGCGACCAACATCCTTCCTTACAGTGGACAAAAAACGCTCCATGATTGATACTTGCTAACCTTTAAGAAATTCATCACAGTTAATATTTCAAACTTACTTGAAAAGAGCAACCTGGAGATGTTCTGCAGTGGTATCTGCTTGCTGGAGTAGACTTATCAGCAAGTTTTCTACTCCGTCTTTCCCAAGCTCCTCTCTCCCACAGCAAGCCTGCAGAGCAGAGTGCAGCCCCACAGCCCATGCTGTCCTGGGTCAAACCCAGACGGGGTCAGCCCTAGGACACCTGGGACAACTTCTGCACCATCCTTGTTGGGAGACCCCACCATGAATTTGAATTTACCAGACTGTGACTTAAGCCAATGACATCCCATAGGGGTAGAGCATGGGCTTGAGCTCATCTCTGCCCTACCTCTTCCATCCCCTCTTCTACCGCTGTCCTGCTCCAAGTTGCCTCGCTGGAGGGCAGGTCAAGGTGTGGGCAGCGTAACCGACTGCAGAGCCTGCTCCGGAGGGCAGACTCTGGCCCTGAACCCATACAAGAGCGTAGACATTCTCCTGGAGGTCACCAGCCTTTAGTGCCTTGGCCACTTTTCACAGCAGAGACTGGGGAGGAATTTTAGGATCTGTGGGAAGGTTGGGATCTGGTACAGGTCCCTTACACGGCTAGAGTTGGGAAATACATCTTCTGCTGTCCGGTAACTGGTTTGGATTTTCGACTGACCCAAAGGACCACATTCAAGGTAAACAGTCCTTGTGCCACCAAGATTACTACCTCATGTTTGACAACGCAAACGAGCTGTGAATCTAAAGCTGCTGCTAGGGGACCCACGGCCATTGTTTCTAGCTTTGGAAGACCTTAACACCACACTGCTTTAATGACATGGCCCAATGGCTTTCGCATCCCGTGGCTGCGGAGTAGCCATCGGCCTTGCGACGCATCCGGGCTGCCGTGCTGAGCTGGACTGAGCTCGTCACCGTCTCTAAACCAATTGGTGGAGGGTCAACTGATCTATTTTAATGATGATGCAGAAATGGTAAGAAATCTCCTGGATCAGCAAAATATTATGCACTTGGAAGGCTGAACAAGTAGAGAAAGGACAGTCTGGCTGAAGTCCACTGACACGGATGGAGTTACACTGCAAAGAATGCAATCCACCGTCTGTCTTCTCCACAAGAGAAAAAGGCAGACTCCCCTGGCCAGATCACTAGCAAACCCCACTCCGTTCTTTCCCAAAACAGCCTTTTCGGTCCGAACTCCTGCAAAGTGTCCGTCCTTGCTTGGAACGTACCCGTGCACACACGGCCGCTGCCCTCGGTAAAGAAGCGCAGACCCAATATTCTCCAAGCTGTTTGCGCGGCCCTGCTCGAGGACCAGGCTGTTGGCATCAACATCTAAGCTGGACGAACGTCAAAAGCTCCTGGCTGGTTCTACTTGAATAAGCAGCCAAAGGTTTGCATATTTATCATATTTATCGAATGGCCTCCACGGCTTGAATGCTCAAGCCCACGGATCTCAACGGCATGCATAATTCCCAGGTGTTTGGGGGCATGCAAAGAAGGACACTGGTGCTCTGGCAAGTCAGGCGGGTGATGCTGTAAGAACACATTTTGTTGTGAAACTGTGATACAGCGAAAACAGCTCGAAGTGCCCCAAGGGTGGCTTTCTTTTTTTGGACATACCCACATTCTTGAGAAGGTGGAACACGGGGGTGGGGGTGAGATCCACCTAATCTGCGCATCTTCAGATCCTCAGATAGAGCAATTCTGGGGAACGTTATGACAGGTTGGGGTTTTTCTGTTCTGCTCTGAGGTGCTTTGCTCCCTCATCAGAACTTGGGGTCATTGGGCAAATTCGTCTCTTGAGGGATGTATTTTTTTCCTATGCAAAGCCGTAACTCCACTGCAATTCAGCAGAAAGGAACGAGCAGAGCTCTTTGCCAGTGCAATTCTGGGCTGCCTGGCGATCGGAATTCACAGCGCAAAGGGGACGAATCGATAGGTAAGCAATGATTCCTCGCCGCAGCTGCCGCGCTGCCTTTCCGAGGCGTAAGAAAGCAGCCGTACACCAGCGGCCAGACTTGGAGCTCCTTCTGCTGGTCCGTGCGTCGTTCTGCACTGAGGCAGAGGATGCAGGCTGCGGCTGCGGAGCGGCATCGCTCGGCAGGGTGGGGGCTGGGGAAATCTGTTCAGAATGGGAAACAGAAAACTCCGGGCTTTGTAATTTGGCTAGACAAAACTGGCACAGAGAGATGCTGTGCTGCCAGCTGAAATCACGTCTTTTTTTAGCACTAGGCAACGTCACTCGGAACCTTGCGGATTTCGCAGCTCAGAAGAAAACAATTAAAAAGACTGAAAACTGCCTCCTTTTTTTGCTTTCTAGTTCATTTTTTCAAAGTATCTCTTCTGTTTAAGGTTACAACAGGGCTTCAGCAGCACTCGAAGGTTTCGGAGCATGCTAGAACTGACAGGCAATCCGCGCGGAGGCGTGCAGGCAGACAGGACAGCTACACGACACCGCACCTCGCCAGAGCGAACGCGGAACACACACAGCACACGCTCAGGCCCATAACCATGGCAACTCGCCTTGCAAGCTGGTCATTCCCTCCGCAGCCTTTACGATTGTAGCTCACACTTTGATCAGGAGCTATTTCATCGGCTTTTCCGCTGCCGAGCTGTTCGCTAGCCAGAGGTGAGCGGGATCAGTGAGATCCCACCGCCCGCTCTCGCTGCGGGCAGGGGGGACGCAGGGCTGCACCTGGGAACCTCGCGTCTACCTGGGATCTCCAGCCTGCGTCCTTCAGGAGCCATGCTCAGAAATCCCATAAATGCCATTTCCTCCTAAACATTGTGACCCATACACAATGTGGCATAGCCAGGAACACACCCGAAGAAAACTAACTGCTGTATCGTTAATTATCCCTGCAACAGCGACACGTTTCAGTTAAAGAAAGAAGAAGCAGCAATGGCTGAACGGGTACAGCCCTTTGCCTTTCTTCAGCACGTTTCAACAGAGGATCTCAAAGTACTTCACTATTTACTTGGTTGCTGTGACGTTTCGAGTTAGCACCTACTCTGTGCCTGCTATCCCTTCAGTCCCTGCCTGCAGAGCTGGGTTTTACAGCCAGAGGTGGGGATGGCACCTGCGAACAGCAAGCACCTGCCTCCGAAGGCAGTCCTGAGCAGCCGGGGACTTCACCAGGCTACGCTGCCACGCTAAGCTACCCGACTCCAGCTTGGCCATGCTCGCCCAGCTCCAGAGGAATCCAAGCGAGGCCTCAGCCACGGCTCTTCACACAGCCAGGGATCTCACCCAGCGCCTGGCAGAGGGAGATCTCACCTGGGATGGTCCCAGTGAGGAGGACATGCCTTCGCTCCCTTTTCCAGCCACTCGCCTGACTCCCCTGCTTTGGAGGAAGGGGGAGGGAGAAGGGCTAACTGCAGCTGGAGAATGCTACCGAGGGTAACAGCAGCCTTGTGCCCTGGCTATTCCACAGCCAGCCACAGCATCTGCAAATACGCAGGTAACTTGACCTTCCTGAGTCTATTTATCAAGTCTATTACTGCAACCTGATGTCATTAGACTAGACATTAAGATAACGATTCCTCATTCGATAAGCAAAATCTAAGTGAGTAAAGATGGCATAAATGATACTAGGGCTTTATCAGTCAAAGCCAGGTAAAAACTAATTTATCCCATCTTGTATTTCTATAGCCTCCCTCTCCTGCAGCGTTCTGTCCACTGATAGCAGAGATCGCTGTTCCATTGACAGGATGCGATCACTTCATCCATCACTGCCCCGAAATGCAGCCTCTGCTGGGCAGCAGCACTGCCCCTTTCCTACAATACCCTACCCAACTGAAAAGCGGAGCATCAGAGCTGACAGACTGATCTCGGTTGGAATCTCAACATGACACTGATGCCGACACCTTGGCTGTTCAAACGAGGGCCAACGGAAAACCCAAGAGGCCCGTTTCACATCTCACCAAGAAACTCCCCCGGCGAATTTGCTCGGGAGCACGCGCCCGTTGCCGAGTCACTGGCACCATCCTCCGAGGTCTCCCAGCCAAGGATTTATTCGTGATTTGCCTTAGCTTGTACATCTGACCGGGTCACAGGCGATGCTACTGACTCTGGCTGGGTTGCTACTGCCTCGAGTGAGAAGCCATCTATCTACACCGTCATTAGCAAGACCAGTGCTCGCGGAGCCAGGGCATGCAGCACTAGGGCTCTGAGCAACGCTGCGCTCTGGAGGGTCTGGGTAGGGTCTGTGTTTTACAAGCAATGGGATAAACTCCGTGATTTCTCTGAATCTGTGGGGAAATATCACCGAGAACGTGATTAGCTCCATCCTTTCACCTACGCCGTGGGAAGCTCTGTGAAAAAGGGAGGTGACCCTGATTAGCTGAAAATGCAAATGCCCCTCTCTGTTTTAAAGCAGTCGGTCTACACGTTGCTCAGCGTCCTTCAATCCCCCCGAGGCCGTGCCTTACATGTGAGAATAGGATGGGGAAACATGTCAGGGCCACGTCAATCTTGTCAGCAACGAGGATGCAATAAAGAAGGCTCAACGACGCAGCGGAAGCACAGGAGGTACCTACAGACTCTGCACCCTGGCAGGACCCGTCCTCGCCAGCCGTGTGAAGCCAGCACACGCACGCTAACACGCAGTCATCCCACTTCGCTACGCAGGATTGATAGGGGAGAGCTCGCAGGAGTTTGAGAAGTCAAAGCAAAGCTGTTGGGTGTTTGGGTCAGGGTTTTTGCGATGTACTTCGCCAGGAGCTCAAATGGTCAGAAAGGAAGAAGTTAGCAGGAAAACGCAGTGACTCAGAGGGCCAAAGCAGTTTATACTGGCTGATGATTTAACCCCTGCTGGGTTTGCATAGCTGGGTGTTTATGGCCAGATTTCATGACAGCATCCTTCTAAGCTCAGGGCTAGGGGTGACTGCGATCGAATCTACGTTCCCTCCTTCCGCAAGTCCCCGACCACCAGGCCAATGACTCGTCCGGGCCGAGGGCAGCTGCTTTTGGTGAAGCTGTGGCACAGTGCAGAGGAGAATACACAGGACAGAGAGCAGGGCATGAAGGAGCTGGCTGGCAGCACGGGTCTGAGGAGCTCTCCTGGGGTGGGAAACCCTCCTGCCTAGCACAAAGGTCACTTCTTTAAATTTGAACTGACATTTCGTTTTCCAAAATCGAAACGCTAGTGGGAAACGGTGCTTTAAGAATGGGGTCTCCTTCCCGGGCACTGGAACCTCATATCCCCCTGACACCCCGGGCTGACAGCTTCTAGGAACATGAGCAAAAATCCCTCACGGCTACGTGCTGTCCTGCATGGGGACAGATGGGGGCAAAGCTGGGGATCGGAAAAGTAACCGAACGTTTCTGAAAGCTGCAAACGCTAATCGTTGGTGGGGAGGTTAAAAGTGGCCAGCAGAACAGAAGCCCTTGATGGACAGAGGCACTGAAGGAGCCCTCTGTCCTCAGATGCTTCGAAATGGAAAAAGTACCCTGGATAATCCTGTGTCGGTGATGAGGACGGACTAGAGATCCACACAGGATCTGTTTTCAAGGAGCCTTTGGACTTGTTTCCACCACTTTAGTCAAAACCGAGCACAGTTTTGGAAGGGCTATCTCGACGCTATCTCAACGCTGCAGTGTCAGTGCAGGCAGCAAAGGTCCTCAGCGGCACCTGGACTTCTCTGCAGAACAGCTGCACACTTGACTGGCTGTAGTTTAAAAAGGGCTGGGGGGTTTTTTGTTGTTTTTGTAAGTCAAGGCAAATAAATTTCTCTGTTACTTTACTATTTCTAGGAGACACCACACTGAGTTCTATTCCCAGTTAGCACACTGACATTGAAAGAGGCTAAAGGGCAGTAACCAGGAGGCAAAACCTTGAACAATCAATGCAAAAAGAAAGAAAACCAAACCAACAAACAGCCCTTCTCTCTACCTGTTGGTAAGGTGCAGAGCCAACACTACCCATTTAGTTTATGTCTACTGGACTTAAAGCAGGCCAAAAATTGGTTTGATGCTGTCTTAAGGCAACTGGTCTAAAATCATTACATTTTTCCCAATCCAGTAAGTAGTGCAAATCCTAATCTATTGCTGAAACCTGACCTTGCGCATCATTAAATCGATTTGGAAGGAAGCCTGGCACGGCACGCGTGCACGCATTTCAGTGCAGACGTGGGCGTTAGCGAGGGGGCTGCTTCCAGACTTGTGCCCCCTTCACTTTGGGATCAAAAACTTCTCAAAACGCTGAGAGTTGTGTTCTCTCTTAACTACCTGGCTAAAGTTTCCGTTAGTTTAAAAAGCAGAGTTTTAAGGTTTCTCCTCCTGCTGCCAGCTGATCCCTCAGCATCTCTCCCCCGCCGCAGCCAGCCGTAGTTTAGATGCTCCCTTTGCAGACGCGCGCCAGCCAGCTCCAGAGTGATGCTTCTGGGAGGTGTGGTACAACAGCGCATCACATAAGCGGCAGTTTATACTATTTGAAAAATGTTTTTCTGCTTCAGCTCTAACAAAGTTGATTGCATTTTCCATCTCACTTCCTTCACGGCTTTTCTCTCTTCCTTAAGTATTCTGTGACAGGGAAATTACCATGGTTTCCCACTTAAGAGGTGGAGGGAACAACGGAGATAATCTAGAAACAAGCCTGTAATAGGCATCCACTGACACGGAGCAGGGCTCTCGACATCGCAGGTCGAGCTGCTGAGCCGTCCAGCCCTGCTGTAGCCACAGAGACCTGTCCTGCAACGTCCATAAATTTCAATGAATAAATAGTTCAGCTGAATGCAGTGGAAGTATTGCTACTCCTGAAGGGCTTCGCTGCCTTCCAGGTATAACTGACGCTCCAAAAGCAGTTTAAAGCCCCTCCCAACGCTACCGTTGTGCTGTGGGAGGCTGTGTGGGGTGGGCTCACCCCTCTGCCTGCTGCCAGCCCCAAGGGCTGCGCCTCAGCAGCACAGCCCCAGGGGCCTGCCAAGGTCTTTGGCAATGTATGAAAAAAGCATATGGAAAGACTCAAAAAATCAGTCACTAAAAGCCAGCTCTCCAGAATTTCCTCCTACCTCCCTCTTCTGAGCAATGCCACCACCTCCCTGCTCCGGCTGCCTCGTGCCTCTCTCAGGGCCTTGGGCACAACGCAAACCACCAAGTAAGAAAACAAAGAGCTTTCAGCAAAACATTCCGTGCCGGTACTTAATTTCATGAATCTGAGACTGGGCTATGATTACCACGATGCAGGCCAAAAGAAACAGAGCTGCTCATTTAATGACCCTATTTGTTGTTTTTCAGATTTCACGCCCTAAGTCAAACAACCGAGTTTCGCTTAACTTGGTGCTCGGGGTCTGACTGAGCTGCTGTCTGACTCGAGGACTTCGTCCCACAGAAAGAACTGCCAGGGTGGTAGCGTAAGCTCCTTCTTCATAATGGAAACGGTGACTGGTGTCTTAGGAGCTAATTAGTTTGAGAGTCAGAGAAGTCTAAGACAATAGCCCCTCCTTTTTCATCTCAGAGAGAAAGAGAGAGAAAGTGAAAGAGAGAAAACAAGAGAGCAACTGCTGTGTAAGAAGTCCGTACCGTTAAGCATACGGTATTTGTCAGGATGCAAGTCCAGTGATTTAAGTGGGAATACTGGTAGGCATGCTCAGGCACCTCTGAACTGTGTCACTTAATGAACAGTACAATTATTAATTAATTAATACCTTAATTAATTAATACTTTAATTACATGAACAGCAAATAACAATTTAAACTGGTTTTGTCATGGCCATCATGCAAGTCAGATTCTCTCATTTTCCAGTTGCTTCCAACCATCTCCGTGGTTGCTTCCGTGCTGGGGGACAAGCATGCTGGCGTGAGGGGTGAGTCTGCAAAACCCCGCTATTGACAGCGGCTGCCATCGCCTGAACCCCACGCACGCCGGGCAAGATACGTGTCCCTGGGCCCCTCTTTGGGCGTGCGCATACTTTGAGCTTAGAAAATCTGGCCAGGAGAGTTTTTAGAGAACATCTTAGAAGACAACATAGGAAGTTAGTAGAGAGGAGAATACCAATGACAATGGAGAGACACAGCAAACCAAGGAGTTTACAGCTGGCCTAGCAAACCACTACTGGACCAGCAAAGCCAGTAGACAACACACAGGTAAGGCAGAAAGCAAAGAGCTCCTTCGACTTTCCCAAAACACAACCCAGTGCCTGTACGGAGCGGGGACGAATCTGCCTGGGACGGACTATAGCCGAGAAGTGAGGAGTTCTCCCAAAACCCAGTTCTAGGCCCAGTTGTGCCATGGTACTTTGGTAACGAACCGATACGTCTGTGACTTTGTGAAGCTTTGGAAAACTTGGAAAAACGACCTCTCTCTGACTTTCCCTCCGTATTTAGCATTTCAAAACCTGTAGCTGCAAGAGTTATTGCGAGAAATAATTAACACTGGCTGTTTCGCCAGTTGAGGCTCTCTTTAATATCTAGCATGGCATTTAGTTGGCTGTAGCTTGCCTGGGTGGGGAAATGAATCTGACATCAGAGAGATATAACGTCTTTACTAAGATACTTTATTTCCTAGAGCTGATGCTACTGTGCTGTCCTTAAAAAGTTACAGGTAGCCCCAGGAAACACGAGTGTCCCCTTTCCAAGAGCAGGAAAGGGGTAGATCCCTCGCCATCGCCAGTGTTTTTGCCATCTTTCTTCCTTGCTAATGGGAGACTTTGGGAATTATCAGAACCCCTAACACACCTCCGCACTCACTCCCATTGCAGCCTGAGATAAGCAGCTGAGATCGATTTCTGCCCCCAGGGACAGCTTCTGGACATCAGACTGGAGACACAAGATCAAATTCATCTCTGGTGAAATTCCACTGGCTTCAACCACATTAAACCAGAGATTAATTTGGCCCACAGGTACATTAAGAAAGGATACAAAGCACAAATGGTATTTGATAAAAAAAGAGAAAGGGGAGGGGGAAGTTCAAGGGGGACGCTGGATCCTAGCCCAGCAGGATTCAGCCCAGCCCGCTCCACCCTCACATCACCAGGCACAGTGCGTGTTGCCGGTTACCTTTTTGCTTACTGACTTTCTTTACTGTCATTGCCGCTTGCCGCTTTTGATTTTCAGAAATTTCAAAGCCTGGAAAAGGGAACACGGCAAACACAATTCAGAAGATTGCTTACAAAGCCTCTCGCTCATCTAGGGAAGGGGGGATGTTCTGCACTGTTTGGCAAACACAGAACGCCCTGGGTGGCAAAGCATCACCCAGCGAGCTGTGCGTACAGGCAGGTATTTTACTGAAAAGCAAATCTTCCTGGGAAGGGCAGGCCTCTCTATAATCTCACTTGTGCAGGGGCTGTATGAAAAGTAAGATTAGACCCATTATTATTTATACAGGATCATAAATACGCCCAGTGCTTTACAGCTGAGCAGCACAAACTGAGCCTGAACTGACGTCGGTCACGGTCAATTCATGGGCTGAAGCGGAGGGCAGGGCACGGCTGACAAGTCATCGCCTTCGCTGCCCTCCTCCCCGCACGAGATAGGCTTAACCAGAGCAGAAGTGATGCAGCCAGGAGACTCTGAAGTCAGATGGCCAAAGAATTCCGTCTCCCACAACACCCATGGAGGTCCAGGCTTGAAGCTATGGGCAGAATTTGTTTATTGAGGGCCAAAAATACCAGTAACTGAATTGGAAAGAGACCTATTTATGACTATGAGAGCAACCAAGGACATCTGAAAAAGGCTGAATTGTATTTCCACTACAAAAAAAATGTGGGCTTCTCCAACAGTTGGGGCTAAATCAAGCATTACCAACAATCTCCCTTCAGATTTATTTTGTATTCCTCACCTATCTTTTCATCTTCTTTTACCATCTTCCGTTCTTCTCTGAACGCTCTAAGCCATCGTAACTTCTCCTCCAGTTTCTTGGCAAAGAATAAGTGCATTTCCTCAGTCTCCTTGTTATGAAGTTTGAAGGCATTCTTCATGCTGACATTGAAGTCATCATCTCTCCCATCTTCTATGTCCACCACTTCGTATTTATCCATGTCTATGCGACCTTTGTAATACAGAATATCTCTTCGTATCAGATCCTACAGAGAGAAAAGAAGAGATGAGTTGATCGTAAGATACTTACAGAGCCCGAACTCAGCAGAGAATTCCTGGGAGGTCTGAAGGAAAGAAAGAAGTGGTGAAACCTGGTCAGATTCTTCAGGCCTCATCTGCTGTGAAGACATTTGTTGCTGGCTAAACAAATAGGGTAGGTCATAGGCATAGAAGAACGAAATACAAATCCTCATGCTGCAGAATTTTGCTTCGAGGCATGAAGAAATGCCTTTGAGTAGGTAACATACTTCCATCATTTTTCATGATGGGAAGTTCTGTTCCGTAGGATGAGAAACTGGAAAACACGGGCCACTGGCCTGACGGGATCCCTGTGCTGCAAACCAGGCTGTGCAGAAGCGTCTGTCCTGAGGAATCAGCTCGGGCGCGTTTGGCAGTGCAGACTGGAGAGCGCCCATCTCTCTTTTCCAAACACATTTTCAGAGTCGGGGAGATGGGTCTCTGCCCCTTCGCCCTGGAACGCATTTCCCATTCATACACAACTCATTGGCGAGACAACGATCACCCTGATTCTCAGCTCAAAGAACTCCTAACCTTTCTCCCTCCCATTACGCCCTGGTTTTAACCTCTTGATCCAGCTTAAATTTTTTCTTTTTCCCTCCTTGATGTTCACAACCTTTACAACCAAACCTGTCCAGCCTCATCTCCTTTCTACGCTGATTATTCCTGCCCCTTGTTTTTCAGCAACAGCTCATATCTCTGCATTGAGCAGGGAAAAGTAAACTAGCCTTCATTATTAATTTTTCAGAACCCATAGGAGAACACCCATGGCTCCGTGGCTGGTGGACGTGCCCAGCGCAACCTCCGCAGCCGTGCTGTCTATCGACTGCCACCATCCCCCTGCCACACCACGGCCGGCACGTAGTCACGGCAGCTGGGAGACGGCGGTAGGTGGAGGTGGCACCAAAGAAAGCATTCTGACATCTGTTGTGTCAACTGCTCAGTCACAGACGTGAGGTTGTGGATGCTGATGAACGGCAGCAAAAACCAGATAATTTCCTGTTTTCCTCCTTACCCCCTTCACTTATTTCAGCTTTGCCCATCAAATTTTGTACTGCCTTTACTAGACCTGTTCCTGATTTATCCTGGTGTAAGAGGAGCATTGGCCCCACATCTCTATGTCTTTATAGGAATAGATAACAAAAAATATCATCAGAAAATAGAATGTTAATTATACAGTCATGACCACATACGGTGATTCAAGTTATGAGGCATACAATATTTAAAAAGCCATATTTAGAAACACATAATCAAGATTTCCTTCCTCTAGCCACTCTCAAAAGCCAATATTCAGGTGTATTAAATTAACTTAAAATACTTTTTGCGACTGCCCTAAAGATAAATGCTATGTCAAAGGATTCATTTAAGAGGAAAAATACAATCAATTTACATCATTTATTTACTCAAATAAGACTTAGTAGCAAGGGGTTTTTTTTAAAGATAAGCAGTAGGTATTATTTTAAAGAAATCACTAATCTCGCAAAACAAACTGTACATCATAATTTGTTAGCAGACTTGCTGATGGATATGCCAGACAGCATTAACGATCTTGAGACAGGGCACTGCCCAGAGGCTCCTAGTCTTTAAAACCTGGCTCCCTCCTCTGGAGTGCTCTAGGAGGCGAAAAAATCCACTAACCAATATATCGTACAAATACCTTCCTCTAGTATGTAGGCTTGGAGTAACGATGCTGTCCAAAACATAAGAAAATTATATTTCAGGCTGAATATGCAACAGAGAATCTTTTCTGTTTTGTCCTACCTTGGACGATCGCTTCCTTCCTCCCCCTCTGGGCCCAGTGGAGTGCTGAGAAAAGGCTGCAAGCATCACGCTGAACTCGTTCAATTAAATCAATACTGTGCACTGTGTTTAAATTTGAGTCTTGGAGCAGTTCTCAGAAATAGCATTTATCTTCACCATGTTCTCAAAACAACCTGCTCTCAGCTCTCACAGGAAGAGAGATGTGCTCCTTAACTGAGCTGTGCCAGCACCCATCCTCCTCCCTCCAGAGGACCGGCTCGCCGCTGCCGAGAACCTCCAGACCCCAGCACTGAGCAGGGTGTCCTTGTGAGCGAGAGGGGAGAAGTGGGCTCCAGCGTCCTTTTCTACGCAATATTCATGATTATGTATAGATTTATTTACAGGAGGTATTACAAGAACAAATAATCACAATCCTCCTTCTCACCTGGCTCTGGAAGTACAAGGCTCCGGGCAGTAGCTTTTTTCTTACACATACTAAATAGGTTTTCTCCTCTCTTATCTCTCCAATTTTTATTATGAAAAATTGTAAGCTATTTTCAATCACTCAGCGAACGCATTAACAGCTTGCTGTCGCTGTACTCCCAGAGGAGAGCCCGCCGGGTTGGGAGGTGCCTGCCCGCCCGGGGCCGCAGCAGGAACGCTCGCTGCCTCCCGCGCGGCCCGGAGCCTCCCGGCCTTCGCAGGCGTCGCCGAGCACTGGGGGTGAAGGCAGCGGCCTTGCCTAGGAGTTGCTGAAGGAGCAACGAGGAGATCAGGCAATCGCACAGGCGCTTTTGGAAATAAAACGGCCCCGCAGAATATTATTGTTGGCGAGAGACGCAACAGCGGGCAAGAACAAGCTCGGCTATCGAGGCTGCTTGCAGAAAACCCACCAGGAAGAAACGCCGCGGTTTTGTCCTTGAGGGCTGAGCAAGCCCATGGGCAAAGGAGGGAAGGACGCTGAGGGCAAAGCTCCTGCCTGCTGCTTTTACTTTCGTTTTGAGAAGAAACTTCAGCAAGAAATCTGTAAGGAAGGAACCCTGCTTTCTCCCATCGCCCTCCGCAGAGCCTGGAGCTTGGCAGGAACCTTCTGGGGGAGAACCAGCCCCTGGAGCTGGGGAGGCTCAGGGAAAGGGGCTGACACAGAGGGGGACGAAACCACTCAGAGAGGCACAGAAACGGCAAAGAGCTCAGAGTGACCCAGCCCGATATCACAGAATCACAGAATGGTCGGGGTTGGCAGGGACCTCTGTGGGTCACCCAGTCCAACCCCCTGCCCAAGCAGGGTCACCCAGAGCAGGCTGCACAGCACCGCGTCCAGGC
>Ga0065711_1010342_pt1 | contig 16376 bp, 12 predicted proteins | sample Hoacrofraction12_FD_59098 | JGI IMG/M metagenome (GOLD analysis project Ga0065711, IMG submission 59098) | Hoatzin crop microbial communities from Cojedes, Venezuela - Epithelial fraction 12 v2 (version 2) | ecosystem: Host-associated > Birds > Digestive system > Esophagus > Crop | place...
TGCTTCGGTGGGAGGGTTGGACTGGATGACCCACAGAGGTCCCTTCCAACCCCTAACATTCTGTGATTCTGTGATTTAACACATGTCCCAGCTCGAGCCTCGCCGTCACCTGGCCACTTGCTGGGGTGCTGCGGCTGCAGAGCCAACCACAGGAGCATCACCGAAGAACAGTCAGCTGCCTGCAGAGTCCCCCCCTTCCCGGGCAACCTGTGGCCCCTGCCTTCTTGCTGTCTGGCACCCTGGCCCAGGTTCTGCTACCACCAGCCAGAGGAAGGTGGCGGCATTTACTGCTGCCTCTCTGACAGTGAAGCTCCATCCATGGCCACAGCTTGGGGATTCAGCCTGGCTTCCCCCCATGAAGAATTTCCTCTCCACTGGGGTCTGGCCGTGGCGTGCAGGGAGCCTTTAATTCTGGCTGCCAACTGACTGTTCCTGAGTGAAATTTTTCTCACCTGAGGATTTGAATGTGCCCCATTTCTGTCACAGGGACTGAACAGACTTGGGAGCTGGCATTTAGGTATTGACAGAGGTCTTTCCTGGCCATCATGTAAACAGATTTTCTAGCTATGATGTTGTAAGTGGACATTGGATTTCGAAGGTCCGAAATGTTCTGGCAGTTGTCTTCATTAGAGGTTAAAGCTTTGTTTACCAGCTTGCAAAACACAGTTAGAGCTCTTTCGATTTACAGGAGCCTGTGATGGTCTGTGGACATGGGAAGATTCTTCCCATGGCCAGCAGTAGGCTGAAAGCACTGGGGTTTGTAGCTTAAGCCATTGCCAGCAGTATTTGAGGTGACGGGGGTAATCTGAGCTGCTGGGTGTGTGACCTGACTGGAAGACAGTGGGTGCCCACAGCTCCGGGTGGGCGCTGACTTCCGCTGTTTTCAGGCCAAAGACAGGACAGAAATGGCAACGAACAAAGGAATGCAACTGTAATCCATCTGCTGTCCCAGAAACAGTTTTAAAACCAGAACCAGTGCTTAATACTCAGCTGTGAAGCAATCTTTCCTTCGTTTTCAAGCCATCTAAAGCCTGCTGACTGGCAGACTGGCATCACACCTACAGGAGCTGCACTGCTCTGCAGAAAGTAATGCAACCCTCTAAGGCCGGGGAATGAGCACGATCAAGAAGTTCATTCTGTGTGTCACCGATTAGGGGAAAAACCTTGGACACATTTCCTGCCGCGAGCATTCTGTGACCCCCAAGGGATATGGCCGGCCCTAGTACGGCTTGGCTTTCCAGCTGACTACCTGACCAGAGCTGCAGCCTTAGCCTTGCCCTCAGGCTCAGATCCTCCTCAGGTCTCTAACTCAAAACTCAAACAAGCTCTCGGTTTCATCCTTCCTTAAATACTCCTGTCCCCCCTATCCATATGACATCTGTGAGTTACCCCCCCAGAGAGCTCTTCCTTTTCCAGGGAAAAACTGTCATCCTGTCACCCACATTGATGCAGTAGCCAGCTCTTAACGCACCTCTCAACAGCATTTCCTTCAAAGACTTTGCACTTACAGAGAAAAATCCTCCTATCCCACTGGAATAAGCTGATTTCTAAGGAAAAATACATTACAGCCACTCTCTGTTCTGTGATTGCGTTAGAAGCCTCACTGGTTAAAGTTTTGTGCAAGAAAGTGACCCTTTGGACAGCCTCATCACAAGAGTTAATGCAGAAATGGGAAAGCTCCGTCCAAGCAGAGAGAGCAGGCACTGACGTACAAGAGAACAACAGGACTGCCAGCAGCCCTTCTGCAACCGTCTTCTGATTCAGTACTCATTAGCCATCGCTTCCTACTGCCAGAACACCCTACCGTTACCAATACCAAACTGGAGCATTTTCTACGAAACTTCTGTAGACCCACAGGAACCAAAAGCCATTATTTCCCATGAGGGTTATAAATCCCACGCAGTGAAAACAGCTACATACACTCATCTCCCTGTGTATAGGGACACGGTGAGTTTATTGGTGGGGTGGGTAAACAAGTAATCAGTTTAAGCCACGTGGGGCTTTCTGGGTGGCTAGACAATAGCTTATCCACTTGGCAGACACCAGATCCTCTTCCAGTAAATGCACTGCAGCCAGCTGGGCTGTCTATGGCCCATAGGTATTCCTCAGTACCAGTCGAAGACCATCTCCTTCATTTCCTCCTGCACGTCAATGGACAGAAGTCACTGTTTCCCTTTATCACGCAATAATTGAATCAAAATATAAGATGAAATTTATCATAGCGCTCTGGGGTGCTTTTCCTTTGGGAGTTGACCACGTGAAGAGGCAGTGTGCTCTAATGGTGTGATACCCCTCATGTGAAAGCTTGCCAGAGAGCTGAGGAAGATGCACAGTGAACAGCAAGATGTTACATTCAGTCCTCCAGCACTTTGTTAGCAAAGAAGTCCTCGAGCATTCAAAAATACAAAATGCTCTAAGCAATAGCATTTTGTGAAATTACAGTCATCTCCCTCCTCACCTTCAAAAAAAAACCAAAATGAGATGACAGGATCTTGAGTTACAGGGTTTAACAACAGAGCAGGAAGGAAATGAGTTGTTTGCTTGCACATGGTTTAACTGTGTTTGCTCTGTTACAAGCCTGTCGATGCAGAGTGTTTTTCTTAAACTGGGAATCTGAAATGTGGCTTCCGTAAAAAGCATAGCGGCAGACTCCCGTGTGTGTGTGTGTGTGGTCGGTCATGGGAAGTAGTTCATTGGCAACACTTGGGGGTACTCTGCATTGCGGAGGAAATATTTGTACCCCGTAATGGCAAGAGTCCATCTCAGACACCCACACACGTGCATCTCCAGCCCTGAACTGGAAACTAGCGATCCAGTAAAATATCGTGATATAAAAGATCTAGGTGACCCTGCTTCGGCAGGGGGGTTGGACCAGATGACCCACAGAGGTCCCTGCCAGCCCCTAACATTCTCTGATCGTCCTCGGATTGTTATGCAGAGGTGAAATGTGTATCTCAATCTTATCAGTGTAATTAATTCAGCCAGGTTTCACTGTCCAAACAGACAGGAACAATTCAGGGGTAGGAATATGAGATTTGATAAATCTGCAGTGAAAAGCACTTGCATCCCAGCAAACCCCAACAACACCTAGCAGGATAGGCGGTTTGGGGGAGCAAGAACAGACTTGGATTTGGTGTGCCGATTACTGGAGACAGAGAGAGTTAAAAGAACAGTCTTCTCACCAGCTGGAAGTGTTGTCTAGCAAATATCACCCCTTCCAATGCATTCTTTATCTCCTGTTTTCATTGAAAGCCCTGTGCTTAGCCATGGTTAACGAGATCCACATCCACGGGGTCCACAAAGCTCCTGATGAGCTCACTAGTTTGCTTAAGAAAAACCTTCAGTTTCTGGTCAAAACTCCCAGCTCCCCACAGAAGGATAAGAAGGTGGAAATAAATCAAAAGCAACAGTTCAGTCCAGGAGCTAATTTGCTTCGGGGATTTCCTACAGACGCGAGCTGAAAGTTGAGGTGCCAGAACAATCCCCCATCCATCCCAGCCGGAACACACACTGCTGGGGCGTTTCTCGATCGCCCGGAGAAGCACCAGGCAGCAGCATGACAATTCGAAATAGCCACCCCCCACTTCAGTCTGCAGGGTGGGAAGGGGGGGTGGCCGTGCCAGCGGCCCCCCCACACAAAGCCCCTTTGCCTCACCGCTCCCTGCTGCAAGTGCTGGCTCTGCAGCCCCGGTGGGACGCTGCCATGTGCCGTTATTCATGGACTTCCTCGTGTTAATGTCATGGTGCCGTGGGGGTCTAACTACAGCAGCTGCACTACCGCTGCTTCTCTTGACCTAAATCCAGGGAAGCTCTGCTCTGGGGAAGGGAGTCACCCAGTGGGGACAGGGCAAGGACAGGGTGTCACCCCTGGGATGGGCAGACTTGACATGGAAGAACAGGGTGAGAAGTGCTGACAGTGATGAGAGCAGGAAACAAAGTAAACCACATCCCCAACATTAGTTACGGGGCTTCTGGGATGTTTTACAGTATCAGTTTCCTACATTCCCACGGCTTCCTGCTGGCAGAGGCTGCAGGACTCCTCCTCCTCACAGTGTTTCCCAGTGACTGGCTAGGACAAGGTCACCAGCACTCAGGTGTTTCCACTGTTATAAGCCCAAACTCAGCCCTGGGCAAAGGTAGGAGACCGCATCCCCAGGGAAGAGAAGATCATTCAAAGCAGCCACAGTGCCCTGCACCCTTGGCCTCTCCATGGGCCTGCTGAAGCAATCCTGCTCCTGCAGCTTGCTCATGGAGAATCATTGAGTGTAAGGGCTGGCACCAGGGCAGAGCACGAGGGAGCTGCTTCCAACCAGTCCATGGACAAGGCCGACGCTCATGCAAGCACAGGAGAGCTTGCTCTTCCCTCACCAAGAGCAAAATCTGAGCAACAACTGCCTGCAATGGCACCACCACTCTGCTCCCCTCCCAGCTCCAGTTTAACATCCAAACGTGCCAGAGCTGCCCTCAGCATGGGAGGGCCAGGCGCACAGCAGGCTGCTGCACACCTCTGTGGCAACACGCAGTAGAAACCCACTATGATATTCTGGTGTGGATCCAAGGAACGTTTCACGCTTGTCCTTCAAGTTTCGGGAGAGAGGTTGTGTAATCCCCTTCAAGCAAGATCCCAGCCCAGCCTACAGTCCGGGAGTGTGCAGACAGCTCAAAATAACAACTTGGCTCTTTCTAGAAGAGCAGGAAATTACTGTTGTTTTGATTTGTGGTATGACGGGACTACAGTATAGCCTGTGGCATCTACCCATTCTCTCAGAGGGGTTACGTGAAGATGGATCCCCTCACTAGCTGTCCACTGTGTTGTCTACTCCAACTTCACCACACAATCAATGGTCAAGGCAGACCGAGGAAGACCAGTGAGTCATTTTCTTCTTAGTTATCCAGGAATATTTTTTTCCATCTGAATTGGAGCCCTTCTGACTCTTATTGCAAGATAACCAAATGGGACCAGCAGAGAAATTAGGGAACATGATGTAACAGTCCTTTAGGATATGATCTAAAAGCCTTTTCTTGCCACAATACTCAAAGCAGCCAAACCACAGGACAAAAACAGCTCAGAGCCCATTGTCTACTTTTCTTACACTGACAAGATGCTGATGATCTTCACTCCGTGGAAAAACAACTCCAAAGAGTCACCCCTCAAACATGCTTCTTATACTTCATTTTCCCCATTTTCTGTATTCATTTCCTCAAGTATGTCCTAAACAACATCTACTTATGTACCATATTTTACATGGAAGCAATTAGTTTTATAAATTAATCATAATGCACATTTAAATCTACATTGCACTTGCATCCAAATCATCATCACACTGTCATGGCTACATTATTTATTACTATTTAACTGCTACCAGTCTGTTTAGGAGGAAAACAACTCTCACAGAGGACCCAACCATTCCATAAGTTACCATACTTGTAGTTTCACCCCTGTAACTGAAACAGAGCTGCAGTATAGCTGAATGTCAGATACAAGGTTTTTACATGCAACATAGAGTTCAAAAGAGTGGAACCTTAAAGTGTTATTTTCAGACAAGATATTGTTACCTCTGACATCATCTTTACATGTATGCTCCAAGACACAGGCTGGGTAAATCTGGTGCTTCTCGAAGACAACAAAGATGGAAGGATTTTTTCGGTTACCTACACAGCTGTCCAAAAGTCTGTTTGAAATCCCAGGTCTGGTTGGAGGAGAAAGGTAGACTTGTTTTCCCTGAACAAAATCTCTAACAAGAACTTGAGCTACAAACCTGCTGTTGTGGTCTGTGCTGGGTGGACTGTATTGACAAGAATAACTGGCATCTCTGGCAAAGTAGCTTCCTAGGGACCAGAAGAAGCCGTGGGTGAGAAAATGCATAGAAACCAAAATAAGAAACATCTGCTATCTGCACTTTGGCAGCTCCTCAACAAGCACCTTCTTCTCTTTCCTACCACAGGTAGCTCCAAACACATCCTTGCCAAGTGTTTCCACATGAGTTTATTTTAAGCCATCAACAGATGAGGCTGATCTGGCGGCTTTCACCACTGATTTTTGTTGCTTTACCAATTGCAAAAGGTCGAAGGAGGTAGGATCAGGCCCATGCAGTAGGAAGCATAGCTTGTGCTGTGCTCTTCCCTGCGCTCTGGAAACGCCCCAAGCATCTTGGTGCAGGTCCAGCTCATGTACATGGACCTTTTCCATACATTGTCCCATGAGTCCCACAGATCCTCTGGTAGAAATTCTGCTCACAGATAGCAGGCACGTGAGATAGACTTCTCCTGTGGAACAGGAGCCGCTCATCCACCTAACGCCCTGGGCTTCTCTTTTCCATGTGCTCTTTCCGCCTACAGAAAAACATAGAAGAGGTTTAGCATACATATATATACCCATGCAGAACACCACTTATCTTTATGGATCGACTGCCTTCTCCACCGAAGTCCTAGCCAGATCCAAAATAATGTGGAAGATGGAACAAAAACTGGTATCCCATCACATGATGAAACACATGCACACATCGGAGCATTGTCTTGGTCTCCCCAATAAATCTGTGTGCCTGAGCAAACCAGAGACAGTGGTGTTTCAAATAGAAGAGGCAAAGGAGCTGAGCTAAGACACTTTTTTCTTGACTCAAGCCTTCCCTTCTCTCACTGTCAGGGCAAAGTCCTCCACCTGAAATCAGCGGGTTGGTGGTGGTTTCCTGCATGCCATGAGAAGGGAGGTGTGGCTGGGGAAAAAGAAAAACAACCTCTTCCTTTCATGGTGTTAGATATGATCTCAGCAGAAATCATATGNNCNGGCGCTGAAATACTGAGCTAGATGGCTGGAATTGATGGCTTGGCTGAAGGGGTGGCTTGATCCTTCGCTGGCCTTCAAAAAGAGTTTTCTTCTTTCATGTTCATATCAGTACCAGGAATGCCAAGATAACTGACGTGTGTCAGGTGGTCTTCCCCAGTTATGCTTTTTCCTTCCCTGGCCTCCATCCTAAGCAAAGTGTCTTAGACCTTCTTCCCTGCAAAACCAGTAGAAGAAACATGGGAACGTTGAGCTGGAGCTGAGGAATCCCTGTGCCATCACAAATGCAAAAAATCCCACTGCACTTCAGATATTCTATAAAAGAAACTTTGCTAGTATAAGAGGAGCTATTTCAGAAATACTAGACTGTCTTGATGAGGGAGAAGAGAACCAAAACAAGAAAACTGAGTTTCTAATGTACACCTCATACAGGGATAAATACAATAGATCACAGGCCAAACAGTGCTCTCTCGTGCTCCCTCTGCAGCCTCGAACTCTAATTCTCGACAGAATTAACACTTTAAGTTTTGGTCCCAGACCTCAGTTTTTCTGATAAAACACTGGCCAGTAAGCAGATCACATTTTCTACAAATTCAGTGTATCTGTTCTGAGAGCAGAACTGAAGTAGTCCCTTGTTTAGGTGTATTGCAACATTTTCAGTTCTTCTCTCTATCAGAGGGGTAAAATTCATTTAAACAGTTATATCCATCCCCTCACCAGCCTTTAAATCAAGCCCGTCTATTAATTGCTCATGCTCCGCTCAGTCACAGCCAAGTTTGACACATGGAAATGTGTAAAACTACACATTACACCTACAAAACAAAGAGCCTACTCCACCAGAATTTTGACTAAAAGTTTTTGCTGAATTTGTGGGAAATGCTAATGCCAACTGGAACCACTTTTTTTTTTGCAGAAACATTCAGTTTTGGTCCTGTTTTTTCCTTGGAAAACTTCAGACCCGGACTGGCATCTCTGGTTACTACACTCGAGCCCAAGTGACCCTATTCCATTCTCCATTTGTGAAATGATAGGGGCAGGCACCCAAAGCAGTGAACCTTAGGTTCAGTTCAAGTATAGGATTAAATGTAGGTCTCCCATATCCTGGGGAAACAGTCCACCCACTCCTCTGGCTGTGGTTAATCAACCTCTCAGATTTCACGAGAACATAAAACTCTGACCTTCTCCATTTTGTATGAGAACATTGCAATTGTGAGAAGCCAAACAGTAAAGAAAACATTTCCCAAATCATGTTGTTCTACCAACAGGGAGGGTATGTACAACTCGAGCTTATAAAGCCTGGGTTTGTTGTTTTTTTTCATAAAAGAGGTCATAGAATTTGATAGTTTTAAAAATGGCTTATGTAAAGGCAGGCTTACAAAACAAGATTTGCACGCACCCCAAATCTAAACCCCAGGTTTATAAAACCCGTCTTTATAATAAAAATCTTTCAAGTTGCTGAGTTTTCCTAATCAAAACATAGATTTCCTATAAACCCCAGGTCTAATTCCACAGGGCTCCAACATTTTTGTCCTCCCCTCTCCCATTTTTGGATTCGGTTATTTTTCCACTATAAATCAGAGCATCGGAGCTGTCCGCTCCCGAGGAATGTGCCGGAGCCCCGCGAGGGCTGGGATACGGGGCTGCGTGGAGCGGGAGGCGATTTGCCTTTTGCCGGGGGGGAACCACCCACACACTGGGAGGACGGGATGGGGGCCCAACCATTATCTGAGCGGCCCCGCTGCCACCAGGGGTATGAAGTAAAGCGGATACAAACAACTGGAAATGCTGCCAAAGCGTTGGGCTCCGAGTCCTCCGGAGCCTGCGGATGCTGTAATCCTGCATTGTCTGCTGAAATAGGTTCTCGACTTCCCTGTATTTGCTGTCAGCACAGCTGACTTCTACTAGATGGAAAAAAGTTAACACAACACAGACCGACGTGTTTCAGTGCTTTCGGTTATAGCTCCCCAGTGCCTCCCAAAGGACCTAGCCACCACCCGCTGCGGGTGGGATTTTTCTGAGCCCTCTCTCACTTATTCATGGTCCTTTCCTCACTCTCACTCCTGTCCCTATGTGCTCTAAACTCCTACTCTGAGAGCTTGTCCGTAATACAAAGGAGCTATTGCTCTCTGTGGAGCACATTTCTTCTGTCCAGAGAGCATCTGCAGTCCTAAGCAGCTAAAGCAAAGCTGTGCAAAGACACTGGAGGTTCAGAATAGGTGTCCAGCTGGAAAAGAGAAGGTGACATTGTTGTTCTATATCAAGTGTACGCTTATCTTTCTTGTGTGCTAACTCATCTTTACAAACAAGCCCTGGTGTTACTGCAGTGAGTCATCAAAGCAGCTTTATTTATAATCACGCTGCCTGCATATTTCAAAACCACACAAGACTTCAGTCTTGCTATAGCAATACTAAATGAGGTGATGGTCCTCCTAACGTGCATGCTTTGATTTGAAATTCTAGAGCGTGACTGAATTTTCAAGGAGAAATAGTCCTGTGAATAGGGAGCACTGAGGCTCAACCTCCAGATCATCAGTTGTCACCTAGGTCAAACGAAAAGCACAATGGATGAACCAACATTTCTGTGCACTGGCTGTTTAGATGTATAATGCCGTGGTGTGAATGCACAATCCTGTGTGCCCCGCAGAGTTCTTCTGTACAACCATCCCTGTTCCTCTGGTAGCTGTGCATTTTGGAGTGACACGTTTGCAAGCTGAAAACTAACAAAACCAGTTCCTGGACTCAGGCATGTATTTCAGATTTGCTTGGTGCAAGCCATTACAGACTATAACTTTTCCCAAAGTAGTGAGCAGATGCGAACAGATACATACCTCATATCCTATTTCTGCCAGTGTTGGATGGTCCCAGTCTGAAGGAAACATGACACATGTGAACAACATCCAATTGCCTGTTTAAAACACGTTTGACCAAGATTAACAAACTCAAGAGATTTCCACAAGACAGCCTCCTGGTCATGTTTCAGGGACTGCCTCAGAAAACCTTCTGTCTTTATATTATGTATAAACTCTTCTCTCTTACTAATGGAAAATACAAGTAGGGAACGACTGTGTATGTTAGAGTGATGCTCTGCAGCAAGATGCAGTGCTTTCAGCAAAGTGTTACATTTTCCTTCCTTGCTTGACTCCATGCTTCTAAACACACCTAATTATATCATGATCTAGTCCTGTCTAAAGTACAAACAGCTCTTCAAGCACGATCCCTGCATCACCTCTCCTTACCACCATGAGACCACATCGGCCTCTTCTGGCAGTAAGCTACGAAAACAAAAAAAAGAGCAGTGGCACAAACAGTTCACACAATGCCTGTTGAGATCCTAAGAAATGATTAAAACTATCCTTTTTCTGAATTGCATGTCAGGACCATGCAATTTGACCTATAGGGAGAGAAATCAGAGAAGGAAAAGCTCACCAAAACCACACCAGATTATCAACATCTGCCTTTCACTCCAACAAGAACATTCACTTTCTTCCCTTTTCTCATGTTTCCCCTGACTGCTGTGAGACTCTACCCACCTCTCTCCCAAAAACACTGCACAAATTTCCCCTGACTGATGCCTCTGCTCTTCCAGTCCCACTCTTCCTCCTGCTCCAGACTACAGCACCCACAAAACAGGACGTCAGCCTTACACCCTGAGCTTCCCAGCTCACTGGCAGGCTGTGTGGCAAACCAAAAGTATGTTTTCCCCAGGCTGTGTGGCTACGCACGCCTGAGTTGGACCTGCTGCTTCACATTATCACCAAGAACAGCCTTGATAGAAGAATAGAAAACATCACCCTGGAAACTCCATGGTGGTAGAGATTTTCTGTCTCCGTCAGATTTATTTAACACCCCCAGCCACGTAACTTCTCGTCAGCAGAAAGTGGGAAACTGCCCTGGCAGTCTTCAGGCAGCTGGGACTTCTCCTCGGTGCGGTGCCCTTGCAGCACGCCTGCCACAGCGACAGCCTGCCAACGCTGCCAAACCCACCGCCCAGCCTACCCGCACCGAGCCGACATCAGCAGACGAACGAGTCTTCCTGAAGCAGGAGAGGACTCCATAAACAGACATTATTTTCCATGGGCAGGAAAACAATGAGCATAACATCCCATACCTTTCCTTGTCCTGTTTCCTACTGCCACTCGTTGCAGCCCTAGGACTTCTGTAGATTTTTGTCACAGTCTGAGGATTCAGATTTCTCTGGACCGTTTCTTGAAAGAGAAGACAAACGCACCACGAGTGAGCAAGGAGGGTTTTGCCATCTGGGAATGCTGCCCAGGAGACCAGATGTCATTGTGCAACACAGTGGGATTAGCCTCACACGCGCAGCTCCTGCACCCAGCCCCTCCTCTGCTCCCTGCCATTCCTGCTTCAGGCATTTTGCTGTCAGTAAGAAGGGATCTGCGCGGACGCTTCGTGCTGTAGCAGCTGACTGAGGAGCTGATTATCACCATCATCCCATTTCACATTTTCTTCCCTTCACATAGATTCTGCCTCCACAGCCACCGAGACTTAGGGGGTTGCTGACCTGGCTTCAAAGCAGCACTAGGCTCCTCTTGCGGTGTTGAAAGAAGAGACCCTCTCCTCTCTGACCTAGGGGAGATAGCACAGGGCAAACACTCGCAGGCGCTTGAAGTGCTGCCTGTGGAAGTTTTGGGGAGGTTTGTGGACATCTTTTTGACTGTGCCTCACTCCAGGCGGTCAAAGCGTGGTGATACCCAGCAAACTTTTTGTTCTGTTTGTAGTAACATGTGCTCTATCACAAAAACAGGCTTCTCTGAACTATCTAGTCCTTCTCTCAGGATCCAGACTCTGCTTTACTCATGCCACATCTTTTCTGGTTTCCACCGGTGTGACACAGCACCTCGCACTGAGCTCCCCACCCCAGGCACTCTCCCTGTTTTGCTGTTTGCTAGAGATGCTCGGGGTAATTCCCGCTGCTTCCCACAACCTGGCAGCCGGTGCTGCCCATGCCAGATGAGGCCCTGGTAGCTCAGCGAAGGATGATGCCTCAGAGGCTGGGGAAGCCCAAAGCCTGCTGCGTGCAGACACCCCGAGAGTCTGGCAGCCTCTCCGGTGAACGCCGGGTTCACCAGCCCCCACGCAGTGACGTGCCCAGATTGTGTCGGGTGACTCAGACTCGGCTTTATCTCTGGGGAAGATGTAAGGATAAAAACTCCGCACACTCACTCACAAGAGCACAGTAGTTGAGCAGAGCTATGAGAAGATAAAACCCAGAAGGAGCTACCGAGATGGTACGTGGCCACTGTCTGAGCACTGATTCACTGGCCTGCTTACAGCTCGCTCACCCTGCAGAGATCCTGGACCCTTTCCCAGCTGTAGAAGGCAGACACCAGAGAAGCTATGCTCTTTCTCCAGCCCCAGACAGGAGAAGGGAACATCTACCTACGTCTTGCTCCTCAGACTTGTTTAGAAGATACTATATGGTGACGCACGTCACCTTCTCTAGGCAGAAGACATACACACTTTTTAACATCTTAATCCAAGGCTGCCTTCCACAGCTTACAGCCTCCTTAAAATATGATGTGTCATGAACAATATCATCCCTGTGCAGGATCTCTTTTCAAGCTTTGCACAGAATGTATGTATGCCATAGAAACTCAAATATAGTTCACAAGTAGCTTAAGCTGTTGCACCCCCAACCTTTCTTCTTACCATTCTTCTCCCTCTAGGCAACGGCCACCGCAGTTTGTTGGGGTTTTTTTTTCTGCTTGGAAAGGCCCTATATGTATGGCACATTCACACAGAAGGAACAGCAGTCACCAGCCCATCATGCTCACTGTGCACCATGGCAAACTGGATTCATAGAGAAAGTCAAATGACAATGCATGCAACAACCTCCTACGCTGTGTATGCACAAGGGGGACAACATAGCCACGATGAGTTAGTCACTATCATTCCCTTCAACATACTTGCATCCTTATTTCAACCCTCAATTTCTCAACTGCAAATACGGAAGAAACGTCCCCATATTTGGCACCTTAGCTCAGCACAATGCAACATCAAGGGGAGAGAGACACTGCCCTAAAAAGTCTCTGTTCAGGCCAGAGCCACCCCCAGTTTTGATTAGTCTGCAAAAACGGCTTCCCTTTTCTCTATTTTACATTTCACTTCCTTCCCCTTCTCACTATGCTCAGAGAGGCTGCTTGTACTCCATGAAATGTCCCCTCCTTGCTCTCGCATCCAAACAGAAAAGGATTTCAATGACATTTTAGAAAAGAAGCTGCAATGACAGTTAGTTTCCTCATGAGTGTGTCAAGAGGTAAGGCCACAGAACTTTTGCCTTTGAAATCTATCATCTTCTATTTCTGTGAACCAGCTTGAAATTTAGCAGTACTGTCCTGATGAGTTTGACACCAAGGCTCCACATCTGCAGAAGTTCTAGGGGCACCACCTTGTCCTGGATGCTACAAAGGAGAGGGGTATTTGTTAGCAATGGGCTTTGGGCCACAGCGGTGTCACACACCTGGCAGAGTTGGATTTAGCATCCGTACAAGTCACAGGGAAAAGCCAGTGATCTGAACCAGTCAGATCACGGATTCATCTCTGAGCTACAGCAGGCTCTCTCTGCCATCTTTGCCAGTCCCTGCAACACAGCAGGTCCAAGGGGCTACCTCCTCTCTCCCGTCCCTCTCTCCTCCCCGCAACTCCCTCCAAGGAGCGCTGGCGGATGCAGAGCGGTCCGGTGACCGGTGCCCGTCATCTCCCTTCACCGCCCTTGGGCAGTGCCACCCACCTCTCTCCCTCCAGCGCTTCGCCCTCCTCTGGCTGCCCGGGGGGGAGGAACAGAGGCTCCCTGGAAGGAGCAGCAGTAATGCCAGGCTACAGGGTTGTTTCCAAGCGAGCTTAAAGATGGGGATGGTTTCCAGAGGCCTTGAGGGAAAAGCAGGTGGTTTCCAGGGGCTTGTTTTTCCGCAGAAATACGTAGAAGGTGAACCCCTCTCACATACAGAGAATTTTCAAATTAAAATGAGTTTTCAACAAATTCCCCAGCCACCTGTAAAGGCAGCCTGTTTTCAGAGCTGTATTTCCTGGGACCACTGAGGAAAATCATCACAAATAGCAGAAACATGCGAGGTGATCAAGACAGCACTGGGAGGACATCTGTGTCACGTTTATTAAGTAAAGCCAGCAGGTGCCAAGTTCAAAGCAAGGAAAGGGAGAACCTCCTTCAAGCAACATTCAGTTCAGCTGTGGGAACACTTGCCAGAAGCTGTTGTGCATGCTAAAAGTTTACACAGATTCAAAAAGTGGTGGAATAATCACTGAAAGAAGGTGGCATCCAGGGTTATTACATCTATAGATACCAACTCTGACGCAGGAGATCCCGAAGCCAAAAATTGCTGGAGGCAGGGGGAGCATTTTGGGAAAGCATTGCTCCATGCCTGCCTCGAGCTTATCATTTCCTTTGGGCACCTCTGCCATCCAGCGATGGGGACGGGCTCTGGAGCTGGAGGTACCTCTTGTCCTAGCGTGCTCCAGCCTTTCCTGCGCTCCGGGGGAAGGAGAGAGCAGGAAGGCAGGGACTGGCGCAGGGTGCTGGGCATGAGAGTGAGATGCTGACCTGCTTCCAATATTCAACCCCGTGGTTGTGCCCATCAAGCCAATACCAGCTGCTTTCCATCCTCCCCACGGAGCAGGCAGGAGTGATCAACAGATAGTGGGGAAAGATGACCGTGGGCAATAGCAAAAGGCAGATCAGTTTCTGGCAGTCCCCAAAGCATTTGCAATAAGTCTGCAGCCCCCAGCGTGCTCTGGAGCCCTCCCTGTCCCTTCCATCCTCATCCAGCTCTTCCCATTTTGGGTCAAAATCTGCACTAATCTGCACTTAGTGCTCAGGAGCTGCGATTAAACCATGACTTTTTGGAGGAGGGGGAACTGACCTGGCTGGGGTGCAGACGCTCACAAAGAACAAGACCCCACAGATCTCACGGGCTGCTGACAGCTAACGCTGGACTTGTGTGATACCTCCCGGCCCTCCCTGAGCCCCACGCCTCACCACAACCACCCCCAGCTCTCCCACCGCACCTCTAGCCCTGCGTGCAGAGGGGCTGCGGGGCCAGGCTGCCCCTGCCCGGGCTGCCCAGCTGGTGGGGGGTCCCAGACACCACCTCGGGACCCAGCAGCAGAAGGCTGGGGCACCCCGGTGCACCACGCACCCCCCTTTTATTCTGTGCCGTTCCCATTTTCAGCGTCAGTCGCAACGACCCCGAACACGTGTCTGAAGACCTGTCTGACGGCTGAAGAACAGACTGTCACCTGGTTTTGCCCCACTTCAAAGAGCACTTTTTTACTCGGGAGTTATCCTGACCGAAAGACCAAGAGAGCTGGCGCAGGGTGGGTCCTGCACCCCGTTGCACAGTGCCATCATGATCAAAGGGCTCCTGAATCCACCCTCAGCTCCCACCCCTTCCTGCTCCCTCTGCTTAGGCTGGGACTGTATTATCCTTCCTTGAACCAACATATGGCCATGTCCTCAAGCTGCTCGGTGGAGGATCTCCTTCCTCCCATCCTCCCCTGCACACTGCTGTAGCACTGATTGCTTATGTTCCACAAAATGCTTCCCACCCCCTCGTGTGCCCCTGTAGCAAGCCTTCTCCCAGGACATGGTGCATTGCAGCACCAGCCGCATGCCACCTGCATTAGACATCAAACAAACAGATATTTCACCTCTGAAGTTGATCTCAGACTGCCAAGAACCTGCTTGAAACTGGGGACTGCCTTTCTGGTCAGCACAAATGCCTTCTCCACCCGTGCAGATGTTGTGGTGGCAGCACGGTGGTTGGGAGACTAGAAAAAGGAGGAGAAATATGCATGAGAAGGAACTTTTGGCTTAAAGAGCAGCATTTTATTTGCTAAACAGGGGTAATTTTCCACAACTTGGGAGTTTCCCAGTGCAGAGGCCCACCCCAGCCATACCCCACCTCCCGCCAGAAGCTGTTTTTGCTGGACTCTACCCCTGCTTGCTCCCAGACACTGCTCCCTCCTCATCACAGCATGCATGGACGAGGTCTGGTGGGGTGGCATATCCCCAGAGCCCCTTCCATCTCTGCAGGCTGCAGCGCTCACTGCCTTCTCCTCAGCTCTTCCATGCAGGACTGGAGAAAAGTCACCACAGCTCTCGCAATGGTCGTGTTTTGCTATTGGTCCTCGTCAGCAGGTGGGATGGCTTTCTGGTACACTCTTCTGCAGTGAGTTATTAGGATTTCCAGAAGAAACAATAACTCTTCTCGCAAGATGCACACACAGCATAAAAATTGTTTAGATTAAAGCAATGGCGAAGACTCTGGTTTGGCCAAGAAAATAAACAGCGTTCAGACCTCGACCTCGCAGAGTCTTGAGTGATAGAAGTAAAATGGTGAGAGGTTGCTGAACACATCAAAATGCCCGTGTGCAATGGGGAGGCACGGAGGCCAGACCCGAGAGGTGCATGAAAGGCACTGCTTGCGAAGGGCGAAAGGGATGGCGGCCAGTAGAGGGCTACAAGGATGATGAGGGGACTAGAGCATCTCTCCTATGAGGAAAGGCTGAGGGAGCTGGGCTTGTTCAGCCTGAAGAAGAGAAGGCTGCGAGGGGACCT
>Ga0065711_1011532_pt1 | contig 16376 bp, 7 predicted proteins | sample Hoacrofraction12_FD_59098 | JGI IMG/M metagenome (GOLD analysis project Ga0065711, IMG submission 59098) | Hoatzin crop microbial communities from Cojedes, Venezuela - Epithelial fraction 12 v2 (version 2) | ecosystem: Host-associated > Birds > Digestive system > Esophagus > Crop | place...
CCTGATCCTTTTGGCCAGTTTCTGCGTGATTCCTTCAGCGCTGGCTCCACAGCAAGTGATCTGCCATAAGCAACAGCACGCAGACACGAGCAGCATCCGTTAGAAATAAGGCAAGACATTTCCCAAGCTATCTCCAAATCCCTCATAATTTGCCCCAGGTGATTATCATTGGGACTGATAACATCATAATTGTTGCATGATTTGATGAAATCCATGTTCTCTTTTTAAAAATGTAATTTATTTGACAAATATTTCTTTTGCTGCTCATCTTGCACTCTGTCACAATAACTAGAGGAAGAGACTTGCAGGGTGAAACTGCTCGGAGTCGCATTGATTTAGCGATTAGTGTCATGTTCATATTTTGTAATTCATACTCATTAACCTGAAAATGTTCTTGCAATTTTCTTCTAGACTGGTTTTAAAGTACAAAAGCAGCTTCTATTTATTTCAAGGAATCTAAGAACAATTGTCTCTTGTAAGGCACTAAAGAAGGGGGCAGGGAGAATCACTAAATGGTATTTAAATCACTAAATTTGTCATTTGTTCAAATTGATTAAAATAGTATTCATCTGATTTACTTCAACTGTTTGAAGAATTGGACTAAATCACTATATTAAAAAAGACAAAAACCTTTAACTCTCTCTGCACTGCCTAACTATCGTAGTTGGTAAATAATGAATGTGGTCCCGATTCTCTTCTCGTTTGCTCTAGTTCCAGGCTGGCCCAGTTCCACCGACTGTAAGGAAGTTAATCTGTTTTACAGTATTTTGTGCAGCTTATTGCGCTCTGCGCCATCTCTGTGCGTTTGCTTTTGCACCCTGCTATGCCGATGTAGACTCATTCTAGGATGGAGATGGGTAGATCAGAGCAAAGCGATAGCGGCGCGGCCACATCCAGGCAGCAGCGCTGAGTCAAGCGGAGACCCGGGGGTGCTGGCTGCAGTGCCGTGCCTGAACGCTCATGGCTGTGCCATCCAGCCCCGCACACCGCGTCGGTCGCTGCGCCGGCGTCCAGGCTCTGCTCTTCATGAAGCCATGCGTGTTCTGATGAGCAGATATCCAGTGCTGCGTGATTTCCCTGTCTAGCTTTGACGTTTTTGATCCAAAAGCTATCCTCGTTATACACACACCTTACCTACTCGTGTTCTCGATGCCAGACAAGTCCCCTTGCCTTCCTCTAAAGTGACCAGGTTTGGGGCTGGTGCTGTCTCCACGCTGCTGCAGTGAAGGCTCTTTGCCGGGGAATGCTGTGGGCAGGGCTGTCCCGCTCAGGGAGCTGCTAGTGGGGTTCTCCTGTGGTGCTGGTGGGAATGGTGAAAAGGGTTGTGTGTGCTTGTTACTGGGTGTTATTGTTGATAACACGGATTTATGCCCAGGCTGGTGGCCTCAGGGAAGAGCCCAGAGCGGGCAGAGCTGCTGGTCCTCACTCGGAGGAGGGCTGCTGAGAAGAGAGCCTCTGACACAGGTGTCGTATCGGTAGGGCAGCCTGCGGTGCTCGCTAGCCGGAAACCAGCCACGTGTTCATTGCAGGAAAATGCAGAGACCTCCAGCCTGTGAATCCAGTTTACTTTAAAATGCTTTGTGAGCTCTTGCAGTAAATACCCAGCTCCTCTTGTGACACGGTGAACGGGCTCTAACGCAGCCTGGCTGAAGACGCGCTGTCCCCTTCCAGCTCCGATGCCGCGGGTCCCGCACGCGTGGTGGGAAGGGCAGGTGCAGCCCGGCAGCCAGTGAAGGGGTTCCTAGCAGGGCAGGGGACCTGTGCCCAGAGGCCCTGGGTGCTGCTCCTCCGGGAGAGACACCCATCGCTGGGTCAGGCAGGAGCAGAGATCTTCTCCTTGCTCTTAGCCGTGAATTGGTCTTCTGGAGCAAGGTGGGAGAGCTCGGGTGTGAAAGAGTGTCAGGCGGGTTTTTTCTCCCAGATAAAGGGCTGACTTTGCTTAATTCACACCCCCTGAGTTTGGAGAAATAGTTCTTACTTTGTTCTCCTATTCCAGACCCCGTTTTTGTGGCCAGGTTATAAGCTTGTCTGTCCAAAGAGTAACCGAACGAGCCACAGGATATTCCAGAATGTGAAATTTATTTCTTTCACGTGCTAATTGTGAGCAAAAGAGCAATTTGACTCACTGGACTCTCTCATTTCTGAGATGAGCACTGGCATCAGTCATGCAGTTCCTTTGGTTTTTGCATTGAGCGTCTGTAAACTTTTTTCCTAATGGAAGGTTTCTGACAAATATTTAATTTGTGTATGCAGATCTCTCTTAATATGGTCAAGCTCTCTATTCAAGAGAGCTGATCTGATGAAACATCCCATTTCAGTGAGGGCAATTTAGGCTAGACATCAGGAAAACCTAGCTAACGATTAAAATAGTGAGGCACTGCTATAGGTTGCCAGGAAAGCTTAAGGAAACTCCATCATGGGAAGTCTTTAAGAAGAAGTTTGGCAGCTATTATCAGGAATGATTTAGCTATAATTGATCTTGACTTGGAGCAAGAGAATGGACTGGATGATTTCTTCTTTCTTGTTTTGCATGATTTCCAAGAAATTCTAAAAAAAAAGTTGAATTTAGATGGTTCAGTATTACCAAATGTTCCTTCCCCTCTTTCTAAGGGAATTTTTTTGCTACATTTCAATTGAACGTGCAAATAGTTGAGCACACTTTGTAATTTATGTCACATGTCCAGGTCTGAACCTCTTGAGGATGTAGCTCCACCTCTCTAAATATTTGAATGTTTTTCCATCTCCTCCTGTTGCTTAATAAGTTTGTTGTATTGCAAACAGCTAGCTGGGGCTGCTGTCTCTCCACTGATGCTAAAACCTGGGCAATTGTACTGCACGGAGCAGAGCTGCAGCCACCTTGCACAGCAAGGCTGAATCAAGTCTTTTATTTCCACAAATGAGATTTAGAACAGAAAGCATTTTAAGCAAATATTATTCAACTGAACTTAAAGGAAGAACTGAGCATTCAGAAAATGACTCATTGTGCAGGCGAAGAGCATGCACTGCCTTGAAATGTTTTCTTGAGGGCTGTTTTATCAAATACATGCGTGAACTGACTAACAGCAAAAATGATGCAGAGGGCTGATGGTATCTTTGACCTTTAAAACCTTGATGAAATTTATTATTTACTCATTTTCTAATTTAAAAAAGCAATAAGATTAGTCATTCTTTACATTTTCTTCTCCAAACTCAACATACATATAGATGCAACTTTTTGTTTTCAGATCGGTATTTTAGCCTTGTGTATTAAAATGCATTCAGATGCATCCAAAAGAAGATGTTGGAAGATGTACAGATTGCTTCCTCTTTCTCTTACTGCAGTGATGGACAGAAGAGAAACAACATTCTGAAAATAACTGCCTTTCACACCTAGAATCCATATGCCCAGGCATTCTGACTGCTCAGAATAACCAAATAACCCCAGTTAATATTTCCTGATAAAGGTGGGCCAAAGCTTGAGCTGCTTTCCAAATCCCCGTGACTTTGCAGGTTGGAATTAAAATAGAATATTTATGCAAACCACACTACTGATTTTGGCTTCAGGATGTGAAAAATTTGCCTGATGAGCTTTTGCCAAATAAAACCACCCTGGGTTTTATTTTGCGGCAGCTTTTCCAGGCGAGTATACTTTTCAGAAAATGAAATCCATTGACATAGGCCAGGCCAAGAAATGAGGGAAGAGTGCGTAAAGGTTATAACCATGTAACTTTAACAACATTTAAATCCACCCCTATATAAATCCACTAAATCCAGCATAGCTCGCTCTTCAACACTCGTGAACTTGCAGCCAAGATCATGTGAGAGCAGCAAAGCTTGCTTCCCACCTCAGAGCTGTCTCACAGCCCTGAAAGTCTGCAAAACACCTGAATGGTCAGTAACACCTGATGTGCAGAACCAGTTTCTCCTTTTTTTTTAGGGAATGGCTATGGCCAGAAAGTAATTGCCATCCCCAGTTTGCCACAGGGAGTGGGAGGACCAGTAGCAAATATGCTTGGTACTGACAAAATTTGACTTTCAAAAACACTTAATCTCCATGCAGTCCTGTGGTTATCCAGCTGTGTTCAGACCCTGATTTTCTCCACTTGCTGCACAACAGAGGTTAAGCATGGGGAATCTATCTAGGGCAGAACCTGAGCTGAGGATGAGGAAGCAGCGCTCTCCGTTTCTAGTCCGGATCTATTATAATTTCTGGCCAAGTCAGCCGGAGCTCGACACTGAAGTGCTCCACCCACCTGGCTTCAGAGCCTGCAAGGGTACAGCCTTTAAGAAAGCTGAAGAATCAGCATCTCCCATGATTTCTAACTCATTATTTGTGCACAAGTAACTCGCAGTTCACCACCTGCTCTGTGAACTTCTGCATCCTTGCACAGGCGGCAGATGTGCATGAAGAGCTGAGGTTTGAAGGCATCAGGCACGTTGCCCAGTCCCTCCTTTTGATGGCTTGTTCACTATAAACATCTTTTAAAGACACAGAAAAGACATGGCTGGTTCTTCTGAAGGTCTGTTTGCTTTCAAACTGGAAATACAAGTAGAAGAGGTCTGCAGCTGGGTCAATAGGGTAGCGTTCTGCTTCTGGCTGTGGGAAAGAATAGTGGGGACTGCTCTACAAAACTCTGCAGACATGCGTTGAATGTTTTTCAGAATTTAGCTTCAACTTCTTATTTTTCCAGCTGCAGAAAATGTAAACATGTTAAAGATCTTTATCTCCGATTACTTTTTCTTAGACTCCACCCCACAATTTAAGTCTCCCTTTCCCTATTTCTGAAGCAGAAATGCTCCCAAGGAAAAGAGCAAGGAACAACCTAGAAGCTGACGACGTGTCAGTGCCTTGCCTCTCGTGAGATGGATGTGCTAGGACTTTGGCACTGCAGAACAGCTAAAGGCAGTCAGATAGGGTGAAAGAAATGATGAAACCAGATGTAAGTTTGATTGAAACCACTTCTGCTGATTTGTACTTCTAATGTATTTCTCGGTCCTGGTATTTCATTGCTGTATATTTCCCCCCCTGGAATTCATTATGCTCTATGTGTGTGACATCTCAGCTAGCAGCTGTGGAAATGATTGTGCGAGCACTGAAAACTGTAGCTTTAGGTGAGAAATGGGCAACAGGAACAAAGAAAGTATTAATGTGTAGCTTTCTGTCCTCGTATACATCTGCTTAGTGCTGACGGAAGGAATAAAGCCCTACAGAATCATGGAATAACTTCGGTCGGGAGGGACCTCCAGACACCTCCACTCCATCCTCCTGCTCCAGTGAGATCGTCTTGCTCAGGGTCTTGCCCAAAGTCAGTCCTTCCCTGCAGTGTCTGAGAGTCACTGCCAGCTCCTTGAGACGGCCACGGCTCTTCCTTGCAAACTGAAGACATGCCTGTAAAATGGACTCTTAATCATCAACCTTCCTGAAAGTCGTTACTATCCCCTCCAACTGTAGATATGTCTTATGAACAACTGAATTTTCTGTGTGCCAGAGCTATCTGCCAATTTACAGAATCACAGAATTTTTGGGGTTGGCAGGGCCCTCTGTGGGTCACCCAGCCCAACCCCCTGCCCAAGCAGGGTCACCCACAGCAGGCTGCACAGGACCTCATCCAGATGGGTCCTGAACATCTCCAGAGAAGGAGAATCCACAACCTCTCTAGGCAACCTGTTCCAGTGCACCGTCACCCTCAGACTGAAGAAGTTCTTCATCTTCCTCATTTCTGTCACGCTTAGCGAATGCGCACCTTTCTGTCCATAAGGCCCACGTTAAGGCTTAGCAAAATGACTGCTCGCCTTTCCTGCTCCGCACAGAGATGTGGCCACGGCTCCCCGGACGGGGTGCTCGCCAGGGTCCAAAGGGAAGCCTTGGAAAAGTGCTGAGCTCTTTCTTCCCCACCTACTAGAGACTGAACTCCATAGCTAGGCAGCATCCTGCTAAAATACACTCTTATATGGCTTAGCTTGGCTGAAAGCTTCATGAGCCTGCGAGAGGTTTGGGTTTGTGATCATATTCAAAACTGGATATGTTTTGCCAGGGTTTTGCTATGAAAATTGCTCACAGCTCCATTGACTGGCTGTGCTGCCTCTGCAGCATCAATTCTATCCCTGGCTGAGACCTTTGATTTTGGAAGTTGTCTCCATTTTCCAGAGAAAAGTATGTACATTAGCTATTTTTGGATAGCGTATATTTAATCTCCTGCAAGAAATGGAGCAATTCACTTGTTCCTTATTTCCAGAGCCATTACATTTCTCCTAGCGACAGCCGCAAGGAACAGAAATCCTTAACTTCTTTAATGTCTTCATTTGGGTGATCAAAAGACACTTCACCAAAGATCTGCTTCTGTACTACCTTGAGGAAAATAGCAGGCAGCACCTTCTCAGTAAAGCAGCTTCTTTTTCATCTTGGGTCAAAGGAAATGCTAAAAAGGAACCAGGTTTTGGATGGGTCTTGCATCTGCCTGGAAGCCAAATTAAAACGCTGCTGACTGTTCATCATTTTCTCTGGTCATTCTTTTATTTTATGCTTAGCTGAGGATAAACTCTGGTCTTTGCACCACGTAAAGTGTATTTAGACTTCGCTCAAGTGAAAAATGAGTTATCTGTGCCAGTACTGAAGTGTGCAGGGAGAAATCTGGGACAGTCACGGGGGCTGCCAACGGAAATAACCGATGGAAGATTTGACTGTGCTTAATTGAAAACACATAGAGCAGAGGCATATATTGAGAGCTCCTGGTGATGGAAAAGTGACCGAAAGTTAGCAGTGACTTCACAGGGGCTGCAGTACCCAGCCTGGGGGATTCTGAAGCCTGTCCACAGGCTTGCTCTGTACACGTGTCCCAGGGAGAGCCGGGCTGCTTGCAGATTCTAGCGGTGATCGACATTGCTAATCATCAGAGGGGCCTCTTTCTCAAATCAGGAAACGCAAACCTTGCTGGACTGTTCCAAGTTCAGCAACGTGCAGCTCACCGCCAATTGTCCTGAAGTCCTGACGTGTTTGCAAATTTACTTAGAAAATAATTATAAAAAAAAAAAGCACGGCAGTGGCTGCCCTTGGAGCGCAGGCTGGGCTTCGGGCAGGTGTTGCGGGTTGCTGCAGCGTGGGCAGAGGCTGCTGCTCGCGGCGGGGACAGCCCTTTCCCGAGATCCTCCCCAGAGGTGAGGCAGTGCTCCCCTAAACACCGGGCTGTGCTTGTGGGCTGAGGCTAAGTGCAGGGAACTCCAGATGAGATTAACACTGCTTGGGTGAATGCAGCAGCAGTCAAGATCTGGATTTGGGTCCAAGGTAAATAACAAGTTCAAGGTAAAGAACACAGGGTCATGCCACCGGGGCAGTGTAAAAATACCAGCTCTGTTACATGTCGGGTGCTGATGAAGCGGCTCTAGCGAGGAGACTGGCAGCTGAGGCACAGGCTAACGCTGTCAGGTCTGGTACAAATTAAACCATTTATTCATACATGCTACAGGTTCATACATATGGAAAAAAGGCTGCAGTGTTTAGTCAGCAGTTTTTGGTTGGTTAGTTGAGTTTTTTGGGCTAGTGTCAGCTATTTCAAAAACTGATTGAAAAGCCACAAGGTGTTTGCAGAAGCTCTTGCATTAGTTGTTACGGATGGAGACTCGTCCGTGGCTTGGTATGTTTGGTCCCGCACAGCAATGCTCGTGGCTGCAGGACACCTCAAGGCCTCTCGAAGCTGGTAGTCTCATGAGGGCGCAGAGGGCCAACGGGGCGGGGGTGGTCCACTGCAACCTGCTGCTATCAAAACACCTTTGGCGAGTCTTTCTCCGGTCCAGGTCCCTTGCTAAATAGCAAAAAGAACCGCCTTGTCTTTAACTTCTGCTATCTGATGGCCAGCTAATGGACCTTTTCAAACCCTTTTCTGTCTTCCACCTTCCAAGGCACATGCCTCGGATCACGCACGCAGCCCGCACGGTCCCCATCGGCTTGTTTGCTTTGGCTTTTCTCCCTCTTCTACTATTCCTCGCACCAGCGCGAGGTGTGTTCTCAAACACGGATGCATGGAAAGGTCGCCCAACAACGGGACAGTCATTGTTTGAGAGTTTTGATAGCAAATTTTTTTTTCTTGCTTGTTTAATTAGCTGTAGGATGGAAAAACACACCAAGAAATGTTTTACTGTCGATTAGAAAATGGCACCATCTATTCGAAATGGTGATGAGGAGTCAGAGGAGAGACCATCACCATTGTTTGGAGAGTGAAACAAGGAGTTGTTGAATAACCTTTAAATTTCTATATCTAGCTACAATCGGCAGAAAAGAGTGCAAAGCAAGGATAAAATAGATTTCTTTCTGATGTCTTTCTATCCAAACTAAAGGGCTGCTAGAAAGGTCAGCACTGTTTNGTGTCTTCATAAACTGGATGTGTTGGGACAAACACAAAATTTGGGGGTGTATGGGAGCATCCTCAGTTGGCGTGATTTGTAACCTGGGCAGCGAACCCGCTGGGTGGATCTGGAGAAAAATAAAACAGAACAACCACAGTTTTAAATTCCCACAGAGAAAATGGAGTAGGTTTCTTTCTCTGTGTCTCACATCTATATACACGGACAGGGGCATGTTTTTCCAGACCACCTAATTTACTCTAAATCGATCTGATTGAATAGAAGTACCAAAAATACAGAAAACTGCCATTTCTCTGTCGGGTATTTAAGAGCCCTTTGGTGTGGCAGGCACCTAACGCCCGTGCCGCAATGCTAACACATCTGTTATTAGAAACAGCTACCAGTGGGAAATTGCAAGCTGCCTGTTCTCTATGGTTACCCACAACACAGGAGCTGGAAGATGAAACACTTCAGGCCAGAGGAACAATTCATTACCTCAGAGTCACAGGAAACACACGTCACTTTTTTTAAAACCAACACAAATATTCGCCCTGAACTGTTCACCTGCCTTTGCCCTTTCAGTTGCATCGCTCCCCGCTCCTCTTGCCGCCGGCCGCGCAGCAGTTTGCCCCTCTGCTATCTCGGCCTTCCCTCCGCGCCCCTTTCCGGAAGGTTCTTCCCCTCCCTCCGGGGCAGGCGGCTCCCGAAGGCAGCCTCTTCCTCTCCCACTGGCCCCTTCGCGTCCCATTTTCCAACTGGCGATGGATTGCTGAATGTTGGGGATGCCTGAAGCTTGAACCCGACCAACTGACTTTCCCCTTCTGGATCTGCGCTTCGTGATGTCGGAGCACGGCTGTTGTTTTGCTCTCGTTGGCAGAGCGAAGTGCAGTTTTGTGGGAGATCTGTGTGACTGTTGGGTTGGTGATGAAATCACACGCGCGTTGAAAGAGACGTCGTCGCAGGCTGCTCCTCTGCTACCGCAAGAAGCCTGTCGCACCGCTGCGGTGGGAGGTGACCAGGCTGTTTTAAAAGGTGCTGCAGCGTGTAGCTCCGTCTGACCCTCCTTAGCAACGCAGTATTTGCTAATCTCTGAGTTACGGATGATCCTTGTTACCACCCGCACGTCCCAGACACCGCGCAAGTCCGACCAGTTAGCAGTTTGCAGCGTGCTGGGAGGGGAGAAGTTGGATGCTCTGACCATGACAGTTTCATAAACTGCACTTCTGAAGTTGATCACCTCCCACGTTCCGAATATTTTTATTTTAATGTTAGATGAGGAGGATTGCCAAGCCTAAGATGGTCGGTAAGATTTATGGTCGTATATCGACCTTTGTTTACAGTGGTTGGATACCACTCTCCGGGATTTCTGTCACTGAAAAGTAATGCAAGGCAGGAAAATTCTTTTTTGCCAAGAAACGATCCTGAAATTTCAGAGGAAGAAGAATTTAATGGTCTGAGTTTTGCAGTTTCCTACCCGTTGAAAAGCTACAACTTACATGAGCAATTTACATCAAAACTAGACAAGCACCCTACACTGCCTTACAAACACTTCTCACAGTCCCAGAACACCTAGAATAGGGGATCCGACCTTCCCCCGTGGTGGAAAAGGCGAGTAAATTCTGGCTAATTTTAGTTACATGACTTTTACTGTTGCTTCGCTACAGTTGTACCAAAGTGGTGTTGTTGAGGTTGGAACAGATCCCTGCTCAAAAAATAAATTGGATAATGTACACTTCTAACTTTTGCTTTGTTGAAAAGCGGTGGAAGGGTTTACATGGTCACCCTGATCTTTAAGTGAAGAATTTTGCCCTAGTAACAAATGTTCAGCAAGTAGGAGAAAAGGCTCTCTCTTAAATAGGGATAATCTACACAGCATGCAAGAAACCTGACTCTGTTTTGCTCCTGTCTCAGAGACAATTATTTCTAGAAGTGCAAATTAATGTACTGGTCTAGACCTCACCACAGTGCAGAAGAGAAATCACTTCCTACAAAACCACTAAAAGACAGGCTTTTCACAAGAGTTTCCTGGTTTCTCCTGGCCTGGCCTCTCGACAGGACCTGGGGATGACAACGCAGCGGCTGCTCCTTGCCGCTCGCTGCCCGGGCACCAAAGGTGTTTGTCCAAGGAAACCAAACGCAGCAGCTGCTGCGGCCGCCGTCGCTCTGCTGTCCTCAGGGAGCTGCTGGAATTTACACAGAAAGGCCAAAGAAAGAACATTAACATCTTCCACTCTCTAATTTTACTTGATTAAAAAGGATCAGGTACTAATTAGTGATATTAATTGGACATATCAATCTCAAATGAGTACAATGGAAAACATTCAAATCCAAGTTAAGTGATTTATTAGCAGAGTAGGGAACTGCTTATTTTTCTTACAAAATAAAACAACTCCTCAGGATTTGCATCTACGTTGGCTGGGCCTAAGAACTGTTTGCAAATGCCCAGCGATGTTGCTGGCCACCCTGACATCTTTCTTCCTCCAGAGGCTGAGCTGGCGCTTTGGGGCAAAGGTCTGATTCTGAGGAGTTCTGGCAGTGGTTTCCAACCACAGCCCAGCTGTGCTTTTGCCAGCGAGATTAGAAGTGGCAGTTTCAAGCTAATTGCCCCAAAGTTCTCAGCCTGTTACCTGGCAAAGAGAGGTTCCTAAGGTCCCCCTTTCTCTGCAGTTACCCCAGTGTAAGAAGAACGACTGATTCCCAGTTTCCCATCTCTCATCAGATCCTCTTTCAACTTGTAATGCTTCCCCTATCTATTTTATTAGCAAACACAGTTTTCATATCTCTGCTGAAAACTGCATTAACGAGGTAGTACTTTGTCATTTTTGGCATTGTACAATTATTATTTTATAGGAGAAGTTGTTCCACTCGTCCAGACTGTGCTCGGTACTCTCTGATATATGTTTTGCTTTCAGATAAATGCCTACCTCTGTTCTTGTGTAGCATAGCATGAGCCGTGCGATTACAGTGCTTCCATGACAAAGCCTTCCTTAAAGTGCTTTCCTGAGGTGATGCTTGTACAACCATTAATCTTTCGTCATTACAAACGTCTTTTTTGGTAGCAAAAGCAAACCACAAGACAGCTGTCTGAATGTTGTGTGTTTAAACACAAATGGCCCCCCTCATGAGGAGGTGTGCTCTGGAGCAGCTGGAAAAAAATCCTCATTTATTCCCTTAGGAGACAAAGGTTAGATTGAGCCACTTGTTATCATTTTTTGCACTTATGCAATGCAAGAAACTATAACAGTAAATGCATTTGGAATTATATGCAGCTGCATGACTTGGTTGTGTTGAAAAAGTATCATAAAAACTTCCAAGCAAGGGAAACGTACGCTCCATGCATACTGGAGCTGTCACTTCTCTCCCAGCATTTTGGATCTGGCAGTTGATGGATCACGTTCACCCCCCTGCCAGCGGGTTGCTGCCCGAGTCGTAGGGCTGTACTGCTTCCCAAGCCCAGAGACCGGCAGCTCCCGGGCGGCCGGCGAGCAGGGATCCCAGCAGCCTCACAGAGTTTGCCTGTTAACCATGTGTGGTAGATCAGGGACGGCGTTGAATTACGCAGCGAAGAAGAACGCACAGATGTTCAGAGGAGGAAAATAATTTTCTGCTGAGAACCTTATCAATGAACACCAAATGCCGAAGAGTTTTCGTCAAGCCCTGGAGTGTGTTCGGTGATGGCCAAATGCTTTAAAATCATGGTCATCACAGTTCTCCATGGAAAACGTGCGAGCTGCAGGAAGGCTAGCTCTGCAGAATTTGTGGGCTCTTACGGATAGACCACCCAGGCAAGCGTGCAGAAAACATTTAGGCCAGGCCTGCATTACAGACTTTTTCCAGTGTAGCCGTGTTGGGCATAGGGATGGCGGCCTGTGATCTCTCACCAGCAGAGCTGTGCTAGCAGAAGCATGCTTTTTTGAAAATATGTAAAAAGTCTACTTTTATTTTCATTGGAATCCTGTGAGTGTCTTTGACACTCATTGCCATAACATTGTTTATATAAGCAGAGGTACCCGTATATGAAGCATGGAAATATTGCCACATTATAAACACAAGAGCTGGGTTGAGCCTGAGATTCTCTGGAGTATCTATGGGATGCTGCCATTCTGCTGACATATGGTAATGTTTTCTCCCAATAATCTCCTGCAAAAGTAGTTCTGGGCCAACTACTCATACAATCAAATTCCATAAAATTTATAGCAAAGTTTATAAAGTTATTAGAACAAAAATGTTTTTGGAGATCTCATTTCATTGTACAATATGCGGCTTCAGCAAAAGAAATCTGTAAACAGATATTTTAGCTGAATACAAAACTCTTTTTAATATTTACTCTGACAGTCCTAACGGTGGATCTCAGCCAAAATGTTTGTGCAGCTCCATGCCTTAAGGTTTCTCTTTCAGATTTACAGTTGAAAGGTTTCCTATGTGACGGATGATTATTTAAAACTGTTGCTCTCTCCAGTCCTCCAAATGCCAAAAGACAATTTTTGTTGCAAGCTATAATTTAAATGTAGAGCCAGATTCTGCCTGCACTTCATGTCAATGTTTGTACACAAAGATCAAATCTTGGAGGCTGCCCTATGCAAAAATAACAGAAGAACAGAATCAGGAAATTCAGGGTTCAGTTAAAGAGTAATAAATAATATTAACGTACATCTACTAAATAATTATATTTGTTAAAATAAACAAACTGAGGCACTAGCAGACTCTTTATGGCAATTAAAAATCTGCTACACTAAAATTGTTTTCTGGAGTTGTTGCCTATACATCTAGCACTGGGCTCAAGCCCGGGCAAAAGTCAAATGAAAAAAGCTTCCTGTGGCTCTGAGTACATATCAGTGTCTTCAAAATCCACAGGATGCTTCAGGAGAGAGATGCAAACAATTCACTAATCACTGGCTTGTCAATGCAGAGCTAATCAATGCAATTAGTGGAACTTTGTGGCACAGTTTCTCCCAGGGTTGAGCAGACCACTTCCACACACAATATTGGCAACCCTTTGCCATAAGAAAAGCCCAGAATACTCTCCCGTGGCGTCAGCAATGACAGCTATCGTCTGTCCTCCGGTGCCAATGTTAAATTACTTCATATTCCATCCGCACAAGCCAGGTTGTTATAAAATGATGTGAGAAGTGTGAAAAGAAATAGGTTTTTAAAGTTAATTTGAATGGAGTACCCTTTTAAAGGCCCAAGGAACTGCTATTGAGCAACAGGGAGCCGTTAGTCTAATAATGGAACGGAGGCATGGTTATGGAAATTACTATTCACATTAAACATTTATTCTGAATATAACCCTTTACCCTCCCCATCCATAGAAAATGTCAAACACAGAGTGGCTGGGGCACCTGAACTGCTCAACTTTAGTGACTGACTGTGAGTTTATACCAAGGTTAGAACTTCACAGTGATTCTTTTTCATTTGCTTATTTATATTTAACCTAAGTCTAAATAGAGAAGGCAATCAGATAATGAGATTTACACAAATTCTGGTGTACTTTTACCGAACAACTGATTGCCAGTGTATGCTGTTATACTTCATATGTGGCTACAGGCTTAGGCATCCACAAAAAACACTATGACTGCTTTAATGGAGTTTCTTTTCAAGGTCCTTCAGAATCTTGTTTCCAGAACTCATTCTTCCCAATCTCCTCTCAGTTCTTCCGCAAGGCCGTTTTGCTTAGCAAGCCTTTAACTACTCGTGTCTAGATGCTAAGAAAGGTGCCCGTGAGTCGAGGTGTGTGGGCACAAGCGGCCCTCGGACTTGGTCGTGCTGAGATTTGTGGCACAGTGCTGAGGACCTGGGAAAGGTGATGGGAAAATGTGACAGGAGCGATTTCTTCCTTGACATTACTGCGTACAATGTTGTGTTCAGTAAATATCTGCGTGCATTTGATTCCAACCTCTGTAACCAAACCTAAACTAAGTCAATAAGACTTTGCCCAAGAACAAGTATTTTGGTTTGGTTCCTAATTTTAACGTTTAGATAAAAATGAAGAGATTTGTTTTTTACCATCATTCTTCATTACCAGTTGGCATCTAACTGTCGTGAATGAAAGCAGACTGGCTGCTCTCCCGCAGCTAATTTATCTATGCCAAGTTGAAGCATCTGATTATTATTATGTGGCCTTCTTGACATACTGGTTGGAGATTCCCTGAACAGAACTGGAAGAGGCAGTTTTAATATCGTCTTCAACAAAATTTTCCAGAATAGAGGTGTGTGTTTAGGTATAGAGTAAGCTTCATGTGTAACTTTGCACCAAATCTTGGCGCCGTCCTGCCGCAGCGCAGCGAGGCCGGCGGGGTGGGAAGCCCTCTCGGAGCAGAGGTGCTGTCTCCACTGCGGAGGACGGAGCCCTGGAGCAGCCGCGGGCTCCTCGCCGCGCTGCGGGCTGGCTGGAAGGGACCCACAGCGACACGGGGTGACGCGTCAGACGATGCGCCGTGGCGATGGACAGCACGCAGCCCTTCGCCAGGCTGCCAGTCGGGCTTCGCACCTGGCTGCCGTGCTCACCTCCCTAGCTGGTGCAGTAAAACCCGGCAGGCATCGGCGCCGGGACTCCACCTGCGTGGGTTACACGCAGAGCACGCCGACATCTGCAAGTCATGGAAAGAACGGCAGGTCCAGGCGTGATCCCGGGAACTCCACACTGTCCCCGCTGCTTTTAAAGGTGTCAGTTTGGGCCCTTGGAGCGGTTAAGCTTTGTGCCAGCTTTTAGCCGGCTTTTCTGCAAGGTCTGACGCGGGCATAGCGAGTCCCCTGACCACCACCCCATGGCTTCTCCTCGCTCATCTGCCCGTGTCCCTCCTCTGTCCTTTGGGAGCAGGGCCGAAGGCAGCCCGCCGTCTCCAGGAGATGGGCTGCTGTTGCTTGCCTGTGTGCAATATGAAACACATTTCATGGTTTCCAGAGATCTGAGCTAGAAATATCTTAACTTATGATATTCTGGTTTTCATAAGTTTGAGGTTTTCTGATGTTTTGGGACAGCTGTAATCTTGATTTATTTTCTGGGCTTGAAAGGTTTGAACTTGTACATCCATCTTTAGGTTTGTGCCTGTCTGCTCGGCACTTCACTGAGCTGCTGCAATATTTCTTCTTCATAGAAAATAAAAGATTTCTATGCTGGAGAAAATGTAAAGATGGCAAAGGCAGTTTGGTCTGGTTTATTCAGAAAGAAAAACGCGGTAGGAGATTTTCAGAAATGCTGCTGTGGGAAAGAAGGGAACAGTCTCTCTTTTGGAAATCTCTTGCACAAATGATCTAAACGATGTGATCAATAGCCTATTCCCATGGTGTTCTTCCCACGGGAATATGCAGTAGCACTGCCAACGGTCTGGTATGTGGGAAACCAAACACTCCAACAGAAATGGTTTTTAAGAGGAGTGTGAAGAAACCCATCCACTCCAACAGGGTGATTTCATCTGAAAGATGAGATGAATATTGCTCGAAACAGGAACGCAGCGAGGTGTGAACAGGACCCTTCATCTCGGCGGTGGTTCTCCTCTCCCCAGCGCTGGGCAGGCTCTGCAGCAGGACATGTCCTTCTCCAGGCCTCACCTCAGCATCACCTCTGCTCCAGCTGCCGCTTGCGTAGTGCCTGTTTCTGACTCCCTGCCCAGCAGCACAGGCTTCCAGGGCAGAGGGAGAGACTGGGCAACAGAGAGCTTTGTTACTCCTTTTTCCATCGAGCCCATGCTAAACATGGTGACTCTGCGAGGTTATGAAAGAGGTAAGAGCTTCTGCTCCCGAGTGCCAGGAGAGAGGAGCACATCTGGGGACGGCGCGGAGTGCGGCTGCCTGAGCACCCGCTGCCTGCTGCTGCTGGCAGCCGAGAGCAGATCCTGCAAGAGACCGACCGCGTGGGCTGATCCAGCCTGGAGGCTCTGGCTGCTCCCTCGCTGCAATCACTCGCAGGGCATTCTTTTTTTATATATGTATACATAGCTTAGTACCTGGTTTGAATTTTCTGCAACTGTCAGATTTGTTTTAAACCCCTCATTCTATGACCAAGGAAGATTGTAGAAACAGTTAATTTCCTTCTCTCTTTTTTTTTTTTTTTTTTTTTT
>Ga0065711_1008784_pt1 | contig 16374 bp, 13 predicted proteins | sample Hoacrofraction12_FD_59098 | JGI IMG/M metagenome (GOLD analysis project Ga0065711, IMG submission 59098) | Hoatzin crop microbial communities from Cojedes, Venezuela - Epithelial fraction 12 v2 (version 2) | ecosystem: Host-associated > Birds > Digestive system > Esophagus > Crop | place...
CAGGGGCAGGGAGGTGATTTACTGGCTGGCTGCACACACGCATGCCCCCGCCGACCTGCCCACGTCTACTTGCCATGTCCACAGATACATGTTACAGAGATGTGTGCTCACCTTAGAGGTTTTTACGTCTTACTGAATGCCCATGCCTCCTTTGAAGTGTTATTATTCAATGTACTACTCTTAGTCATTGTCCCAAAGCCTTCAAAAGGCCAAGGTTAAGGTGAGGACTAGGTCTTCTCTGTGTTTTTTTCTCCTCCCTTCCTTCTAACCATAAGCAGCTCCCAGTCCACTGTTCATGAGCTCTGGGGACTCCGGGAGGTTTCTTGCCTTCTCCTGTTAGTCTCACACTGAGCTTTTTTTTTATCTGCCTGCTCATAGACTTCTGCCTTCTGCTGAGCTGTGGAGAGCTCTCGGCTCTCCTGCACAGGGGTCTGCCTCGCTGCGCTGGATGTGCAGGACCTCACGGCCAAACTGAGTTCAATGCTTAAAATAAAGATCTCCAGCATCGGCCTGTTGCAGATCTTGGTCCTTTTTATTCCACAGGTGTGCGTAGAGCGGGTTTGTAATGCGGGAAATAAAACATTTTTTCCTCCTCCCTTCCCCTCCAGCAACTAAAACCTGGAAGAACTGGGGTGTTTTGTTCCCAGAAATATGCTACTGAGCTGAAAAGCTGCATGAAACTTTTCACACCAGGAAAAGCGTGTGCTCCAAAAAGTCACGAGAATGTGGAAATGAGAGATAATCACGGAAAGTGCTTAAACTTCACACAGAGTGGTCACTGCTGGCAATTTGCATAATAACCCTGGGAAATAAGCTATTATGCTTCATGACAGCAGCAATAATTAAATGCCAGAGCTGGTCATTACAAGAGTTAACCACTGATTAATTAGTCTGTTTATATTAAAAAACAGGGTTGGCTTCACTAACCAATAAATTGCCTGTGTACAGCTGTTACCGAAAAGATCACTTGTCAGATAATTGCTTAAGTCATTTTTAAATTGTTTTAATTAAGTTTCAGTAATTGGACTCCCCCCAATTTATTTTCCATTTTTTATGGAATGGGGAAGAAATAAACAGGCAGTGTGCATGTGTAGGTAGTATGAGGCAACAAAAGTATGACTGGTAATCTACAGGGAAACAAATACCCGTTGTGATCCTCTTGTCCTCCCAAAGGCTTGTAGGAATCTCGAGAAAATTAGATTTTAATTTAATTTTATTTACTTTGCCTCACGGAGACTTGGCTCCTACCTCGCTCCACTTGGTGAATTCATAACAGGGATAGAGGTGCTCAGGTTGGTAAATCTTTGTGCACTCATTCAATTTATTATGCGTGATATTAGCCAGCCAAGTGATGTTGTGGGGGGCAGTTTATGACAAAGCCTTGCTTACAGCCCCATAGTGCCAGGTCCCCTCTGGGAACTTGCAGTTTGCCTTTCTCTGCCTGTCCTCCCAGGAGGGCTTACCCTGCGCCTGCTCTGAGGCGAAAGGGGACCCGCGCCGATGATGACAGCCATAGGGCTGCTTCCCCAAATCAGGCTCCTCCCATTGCCAACGTGTCGGATCAAGCAAGCCTTGGCACCAGAGAGAGAGAAAAGTTCTTTTTTTCCTGGAAATTCAATTATAGGGGGGTTGCCATAAAGTGCCTCTTTAATATGTTGCGGCTCTCCGCATTACCAGTCATTACTGTACAGCCTGCTCTTAAAGAAGACTCTTGGGCATCGTTGCACTGGGCCTCTGCATTGTCTCCCCTATCCATAAGGTCACTTCACTAATGACTTCATTGATCCATACCTTTGTGTGGTTCAATATGCTGTTTTTTGCTATTTCTATGGTGTGGAGCTTAGCTTTGGGACACAATCATCCAGGCATGACAATAAGTTTTGCTGAAATACAGCTGTTTGACAGCTTACTGGCTAAGGTTCAATCATTAATGTATTTTCAGGCTCCAGGTCCAGAATAGCAGTAGAGTAATAAAGTCAGAAAATCAGAAAAGCAGGAATAATCACATTCTGTTGTCACTTAAAGAGTTAACTACCTGCATCACACCTAAAATGCAGACATATATATATATACCTCGCTTGCCTAGTACACAAAAAACCCCCACCTAATCCACAAATTCACATCAAAAGTTTCCTCCCATACAGAACATCCTATCACATTCAATTTATATCCGTAATCCACTTGTGTGGCTCTGCTAATACTAGTTCTTAAAGCCTTTTTTTCTTTCCTCTTAAGAAAATGCGATTGCTTTTTAATCGAGAAACAGTCTCACTGGGGAACGGCAAACCCAGAGTTCTATGCCCCGGAGATTTCAAAGCATGCGATACAGTCACCAGCGGTGCGAGCAGTGCAAATGTTGAGACCCCTCCCTGCTAATCCCCGTTTTTCCGAGCACGTTGGTGTGGCCACACTCGCACCTCCCGGCTGAAGTGCCCTTGAGCAGAACAACGACGAATGCATCAGCAGAAACGCAGCCGGGTTCGGAGGGGAATCACAGAATCATAGAATCATTAAGGTTGGAAATGACCTCTAAGATCATCAAGTACAACTGTCACCCCACCACCACCATGCTTGCTAAAAGGGATGGATGCTTGGGGAGAAGAGCTGCAGGGCTGCCTGTGCACGGGGAAAATCCCCGCTTGCCCTTTCCAGCCCCATGTCAGAAATTACCAGTGAGTGCCTCTCACTCTTTATCTTCACCCCAGCAATTAGTCCCGGTGAGAAGCCCCTCGTTCCAGTGACCCCACACCTGAGAAGAAAACCTTTTTTCTGTTGGACTCAGCCCTTGCCTCCTGGACTAGGCTGCAAGTGCCAGCAAGCTGGAGTACGATGGGTTGGGTGTGAATTTGATGCAATGTCTCATCAGTAATCTTGCTGCAGTTGATTTCACTGTGGTGTCTCGCAGAGAGCTGGGTGCCCCTTGCAGCAGACCTGCACCCAGTGCCCCTGCTCACCCACAAATGCTTTTCATAGAATCAGAGCATCGTAGAATCATTCGGGTTGGAAAAGACCTCTAAGATCATCAAGTCCAACTGTCAACCCAACACCGCCATGCCTGCTAAACCATGTCCCAAAGTGCCACATCTACATGTTTTTTGAAGCCCTCCAGGGACAGGGACTCCACCACTGCCCTGGGCAGCCTGTTCCAATGCCTGACCACTCTTGCAGTGAAGACATTTTTCCTAATATTCAACCTAAATCTCCCCTGACGCAACTTGAGGTCATTGCCTCTCGTCCTATTGCTAGTTACTTGGGAGAGGAGACCAAGACCTGCCTCACTACTACACTACTCTTGCCCTTCCTTGGGCTCCTGGTTGTCCTTCCATTCACAGAGCCAAGACTAATCTGTGTCTCGTTTCTCCTTCCTCACCACCCTGCCTTGCAAATGCTTGTTCTTACCGTTCCTGTTTCCCAGTTCTTTTGCCAACACCCCTGCCTCCAGCAGCCCTGTAGACCTCACACAGAAACTGTCTAGACAAATTCATGGAAACTTGGGAGGCACTTGGATGCTACCACAAGAGGTTAGGCAGGAAAGTTAATCAGCAAATTGCTGTCCATTTCCTCCACCGCACAGTTTGAATCACGGATTGTAAATAAGGCATGAGACGCACTCTGAATAATGAACAGAAAGGATGAAAAGTGTGAAATAGCTGATCATGAGATCACAATTTATTTTGGACGGTGAATGTAGGAGAGGTTCCCAGGGAAAAATTAGTATGCAAGTACGTAGGTTCAAGATGAAAGATGGTATCATAATACATATGGAAATGGGAATCAAATGAATATTGCCCAGACAATCCTAAGTCTAACCATTCTTTTATTCCAGGAGCTTAATTTCGCCGTTTTAAAATCCTCTTACATTCAGAGGATCAAGGCCTTATTTTGTTAATCGCTTGTATGGAAATGCTCCAAATGTGGAAAAGGAATTCAGTGACCAATAAAATAGCATTTCATGGTTTTGTCATTTTATTGAAGTTTGACTTGTCTATATATCGAAGTGTGGGGTTTCAGCCATTTCTTTACTTAAGAGAAAAAGAGCTTTGCTGAGCAAGAATGGAAAAAAAAAAACCACAGGAAAAAACCTAGTCACATAAAAACTGTTCTTTACTTTTTGGTATATTCAGCACTTTTCCTGAGTAAAGTTCACAGAACACTCACATGAATAAAGCATTTTTTTGTTTAATTGGATTGAGCCTGAAGAGAGAGGAAACTAAATAAATCTTTAAGCGAGGGCAGGGAGGAATGGCGGAAAATGCTTCAAGGTAAAGTGAGAAATAGGTAACACTCTCATGGAAATTTCCTAAGGCAGAGTATTATTTAATGNTGGGTTATTTTCCTGGACTCACATATTCGAAGGCAGAAGGTGTCTGACCTTAGTTTAGATACTAGGAAAAATTTCTTTACTGAAGAAGTGGTCAGGCATTGGACCAGGCTGCCCAGTGCAGTGGTGGAGTCCCCATCCCTGGAGGGGTTCAAAAAATGTGTGGATGTGGCACTTCAGGACATGGTTTAGCAGGTGTGGTGGGGTTGGGTTGATGGGTGGACTTGATGATCTTAGAGGTCTTTTCCAACCTAAATGATTCTATGATTCTATGGTCTTGTTCATAACACAGGCCATAGGATTTCACCGAGCTGGTCCTGCTTTAGAACCGTACATGAGAGTGGTGAACTGATCACAGCCAAGCTTTGCTCCAGCTGTCCACAGCGGTGGGTGGAGGAGGATCCTGGGGCAGGCAGCAGGGTTTCTGTGCCATCCCACCAGCTTGGATCCATCCTGTGCCACCACCAGAGGTTTCTTACTCAATTTGTTCCTCAGCAGTGAATTTAGCACAGCCAGAATCTTTTGGGGTTTGGAGGCTCTGGGAGCTGATGGAGGACTCAAGTGTGCCCCATTAAGGGTCCCTGCTGACCGCAGCACCGTGCTGGTGGGTGCTGGGATGCAGCTGGACAGTCTTCAGCTCCTTGGTGCTTTCTTAGAGCTGGAGGCCCCATCCCAGCCGAAGACAGGCTAACTACCAGTGTCTTTACACGCACTCAGGGTAGCTCTGACAAAGTTGGCTCAGGTATAGATCGGATGAAGCAGGGGTGGTCCAGGCTGCAGTAAGTACTATGGTTCCAGTCACAATTTTAAGAGCATCCTGGGCTCTAAGCTGCCATGACTTTATTGCTAGTGGCATACAAATTAGCTGCATTAAGACTAGTTCCACTGTGATGGCCACAATCACAGTCCAGTAGCTTTGCAACGATCCCTTTTGCTCCTTTAGGTCAGCAATCAGAAGGAATAGCTACCTGCTCCGAGTAGCTTTTCTCCATGTTGTCTCACAGCTCGAACTCATTCAGGTACGGTAAGGAGAGCTGGAGAATGGCAGCCCAGTGTGTAGTTTATGGGCTGGATGTTGAGCACCTCCACACTCCCATATTTCTGTTTGCCGGTTCATTCCAGAGCTATTGGCTTCTGCGGGGATTTAACTGCAGAGTCAACACGAGAGCTGGCTGAATGAAGCATTCACGTCGGTGTGCTCCTTCGTAGGGCTGGTGACCCTGATTTGGCAGGGGGGTTGGACTAGATGATCCACAGAGGTCCCTTCCAACCCCTACAATTCTGTGATTCTGTGAAAGGAGACAAAGCTCTTCAGCGACAGCGAGTATCGTGACGGTTTTGGCAAACCCTGTCAGTCTGCAGGCAGCTTTTGGCCCTGAACGGAGCAGGGGAGTGAGCGTGACAGCCACACTTGCTTGAGAGCTCTGCGCCTTTTAGTTACCACCTGCCAGCGAGCTGGTAGCCCTTGCAAACTGGTGTCCTCATTACAAGGATCAGACGCTGCCGGTGTGCATGTCATGCTGGTAATCCCAGGAGAGAAATCAGAAACTCAGCTGGAATGAAAAACGCTCTCCTCCGCAGGGGCGGACCCTCCGGAGCAGGATGGCAATACACCGGCGGCACGCTGCGATTTGACACGGCAAGCACAGCTCCGGCCCGGGCTGGACGTGAGCTGCGGCTGGAGAGGAAGTCAGGATGTGGACTTCTAATCCAGCACGTCTCAAAAGCACCGTAAAGATAGACTGGGAGGCAGTTTATGTACAAATGTGATGTTATTTTTAGCATTGGGGAGAAAGGAAGTGCAGGAGGCTGTGACACCGTTCTTCACACTTGTTCATTTACCCAGCCTTCCCCCAGAGAGACCAGCAGCCAATACAGGCTGGTGGAGAAGGTTTGCTGTAGGAGAGCCAGTTTACACAATTTGCTTATGGAAAGAAGGCCGTTTGTGGCACTCGGTGCAGCGAGAAACATGTTGTTCTTCAGTGCAGGGCGAGCTATCTCAGGCAAATGCTACCTATTCAACAAGAAGATGAAGAGGACCAGATGGAAAGATGAATTTCCTTTTCTAGGATCCAAGAGAGTGGGCTGATGCTGTTGCAAGCGGAGATGAAGGCTGAGTTGGAGAGTGAGGATCTGGCTGCAGATCTAAAATTCGTTGGGTGGAGGGGGAGAGAAGCGCTGGCCCAAATGTTCACAGAGAATCTGTAGGATGAAGAAAACTAAAGGTACTTTTGGTGTAGCTCTGCCCTTCAGCACAGTAACACCTGCCTTCCATCTGCGTGTTTCTTAAGCCAAGATGCTCGTGCCGTAAAAAAAAACACAGATGGGAACACCCCACCCCACATTACAGTGAGAAGATGGTATTCGCTTATTGACCATGGCAGTCCAGCTGTCAGAAGAACATCTCCCTGCCAGCACCCAGGCAGGTCCTCTCTGACCATAGCTGTCCCTCAGGTGAGGACAGTCACAGCTTACAGCTACACCAGCCTTTTGTTTACCTGTGAAGCCCCTTTCCCCCCAATCCCTATGTCCTCTAAAACACCAGGTCTTCCAGCCGTGCCTGGAACCCTTGTCCCTCCCCACCACTGACTGCTCCTTGCCTCTGCACCCTCCTGACATGAGTGCATCCTCAAAACCTTTCCTCGCCAGATCCTGTGTCCCGCTGCGTCCCCACAGGATCATTCCTACCACTCCTGCCCAGCTGAGAAGCATTTCACTCCACCCTCCCGCCAGCACGTAGTATGTCCACGCTGCCCACCGTTCGGCACCGACACAGGTTGGTCTGCTCCCTTCCCCCTCGCCCAAAATAGCTGGGTGTCAGAGGGCATCTGTACGTCTTTTTATAGATGGGACTTCATGTCACTGGACGGACCACAGGACTATTTTTGTGCCAAGTTAGCACAGGCTTAGTATTCTGCACGTGTGAGTGCTTCACGCAAGACTAGTTGCAGGAATATAAAAACCAGAGTTATCATAACTTCAGTTGGATCAACCTGATCTGAGCCAATTATTTTCCCCAACAGAATTAATTAGACTGCATATAAAGTGAAGGAGACGTGAAAGACAGGTCTGCATAACTACTTATTCCATTAACAGTTGGTTTGAGGGAAATAAAAAAAAAAAAAAAGGCTCTGTCCTTGACTTGGCTTTGCCATGGCCTCGCCAAGAAGAAGGGAATCAGAGTTTCTGCATGGGAAGCTGCTGGCAACCACAGTTCACTTGATGCTAGTTTGCATCAAGAAGCTCCCTGGTCTCTTACATTCGTGATGATAAGGGCCGGCTGCCTAAACGTTGTCACAGAATCCAGACTCCCTCCCTGCTCAGAACAACTGTTGCTCAGACCTCCTCTACGGAGCTAATTTATTGCCAGAGAGAACAAAATGTAAATAGTTCGCAGCAGGTACACGAGCAGGCGTTTCTTCAATGAGTATTACTTGGAGAAGAGCCAGTCGGTGCCTGTACACAGGGCTGGGGGGGAGCAGCTTTTCAAGCATGGGAGAAAAGTACGGTTGGCTTCAAAAGTGGTGATTATTTTACGGGAATAACTCCAGCAAGGTGGGAAGAGATTGAGAAACTCATTTTTTCAAGCTCACAACTCGTGCTTAAGTTTCGGTGGGACTCCTTTCCCTGCCAGAGCTCAAAAAAACATGAGAGCAGCTCTGCAGCTTCAGTCCTCCTTGACTACTTGATTCTGGGGTGACATACATCCCAGTACCTTAGGGCAGACAAAGCCTATTTTTTTTTAAACACAGGCCATGAGACAAAGCTGCCACTGAGGCATAGGGCTGGGGACAGCTTGCCGTCCTCTGCACGGGGAGAGGAGTCCGTGGAGGGACCGCCGAGCCACCCTGTGCCCATGCCACGGCTGCTCCAGTGCAGCAGCTTTCACGCAAGATCAGAGGTCTGGTTGTGCCTGGGGTTTGTAGGGACTGGGGAACCGTCTCCAGCCCCATGAGCTGACAGTTTACATCTCACAGCCAAAAAATCCTGGCACTCTGCATTCACCATCCACTCTGACAAAACCCACCTGGGCTCTCCCTGCATGGAACACCTTCTCCAGTGCTACAGTTGGACATGGGGATTGGACAGCGGCAGACAAGTTGCTCGTGCCCTCTTCTTTTCAGAGACTAATTTCTTTCAAATCTCAGAGCCTAGGTATCCAGCCTTGTGGGAAGGGAGGCTGGGAAGCCGAGAAAGTCACCACTTTGTCCCTGCAAAGAGCTTCACCTTTGACGCAGTTTCATCCCAGCGTGATTGTTCCTCCACCATCTCCTCCAGAAATGAAAAATATTACTTCACGGTTTGTGGGGTTATTTTAAGCACCGTTATCTAGTTTCCCAAAACACACTGATGCTTTGTAGTCAGCTGGGCTTTGGGGAGGAGAAATGGACTATATAGTCTCCCACAATCTCTCCCCAGTCCCATAGCCTGGCTTGAGAAGGAGATCAGCTGGATATGGCGAGGTGTTTGACTCCATCCCCTACGCACTCTCACCTGCACTGGAAAGCTTTTGGTGCAGGTGATTCTGCAATATCCTTCTTCCCCCACCCCCTCCATGGCGTACAGCTCTCCTACAGGCTTTTGTTACACCTAATCTAAGCTCACGTTGAGATATATGAAGCCAATTATTCCTCATCCTACCTGTAGGAGACGAAGAGGAAAGTAAAAACCAGTTCTCTCTGTATCGAAAGGTTTATGATTCCCCTCAGTCATCTGCTTTCTAGACAAAAACAAAATCCCATTTATCTCCTGCTTTCTGAAACTTTTCCTGCTTTTGCTGCTTTGCCCAGATTGTCTCTGACACGATATCCAAATCTGGACACATTGCGCCAGGTGGGATCTCAGCAGCGCTGGGTGGGGTGGCGTAAGTATCTCTCATGCTGTTTGCCTGCTAACACCTCCTACCCGAAGATTCACCTTTTTCAAAACACCAACACATTATTGGCTTGCTCAGTTTGCGGTACATCAAAGCCCCTTCTCCTGTTCCTCACGGCTGCTGTCTCAGCATTTGTTCTGCAATCTGGCTTTATGCATTTGATTTCTACTTGTAATACTTCCACCTTGTCTCAAAATAATTCCATCTCGCTGGGTCCAGATAATTTCTCCAGCTCATCCAGATCACTCTTTTTCTGATCGTGTCCTCCAAACTCATCATAGCTCCTTCCCTGCTTGATGTCTGCTGCCCATGAAGTCTTTTCCGTCATCCACCCAGATAATGCGGGCAGTGAACAGAAATAGACCGAAGGAAAAAAATTCCCTGTAGAATCCAACTTGAAATGTCTTCTCATTTTGACAAGAGACGATTGCAAACTAGTCAGTACATTTTTTCAACCACTTGAATGCGACTTCAGGGCGATCTCTTTTCTAATGAAGATTCGCTCAAAAAGTATTGAATATTTCATACACCTCCCTGTCATCCTTTATTTGTTCTCTGCGTCCATTAAGTGGTGGAGTTACAACTCCCTCTGTGCCTTACTCCTGCTCCTCATGTGTTCAGAACTGTTTACGTCGCCTTGTTGCCTTGTTTTCACTCTTTGCAAGAGTCTTTTTCTGGATTTCAAGAAACAAAGTGCTCCCGGTGCAGCTACATAGGGTGTACTGTAAAGTCTATTGCTCGTCTGCGTGGAGACAAACTGCTGATTTGCTTGTAATACAGCCACCAGCTCTCTGCACTTCTTCACTCAGAATTTCTTCTCAAGAGACTCTGCCTAACTGTTTCCTAAATTTGCTTAAATCTGCTTTTTTTTTTTGTAAGTCCAGATTTTCATTCTGGTACCCTTAGACCCCAAAACAGCCAGGGATTTGTTCCCCGTCCCCGGTTTCGGCAGAAGACAAAACAGACGCAGAGAATGTCCAGTTCTCATTTCATAAATCGACCTCCTCCAGGACTGAGATGGATGGGCAGAATAATCTGAAAACTGCTGCTCTCTTCCCTGTTCTTGATACGTAGGTAAACGACTTTGACTTTAAGAGTTGTAAATCTTATGGTCTTCGTGAGCATATCAGAGAAAAGCGGGAAAAAAAAATATTAATCAAGGCCGGGGGAGGGGGGAGATGGAAAGATATAAGGTCTTAATTGACATATGAAAGAGTTATATTTTAATTTGTTCTTTGAGAGATGGGCATGACTAGAAGCAATTTAGGACTACCAGCTAACTTGGGCAGCTGCCAGAATGGACAGAACGTAATTTGGGACATCCAAATCAGCTATCAGGGGACAGAAAGTCAGAATTAATCTGGTGGGGTCAGAAATCATCCAGAGACTTGAACATTAAATGAGAAACATTTATTCTAACATAGCATTAAAATCAGGCATGAAAACCCCAAAGCAAGTGAGGAATCTCACTGACCCAGTCCCTTCAGCTGACTTTTCGCATGAGTGCCCTGAGAGGAGGAGGCTTTTGGTGCCTGGTAACATGTCACAGGCACTGCGGCAGGGAGAGAAGCCATTTGTTTGGGACTTCATGGGAACAAGGAAAAACCTGGCTTTTTTTTTTTTTCTTAAGAAATAAGGGTTAAATACTGCAAAAGAAGGGTTAGAAATATTGCAAAAACTAATTATAGTATTTTATCAACTTTTAGAGGAAAAATTACATATGTGACTTTCTCAGGAACACTGGCAACGAGCCACATCACAAAAATACTTCTTTGCACAAACATCAAGAAGACACCAAGTGCGTTTATGATACATGTATTAATTCTTCCTAGATACCACAGCCACTGCTCCAGTGAGGATCACAAGCCTGACCCCGAAAGCTGTTGAGTAGTTACCAGTAACTTCCACAAACTTCAGGAAGAAATGTAGATAGTCTGTGACTTAACTATGTCACCTGGGAATTTTGACCACCCCTTCGGCACCTGGATGCCTTTATAAACCTAGACCTCTTTCTCCCTTTCTCCAGGACCAAGATTTGTTCAGATGAGGGTCTCAAACGCCTGACAGAGAAGGGAGGATTTCAGTAAGTGGAAATACGGTCTCTTCCAGACTTGGAAATTGTTGCTTCGGTGGTGACAGAGCAGCGTTAGCAAACCCATCAGCTGAGCTACATAAAGGTTTGTCGGGGTTCTTCCAAGCAGCTATACTAATTTGGAGTGAGGAGTAACCTGGCTTTCTGAAGTAATTGCTTTTCTGTTCTCTCTCCCTATCTCTTTTTCAGAGGCCAGGTTTGCAGGCAGCGTGGCCTGTTTCTCATTTTCATGCCAAATTTCTTCTTCAGGTCTATCCCCTCCCGCTGGCTGAAAGAGGAGTACGTGGAAGAGACCATCAGGCTGATGTTTTCTGACAAGGCTGGGGGCTTTTTGACTGCTTTCGAAGGAAAATAAAGCCCAGCCAGGCTGCCGTTCGACTGAAAGCCCTGCCTCGGGAGGCTGCCTGCCCCAAGGAGGGGGTAGAGCAGAGCCGGATCCAGCAGCAGCCTGCCGCTTGCCTTGAACCCCGTGCACAGGCTTAACCAGAGCAACGCTGGAGGGAAGGAGGGCTGTAAAACCTCAGGCCAAGCCCAAACCATTTGGTGTGGCTGTGGTTTGGTGGCAGCAAGCCAGTCCTGCAGCCCAGGAGGGGTCATAGACATGGGCATGTACACCATGAACACACACATGTGAGCTACACTTCTGTCATAGAATCATAGAATCCTAGGTTGGAAAAGACCTCTAAGATCATCAAGTCCAACCATCCACCCACCACCACAATGCCTGCTAAACCATGTCCCCAAGCACCACATCTACACATTTTTTGAACCCCTCCAGGGATGGGGACTCCACCGCTAGTCCAATGCCTGATCACTCTTTCAGTGAAGACATTGTTCCTAATATCCATTCTAAACCTCCCCTGGCACAACTCGAGGCCATTGCCTCTCGTCCTATCGCTGGTTACCTGGGAGAAGAGAGCAACACCTACCTCACTACACCCTCCTTTCAGGTAGTTGTAGAGAGCGATAAGGTCTCCCCTCAACCTTCTCTTCTCCAGACTGAACAGCCCCAGCTCCCTCAGCTGCTCCTCATCAGACTTGTTCTCCAGACCCTTCACCAGCCTCGCTGCCCTTCTCTGGACACACTCCAGCCCCTCAATGTCCTTCTCGTAGTGAAGGGCCCAGAACTGAACACAGCACTCCAGGTGCGGTCTCACCAGTGTTGAGTACAGGGGCATGATCCCCTCCCTGCTCCTGCTGGCCACACCATTCCTGATCCAAGCCAGGATGCCCTTGGCCTTCTTGGCCACCTGGGCACACTGCTGGCTCATGTTCAGCTGGCTGTCGACCAGCACCCCCAGGTCCTTCTCCGCCGGGCAGCTTTCCAGCCACTCCTCCTCAAGGCTGCAGCGTTGCGTGGGGTTGTTGTGACCCAAGGGCAGGACCCAGCACTTGGCCTTGTTGAACCTCATATAACTGACCGTGGCCCATCGATCCAGCCTGTCCAGATCCCTCTGCAGAGCCTTCCTACCCTCGAGCAGACTGACACTCCCACCCAACTTGGTGTCATCTGCAAACTCACTGAGGGAGCACTTGATCCCCTCATCCAGATCATTGATAAAGATGTTAAACAAGACCAGACCCAAAACTGAGCCCTGGGGAACATCACTGGTGACATTCGCAGTGGGTTATTCTGAGGGCACGGACCCACATAAAAGATGTGAACCCAGAAGATCAGGAGTGAAACTACAGTCCTGCCTGGGCTTTCAGACCATGGCGAGTGTGAGGTGTTGACCTCCGCTTCCTTCCACCATAGGGTGAGGGCACGAACACAGATTATGACCATAAAGGAGCTGACAGGCTTCGCATTGACTCTCTAGCTTGTTCCTGGTAGGATGCTCATTTGCCCTTATCCTCTGGGTCCTTGGGTTTGGTGCTTGCTCATCTTGTAGACTAATTTGCATTTTCGTATATGTTTGCTGGAAAGAATGATAGCATTTTACATGTGTAAATGACTATGAAGTGCATGGGGAAGGGAGAATTAGACCCTTCTCTTTTGAAATAAGGTAAAAAAAAACAGAGGAAACTTTGGACTTGAGCCTAAGGATATTTCCTCACTTTGAGTTTAAAATACTATGAGAATTGTATTAAAAAATGTAATTGTGGAAGCAAAAAGCTTTAGCTAAGGTTGTGTTGCTAAATATTCAAAATCACCTTCTGCACAAAATCTTACCCCTGCAAAAAATCCTCCGAAATTAAGATAATGTATTCATTACAGTACCCAAAAGATTTCCATTTCAATTTATTGTCAAGGTTGAGAGGTTCTGAATAGGACTCCTGGGGAAAAGGGCAACTTTACTATTAAAATGATAGCACTTTGCTGCCTGAAAGTGATTTCCAAATGCTGACTAATTCAGCCACGGAATAACACAGTGGCTCAGGACAGCTGTGATTCCCCTTGTAATTCCCATTTTGTAGTTGGGAAGCTGAGGCATGGGCATTGAATACTTTCTTCAAAGCAACAGTCATTGACAAGGCAAGACTTGGACAGGATTCCTGTCCCCCAGGTATGAGCGTGCTATGGAGACTCCACACAGGTCATCAGCAACTTTCTTAAATGCCTCCCGTGCAGTCAGAACAATCCTAATTCTGCCTTCTGGTAGTGAAAGGGTAACTAATGGTCTCAGGGGGAGGAAGAACGGTTTCTTCATGACTCATATGGACCATTTGGACTCAAGTGGTTTTATTCATTTTTTTCACATTAAGGAAAAAAATAGAGTCACCCACACAAAAGCTGTAGATGCCCAAAGAATCCACTTGACTGGCTGCAGTATCCACTGCTTCCCCTCCACTCATGAAGACTCAGCCTAGCTCCTGAGCAGGGGTTTCTGCACAATAAACTGTGACTCCTCCTGGGTCTTTGAGCCTAGAAGTGTCAACTGAAGGAAATCAGTGGCCCCAAATGCAGTTTTGTGAGGAGAAAAAGTTGTGAACAGCAGCTCTGGAACCTGCTGGCTCAGTTCCCCATGCATTGGACAATGTGGAGGACGCAGTGAAAGTCCGAGTTTGTCCAAGGATCATGCGACTGCTGAGATTTGGGAACAAAATCAACCTACAGACAAGGCAAATGTGATTTCTTTCAAAACTCAACCTGCCATTTTAGGTCAAGACAAAGTTGTGGGACATGTATGAGTGTGGCTTCACCACGTAGCCCTCTAGTTGAGGTGAGCTGTCTGTCTCAGTTCATCTATTCCTACATCAAGCTGAGGAGGGGAAAGGCCCAAAAGACACTGCACCAGTCTTTAACAATAAAGGACATTTCTGCAAGTGACTGTCACTAGGGAACAGACTTGGTGGTAATGGGTTTTCTCCAGGAATAGGGAGGAGTTTTGAATAGAAAGGTCCAGATACAATCTTGTTCTTGATGGATCTGGTCCCCAAACAGTGGAGGATGTTGATCTGAGCCAAGGGGATGTCTTACATAGACTTACTTATGGAAAAGAAGAAAGGGGTTTTCCATCAGCTCCTGGAGTTTAAGGTTGGAAGGGATTCTTCCAGCCGAACCTCCTGCACATCGTGGGCTGCGGATTCTGCCCAGTTCCCCTCTGCTGAGCCTGACCATGTATGTCTGACAGTGTAGGCTGTGTCCAGGCAACACTTCTGTTGACTTTTGACATGAAGGAATTATGTGGGCAGGTCAGAGAAAAGGTGAGTTTCTTTCTTTTCAGTCTCTAGAGGTAAAAGGTTGGGAGAAACACTCATGGCCTAAATCAGCAGAGACTCACTAGCCTCTGAGATAAAAGTCTGCTAAGAATATGACTAGAAAGAAACAGGACTGGAACACACCAAATTGTGTTTCCACAGACATTATTGCTTAGTCAGATACGGTTTGACTTTGTGAGTCACCGTCACTTCCATTGTGCAAACAGATCGCCAAGCAGAGCTCTTGCAGAAGCGGATGCGATCCCAATGCCTTCACTGAGATGAAACCCATCTACCTCAGTCCCAGATTTGACTAAGTGCATGCAACACTGATGAACGTCCTACAAAGAAAATGTGCAACAGTATTAAATTGTTCAGTCAGATCTACGATGAGCGCTCGATCAAAGTCGTGCATGCTTAAAAAATCCATTGAAAGAATGTTCCCTAACAGGTAGACAGTGCATTGATGAAAGAAAGTATTTTCCTCAAATGATGCCAGAGGAGAAATTAATTACTGGGGGAATGGGGGAAGAAAAGGATCTCCACCTTCTGCATTCTCAGAGTACTGTGCTATTTTTGCCTCTTGAAATCTAATTTCCATGAAACGTTTCTGCAGAGTGCATATTTTCTGAGCATGAATTCCTTAGCAGCCTTGCTAATATCAATGCCGTAATTCCAGAATAAAGAGACAGTGCCCTGCTCCAAAGGCCTTTGACTGCAAAAGGCTGTATTTCAAAGGGAACCTACAGCTCATGCCGTGGCTTTGTAAGTAACCACTGCCCAAGCAGGAGTCAGACTGACAGAGCGAGGCTTAAACTTCCCGAAGGTAGGTGGTGGGGAGGGTGTATATTATCTCCAGTGCTATAGGCTTAGTCCATGCCCAGAATATAAATACAATTGCATTTTGATTTTAATGGCCCCTGCTGACTCATGCTGATGCCATATTCTGCTGTAACATCGTGAACAGCATTTGCTTGTATCCGGTTTCTGTCAGTGGAGTTTACAGTAATAATGCTGGAAGTTGCAGAGCGTTCCTAGAAGCATGTTGCTCCCTGCTTCTTCAGCTCCCTTCAGTATCATTTTTATCCCATCTGCACCACTCTCCCCACCTCCTGCCACCCAGCAGATATCAGAAAAACACTTGTACTTTTCCGAACCAACCTCATGTTCAGAAGAACAAATGTTTCAGCTTGGCATGCTGAGACAGGGTCAGCCCCAGCGAAACATCTGCCTCAGTGCACCATGAACACTACCCCTGGCCATGGGCTGCAGGTGGAATTCTGCCCCTGGGAAGGGGGAACACAGGCTCAGCACCTGCTCCTGAGACCTCCACGACAGCGGCACCCCCAGCAGCAGCTCTCCGGCTGCTGCTATGGGAGATGCTGCCTCCTCCCACCCCAGTGGGCTGGCTCACAGACACCCTGGCTTCGCCCCACAGGGATT
>Ga0065711_1041150_pt1 | contig 16374 bp, 6 predicted proteins | sample Hoacrofraction12_FD_59098 | JGI IMG/M metagenome (GOLD analysis project Ga0065711, IMG submission 59098) | Hoatzin crop microbial communities from Cojedes, Venezuela - Epithelial fraction 12 v2 (version 2) | ecosystem: Host-associated > Birds > Digestive system > Esophagus > Crop | place...
TTATTTCTATTCTTAGGTGGTCTTGAAGACAGAATTTACTGAAGAAAAAAGTGAAAAATATCCCAGACAATTAGCATATTCTGAGAAATATTTGGGCTATTATCTTTGTGGGAAAAACTTTTTTGTGGAAAGATTTTAAAACTCTTGTATTAGGTATTCAATATATGGTAAAAGTCAAGACGGGAAGAGAAAAAAGGCTTTCTGTTATGTGGAAGCATAGAGACAGACACACAATAGGCATAGGGACAATATCGTTTGCCATATTCCTAGCTCAGATCCTTGTCAGAGCTGCAAGAGAGTGAAAAACCTTGTAGGATTCTTCACGTTCTTTCATATAACATCTCTCGGCACCTGTTCTCTCCCTGCATTAGCACAATTCAGAACACATTCAATCCAAAAAAAGTTATTTCCGTTGTTTAGTTTATAATTGAAGCCCAAAAGATGCAGAAGGGCTTCCATTTGTGAAACGGTGAAAATAAATTTAATGGGGAAGCGGGAGGTGCTACTGCTCACCTTTCAGCTACTGTCTTATTAGATGTACTAAATATACTTCTCAAACATACTTTCAGATGGAGAGTACTGGAATCGCTGTATCTCTGGGGAGAAAGAAGAGGGAAGAAATTGCATGTTTATCTCGGAAAAGCAGATACGGAAGGTGATCCATGGGACTAAAGAATGACAAGAAATTCAAAAACTGCAAGACATTAATGAGAGGTATTGATTTAATTAGCCAGCATAACATCATTTATCATGCTAACCACAAGAGACGTGCCCATATAAGCTAGTGCTTGAAGGTCACAGTCATGTGTAACATAGATGCTATGCTACACAAGTCTCCAGCCGTAGAGATCTGTTTTACTTAGACTTGGAAAGAAGTTATTGAAAGACGTTCTTGAAAAGCCTCCATATGAATATCACAGTGCTATATATTGCAATCGGGTCCATTCATCCTCTTTATAATCTGGAGTTTCTGGATTCCTAGTGTTTAGTGGATGTAAATGTCAGAGGTAAATAGTAAGGACTTACTTAAATAGTGGCCTCTGTAACAAAGTCGGATTCCTCAGGTTTCAGGACATTTTATTGTTCTTAATGGCAGGTTCATGCCTGCCGGTCTTTTCTCCCTACTTCCTCTGCCTGTTCATTATTCAGGAAAGAACTTAAATAATGATAAGGCTCCGAAAGAATTCTCAGTAGCAAAAAGCTTCTTAAGAATTCATTTGTGGTCTCAGCTACATAGGGGTAGGAGTCAAGTACCCTGATGGAGTGAGAAGAGTTCCTGGGGATACATGCCAGCATAAATGAGAGCTTAATTTGCCCCTAAATTAGAAACTCTTTGTCAGCTGGGGGCTCAGATATCCTACAGCATTCAGTGCTGCCCCTCTGACAGTGGGTATTTTTCTGTCTAATTGGAATGTTCTTACTAATTTTTTTTAATACGTTTTTAATGCCATTTTCTTTTTTTCTTTTTCTGACTTACAAAGCTTGTGAAAAGTGTTTTGCAATTATTTATATTTGTTTCAGCTTTCAAGTAGTGCATGATGCTGTTACGCTTTCCTAAGCATGTATTTCCTTAATTGAAACTCCTATTTTTAAAAAGGTATAATAGGATCCATGTTTATTAATTTCCCCACCCACCTCCCCACCAGGAAGAATAAGCAAGGCACCCCCCAGGAGCATACACCTTCCACACCCTCTGCGGGCTGGCCTGGAAGCACAGCTTCGCCCCTGACCGCATGAACCCCTGGCCAGGGGAGTCTCCGACAGATCGCAACAACACGAAACCTTGCGACGCAGAAGCCCTCCTGCCTTTCAGGGCCTGGGACGGTGTTCACCCCTGACACCTACACAAGTGACAACCAGCATGGGTTCGGCCTCGGCAGCAGCGACTTCTGCTTGCGCACATTTCGGATGCCTCACAGTTGAACAAGGAGATTGGAGATTAAAGCCCACCCACGGCTTTTTCAGCAAGTCTATTTCTGCCCTCTTTAAACTTTCTTTGCAGTGGCTGCACAGGACAGCCAGTCTGAAGGATGTTTTCTGCTATGGAGAGAAGCCGGGTTGATGTTGTTTTGGCTTTGTCACTTGCAGAACACAGAGAGCTGAAGTCTTGATATAGTTCTGCTATTACTTCTCTCTTTGTCCCCTTCACCCTTGCTTGTTACCTTTTAAAGTTTCCTTCAGGTTAATTTAAAACATTTTTTTTAAAGTTAGCACAGTACTAAAGGACCATGTCTAGCACAAAATGGCCAAAGTAGTTGCCCAAGGAAGGTGGTGTTACTTTCAGAGGTTAGAGGGCTATGTTCCTACTGATGTAAGAGATACAGGTTGAAGAGACACAGGGAGTATTGGCATGGTGCATTCATAGTGTGAAAGGAAAAAGCCTGGCTAGTGGGTTTTTAGTGAGCATGCAGGGAGTCACCAGGACTCACTGGAAGAGTTCAGCCTTTAGCTTTCCAGCCTGTTTAATGTAATATTTGCTTTAGGACCTTGCCTTACTCCGCAGGTGTCGTTTCTCTTGCGAGGTACTCAAGTAGCAAGGGAACATCAGCGAATACGTGAAATTTTGTCTGACGCTATCTATATGAGCGACAGGGCATTTCTCTGCCTGCACATCCATTAAACCTTCCAATATTACATACCCTTCCTAACGACCTGTAGGATGTTCAGCTCAGACAACACAGTGAAACTCAGCTTATACAAAAATAGCACATACTTGAGAGGTCACTTCTTACTCCTCTGTCAGTGCCAAAAAGGATAGACAGCATCCCTCCTAGGTCTTTGCAGCTGCCTGGGAAAGAAAGGACACCTCGGACAACTAATCTGAGCATCTGGAGTGCAGATTTTCCGCTTATGAAAAGAGGCCTCCTAGAACCCCTTGCAAAGACAGGATTATTCCCCCTTTCACAAGGCAAGCATTAGATTTGGATGGGAGAGGTGGAATTACAACTTTAAGGCTAATCCTTGCTCCTTTATCCGAGGCAGGAAATTCCAAATCTGTCACCAAAGCAAGACACATACTGCATAACCCACTTCACTTGTTTTTCAAACGGATGGGATTAGAACAAAACTAGCAGCGCACATTTTAAGAAGACTGGATACTATTAGTGCCAACTCTAAGAGAGTATAAATAAACTGCTGCAGTTTAACAGAAAGCAGAATTTCCCAGACTAGCATAAACCAATGGCTCATTGGCTAAAACAGAGCTGCAGACTCCATTTGCTGTAGAAGCCCAGCTACTCTGCTGATCTCAATGAAAGAATGATTGCAACTACAATAAACACCCTGAGATCTCAAAAAATATGGGAAGATATCAGCTGCTGTTAGACAGTGTAGAAATAGCACATTAGTGAAACTAATAAATAAATACAAACAGGTTTAAGGCGTCAGCATTAGAAAGACTATCCTATGGGTTAAACATCTCAAGATTTAGCTTTTAACAGCTCTGGCATACAAGGAACCCATCCTCTCCCCTGTGTAAGAGCTTCAGTTCTTGTTCCTAGCCACATAAATCACAGGCAGAGTAAACGCATTACGAGTTAAGAGAAGACAATAATACGATCTCCTAGCAGACACTAGGAGCGACAGCTTTTCACATACATGCCAAAATGGCATGCAGCTGTTAGTATGGAACAAGATACACCTTCTTTCACAAACAGTCTGGAGGAAATTCATGTTTGATCTATTAAATCCTTGACAGCTTACCCCAAAGCTCAGAGTCTTTAACACATTTCTCCTCATAACATCTCTTTCAAATCTAGACTCTACTTTTCTCCCATTTTCTAATCGCAGACGAGAGACATAGCTAGAGACAGGTACAGAAGTGCAAAAAAAAGAACTAGGTGCCCAAATCGCAGTGTCAGCTACAAAGCCTGTGGATATTCAGTAATACTGGGCAAAAGCCATAGTGCTGAGAGATGAAGCAATTCTGCTCTGATATAATTTGACAGTGAAGAAGAATTGACAGAGTCCATAGATGCTCCTGACATGTAACAACTCCCTCAGGATAGTGGATACACCTGAAAGTGGGAGACAAACAGATAATACAACATTGACCACATTGTCCACATTTTGTGATCACAAATCAGTTTTCTGTTGACAAGGCTCATTTTTCACAGCAGCATCTTCATCTCCAAGCCTTTGCCAAACAGTTATAACTTCATCAGTGCATTCGGGAATAGATTTAACAAAATTGCCTTTTGCAGAAGTGAGATAGTACCAAAGAAACACAACTCTGAAAAAAAAACAACACAGAGGGAAGGAGAAATCTATCTGGAAAAACTAGTGGAGATGGTCCTCAATTTTCTAATAAAACACCCCAGTGTATTGTTGCTTGCCTATTAGTCTTTATGAATTACAGTAAAATGAAATTACCAGAGTTTTGCAATGTGTGCAACACCATTTCATTAGAAGGATAAAAAGTCAAAATTGTTCTTTATTATTAACAAACTATATCAGTATGAAGGCTGCTCATATATGACCTTTAGTCTTGAATTCTTCATGAAATCAGATGTGCAAGATATTATTGTTTGAAGGAGCGAGGCCAGTCCCTGAAGCTGTATAGACGGCTGTGTCTAAACAAATGACAAGCTCAGAATTCCTCAAAGCTTTCCTCCAAATAATGAAAAGCCTTTCCACCCACATCATCAAAAACTTAAAGCATGCTTAGATTATGTGACAAAAAATTTCAAGGCAGAAAATACCAAATGTAAATATGTGTGTGTCCTTTTGTGCATTACTGTACCATCCTTGATTAGAGGATATTAAATTAATAACTAATAATAGCCTGGTTGTCTTCTGCAGCTGTGAATACATATGGCATTCTTGTGCATTAGCTATGCGTGCATTAGAATAATAAAGTCCACGATACATTTTAATATACAAAACACACAGCTTATCAGACAAAGATTTCTGCAGAAATTCTACTCATTCATCCATCCTCATAAAGCCAGGCCACCTCATTAGTGGTCATAAGTTTGAACAACGCTAGCTGTGCATGAATCGCTACTCGAAACTGAGCTCAAGCAAGACAAAACACTTCCAGTGAGTGGTGGTAGGCAGAGGAATGCAGAACATCATGGTGACAGACCAACCAGCCTTTGGCTGGTCAACGTAGTCTGCATTTTAGAAACACTACTAGTGACAGGGTGAAAATTGTGCAATGGATAACATTTCTAACATAGCTTGTGGACAAAAAAAGTTCCTTCCTGCTAAGTTTCAATAAAATATGTCATTGACCTAGCACCTGCTGTCTGTGCTGCTGTCTCACGGAGCTTTGAATCAAATCAATGATCCCAAAGTCCTCTCTTCAAGATACCTGAAAACCTGGGTCCAGGATAGTTATCACGCTTTCCAAGAGAGAAAAACTTTTCACAGTGGCCTCTCCAATTATGGCAGGGCATCACACAGAAACTCTGGACCATGACAAACCCAAACACCTTCTCCTCCAAGGCATGCTTCTGTCACACGCCTCTTCTAAGAGACACAGGGCACGCGTATAACACCAGCAAGGGACCGCTCCCTGCTCACCCCCCAGATCAAACCGACAGGCATATTGCACCTCCCCTCTGCAGTGAGAAAGGGTACATCACGCTTGAGAGGTGCTACCTGTGTTACGGAACCCACAGAGCTGCTCTGACACCCCTGCAGTGACGAGCTCGCACCACGCAGAATGGCAGATCCAAAGAGTTGGCAGTTAAAAAAAGCTTCTACAGGATATAGTGTATTATTATTAGACTGGGATATAAATAACATTACATATGGAAAAACTAAAACACAGATCTGTCAGAGGTCTGTCAAAAGTCTCTTTGATAGTTTATACTCTCGGTCACGAAAAGTATGTATCTCCCAGGTCCTGTCTGTAGCTACAAAGCTATCGAGGCTAAAACATCAAGCATCGAAGCTCAGAGCAGCAATGTTTTCCATTAACTGCTACTGGAATTTGATCAGTACCTTGCTCCCACTACTATATTTCGGTGTCAATTTATCAAGTCTGGGTTTGGTATCACAGCAGAAGGGAGGGAATACAACACGATGTTTTGTCAGGAGCATTTGGTCATTGGAACCACCTGCTCCAGAATTCACTACTTAAAACTAAAAAGAAAATCCTGATGGATCAGCAACTGAGTGCTAAATAAGAACAAGATTATCTGTAATTTTTACCTTTAGCTGAAATACATAATACACCAACTCCTGTCTACCGCAGACATTCACTAGAGCGTTTGCCTCACCTGTGTGGTGAGGAACATCCATCCAGTGTCAATGACAGCTGAAAGGCTGATTCTGCTTGGTCGATCAGGACTGGCGCCGGGTGACGATGACAGCATTGTGATCCTGACTCCTGCTGAGTTCTGCATTGAACTCCCAAGGTTCATCCTCTCAGTGGAAACCAGAAAGAGAAGGAACTGGCCAGAGGGAATAGCAGTTCTGTCTATGAGCCAATCCTATTAAATGTTTTAGCTAGTGACTACAGCACAGTGGCATGGTTCACTAGAAATATTTTAAGAACATTTGCCGATGTGACAGTCAGAAGCATCATAAATAAAGACGAGGATCAGGAAAACTAGGGAAAGGATCAAACATACAAAGCACAGAGTCATGCACTTATGCAATAATCAGATTTTTCTGCCAGAGAATAATGGCATTCTTTGGGTCTCCATAGTTGGAAATGGAAGGGAAGAAGGGATGGGGTATTCGCTGTGCACCACCAGCGTGCTGCAGACGTGAAAAAAAGAGAAGCACTTGCTAGTGCATGAAGTGAGGTTTTCCAAAAGAAATAAGGAAGCACTAATGTCACTTTGCTAATATGCACACATTGTGCACAATTTCTTCATTCCTGCACAAGAAAGATTAATTCAAAGGAGAACAGACACAGAGTCTGGTAGAACTCAAAGTCAAACTTTGGGAAAGAAACCAGTAATAACACCAAGGAGACAGGATTGTTCTCTAAATATGGAATGAGGTTTAAGAACGCAGCAAGAAAACTAACTATATCTACATTAAAGAATGCTGTTGGCACAACAACAAATCGGTGTGAATTAGCCAGGGATACGCTTACCCCAGAAATCAGAAGATTCCTACTGGAAGAGTGAGACTCTGGGTCAGGTTTCCAGTAAGGGCAGCAGGACAAAAAAAAAAAAAATAGCTGATTAAATTTAGGGTGGATCAGGATATGAAAGGAGACATATGAGAGAGAATCATGTGGAAGAGCACCAGCTCTAACAGCAAAATGGGTTCAAGGGATGAACCATGGGCTCTGAATTCCACTTCTTTCAAAGATACTTTAAAATTATGTTGTATGGCCCAAATAAAAATGATTAATACTAATAATGGAACTTTTGCCTAGTAGAGTAAGAGACAAAAATCCACTTTAAACTATAAAAAAGCAAATAGCCCATATGAGGTCTTTTTTACTTACTAGTCTTCTGGTAACTATAACAACAAATTGCCACTAGTTTCTACTTTAAACAAAAATTTTGTAAATTTGCTAAAAGCTAATCTACTTTTGTGTAAATGGTGACTCCTGCTGAGCAATTGTCAAAATCTGGAAGAGCAGGAAGGTACAGACCGTAACGCATACCCTAGTAAATCCACAGGTAATGAGAAATGTTTGTAAAATAAATCAGTATTACCATACAAGATGTTCTTTCGAGTTCATTTGATCATTGAAAAAAACCAACAGGCTAGGAAATATGTTTTCATTTGCAAATTATGATGTCAATTCCAAAATCCCCAACCCACCAAGATGTTTCTTCATATGCCTGCGGCAATCTTAAAAGCACTTCTAAGGACAGGAAAAAATTTCCTTCAGGCATGTTGTTAATATATTTTCCATCCAAGTATCTTACAGAGCCCTCTGTTGTGCTGTGCTCCCTGTCTTTTACTGGGCTCGCTCACGTCTTGTTTACTTACCTATGCAGAGAACTGCCAGACCTGCCAGAGCTGTGTTTGCTGGATTGGAACAGACACCGCTCTTTGTACTCTTAAGATAAAAGGTTGCAACAGTCAAGCCGTGTTTGTACATCTCAGCCACAAAATATGATCTTAATAATTACTGTGAATCAACTAAAACAACAATTCGCACCTTCTTTTCAATAGCCATTAATTTAAAAGGCACTCTTAATTGAGTGCATTGTCATTTTGCTTCACGTGTTTTAGAACATTTATTCCAACAAATTTACAAAACTCATTTTCAGCAACAAAGCACAAGCTGTAAATTGTCCCATACCTCCGCTTTCTTTCAAAGCTCATGCAAAGGCGTGCTCTTGCCATTTTCTTATTAGGTCCACATAAATCAAAACCTGGTAAAGGGCAAGTCTAGTAATCTGAGCAAACAGCCCAGACTAACAACTTGACTGGATGGCTGCATGTCATGCTTCCCGTTAATCACAGAAGGAAACTTCCAACAAAGTTTACAAAGAAGTTGAGAGCAGAGCTGTTGCATCATGGATATACTCAATAAGCCAATTAATTGAGGAGTACATCATGCCGAGCTGATAGAGAACTGACTGAATTTCTTTCCCCCCGCTTCTTGTTCTACAGCCAATGCCCTTCTACTGCATTTTCACTTGTGAGCTGTGCTGAGCCCTCCTGTTCTGATGGCACAATGATGACAATGGACTCCATGTCTGCCCGGACGTGGCCTCAGGCCTTTCTCAGACATAGCCAGCCCCATTTCTATATGTGTGTGGGACTGAAAGGGGAAGACAAGAGACTTCATCTCCCTCCTGTCCACACTGTGCTTCATTGGCTGATGTAAATCGACAATGGCTCCATCAACGTCAGGAGAGCTTTGGCAGCTTTATTGGACTCAACAATCTGCCCCTCGTCTGTATAACTCACTTTATGGCCACGCAGGGACTTCTTTCCCAGCCGCACTGCTGAGCAAACAGCCTTGTCACTGACAGGAGAGCCATGACCCTTACGGCACAGTCACAGGTTTAGAAGTGAGGAAACACACATAGGTAAAAGATGGCCGGCCAGTTGGGCTTGTAGTTAACCAGTGTCAGTAATGAACGTGTGAAGTCTGTTTCCCAGGCCCCTGGCTGGTGGGGCTACCAGTGACACAAGCACATGGTAGAGCCCACCTGTGGCTTCGCCTTCCTGCCTGCACTACAGAAAACCCAGTTATCGCAGAAAAAAGTTAAATAATAAAATAAAATGCTTTGCAACCTTGAGGAAGTGATTAAAAAGCACATAAGTTAAAATGACATTTTTTGTATTTTGAAATAAACAGTTTTCTATTGTTTACAGTGATAAATTGATACAAGTTTTTATCATCGCAGAATACAAGCAGGTAGAAAAAGCATCCATCACTAAGGATGCAGTACAAAGACCTGCACAATCCATGGGTAAGATGATGGGATGGGGATGAAGTGTGTGTCACTGGGCACAACACAGCAGTGAGACAATAACACTACTGCCATGTTTAAGACACCACCACCTGAACGTATTGGATCACGGAACCATGGGATCTGAACACAGCAGTTGCTGTCCACAGCAATTTTTTGTAACAAAAACACTTTAACCTCACAATCAGGTATCAGAAGACACATATGTTGCTACTGAGACGTCAGCATGTGGACCAGCAAAATTCCTGATGTTCTGTGAACATTGCCTAATGCTCCACGGCGTCTGCTGCGAGGCAACTCAGCCTGGTCCGAAAGACTGAACTGAAGAAGTCTAGTAAAGACAGAGTTGCCCAATGTTTCTATAATTTGTTCATCTGCAGATTTTGTAGTGCTGCTACGACAGTGATACAACGGTAGCAAGAAAACCTGTGAAGGCAAACCAATAGCAATGAGGCTGATGAGCTAACGCAGTACCTCAAATAAGTTACCTGTCATTTATAATGGAGCACAGTTGGCTAGAAGAGAAATGAAAGGATGCAAAGTCTAAAATTGAAACTACGAAGTGATGTACTGGAGGAACGAAAATGAAGGCAGCAAAACAGAAAGAAAATTACTCAAAAGCATTCACATTTAAACCCAGAATGTTTGAGTGCAGAAACATGTACTGTAAATTTTAATTAAAGTTGCTCCTTTTATATAAAAGTTTCACTACACAGAAAAGTAAAATGGAGGTAAGCTAGACATTGCCCTTCAACTCATAGGGTAATACCAGTATAGCTCCCTGGTCAACTCATTTGTTGCTATTACTCAGTTTATCCTAACCTACTCTAGCGGAGATTTAAACTAAACTAGAAAGCCACCCTAATTTTGGAATTAATATGCCAGTTTAACTATCCCAGTAAAATGGTCAAACTTGTAAGTAAAGCAGTAACAAGCCCTACACTAAAATAATTGCCCCGTGACCCGTTAATAACAGAAACAATATTGCTGTCTGTTGTTGCTAATGGAGAGAACAGTACTGGTCTGACGGATAGGCATGTTTTCCGCACCGCACCAATAGCCATCTTTATAACCCGATAGCATATTAGAATTAAAGCTGACATTTTTAATATCTTCTTGTTGCCATACACTATTTGGAAACTGTACATGGGGAAAGGATGCACATCTATCTCAGTTAATGTGAGTTGGGGACTTCTTAATGTCATTGCTGATTTATTATTATTACTTTAAGACTAACACTGTGCTTGGCACTACAGAAAGCAAAAATTAAGACACGTTCTGCAGTGAGAAATGCAGACTGTACCAGATAAAAATTGCTGGGGAAAGAGGGCAAGTGACAAGAAGGACGAAACATTTTCTACGAACACAGCTTCTAGGTCGACTCCTATCTTAGTGCATGCTTTTCCATCTGCATGGAGATACTGCCTGCACGCTCCAAAACTAAACAAGCTTTCTGTTATGGATGTATCTAACATGGTATTTAGACTAGACCAAAATGTACCACTAACTCTGGATGCTCAGAAAATAACACAGTAACAAATTGTACATTGCTCTTACACAGCTTTTCAAAATGCTGATGTCAACAAGCAAACGGCATCGTGCTGTTCAACAGACAGAGAAATGGAGGCAAGAGTAGTGATAGGCCAAGGTCAAGGAAGGAGGCTTGAGGGGAACTCAACAGCTTTTCTGAACCCAAGTCCATTGTCTATGAAAGACAGTGGTTTACTGCTGAGATAATCCTGGAAAAAATGGCCAAGTTTCACTTTTATAAAGCTGATAGAATACAAGAAAGTGTCAAATGAAGCTGTGACACCTCATATCCACTAATGACTCAGTAGGAAAGATCACATAAGAAGAGGAGGGGAAGAAAAAAAGCCAAGAACGTTGCCTTCAGAAATAGGAGTTCTGAATAATGCATTGGCTGGTATCTGGGAAAGTATCAAAAGCATTTTTTTTTTCTGAAGATGGCCAAAGAAATCTATTTTCAAATGGAAAACCATCCAAGGTATTTATATATTGTCATATGTGATCTGATATTTTCCAGATAACGTCAATGGTTAAATGTTAACAGACGTCTCAGAGCTACAACCAAGCAAAAGGAAAATGTGAGTGTGTCAAGTTGCCCTGCCCCTCGTACAGACACAGACAGGCAACTGTGGCCAGTGGGAACCTGAGGAAGGAAAATGTTCCCAAACAGGAGGGCAGCTGGAACAGGAAGATTTATTCTTTTTCTTTTGGGGACTTCACAACTTCTGCTTCCAGTTGTGGTGGGTTGTCCCCGGCCAGCATCTAAGCACCCACTGACCTGCTCACTCACCACACCCACCCCCCCAGTTCCTCCACCAGTGTGGTGGGACAGAGAACAGCAAGAGCAAAAGCAAGAAAACTTGTGGGTCAAGAAAACAGATAGTTTAAAAAAGAAAACAACAAAAAACCAAGCAACACAAAGGCAATAAGTTATCTCCTCCTACAAGCATGGGACACATGCCCAGCTATTCTCTGAGCAACCACCACCATCTTGGAAGACACCCTTCTCCCCCTTTCTTCCTCTGCCCCCACTTTTTACTGCTGTGCATGATGGTGTATGGGACAGACTACTCCTTTGGCCAATTCAGGTCATCTGTTCCCGCTGCGTTCTCTCCTCCTGACTTCTTGCCCACCCTCAGCCTGTTCACTGGTGGGAGGTGGAGCCATGTATGTTACCGGAGGCAGATTAACTCTTTGTGGCCACAACACCAAATGAGGCAGGACATGACATATTCTCTGACCTAAGACTGCTCCATAGATGCAAAACCATAACAGGGGTTGGAAAAGATTTCAGAGTTGGAGTATTTCTGTGTGATATAAACATCTTCCATGTGCAAATTGCCCAGTCATATTCCGGGAAGCTGAAAGTGTCACAGAAATTAAGCAGAACAAACAGTAAACTGATATAGAAAATAAATTTTATTCACAAAATGACTAAACTTTGTTGCATAGACAAAATATCTTGGAGCTAGATAATTTAGTCCCTGATTACAAAACTCAGAATATTTTTGTTCTTCCTTCAATACTGAAAACTAAAATAATAACAGAAAAATACGATGATATCCAGACTGGGTGCTGGGAGGCCTCAGCCACTTGTCTTTGGATGCATAAAATCCAGTGAAGTGTTGAACCCTTTGCAGGGTCACTTCTTATCTTATGATCATTTCTTGAGTAAAGGGCATGTCAACTTCCCCTGAAATTCAGGAATTTTCAAAGAATTCATTTAACAAGAATATGCCCTCCAATGTCCATTCTCCCAAAATATAGCTGTTTTCCAAAAAGGTAGCATCTTTTTATTGTAATAGTTTAAAGATGGACTTTGAAAAAGCCAGCCTACATAAACAGGCTCTCTTTCTTATTTTGGGGGGAGGGTACCTTTTGTATACATTTTGAGAAGAATTGTCACACTGAGTCAGATGAACCCTTCTAGTACTTGACTGATTTGCCAAGAGCAATTGTTTAAGAAAAACTGCAGATAAGTGAGGCAGATATGGGAGATTAGACCCTGGAGGGATGAGGGTTCCAAGGTGGATATTAAAGGATCACCTCCTTCTAGCTCAAGAGCAGTCCATCCCAATGAGCAGGAATTGAGGCAATAATGCCAGGAGTAATCTTTTCAGCTCCTTAGCCAATGCACTTACACCATCCTGTTCTCCTGGACCAGGGAAGGCAAAAACTGCTGTCAAATAAGTGAGCAATCCACTCCAAAACTGAAAATGGTAACAGCTTCTGTGTTCCATGGAAACATGCTGTCGCTCCTGTGAAAGGCAGCTGAGCATGCATAACAGAGAACAACAACTGAGAATAGCTGTATTGACTTGCTATAAGAATCTTTCACCTCCAGCAGTTTCTTCCAGGCCAGCACTCACACACATGCTCTTTTTTGAAGGAATAATTATTCCAAGTAACCACAAAACCTTGATTCTCCAAAACATTATCAATTTTAAAAAATTCTACATGAGGTCTAGGAATAGAGAAAGTCTTCCTTCTCTCTCAAGAAGGAAGGTAAACCTTAATGTGGAAACAATATGCATGATAAACATATCAGCTTGACAAAAAACAGATATTTTAAAGTCAGACTTCTAACTTTACCAGAACAAATGATGCACAGAACTTAAGTTAGTAGCCATGATGTTAAATATTTCAAAACTTCTCTTTGCTACCAGTTGTGAATTTTCCTAAGGACATATAGGTCACTATCAAACACTGTCTGATAAAGGTAGTACTAAGATACATAGATTTCTTTCTGGCAATGAAGAGATCATAACAGTCATCCCAGCTAGATGTGACAGGAGTGACAGGTAAGTCACTCTTAGAATGACATCTAAGAATGTACCGGATGCAAAAGTTAACTCTCTCTGTCTTTGCTTTTTGAAACACAAACAGCTATGAAGAATAACACACTACATTTCCATTTTGTTTTGTATTGCCAACGGATTTTTTTCTAGAAGTCACACCATTGGAAGTTATCTGTACATTTCTGCTGAAAATGAATTTGAGAATAGTTTTCAACACAGGTATCTGTGTTCTTCACATCTTCAAAAAGGCAACCTGTAAAAGGAAGCAAAAACAATACTTGATTAGTCCTAACACTGCAGGTAAAACAAAGATGTTTCATTGTATTAACTGAAATTACATATTATAATATTCTGTTCACTTAAAAAAAATAACATACTAATGTCATGAGAGCAGAGGCTGTATGTGAGAGCAGTGTTACTTTCTCACCACTTTTCTACCTAATATATGTCTCCTAAAAATTCCCAGGTTTACTCCTTTTGCTCAAGCACGGCACTGCACTGCACCTGTTGCTGAACTACATATGATAGCCTTTTTTTTCCCCCAGAATAACAAAGCACAAGGTGTTCATCTTGTTTAACTTAAAAGGCTATTTGATAGTATTTTGAAACTAGATTAGATTAAATCTTTGATATATTCCCTATTTTGCCCAAATATTAGATTGTTTGAACAGGGCTGTTGCTACAAATGAAATCTTGATTCCAGAGTCAGGATGAAAAGTCCTGATAAAAAGTCCAAAGTCATAAAGAAAAAAATGCCTTACATTTTAAAATGACCAGGAACAAAAATCCTACCCTAGGGGAGAAGACAAATACTTGTATATGATCAGCAGATAGCAAATGATGTACCTCTTCTTTTTAGTGCACTAAGGGGACTGTAATTTCTAACAGCTATTTAGAGGGAAGGTGATCTATCAAATACAAGAGATCTATAGGATTTCCGGTGTCCCAGCTCATTTGCTCCTGGTCACATGCACGCAGCAGTTTCCCTTGCATGGGTTTGTTTTCGTTTAGCCTTCTTCAGAACCTGCAGGATACTAACTCAGAAAGTTCCGTCATCTGACTGGGAACACAATCACTTGTCCAGGTTCTCATCTGCTAAGGAGATTGCTTCAGATATTCGATTGTGAACTTTGGTGATCACAAGGACAGAAAAAAAGCTGAACAGATGCCACCATAGGAGGACAAAAAAAAAAAAAAAGTACCAGGTTACACAACAGTCTTCTGAAAATACAACCTGTTTCTCCTATCCCATAAAAAACATACAAGAAAAAAAAATTGAGACACACACCTCCCTTTTTTCTCTCCAAGACCTTTCAACAGTCACTTAGGTGAAGATTCAAATTACCATTAATTACCACTTTGGATTTTCAGAGCCAACCCTCAATCACCACTTGATACTGTGACTAAAGAATGCATGAAGCACGATCAACCAGAAAGAATTGAATTAAAGCATAAAATATCACTGAGTGTGCAGAACAGAGGGCAAAACAGAATAAAAACATTTATTTTGGATCCTATGCCCAAAGAATATTTTAGAGAGTTATACATCTGCTTTAGATGATGCAAAAAATTAAGCAAGTTTTAACACACCTAGGAGGTTTCTCATAAAATTATTCACACAAAGGATTCATGTCTAAAATAACATGACTATGAGGGACGCATGGGACATGACAATAGCAATTCTTGGTTAAGAATGGAAAAAATCAAGTGATCTCACTTCCTGAACATCTCTTTTGCTACTCCAATACCAACTGCAGTAACCTATTAGACAGCTGCAATGTTACTACATGGAAGAGTTTGTACAGATAAGACAACTGAGATCCCCAAAAGCTTCCACATTTCTGAATCATTCATTTCTTCTTCCAAACTGGAACTAAAATCCTGTGATAACATATTTAAGAAGGGAAAAAAAGCTGCTGTAGAACAGCAGCCAGAGAGAGGAGTGAGACTATGTGAGAGGAACAACTCTGCAACACCAAGGTCAGTGAAGAAGGAGGGGGGAGGAGGTGCTCCAGGTGCCGGAACAGAGGTTGCCCCGCAGCCCGTGAAGAAGACCAGGGTGAGGCAGGCTGTGCCCCTGCAGTCCATGGAGGTCCACAGTGGAGCAGATCTCCACTGCAGCCCGTGGAGGACCCCTCACTGGAACAAGTGGATGCCCGAAGGAGGCTGTGACCCCGTGGGGAGCCCACGCTGGAGCAGGCTCCTGGCAGGACCTGTGGCCCTGTGGAGAGAGAAGCCCATGCAGGAGCAGGTTTGCTGGCAGGACTTGTGACCCCACGGGGGACTGTGGGTCGATGGCCTTGCTGGACTTGTCAGTGCAACAGGAAAGACACGCTCGGACTCACATGTCAAGAGCTGAAGAGTTAACAAAGGGAGCAACTGACTTATGCTTATCTTATCAGACAGAACTATGGGGGAATAGCCCATCACTGTCAATCAAGTGATCTCTGAGGCACAATGGAGGCTGTGCAGCCAGAGGTTACTTCAGATAAAAAACAGATGACCCCCTGAGCACGTACCAAGATGCCCGCTCCCAAGGCATGTCGAACTGCTGAGTCCCGCTTCTGGCGACACAACATGCCACGCCAAGAGCCAATCGACACATAGTAATTGACTTAGTCCCACTTCGCCAAAAGATTTTCAAAGGTATAAAAACTGGCACTTGAAAACTCTCTTTGGAGGAGGAGCCAAGAGAGAACCTT
>Ga0065711_1041151_pt1 | contig 16373 bp, 10 predicted proteins | sample Hoacrofraction12_FD_59098 | JGI IMG/M metagenome (GOLD analysis project Ga0065711, IMG submission 59098) | Hoatzin crop microbial communities from Cojedes, Venezuela - Epithelial fraction 12 v2 (version 2) | ecosystem: Host-associated > Birds > Digestive system > Esophagus > Crop | place...
GGGCACAAACTGAGGCACAGGAAGTTCCGTCTGAACATGAGGAAGAACTTCTTCCCTCTGAGGGTGATGGAGCACTGGAACAGGCTGCCCAGGGAGGTTGTGGATTCTCCTTCTCTGGAGATATTCAAAACCCCACCTGGAAGAGGTCCTGTGCAGTCTGCTGTAGGTGACCCTGCTTCGGCAGGGGGATTGGACCAGATAATCCCCAGAAGTCCCTTCCAACACCCAACATTCTGTGATTGTATTCTGTGATTCTGTAACTTAATCAAAAATCCTCTTTCAGCAGCATTACCATTTGTCACATGACAGAAAACTTACAAGGTCTGTGCAATTACAGAGTAAGTACCTTTGACTATTTTTTATAGCAGACATAACTTTTATCAACCCTCCAAATGCCTGTTCTCTATTCCAAAACATTCTTTGTTAAAAATGTTTAGAAATTTGAATTTCTAGCAATATGCAACGGGATCAGGTATTAAAATCCATTTCTTACAATATGCCAAATTTTGTCTTTCACAATTTTCTCTTTCAAAGATGTATAATTGCAATGGCTAACATAACACTCACACTAATTTATACCATAAATACAGATGATCTGTCACAGAGCAATCTTTGCATAACGCTTCTTAGAGAAAATCCTAAGCTATTAAAAAATGTGTGAATTACATATGCATACTTTCTTAAAATATATCATGTAAAAATTAATGTACTTTAGCTAGTAGAGTGGAAAGTTACTGTTTATTATTTAAAATGCAATCCTGGGCAGAGACAGCCTCTAGAAAGTATATGGAAGAGGAACTCTTGTCAGGTTTGCTAACCAGGAGCTTAATTGTGTTGTCTGAAAAACATATTTGAGAAGATGAGCACAGTGTATCTATGTATATGTAGACATATTTTATATAGTATTATATATATGCACATAACTCCTGTTCATACAGTGCCTCTCTATCTCCTTCTGGTAACTACATCACAGACTTGCTAATTAATAGACTAAATTTCTTTGTTACAGTATAAATACTCTGAGTTTTAAATATAGAAGATGCCTTTGATTTCCACACTCAGTAACCCTCTGCTTTTGACCTTTTATAGCTGTAGCACTGCACTTGCATCCTCACACCTCAGAGACTCTGGCCACCCCATGTTATCACCTGCGTGACTGCTCTGATTTGCAAGAGCAAGGCAGGATATTTGCTACTCATACATAATAAGACTCCTGTCCACCTGTATGTGAATTTTTGGAGAAAAAGGACATAAACATCTAATGACACCTCTCTGCCTTCTTTAGGGCATTGTAAACACAAGTGCAGTGTGCGTTCACTGCTCTTCTTTTTATCTTCTGAAAGAGTTCAATCTTTAATAAAGCAATAATTCACAGAGCTGCATGCTGAAGCCTCCACCCAAACTCTCTTCGGGAAGTGTTTTATAGCTATCCTTTACCCATACCTTATCAAGTTACTGTTGAAGTCCACTGAAAGGATTCCATTAATCTTGTGTTTGATCTGTGTGTTTTGTTTTTCATTAGGAAACTGCAAAGAAAAAGGGTAATGAATATTATCAAGGAAAGGGACAGTCTCTGCGAAGAACAGGTCATCACAGACTGTTAGACTGAACAACATTTAGGCACCAAACCTTCTACTATGCAGTCAGTTTTCTTTACTCACAGCACTAACAGGCAATTACGCACCTGTGCAGGTAAGCAGATTCCTAGACACCTTCAAGAGTTGGTGAAATTCAACGGACATTTTAACAAAATGGGACCAAGAATTAAAAATAGATAACAAGCTATGCCCTTAAGAACAGCACAGTCACAGACATATTCCTCATTTTTTTGACCACAGGGTTTGTGTTTTGGGCTTCTTCCTTTTGACCAAAGACTATTACTTATCATATCTGGAAGTCTGATGCATAAATTGCTAAGATGGGATACATTTGATTGGCTAAATATAGGCATCTACAGTGTAGCAGTCTGCAAGTCCCTCTTGACTTCGTTTTTACTCATAAGAGAGCTGGTCAGCACAGACAATGTTGTTTGTGGTATAAATCATCCTATCTTAAAGTAAATACTAGCATTTGGTCAGAGGAATCACATCACTAACTTGCTGAGTAAAAGGACTAGGATCGCCCAGATACAGATATAGATTTTAAAAATATACCTCATAGCCTCCAGCTGCTACTCCAGAAGGTCCTGTATCATATGTGCCACTCTAGGGAAACCCCAAGTGACACCAGGTGAAACATTTGCTATCCCTGTCACATTCCAAGTACTCCAGGGATCTAGACATGTACCTTTTGGTAAATGAATCAAGCCCTAAAATGGAATTTATTTCACCTGACTTTAAGCATGTACAGGCAGGCATCCAAATCCCAGCTGGTTCTCTAGACTCACATAATAGTCAACAAAGAGCCTGACTTTGCCTGACACTCTTTGGTAGTGGCCAGGAAGGAATGCTCATGTAAATAAGGAACAGGAACTGAACTACAGAGCAAAGCAATAGTATAGTTTGTGATATTTTGCAAACATAGTCTCACATCAAAATAGATTATTAGATTATGATAAAATTATATTATTCTATACATTCTATACTATATATATTATATATATCAGAATTTGATTAATATAAAGTCAGAATATTCATTTGTGCTTAACATCTGAGAAGACTGTGATTGAATTGGGTATGAAACTGAATTTAAAATTCATGCAATGTCATCAAGACACTGAAGACAGAGAGGTCAAGGGGCAGGCATTTTTGTGTATTGCACTATTTAACTCACACTTCACACCACGGGAAACAGTTTTCCCTTCATTTTGCTGGAAGCTGCAGAGGCCATTTTAATGGGGAAAGGACAGGAACCAAAGGTGTAAAAGTCCCTTTGCTAGGGCCACCTGACACATGACACGTTAATGCAACACGGAAGCTACAGAAGCAATGTAGAACTACTCTCCTCTCCCAAATTTCATTCAGTCCTGAAACATATATAAGTAATATGGAGAATGATAGTGTGTTGGAAACTTGCCACCAGAAACACAGGCAGTTTACTCAGGAAAGTACTTGGAAAAGATAAGTTAAATTCCTAGGGGAGAGCAGACAACTAATTTGAGGCATGCAAATGTTAGGTGACGCTATTACTGAAGTACAAGCTTATGATGATTTAGGTTGAACTGACTAGCACCGGGATATACTAATCTCCCTCTTTGTTGACAATAAGCTTGCAATAAATGCCTGATTTTTAGATGATTGAAGTTTTATGGGCAACTTCTGCCCTAAATCACAAAAGATTGGTTTATGCTGCAGTCAAAAGCTAAGCAGACATAACAAAATTAGTTTGTATTCTGTTAGACAAAAATTAGGTTAAATATAACTACTTAAGCTTCTGTTGGGCCTTTGGCAGCAGTATAAGCTCATATTTCAGCTTTCTGTGCCTGAGTTCCTTATTTATAGGATGGAGATAAAGCTTCATCCATTTGTTAAGCCAGCACTTTTATACGGACAAACAGTAATAGTAAGTGAGATCCTAGACTGTTCCAGTTATTTGAGATACATTTATTTATTGTCAGATTAAATAAAACAAAGTAGCAAATCGATATACATTGTATAGGGGATGAGTAAATCGCTCATGACTTAGCTGCCCAACCTTCCCGTTATAAAACAAGGGAGATTCCTGTAATTTGCTTAATGTTTCTCTAGTCATCAGTTCCAACCCTGTTAGTGCTCAGCCTCATGCTGTGTTTTCACTTCCCAAATTGCAATATTACTAACACCTAGTTGACTATACTTAGATGACTCTGTCATGGAGGAATCCGAGTGAAATTGATTTCTGTCAGCTTTTAACTTTTTCCTTAAAAAATTCTGCATCTGTGATGTCTGTTTTCTGTGTCACAGTATCATTCATGTCTTTGTTTTACACTGTCCCACATCTTTGTTTACAATATTCCACCCATGGTAACAAAGAGTTTGGCTCAACAGACATACCTTTGCATTTATGTGTGAGGAGTGAGAAAAATAGTGAGAAAGAAGAGAAAAAGAGAGACAATGCAGGATGTGATCTCATTATTTAAACAAAACTGAGTTTCCTTACACAGAATGATGTTCCTTTGTTCTCATTCAGGCCCAAATAAATTACTGTTTTCTTAGTCATTTCTAATGACATTCTTTATTGCAATGAGTAGTCTTTTATATTTATACATTTGAACAGTGGAAATGCAATGAGACCCAATCTCTACAAATTATAGAATTATCAATTGTCATGAAAAAATTTAGTAAATTCAGAGCACCCATGTTTGGCTATATTGCTATGGTTTTATTCTCATACTTTAGCATATTCCTGCATTTGTTTGAAGGAATAACCCATAGATTGGGAACATGAATTTTCACTCTATTGCAAAAGTAACTGTTTTTAATCCCATGTAGGTTTACTTCTGTCAAAGCAGGTGACTTAATGAAGATTGAGACATGACCACAGATTCTGTATCCCTTTATCCAGAACCTCCTCCGAAGTGCTTGGCTGATTTTAAAAACCTGAGTCCTGATTTATGTTTTCCCTTTTAATATAGTTTGGGAAATGCCATGGGTACCTCTTTTCAAACTTAACTGTGTCACGGACTTTACTCCGGTGTCAGTGGAATAAGAGCACAGATCCGTCATTCTTTATTTAGGGGATCACAGTGAGGTGTCCGGGACCAAGGGCTTCTCTGCTACACTCACTTTGTTTTCTGAAGCTTAAAATAAGGGAGATTGGTATTGCTGATGGCTATTCGAGTAATCACAGTGTGCTTAGTTTTTCCAAATGATGGGTAAGATATGCTCTAGCTGGGAAAAAAAAAATCCATAAATTAGTTAATTGCCAAATATATAGAGAAATCATTTTATCTTTTTGCAACACACATACATGCACACACAGCTTCAATTAAGGAACTAAATACTTAATGGTTCAGGATTAGTCATTCTCCAATCTCTGTTGCCTCCCTTTGTGAAGCTCTTTCGGGACTCTAGAGTGCCTCTTGCACAAAATTAGTAATTGCCAGACTTAGCCATTTCTTAGTAATTACAGATCAGTTTATAAGTTCCTTAGGGCAGGAATCAAGCACTGTGACCTTCTCTGGGAAAATGCACAGGAAACACTTTGCTACAGAGATAAATAATAAATACAAATAGTCATAAATAATGAATACTAGTAAATGCCAGTGTTTGGGGGCAGCTATTTACCCTGTGTAAAACCACATAGCTTCTGCCAACTATAGTAGGGTGACATCAGTTTGCACAACGGAAAGAACTTTATCCCAAAAGGAACCTGTTTCACCTAGTGAACCTGTCCTACTTGTCACCTAACACTGTGTATATGATAGTTCGGGTAGAGTGAACTAATAGTTTTCTTGGTAGGGATATTCAAGATATGTATGGACATATGTCAGTCTACATCACTTGATCCAATGGCCATGTTTTACTCCTTGGTTCCAATATTACAGAAATATTGCCTTGGATACCTTAGGTGGGATGTACCCGTGTACCAAAAACATATCCAAATTGCTGCTACGTGATGAGGACCTCACTGGACAACTCTCCGAATGTTCTTGAAGGTCTCCAATCACCAAGGGTTCTGCATCTGAGCATGTTAAAGGCCGTGTTGCTCCGATGTTGCAGTAAAGATGCACAAAATTGCAGTAGTCATTAACCCTCCAAACACTGTGAAACACGTTATTATTGCCTTTCATATTTTGTAGGGTCATTAAGTGGAAAAGAACGCAAAGACTTGAAAGTGTTTAAGGGCTCACTTCCTCTATAGTTTACCTGACTGCTTAAGACTGTTATTGATCCAGGATATGACAAGAAGAAAGTCTTAAATCTACTTTAAGCAAGCAAAAATGTGCCCTGCACTCTTCAAAGACTGATTGAAAACATTTTTTAAATTGAAAAAAGTCTCATATGGACTGACACATATATTTCAGGTTTAAAACCCAGGCAGCTTGGAACAACCATGATGTTAAACCCAGAAACCGGAGTTCATAACATAATTTCTGACACACAGCCCCTCTTTGAGTGGTCTGAGGGCACCGCCGTAATAAAGGTAGAATCCCTGTCATTTTGGACACTGCTTCCAAATTTTTTTCATCTGGGATTTAGTTCAGGTGGCCTATATACGTTTCCCAAGCCACTTTAAAGATTACCAAAGCAAAAAAAAATGTGAGCAAGCTCTTCAACTGCTGTAAATTAAATTTGTTTCACTGCATAAATAATTTTAATGGCACTATGCTAATTTACATTAGGCAAAGATTTGTTCTTAAGGTAGTGATGGAAGTTTCCATGTGATGTGATCTGACCTCTTGATGACCAGGTTAGATTGGTCAACCTGGTTCTGGACACCTGTGTGTGGGTAACTGAACTCAGCATTGCTGGTTTGTATGGGGCTTTGATAATCACTTATCCATCTGTAAAATAACATTCACATGATGAGTCTTCATCTATATGTACTACTTTGTGCAAAAGAATTCAGAAAGGTTGTGGGACTTTTGAACAACAGTCTGAGGTGAGTAAGAAGAATAGTCAGAGGCCTTGAGAATACAATCTGTGAAGAAAGATTGAAGACATTATAACTGCTTACTTTAGAAGAATGAAGACTGACAGTAGACATAAACACACCTGGAATATAAGAGGTAATATAAGAGGTAACATAAAGGACATAACTCTCTAACAGGTCTTCTTTGGTTAGGAGGACAAATATTAGACATTAGAAAACTGTGAGGGGTAAAGATGGTGAAGCACTGGAATGCTCTTGTGCAATCATCATTGTTAGAGATATCTAAGAGTAGGCTGGACAAAAATGTCAGGAACAGCATGAGCATATGGGCTCTTGTCCTTTATGTGTGGGTTTTTTTTTTAGTTTCTGTGCTGCAGACCTCTTCTCTTACCTTACTGATTTTCCTTAGCAGTTGTTAAATCGTTTTCCTTTTCCAGAGCTTGCAGTACAGCTGCAATCTTTTCAGGGACATATAGACTGCCTCTGGAATCTAGCAGCTAGACAAAGAGCAATTGCAACATTTTAAACCTTCTGATACACCTTTCCTGAATTGCCAGAATCTCAACCTTTTCCCTAAACAAGCACTTTCTTGTCTGCTGTATTGGCTGTGTATAGAGTCATGGTATGTTTGGTTTCCTCATTGACCTGTACATGTACTGCATGCTAGAGCAGAATATGGGTTGTGACGCAATCAGATGTTTTCCATTATTATGCGAGTCACTGAGAAACTGTTTGTTCCTCTCAGTCTCATTTGCCTTATTCCAACTACTGGGTATCAAATAGAACAAAAAGAAGTATATGACACCCACAATGCATGTGTCATCTCCCCACTTCTTTGCCGTTAAGTAAGAAGAAAGGAGAGGAAGGGAAGGCAAGGCAAGGCAAGGCAAGGCAAGGCAAGGCAAGGCAAGAAAGGCTGACTAGCACAGCAGTCTTCTCATTTACCATAATGGGAGTTTTTGCATTCCATATCTTAAGGAAAGTTCAAATCTTCTTTCCTTTCTATTTTTTTGGCAAGAATAAGCAGACAATAAATTATGCTTTGGGTACCATCATGCTTTTGTGCTCACTGCTGACCAGGTCTGCAGTAAAAGCAATTTTGAGGCCACAATCAGTTCTGTAACCTCATGAGTGAGGTTGTCATTTTACTAATAGCTAGATGTTTGGTTTAGCCCCAGAAGCACTTAATGGCTGATGCAAAGATGAGTGAGATAGGTTTTACACTAAGTTTCTGTTGACTGGCTGCCCCAAGTTCATTAAAGACTGCCAGAGAAGAAAAAAGCAGTTGAAAATCATATGGAACCTGCAAGTATTTTTGCCATTTTTACACACAAAAACCTGTCTTTCTTTAAAATTTGTTTTCCTTTCACTCTTCCCACCCAAATCTGATTATTTGCCCTATTATATTATCTGTTAGAAAAAAATAACTATCCATTTTTAAAGTCATGTATATTACTTTCTTTATTTTTACCAAAAGTCTTAACAATTGCAATTCTTGGAATTTAAAATTTGCATTATCCTCTACAAATATTTTCTTTACATCTATCAGACTGAACCTGTGCCATCTTTACAGTGCCGGTTGGCAGAAAGTTGTAGACGTCTTGTTAAGATATTATTTTGTAAGAACAGCAGTGAAGGTGCTATATGTTGTACTGCAAAAACAATAAAAGGAATATATCAAAGTGCCAATGTGATTAACCAGCGTAGCACATTTTAATGAATTTGTAAGAAAATGCTAGTAAGTTTTTTCCATTCTATATCAGGAACTAACAATAGGTATCTTACCTATTAACATGAGTCACTGTGGCTGGAATTAGTATACAACATATTCCATTGAATGTATACATATATTTCAAATCATTTCAAGATCTTCTAAAAATCTGAGTAACGTTAGATCACCTCTACAAAATGAGTATACATCACAAAGCTGTAAAGCTTGGCTACAGAGTGTCCTGTTTCCAAAAACTTTGGTCATTGTAAATAATTGGTTCAACAACATGTTTTTCTTTAAACACACTTTATTGAGGACTCAGCACCTTTGGCACAGACCGTCCTAATGGACCTGAAGAAAAGAAAATGTAGAACACTTCATTTCAGAACTACTAACAGCTGAGCGAAACTTTCGTCTAAAGCCCAAGCCTTAAATTCTGATTCCACTGAAGCTAATGGCAAAATTCCTACTGGAAATAGGAAAGCTGTAATTTTGACCTTAATGTGAGTTCTTCCTGGAATAAAAAGACATTTTGATAGCTATTTCTTAGACTTCTATATATTTCGGGTATAATCATTTGGAGGTCTGGAAGATTCAGAGACTGGGAGATCATATATAAATATGAAAAATCCAGCTGCAAACATAATTTAATAATGTTGTCTGAAATATCAGATTTCATTAAAAAAAAAATTGTTCCTACTGTTGTGCTCAATATAACCCACGCAGCAACATCTGCTGAAGATGTAATGAACAAGAACTGTAGCTCACAGAGATGTGAAGCACCCTAATTACTCTCAAGAAGTTATCTCTAATATATGCTGCCCAAGAAGTGCTACCTACTGTATTTTCTCTGGGGATTAAGAAAATCCAGCTGCCAATGCTAAGGAAACATTTTTCTGAGATTGTCCTGAGGGTAGATCAAGCGTAAATTGTCTCTTCTCTCAGATATTTCCCAGATGACTTAGAGATGGCACGGAAAAATTTGCAGAGAGGAAAGGCATACAGTTGTGTTGCACAGACATGGATGTTGTCATAGAGCCCGGGGCTGAAACTAGTACACAGCCTGGTTTGTGCCTTTAGTTAAAGTACTTAATCTTGTGTCAACGAGCTGCTAATATCAAGATTCCCTCAGGATTATTTTGCGAAGTAACATCAGAAATCCCTTGTCAAACCCAAGGACACTGAAAGAAAAAGTGACCCTTTTGCAAAACAGCTCCAAAATTTTATACTTGTTTTGTGGGATATCATGTAAAAAATGCAGATTTACAAAAGGCCTATAATGCTCCCAAGAAGACAGTTTTCACTAAACATAGAGTTCATTATTAATATTTGCCATTAATCAGCACATACGATTTTGTAACAATATTTGTATCAATAATCTATGTTCAAAACACATGCTAACAGAGGTCAATAGCAGATCATTCTTAATTAGATGTTGCTCATTAACTCACAGTCATGAACTGAAATGTTTAAACTATGTGTTTTCCCTATTCTTGAATAATCACTGCTTCCAATAAGGGACTCTGATAAACTGTGCTGCTACTGAATATTACTTTGTGTATATGTGTTTTAATAGCTGCAGCTAGGAATGATGTTGGAAAGTGAGGGAGGCAGAGACAAGCAGTATAACACAGTGATGCACACTGGAGAAAAAGGAGACGAACAAACTGGCAAGTAAGATCAGATTTGAGAATGAGGTGAAAAGACTGGCATGTGTACAGCTTGTGCCTAGGACCTTCCAGATATTTATATTTGCTACTGAGAAAAATTAAGCTGAGAAAAGCTAGTTCATATTGCAGAGCTGGCATTACTTAAAGCAAACAGTGTGCCGCTGAGAGGCTTTACTTGACTCCTTCTTTTGTTCTCTAAAGCTTTATAAGATGCCAGAAAACTTACTGAAGATAAGCTTTTCTTGCAAGTCACAGGATATCCTGCATTCCCCGTGTAAGATAGCATGTAAACAGGGATACTAAGATGTCCAAGGCACTTTTTAGGGTGGTAATTGTTCCATTCTTCCATTATGTCACTATAACAAAAAACCATTTTCAAGTTGTTGTCTGTCTCCTGCACTGTATCATGACATTTCTCTTAAAAACCCAAACCAAAACAAAAAAACAACAAACCAACCAATGAAATGTGGAAATTACAATTAGAAATTAAATATGACAGGTCACACTGTTACCTGGTGATCTCAGCAAGGAAAGAAAATGAAAGAAAAATGCTCTCTATCTTGAGAAACCAATTGACTCCAGGAGATCCCTGATTCACCTTGAATTAAAAAGCAGCTTCTGCCTGTAACTCACTGTTGCAAAACCATTGCCTGAGTTTGGACAACAGCCTCCAAAGTGTTGGTGTGCTTCTGGTAGACATCTAAATAAATACAGAAGATAAAACTGTTCTCCGCTAGTCTGACTTCCCATGATCCAGTGTGTTTCCAATAGTAATTTCAATCTTTTTCAGAGTAGGTACTTCAGTGAACAGTCATCTTGACACTGTATGCGGCACAGGCATTCACACAGTTCGGCAAAGCTCTGGTGCCACGAACTACAGACAAGTTCAATTTCTACTCTGTGTTTTTCTTACCTTAAATCCCAAGAAAAAGTCTTATAAATGTCTTCAAACACAGGATGCCACTTGCCTTGCTCTTTTCTTTAATGTTATGAATAAATGAGCTTTGATTACCCCCTTCATCTCTTAGTCATATTTTGGGATGTTTTATAACTTACAAGGAAATATTGAGTAATAGCATAGAAAGTCATACATGAAGATTATAAAGATCAGATACCTCAGGCTGAGAATAAGAAAAACAAAATATTTGATGGTTACCAGTCCAAAGTTATTTAGGACATTATGATCAACTGTATACATATGTATTTAAAAATATATTAACTGCGACAGAAACAGCTTACAAAGACAGAAATATAGACATTTATGTATAAAAAAGGGGTTTATCTGAATTTGGTTAAAGATTTTTGAAGACAGATCTCAATAGAAAGTAATTTGAAAATAAAAGAGTCAATATATTTGTTAAAAACATTATTATGAAAGAAAAAAAGTTATAATTTTTGTTTAGGAGGTAGGTTATGCACAGAGGTTCATTGAAGAAGCCAACACATCAAACACCATGACATCTGGTCTGTGATTCATGTGGAAATGAAAGAAAAGGAGGAAAGGAGAATTTCAGGAAGAGAGGCGTAGGGCAGTAGCTGGGCTGCCATATTAGTATGTTTGGTAACTACATGCCACACCTTCAGGACAGTTATTCTCTGAAAAACAGTAATCAAAAAAATACCCTTGAGAATTCAAGGGTATGGAAAGTTTTTTAATGGGAAGGAGTCAGAAGGAGGGTTCTCAATGAAAGGTTATATATTATTGAGGACAAGAGTAGTCTTGTGCTTACAGTCCAGGTCTAGACAGCAGAAGATTGAGTATATCGTTCAGGTCTGCAAAATGTCTGCAGTACTTTGTGTTGCTTTCCTTTGTGCTTCGAAGACACCCGTCGCTCTGGTGCACCAGCTGTCACTTGCTGATAATCTGATGCTTTTTTGCATTATTAGGAGCTAAATACTAAATGCCATCATTCCAGATTTGCTATTTTATCTGTCTCACAGACCTAAACCCCACAAATCATGCAGTCCTCAAATGTGAGCTTTTAGAAACCAAGGTCATTTAAGAAAGACACATTTTAAGAGGATTTTTTGCTGGTTTATTCCCAGTGAAAGGCTGTTGAAAAGAAGCATATTTGCTTCCAGAGAAATCCTACCAAAGCAAAATTACAGTACTGCTCACTTTTAAATTTCACAGCAAAGTAGCACTTAAGGCTTATTGCAGTGCATTAGGTTTAAAACCAATTAAGTACAATGCTAAATCAGTGTAAACCACATTTCTGAATTTATCTACAACATAATGAATAACATCTGCATCTGCAAAGAAAAGATTTATACTGAGCAGCAAAACAAAATGTGTTGACAATTTGAGCAGTTTTCATTCCCTTATGTCATATGTCTTCATTATTTGGTAAAGCTTTACTATAATCCTTCATTGTTAGAGCAGTAAAAGGGGAAAAACACCCAAACTGCAACACATTTAGGTAGATTCTTCCTCAGTTCATTTCCTCTTCTCACCAAAGGTACATCTTATTTACCTCAGGAGCTTTTCCAATGTGAAATCTACTGAGGATTTGACAAGGATCACCTTTCTTCAGGTGTGCTGGAGGATCAAGGATTATCTTCTGACCTCTGATGAACACTTCCAGTACTGTCTTCTCCAGAAAACTGATTTTCTGTAAAGCAAACCTGCTCCCTTTTAACTTCCTAGATGACAACAGGCAGAAATTATGACAAAGGGAACCAAAATGTTACAACAATCTTTAAGAGACCAAATATCACCTGTGACAGAACTGAGCTTCCTTACTAAATCTGCCTGAAGTTTCATGTGTGACTTTAACAAATAACTTCTGATCTGGACATGGTTTGCACCAATCTGTTTTGCTGGATTGACTCTTAAAACTTCTCTTCTTATAATTCTCTGCTCTCAAAAGAAGGTGGGAATAATAGACTATTTCACTTTCTTGTCTTGTAAAGCTGTCACCTCTATAGGGCTCCTTCTTTTTATGGACATGTACAACACTTGAATCAACAGAAAGGGAGCTTTGGTCTGGGTGTCTGAGCCCTGCGATACAGCAGTAATTATTTCATATTTATGACTGTTTTATGAATGACCTACTGACAATGCTACAGACTATGCTATTTATTGATAACATGCATATTATAATACACAGCAAAACAGCAAGAGCTTCCACTGCTGCTGCCTTTCAGCTCTCTGGCAGCAACATATTTCTTTGGGTAAAAGAACAACCTTACTCCCATTTGGTTTTCAATGGCTTTTATGATGGTGAGTATAGAATGAGAGCTGTTCTTCATGGTGATAGTCTCTGTGAAACAGAACTATTGTCCACAGAGAGGTTACTAGCAAGAAAATATTCTTAAGGATACCTCTGTATTCTAAGGATTAGCCTTTAGTGTTCATACAGCAGAATCATGAGTCCCAATCTCAAAGAGGTTTTTCATTAATATTGTGCTTATTTATTTTTGAAGTTGGGTCCTTCTCCTGTTGTTATGGGCTTGTAATCCTCTCGTGCTTCTAGAAAACACAGTGCTTGCTGATAATAATTGAGCTGCATGCAGATTGACCAAAGTCTATGTAAAATTTTCTTGTAAAGCTGAAGTCCTTCATTCCCGGTACTCTCATGTGGAGTTTCTATTCTTCAGGACTGGGATGTAGCTCAAAATACACAGCAGGAGTTTTTGTTGTCTTAGCATGAAACAGAAGATGTAGTGACAATGGCAGGTTCCTTTAGCAGTCTGTTAGTCCTGGATGGCATTCTGTACTGAAAATGTATGACTGAAGAAAAAAGAGATTATGGCACATCTGAAACCCAGTGGGGGTTCTCAATATGCAGGGCTGGGGGAAGAGGGAGGGAAGGTCAACAAAACTGCAAATCCAAACAGCGGAAGCAGCAGAAATGGAATTAAAAAAAAATAGTGTGTAATCTACCATGTGGTAATGCTAGTGCTGGAAGGAATGCTCTGTTGTGCTTCCGAGGGATGGCATATGGGGCTTTCAGCATAAGCCTACAACACATAGTGCAGCACTGGGCAGGGGCACCTATGTTTTCTACAAAAATCCCTGCTGATAACATTGGATGCTGCACAGAGGGAATAGCTGTGCAGCTTCCAGAGCTGAAGCTAGTATTTCTGCCCGTTGTCACATTGTGCTACACAGATGTCACAGCTTGTTCACAGTTATCTCAGCTGGCATTGAATGGGGTAGTACAACCTTACCATAATAAACCTTCACGGACCAGTAATGGACCAGTCTGAATGAAGAAAGCTGAATCTACACCAGTATACCTCGGGTTCTCCCATATTCCAGGAGTTCAGTGATGTTAAGGAATTTATCCTGCAGAGTATGGTTTAATCTTATTTTACTAGTGAGTAACATGAGGCAAATAAGGTTTGAGAGTAAATACTAACACGCTTGTCTATCTGGAATGTAACATTCCTCCAGAAAGTCAATTTAACATTTTCCTCTGCTGGATAATATTCTTTCATAAATATTTTGACTAACATGGCTGAAATGTGACTATTAGTGACTTCAGTTTCAGTCTATAGACTGACTTATGCCAGAGGATCCAATGCATCTGCCTGAGACCACTGGCTGTAATAACAGATCTCTAGGATATCTGTGCCCTTCTGGAGCTGCAGCCACGTGTCAGGAAGGAGGTTTCATGGCATCTGAATGCACACATTTTGACAAACGGATTCTGTCTATGGTGTCTTGATTGAGAAACCCTCCCAGAACAAATCAAGAAAAAGAGGCAAGATAAGCAATAGAATTTATCAATGAAGCTCCAGGGCGGATTTCCTCACAGGACACTCCCTTGGGAAGGAAAGCAGTCCCCATTTCAAAGGGACTGGTTTAAGTGTTCACCCTGCCACACTGGTTTGTGCTTTTTGCTGTGAGATCTTGTTTGCAAAGCACGGGGGTCTAATGTCTTCCATGAAAAGGCTTACTCTTCATGCTTATTCGTTGCAAATGTGCAGTCAGGCCCCTGGCCAAAAAAATCTTTTACCTTCTGCACCCGGAAGGGTCTCCTGTGGCCTGTGAACAGGTCTGGCTCTCTGCTAATCCATTCCTAGCCTTACTAGAGACATTGATTCTTTCTTAGGTTTGAATGGGGAACAGAAACTTAATATTGCTAGTGAGTTTTTTCAAATTACACTGTGTTTTATACCACTGGGGCTTAAGAATAGCTTCATTTACCAATATCAGATAATTGCTGCTGCAGAAATTTGCTACCATACAACTGAGCAGCTGGAAGGTATTGATGTCTTGATAAAAGGCTGTTATTTGTGTTAATTTTCCCTCCCTCATTTTCATTTTTTGGCCAGCGAAACATGTTATCATGTGCCATTGTTATTGGGTATGTTACCTGAAGCTGTTATAAAAGTCCATGCCAAGTTCATCCCAATGAATTCAGGAGTAGTGTAGTTTTAATTTTAACTCCAATTATATCCAGGAAGATTAATTGTTGGGGGCAAATCCTTGCATGGGGCCAAAAGGGAGTTATAAATCATTCAGTTAGATGATCAGATAATTTTCAAGCTCCTGTGGGTTTCAGAAAACGGACAAGAATAGCTTAAACCTGTCTCTTTCACAAAGAACCAGTAGCTTGTGGTAAATGAGAATCTGTCTTTTTCTCCTCTCCAGTGATCTCCCTGGATGTGGGTGAAATGTCCACTAGTGCTAATTTAATTGCAACTGGAACCCTTTACTGCCTGCAAGTAATTCACATTTTTCAATAGCAGGTAATGGCAATAGTGAAAGTGTCTCCTTACTGTCAGGTCATTTTATTTTTAAGTCAATGACAATGGAACTATTATGTACCAGTTGATGAGAGTTTAATTTGTTTAAGTATGGAAGAGGTTTTATTAGCAGTTATATGTTAGTATTACTGTGTCCCTCTACTCATAGCTCTTACATATGTATTAGACAATTCCCTCTAATCTAAGCAAATCTAAACTAATCTAGGTAGACGCATAAGTATGGACTTCATTTTCCTTTCATTGAGACAAGTGTTAATTAGAAGACACATCCTGGACCTAAAGCAGAGTAACTTAGCAGAGAATGAGGTCTCAGCTTTTTTCTAATCTGAATATTGCATGAATATGATCATGATTCAAGGTGTAATTAGGGTCATGGAATATGACTAATTGCTTCCACAAAATTGAACTGTCCCCCCTAGCAAGGCATGCATCTGTGTCAGCTGCTCAACAGCAGTGCTGGAGAGCATCTATGAATAAGCCTCTCTATATTACTGCATAAATGACTCTCATTTCCCCTCACTTAAATATATATGAATTAGAAAGACCCCAGGAAGGTCTAGAAAAGTTGGGATGTGGGCTGCGGTCAGTCCCTCCCAGCCCCTCTCCGCCGCTCCTCCCTCCTCCCCCGGCTCCCTGCTCCAGCGCGGGCCCTGCCCCGGGCTTCAGCCCTTCAGGGCCAAGCTGCTCCCGCCCGGGCTCTCCCCGGCCGCAGCTCCTGCAGGAAATATCCCCCGGCTGCGGCCTGGGGCCCTCCCCGGGCT
>Ga0065711_1041153_pt1 | contig 16373 bp, 14 predicted proteins | sample Hoacrofraction12_FD_59098 | JGI IMG/M metagenome (GOLD analysis project Ga0065711, IMG submission 59098) | Hoatzin crop microbial communities from Cojedes, Venezuela - Epithelial fraction 12 v2 (version 2) | ecosystem: Host-associated > Birds > Digestive system > Esophagus > Crop | place...
TGGGGGGGGGGGGGAGGGGAATGGGGAAATGCAAGTGGTTTTCTGTTTATTTAGAGGTTTTTGGTGGGGCAGGGAGGTGCACTGGTGGTTTGTTTTGTTTAGTTTAGGGGTTTCTTTAAACAGTTCTTTGAGACAGAGACCTTCTTCAGGAATGCCAAGCCCACTAATATCTGATAGCCAGCAAATACAATGGCTTTATCAAGCGCAACTCCATTGCAGGCAGTGGACACCTAAATTAATGGCTGATCAGGAAACACAAAAAACGCAAAGAGGTAGACAGCAACTTGTCTTTGACCTTCCAAGATAAATTATTAATAATAATATCGAGGAATATTGCAGACACATGACATCTTAAAAATTAATATTTAACATTGGGATGCAATAATGCTGTAGTTACATAATCACGTATAGCTGGCATTAGGGTTATGATTCTACTGTGGGATAAATCTTAGATCCTTATTATGTTTTTCCTTCTTTCTCAAAATTGCCCTGCTTCCTAAGGAGAACAGATAAGCACACAATGACTACAGATATTCAGAGACTTCCTCCTATCTTCTCTCAGAAGTCAGTGAAGGATTGAGGCGAGAACTCAAACTGTACTCTGTGGTAGCTCAGATCAGGTCTTACTTAGGTCAGTGGATTAGGCTGCTTGAGAGCTACTGACAAGTCTTATCCCTGAGTAGAAGCTTAAGGTTAAACTTTGTGTGGTTAATGTGAGGGATTTGGAGTGCTTCTGTGATTCTGCAATGGTCAATTCAGCTATTGCATTAAAAAAAAAAAAAACATGTTCTCTGCACAATACTTCCCCACAACACCACACAAAGTATTGCAGGTTGCATCTTACATAAAAAGGAATGTGTCACCTGTATGTCTGTCAGACACTAAAGCCACATTACACAAATTTCATTCTGTCAGTGCTCACGACATCAGGCATAGTCATCTGATGTGGTGACATAAAGTATGATTTAATCATAACGATCAGAGATATTAAAGGAACTTATAGAATGTATAGACCATCTTACTAATGGCAGGAAAACATTTCTGCAGATGGCCAGCTTTCGAAGTCATAGCATTGCTGTATTTTCAGAGTACTACCACTAAGTTCAGAGCCACTCTATTTTCATGTTGGTGAAAATTAGAACAGGACTGGGCCTTCTGAAGGTATTTAATGAGTATGTACATGCCACCATGCTGGTAGCGTCCTAATCAATATGTATCATATTAAGTCTAGTTGATGCACAGATGACATTCTCCTGAATACCTACAGCTTGCAGATACAGCGGGTCTGGTGCTTGCTGAATGCCTTTGGTTTGTACTTAGTGTATTTCTTTACTACAGTCCAAATAAAGTAATTTTCCACTCATGGAAAATTCATCCAGAGGAGTCCAACAGCAACCCAGCATTCAGTGAAATCAATGATTAAAACAAAATCCAAGCAGTGAGCCTGGCGGGGTATACTCCCACCTGGTGGGGTATATTCCCATTTAGGTTGATTCCCAAATCACCTTGATAGATGGTAAAAGAAACTAGTTCATGGGCTACAGCAAAGCAATTCATGTAGGTGTTCTAGGTACAATTCTATATGATCTGTAGCAACTATTTTTAATTCTTTTCTCAGATGCAAACTAGTGCCAGATTTACAATTTGCCACTTTTTATGTAGTTTATAAGGAATGCAAAGTACTCCAGACATCAGCACTGCTGGCAAGTAGGCACTACGCTGCCCAGTTGGCAGTGTTGTTTCTGCTTTCAAGGGCATTCAGAAACACTAAACATAAAACATAAACATAAAAGCAATTGCGTCCTTGCTAGTAAACACCATTTGAATTGCTTCATAAGAGGTTGCAATGAATTGTGGTGAATCTGCAAGCCTACTTGGTTCTGTCCACTCCTTTTCTCAGACCTTAGTTTGTGAATGAAGTTGACCTTTTGCTATGAATGCATCTTCTGAAATAACCAACCAAAAATGGATACGCATAAATTCAGCAACAGCATAACTGTGAGGAGGCACCGATGGGATTTTAGGGAGTGAAAACGAAACAGGTCAGGGTCACACAAAGCATTTGAGTCCTAATGCAGAGACATCTCACCTACTGCTGAATACAGCTCATCAGCAGAAGCGTAATGTCGTCACGTGTAAAGAAAACGAAAAGCTTACTTCTTCCAAAGGCAGCACTTCATTGTACCTCCAACTTTAGAGGTTAAAGGTGCTCAGATCAAGTCAAGTGGCAGGTAGCTCATCTTTATTACACCTGGCCTAAATACTGAAACCTGTTGGTGGGAAAGGGCATGCTTTATATCTCTCTCCACTAAAGACACTGAATTTGACCATTCATTTGAGCGCTCATGTGGCTGTCGTTCTAATTTTTATCTCATTCATTCTGCATTGTAAAAACATGATGATTTGATCCTTGATCCCATATGGATAGAATAGGCATAGTTGTTCCTACATCAATGTCTTCACTCACACCCATACTAGCATGAACAGCTGAAAGAAATCAATACTTGAAAAAAAAAGTGATGTAGAACTCGCCTTCTCTATCATCCTATAAAGTTATGTTAAAGATTAAAGACTAATCATTGTGAACCACACAATGCAATTCCTCGAGGCATTCAGCTGGTTGAGTCTTCCTTTGGACTTCTCAGCAATTTGGCCAGAATACCAGCAAAGAAAGCCTCACAACACCTGCAGACAAGTATGTGGGAGGAAGTCATCATTTGCATATTAGTCCTGGCCAAGCTAAAAAGGAAGATGGAAAAAGGCATATTTCTAGTATAGTATATATTATCTGAGAAAGAGAAATATTAGATAGCTATTCTATTATTTTATTCTACTTTCCCTCCATTCTAATCTGCCTCCAAATAGACAGTTAACAGGACATCAGGTCAAAACTGGAACACAAACAACTGAGTCAACACTTGAACTCCTAGCAGTGCTCTTTAAGAAGGAAGCCTCTCTTCCTCCAGATATAGTCTATATACATAATCATTACACACCTCTGATGTAAAAGTAATATTTTTAGAAAAAAGTCTGAGCAGCAGACCTTTAAAACAATGCGGGAGTACCAAAAAAAAAAAGAAATGCGTGAAACAAGGCAGAGTTGATGCCTGTCCTGAGTAGCTACAGTTCTAGTTAGGAGTCCCTGCTAACAACGTGCACCTTTTTGCAGCTGGCTCTTTTCCCAAAAAGGACTCAGAAGCGTAAAGACTTCTTAATGAATTTCAAGTTGTACAGGAAGAGTAGGAACCACTGTAATTATCACAGCTGTTTTAACTCAATAGAATAGAAAGTACAGTATGGAGCATTTCTGGCTCATTCTCCCCAAACATAATTTAAAAGTCTGTTTTCTCCAAATATATATTGTGAAAGCTGCACAAAGGAGATTTAATGATCTGCCTGAGACTTCTCCACTTCCCTGTAATTTTAATTGTTTTCATATGTGACAGTGCACTGAAGGCCAATATACATATACACATAAATAATATAATTACATCACCACTTTTCAGAAGCAAGACATTTCAATTCTGCGCTTATGGAACGTTTCTGTATTATACCCAACAGCCCAGATTTGGCCATATTGAAAATATTAGGATAATTTATGGGGAGTAAAATTAGTTAAACAGAAACTCAATTATATACTTTGAGAGCAGCAAAAGGAATAGACAAGGGCTTCCTTTTAAATACCTGCTGTCACTTTGCCTATGATACATACAAACACAGAGTTAGCACCACATTTTGAAGAACATACAAAGTTTGGGCTAAGCTAGGATCTAACAGAGAAGGCTATTGGCTACACGTAACTTCTCACTTTTGCACAGCAAAGACTTCCACAGGGCCTCCTTCTTACCATCCCACATGCTTTTTTAAAGAAAAGAATAGCCTTTCTACTGTTTATCACATGGTTTAAACAGACTTCAAAAAACCATGTAATTTAACCACATTGACCCAGCTGTTCCAGTTTCCTTCATCACACCAGCATTCATGTCACCAGCATTTAACGGATGTTCCAAACCTACATAGTTAATGATGTCTCTGCTCAGAAAAGTGTCAAAGACAGCAAGTAAGCTAATCATAAAGTGTTCTTCAAGTTTTCAGTGTAGAAATCTAAATTTGAAAATTTAATACCTTTTTTCCTCCCTTTCACTCCAAAAGTACATGTGCAAGATGCTGGCAGCAAAATAAAAATAAAGCACCACACTTCAGTTTGAATCACCTTCTCCTCTTTCAACTACTTTATTACAGCCTTCATTAGTGGAAATTAGAAGTACAGCAAATAGCTAATGAAGTACTGTCCATCTAGTGCTATGGTGCAGCCCTAGGACATCACAATTACATGCTTTCTCACAAGACGAGCATCAAAGAAAAATAAATGTACTTGTCCAAATGGTACCACTCGGAAGCAGCATGAATGTTTCGTGCTGGCTGCAGCAAGTAGTTAGCAGGGCCAGTCAAGTATATCAGTTTTGGACAAGCCTTGCTCTCCGAGGGGAAGAGGGTGCAGAAACAGTGATAAACAATTACAAAAGTACAGAGGGAAGAAGAAAACAGTGAAGAACTGGGGACCAGTTGGAGAGGATAAAGGAGTAGGGTTGGGAAGAAAGCGAAAAGAAGATCGTAGATAATTATTTCTACATATAAGAGAGAGGCAAGTAAGCAAGAAGCTTTATAAATTCTGCTACTTGGTTACTGTAATAGACCAAGAAAATGTTCTTTTCAACAGCACCTGCCCGCTCTTCCTAAAGAGAGGTCATGCTCTGATCTTCTGACTTCACCAGAATCCTAAACCAACAGAAAGTCCTCTAGAAATAATTACAACTGTAAAAATTTCACCTAAAAATACAAAAAAAATAATCATGGCCAAAGCACTCAGACTCAGTACTTTGGCATACTTTAATGCCGCTTGGGGGGTGGGGGGGGAAACAAACAAAAAACCCAACAACAACAAAACAAACAAACCACCAACTATTAAATAGGCAAAGTCTGAGCAATGGGTTTGATGACTAAGATCACCAAGAGGCTGTGTTATTTTTTATAGTCTCTGCTGATACTGTGTACACATTCATGAGCTGCTGCCTGACTGCGAAGCAGACAACATGGGCTGCAGGTTGTTAATTTAATTGTCTTGCCAGCTGGATCTCCTTCAGGACAAACCCTAAGGGCTCTCCTCTGTACTATACCATGGAAAGCTCTCACTGAAAGCAATGGATCAAAACTTCAAGCACCTACAGTGACTATGGCTGATAATAAAAACTGCGAAGAAAGTAAGACCTGAAGAAAAAGATTTAGGAAAGCAGGTTCAGTTATTCCAGCTGCTTGCTTTATCCATCCATCTCTTATCTATCTTCTTGTAGATATGCCTAGACAGCAAATGATTTCAGATGCACAGTGACCTTGTAAAATATTCAAATAAGAAGACAAATTCAACCAGGCTGTCCTCATAGCAGTAAGACTACTCGCTACAGATCCTGTGAACAGTGGGAGCATATAGCTGAAACTAACATTAAAGTCACAGCAGTACCTTTGGCATTAATGCCAAGATCAACATACCTGCAACATGTCTGCCATCCATCCCCTTTGTCAGGGGTGAGGGTTCACATTTGTGCCCCCTGCTTTTGCCTTCATTGTGCTTACATAGCTACTTGGAGTGAACCACACCAAGAAACTGTTTTCTTGAGTTATTTTTCAGCTGGATCAGTTCATTAAGCTGATTCACATCACACACTTGCACAGTAGAGTCAACATCCTCTAGGCAAAAGCAATAGCCAGCAGTGGGAGTGTTTAACTTAGCACTGATGCTGAGAAGATCTAAACACTTCCCAGTAATAAAAGAGGCAGTATTAAAATACTAAATCACTAAATATCCAATAGTCAACTATTTTTAAATCCCATGACAAAAAACACCACCACCCCACATTGTTCTTGCACACAAAAGTAACCTGACGCATACTAACCTAACTCAGTATGTGGGTTACCGATTGTTCTCAGATCACAAGCCATCAGAAAGGGATTAAAAAAAATATATTTATTGCATCTCTCTCCCTTTTTTATCTTTAATAAATTTTTTAAAATTAAAAAATATTGAGATGATTCTGTATACAGTTCTGCTTCTATACTACCCACTTATTGTTCTCTCTACTTCCCCAGTACTGAAGAAGAGTAGAATAGAAGACAATTTATTTTGGATTGTTTTCCTCTTTAAACTTCAATGGATACATTTCTTTAAAAATAAGTTAGAGAAGCACTGACCCATCAGATGCTTCAAGAACTTCATCTAGTTCAACAGATGATTTTTTTCTTTCCCAGTTTCCTCTTCAGCTGTTGTTCAGCCCACCTGAACTTCTTTTCTTTCTGACCCCTGAAGCAGTGTGTCTGGGAGGATGATATTCCCAACCCAGACACAGATGCTATGGCAGCATCTGTACCATTCTCTCCACAAACCATTTAGTCTCATTGAAAGGTATGTAACAAAGTACATCCTGACTCAGTGCACAAGATCTGCCCTACCATTCACAGCTCCTGGCATTTCAGACTGTCTGCATGCAGTATTTTTAGACTATGTCTGAGTTTTAACTAAAGAAAAATATGCCATTAGAGAAAGCAGACAGGGACAGAAAGCTTATTGTTGCTTTACTGTCAGAAACCACAAGTAGAAAAACCTACGTGGTTACAAAGACTTACGCAGTGTATTCCTCAGTAGCGAAAAGCAGAAACTGTTCAAACAATGATCATGAACACTTCAAACTTCATTAGGGAATGCATTTCTATTTCTGCAGCTGGCAAGAGGAACACACCTCAAGTATTAAATCAAAATCTGCTAGAAACTTTGAAAGAAATCTTAAAATTAGTATTAAGAGGAAATGTACATACTCCACTAAGGGGTTATCCAGTTCAGTCCTTTAACATGCTATAGCAGACACACAGCAAGTATCAACAAACCATGTCCTATAACTGCGCTTGGGTTTGGTTATGATCCATTAACTCATTTTTTTTATTTAGAAGATTTTACTTCAGGTTCAGACATTTTGCATGTTTTTCACGTTTCAGCTGATCTTGAAATGCATCTACCAGTTTCTGAATAATCTAACAAAGATCTATGCAACATAGAGGTCTTGACTAGACAGACCTCTTGAAATTCTTGTCAAATTTCTCAAATCCTACTGCATCTATCACAGACAATAAATTAAGTGATGATTGCTATAGTAATTGCCATTCAAAGTTAACCAGGTTTAGCAGCACAATTCTTGAAGTGCCATGGGACCTCTTGAAACAAAACTCGAAACCCACGGTTGATGCTGCTCCTTGAAGCAGATCAAGTGCCTGAAGAGTACTGTACCAAGGCAGCAATGGGGATGAAGGACAGAACAGTCAAACCTCGAGAGCCTCGAAAAGCCACACAGCACCTCAGACCTGGGCACAATGAGGTGAAGGAAAGAATAACCAGCCCTCAACTTCCCACCAGTTGCTTGTGTCTGCTCAGGAAAGGTCCTCTACCTGCAAAGCCTCCCATCCCAGAAAAAGGGGAGTACACAGGATGGCTTTGGCTGTGAGATACTAGGACTGAACAGGATGCTACTTTTCTTTTCCATGACCCACCATCACAATTTTGTCACTTTCGTCATTAAAAGTGCTCAGTTTGCCTGCGTCACTCCTTTCACAGCCTTCATCCGAGTGAAACACTGTGCACAAAAATGTAAAGAAAGCTGTAAGAAGCAAGAAAGGACAGAGAGAGAGACAGATTCATTGCAGTTAAAGATTCAAAGCTGATGAAGTATGAGTTTTTTAGGTTATTTTTAAACATTGCTGCAATACTGTAATGTGCCAAAATGCTTAAAAGCCAGCACACTGCCTCAGATTCTGTAATATGAAAGCACTTCCAACACACCAGCTGATGTGTCAACAATTAAGCTTCAGGTTTTTTTTTCTTTTTAATTTCTTCCTTAAATAGTATTCTGATATTCAAACAAGAATATTAATTATTTTATTGAATAGAAGTGTCCTAGGGATTTTCATCTCCTGTTCAGCGTATTATGATGTACTACATGGATTAGATTGCACCAGCTGCTAATTTTTTTAAACACTGTTCACTCAAGCCCTCTACATGTGTGCTATTACACAGGCATTGTCAGGTCAATTAGGACTAACACAGCCAAAGCTCAAGTAGCAGTTGTTTGATTACAGCAGGGATAATGCAGAAGAAAGGATGCAACGATGTTAAGAAATAAGGAAAATTCTTCTAATGACTAGACAGACGTTTCTTCATGGTCAGAAAAGAGTTGTGGCTAATTTGCAGCCCTGGTATCGATCTACTTCATGACCTTGAATCAGTCCTTACAAGTCTCACCAGGCGTGTTACAGGATTTGAGATCCTCAGTGAATAGGTACTAGAATCATGCAAAATTAAGGCCTGTTTCGGGAACATCTGCCCCTCCCTCTGTTTTTTTACAGACAGGTGACACACTCAGTGGCTGCAGTCAGAGAGATACTAACACTTGCTTAGCCAGCCTCACCATACACAGTCACATTTTTCCCCCTTAGGCTCCTTATTTACCAGACATACACATGCAAATTGACTTGCAGCTGGAAAATGTGAAGAAACAAAAAGCATTCAAGAGATTTAAGACTTAACATGAATAGATACTTACTAAGTACAGGGAGCAGACAGAGAGTGGCATTGGTTAGTCAGGTTCCACAGTTCCCTGCCCCTCCTCCATCGTTACTTTAAAGACAATAAACTTTATAATGAAGTATCGATAACATCTTCCCATTTAGGCTAACAGGCTTATCGCGCGCTCCACCACAGAGTATGCTGTTTTAATTAGCAAGACGGATCTCAGAGCTGATATATTCTGTTGTGCTATAATTCCTGCCTTTACAGTAATTTTCTCCTGTTTTTCACACTATAATGTGCTATAAATCCTACTTAGGCTGCCTCACTGGCCTGTTGCTGCTCGGAGTCAATCTTTCAGGCCCTCCGTTTCCATGACAACTTCCCGCCATCCTCCCCTCCGCAGGATTATCCCACGGCCCCCCAGGGAGGCGGCTGTGATGCTCGTGGCCTCCCAAAGCTGGAGTTCCACTCAGTCACCTCTCTGCCTCCGACAGGTTGGGTTTGCCCAGCCTTGCCACGCTGCCCATGCCTGGGGCTGCGCCCAGGCAACCAGTCCTCTCTTCAGCCCTCTTGGATGGGAATGCCTAGAAAAATACAAGCTTGGCTGGTTTAATACCTAAACAAGTCAGAAACAAACAAAACAACCTCTTCTCCCACTACAGTGCTTTTGTTCCCATTTTCTTTCTTTTTTCTCAGTCTCCTCTGCTCTCATGTTCAGCCTCCACACACACATTTCACAGCCTACCAGCACACAGCCTTAGTTGTTCTTAATTCCCAGCCTTTGTCCTGTAGCCTTTCTCCTCTTCTTTGCCCGCATTTTGTCTTGCTTCCTGTTCCCTTTTTGCTCTCTTCTGCATATTTCTTTTTCTTCCTTTTACTCATATTCTACAACGCTTTCTAAATACAGCTATGAGGATCCAGAAACCATTACAAGGTCATCCATTAACTGCTCCTGCTCCCCCAGGCCACACACCACCATCCTACCAATATTTAATTAAATTTCAGTCATTGAAAAAAAGACAAACAGGCTGTTGTTTGGGTTTTTTCCTATGGGTCTCCTTGTTTACTTTTTCTTCAGTCTCATTTTGTGTTGTTAAACATTTATAACTTAGGAACAAGTATCAATCTGTCCACACTATTTCAAGGAAGCAAACAAAAATAGGGTTGATTGTTTCCTTGAGGTAAGGAATGGCAGGCAGGGCTGCACATGAAATAGTGCCTCCTCTGATGTTGTTGTGTGAAGACAGCAGTTGGAAGCCCCCAAACATTTGCAGGCAGTGGGAAAACAGCATTTCTCAGACTTCCTTCTGCATGACCTGTTGTTTCTCCAACACCTTTGCTGATTTTATGGATATAACTGCCTACAAACAAAGGGTACGTAACTGCTCACAATAAGAGCTGCTAGGGGGATATATGGACTACCTATACTTAAGTACCTAACATAAAGAAAAGCTCCTAGGTTTACAGCTTCCGAACAGACAGGACCTTACACATCAAATTACTCTAGCCTTTGGCCTAGCCATGTAGCTGAATGCCTAAGTTAGGTTCTACAGTTAGGCTGGCTGAAGAAGGAACCTCCTTACAGAAGATTCTCCCATAAGCTTATTATTTCCACAGACCTAACAGACATCTGCAACCTGACAGATTTCTAGCTGACTTCAGTGGGATATGACACTCAGGGACCACAGTACTTGATCATACATATGGCACAGTTAAAAAGCAAAATGACTTATACATGGAAAGATGGGAACATTCCTATCCTTCCTATCCTTTAGTCTTCAGAATAAGGAAAAAGAGAGCTCTACTAGCCCTAAAATTGAGCCCACAGATTATAGTCCTTCTAATTTGAGAGTAAATATATTATGGTAATACAGTATCAGATTGTTGATATGGCTAATGAAATATCTCATGACTTTGCTATAGACAGAGTATTGTTGGCTACAGAAAAAAAACCTAAAAATCCTCTATAATTCGATAGCATCTCCACAGTCTTAAATTTAATAAACAGTATTATTCATTCACCTGAATCCCTAGAGTAATATGGCTTGTAACATGACTTTTTGGAATTTGTTTTTTATACACATGGAGAAGACTGATTTTTAGGCTAATAAAAGAATATACGCTTCAGAAAGAGGTGAGCAAGTAGTAGAAAATCCAGAATTAATTTCTATTAAGAAAACCTAGCCAGAAGTAAGACTATTTTTCAGATTTCTGGAATTTTTTTGCTCACAGTACAAACAATTTCTTGCTCATATGAGTCAGGATCTTCTTCCTTGCACAGGAGAATTTCAGCAGCTTAATAATGCAATACTTGCTAGTCTTTAGTTTTCACATATTCCCTGCTTCCTTCCAGGAATTCAATCATATTGAGCACCTTACATCATATACTTTATAAAGACCGGTAAGTGTAACATATTTGTGACAATCATTGCAGGAATTTCAACACCTTCATGAAAATGAAGAATGAGCCAAGCATTCTCTGAACTAAAGCCTGATTTAACCTGATCTTTTCTTCCCCTTTTTACTCCCTGATCTGTTTCTTGTTTTAGAACTGGACTTTGGAATTCCTGGCACAAGGACCATCTTTGTTCTAATTCATAACAGATCAAGCTGTTGCTGGGTGTTATTTGAACTGCCACTGCTGTAACACCAAAGTAATTATTAATGATAGTTTTTAGTTAGCAGATATGAAGAAAAGGTATTCCACACCAGATCTACACTCCATCTTCTCCAGTGTTCCACCTTTGATGATTGTCAGTACCAGATATTTCACAGTATCTGCCTTAACCCACTGGTTAACTCCTACTAATAGCCTTATTCCTCCTGTGAGCTGGAGCTCAATTTAAAACGGGCTTTCATCTCATTAAAGTGAAAAGAAACTGTTCAGATGTCTCAGATTCCATACCTTAAGCCATTGACTCACTTGAGCATTACACATTTAGTAATTTCTCCAGACTGTGTTCATGAATACACTGAGTGCACATGTACAGCTATGTTTTCAGAGGGCTAGCTGATATCTTAGCTGTTCTAATAAGGGCTTTCCACCCACATGACAGAAGGACTGTCTCGCCTTTAGCAGGACTAGAGAAATTTCAGGGAGCGAAGCTCATGAAGACCATGAAAGCTAAGTTTTCAGCTCATTTCCCTCAAAAGGTTCATGTATTCACACACACGCAGAAGTGTTTTTGCCATATATATATATATACACACACATTTTCCAAACCTCACTATGAAATGGAACTCGAAATGAATGGCCCTAAACATATCCCCAAATACCTCATGATTCAGTGACATATGCCCCCACAGTGACATTACACTGCATCGACAATGGCTTTGCCCATGAGGGTGAGTAACTAAGTCATATGTCAGCCCCCAACCTTGACAAGCTCCAGATAGTCAGGCCAGTCAAGACAGCCAGTTGATAAGTTGGAAACGGTGTTCACAGAAATAACATGTTCTTTATGGCTCACAGTAGACTACATTTGGGCCTTTCCTTTCAAAAAGATAAGCTGCTCTTCATCGCCACCAATTTTGTCCTTATGTAAAGCCAAGCCCCAGTACTGAAACATGATGTTGACGTTCTCCAAAAAGCATGAAATGATTTAACTTTCGGCTGTTGTGGTCTCACTGTCCCCCCTCACTGCTCAGTCTCTCCAGACCCCATGCTGTTGCTTGCATCACAAGGCAGATGGACCAGTTCAGAGTGCTGATCCATCTAAAAACAAAAAAGTTGCTTTTCTGAGGGCTCTGTTCACTTTTGGCTGTTCAAGGTTGCACAAATAATGCTTCACCTTTTCACCTGAATTCCAACAGCAGCAGCACCACAAAGGCAGAAGCTTGCAGCAGCAGCCTTCACTTAAGGCTGACTTACACCGTCACAGAACAACATCCTGATGCCTTCATCAGCACAAGAGAAGAGTTTGACTCATTTTGAACTCAAAGAGTACACAATAATGTCATTTTCTTAATAAAACATTTCAGTTTAATAAATTGTTAATGTACACCTCACAAAAAAAACCCCCGTGCTTCCCTAGATGTGGCTGTACTTCAGTGACTGCTTAAGAAAAACTCCCTCTCATGGCATAGTACAGATTGTAAAGCAATTTTAGAACTTCCAGGTATACTGGAAATAAAGTTACAGTGCACCATAGACATACATTACTCCTGTTATTCAAGGCCAAAAAAAACCAAGCCCACACCAAAATCAAACACACAACCAAAAATCACACCTGTGCTTGCCGAGAAGCCTTTCAGCGGTTTCTAATCCCTGACAACTCACACCATGCCCATGACTTTGCTCAGGACAGCTCATCAAAGGTAAGCTGACTTCATTCCAACAGTACCACATGTTTGCAGCTCCCTAACACATACAAACTGTAGACGCTCAAGGGTATGATTATGGGAAAATTGCTCTAATGCTCCTCTGACAACATGCAGCTGAGAAGTCTCCCTGAGCAGTGAACGGTTGTTAAGAAGGACTTACATCTACCTCTTATCTTAGAAATAGCTCCTAGTCTAAGCCAGCACTTCAAAAAGATGACATGCTAATGATTATCTGAAGTCCAGTTTACATTTTCAAAGTTATTTACACAAACTTGCAAAAACAACAACAACAAAAACAAATAAACATAAAAACAAAAAAAAAAAAACCCACAAAAAACCAATTGTGAGTTGCATTGTGAAATCTTACACTTCTTAAAAATTGGAAGGAAAGTAAGAAACCTGTAAGACTTTCCTTGCAGACTCAGCTATGCAAATCTCAGTCTAGATCTTCAGAGGGAAAAAGTTTCACTGCACAAAAACCTTCCCTGCACTTTGCACTTTTGCTGAACCTTTCAGTAAGAGGCCAGGCAATGCCCAGAGACAGGACATCTCTCTGTGCACATTCGAAGGCAGACGTGCATGTATGGAATAAGAACAAGGGAAGGTGGTGGCCTCCTGAGCAAGAATTACCTGTATAGTAGGGATAAACAACAGGTTCCTGACTCCTTTTCGGTTTGTTCAATATCTATTATCAATAATTTGAATCCATCAGTTTTTAAACTGGGAGCAAAAAACTAAAACTGAAGTTAGATATTTCTGATGTCAGTTTGTTTTTCTACACAGAAATGTATCAGATACTGAAATACCGTGTGCTTTGGAAAAAAAGATTATCCTCAACACAAAAAGGCAAGAAATTCAAGGAAAAAAAAACAGAAGGAAATACTGCACTTATCTAAAGTACATCCTTAACCTGGCAAATCAGTATAAACTTGTTCTAAGAGTTGAGTAATATCCCTGACAAAGCATACATTTCTAATAGGAGCAGCAACTCAATGATGGAAGAAAATTAAAATAAGGATCAGTTTTCCTACTGCAGCATTAGCCAATCTGGGTTTTAGTAAAAATATTTCCTCCTGATACTGTTTTTTCTCATATGCTGTATATAGCATTATCCAGGGATACAGTTAAGATAGCAGTTAGCTGGAAGTTTATTTTGGTTGATAACAAAGCTTATGCTCTCCAGACTGTATAAAAATCAGGTAATGAGCTTGCAAGTTCTGTTCCACTGCACTTCCGTGAAAGGATCTTGGTCTCCTGGCACACGCAAGTGTGGGGAGCAGCAGTTTCTCCATACGTGACCACACTTGGTGCTAGTGGGCCACATGACAGGGATATGCTGCTGGGACCATATGTGCAAGTTCAAAATAGACTCTTCAGAGCAGAGACATGTCAGGCACCTGAGGCCAGAATCATAGCACTGCAAAACAAAACGTTAAAGTCTCTGACAGACCAAGATTTTTTTTTCCTTTTTAAAGTCCGTGATAAAACTTTCCATAAGAGATTCCAAGGGTTCATCACACTTACTCATTACCAGGTAAATAACAATTGGTTTCAATGTCCCGGCATATGTACTGACTCAATAAACCATTTCTCCCCTGATGAGCTACAGCTGTCTCCAAGATAAATACCACCCAATTTTAAAACTCCATTAGATCACATCTACTTCAGCATAACTACTGCAGTTTTGGTTTGGTGACACAAGTTAAGTCAATGGATGTAAGGAACTGCTTTGCTTATGTAGCAAAATGTGCATGCTTGATTTTTCTCTATATTAGGTTTTATGGTCAATTTTAGTATCCATAATAATACTCAGCACTTATAGGATATTTCACATTTACAAACATTAACTAATTAAGATATAAGAACTGGGAGCTACCAGAGCAGTGCTAAGCCAAGACAGCCTTTTGTCCTGTGGGCTACATACCTATTGCTTGAAGCGTAACATGCCCTTCCCGTTCCAGTCCAGTTTTCACCCTAAAATTCCTGAAGTGTCTCAGTCTCAGAAGGCAGACAGAGCTCTTCTTGATGCCTTCCACACCCATCCACACCTGGCAGCATTTCCATTCTAATCAGAAACAATTCCTTCTATATCCCTGCCAGGGAATAATACAAAAGAAAAAAATCTGAGTACCCCCCTGTCAAAGCAAAACCTCAGCTCTTACTCTTTCTGCAACATTATCAGCCATCTCCTTCTATGTTTAACTCTCCCTTTCCTCAGATGCCATTCTAATCCCAAGATTCACACGGTTCATCTTTCTTGTCATCTGTGCCCAGCTTTCCAGTCCAGCACACATTCTTGGGGTACCTTACCACCCAGCTGCCCCTGCATTTTTTGAAATGTTTTTTTAAAACCTCTTTTCTTCCCTATTGCGTCCATTAGCACTAGCCACCCATACTTCTGGCTGCACACTCCACTTCTGCCCTTCACCCCTCTCAAGCTTGAGAGCACTGATTGCACCAAATTGGGCATGGTTACCTTTGGTAGCCTTTGGTGGCTCAGTATCCACAAAGGGCAGGCTCCAGACATTTGAAATCTCCATTTAAGCTCCCTGCTGAGCTAGTAGGCTTTCAGAGCTAAGGATGCACTGAAACTTAGATGGAAACTGTGCTGCCAGTGATTGACTTATTTGTGTCAGTGCCTTGCACCAGAGGAATACTTCAGATTCAAAATCTGCTATGATCTTACACTGAGCTGTATGACACAACATGCCAAGGCAGAGGATTAATGGTTCCCCTCCCCACCCTAAACAGATGTAAAAAGCTAGCATAAGGTAGTTCCACAAGCTAAGTTATGCAGCTGTTGACTCAGGAACTCATTTGTGCAAGGAACCACTATCAACTAAAGCAATCCTTACTATCCTGGAGGTGAGAACACCTCTCACATTCCACATTATTTTTTCCAGACCAGAGAGCATCAGGTCAGGGACAGCACCAGACTGACCCAGTGCTCCATGATGCACAGCTTGCTCATGCTGGATCGTGGTGGCTGCAGCAAAACACTTTCGCTTCCCTGCTTCTCCAAGACTGGTATAAGCTCATTGCAACACATCCAGACAGGGCTGCACTGAATGATAAAGCTTGGTACGTTTTAGAAGCACTTTTCTGAGCGGTGGATAAATTGGAGTGTTTCTTCAGAGGTACACAGAACAGACTATTTTTCAACAACAAATTAAGCCCAGAACGTCCTTGTGTATGCTGTCCAAATCACGCTGGCAGTGAGCATGGTGGTACTTCCAGACAGCGGAACACAGGTTTGTACCTGCTATTTAGCATTAGAAAACATACCTCTCTCACACGCAGAAACATCTGGTTCTTACACTGTTTTTATCTGCAAATAGAAGAGCACTATGCAAAGAGAGGACAAGTATCTTTACACTTATATTGCTCACAGAAACACACAGGCAAGTTAACCAAAAAAAAAAAAAAAAGAGGTAGCTTGCAA
>Ga0065711_1041154_pt1 | contig 16372 bp, 9 predicted proteins | sample Hoacrofraction12_FD_59098 | JGI IMG/M metagenome (GOLD analysis project Ga0065711, IMG submission 59098) | Hoatzin crop microbial communities from Cojedes, Venezuela - Epithelial fraction 12 v2 (version 2) | ecosystem: Host-associated > Birds > Digestive system > Esophagus > Crop | place...
AAGACCCGCCTGGACAAGGTCCTGTGCAGCCTGCTGTAGGTGACCCTGCTTCGGCAGGGGGGTTGGACTAGATGACCCACAGAGGTCCTTTCCAACCCCTACTATTCTGTGATTCTGTGACATCTAGGCAAAGATTCACATTTAGGAGCTTACTCAGGAAGATTATAAAGAAGCTGCTCTGAGAGGATGTATTCTGTTACGCTTGCAAAACTCCAGGGTTAGCATGACAGAATCTATTATTATTCCAACAGAACAAGCGTTCTTGCTGGACAGTGTATTGCCTATGAAGATCTTGGTAGAAAAGCACCAGTAGAATGTTTAAGTGCTCCTTGAAGTGCAGAATTAGAAGGTTTATAGAGGATACTCAATACCAAAACATCTGAAGTGATGACAAACATTACTACTGAAGACAAGCTGTCGGGAAAATTTACAGTATTATCTGGCAACTACTTTACACTTAACAGAAGTGTTTTAGAAATAGCTACACTTAATTTTGGGGATATAATGGAAGACGGAACAAACCGTGTGCTGGTCTACACCACAGTCTGTCGCAGAAACATGTAAGATCCTAACCTTACGTATGAGTGGATTCATTAACTTCAGGGTGATCATAGGGGGTTTATCTCTAATCCATAATCATATACATTACTATAATGCTTGTGCCAGAAAAAGGTACAGAAATTGCACTGTAAACATATAGTAATACATCAAAATGAAAATATTTAAATAATCTTAATTTTTAAAAAAATTTAGAATATGTTATCTATCGACCTGATCAAACAGATGTTGAAAAATGTGCATCTTCCACATAAGATGTGGATTTCTTAAATAAAACTGTCCAAGGAAATGATGATAAACAACCTGACTGTACAAAGAGTCACAGCTTTACATGGTATAAATTAAGTTTTGCTTGCAGTGCTGAAATTATTCATCATATATTTGTATTAGAGAATAAAGTCAATGTTCAGCTCAAAGACAGTGCTGATTTGATGGTTCACAGCTTGTGTTCACTTTTTTCCCCTGATTCAACTATCAAACTGGCAACTGTATCCATTAAAAAACATTTCTGTTCCATGTAATATATCCATTTAATATATCCATTTTATTTATTTTCAGGATGCAATCTGTTAGGTACATATCAAAATGCCAACTTCGTTAAATATGACAGTTGAGGTCCAATTTTCAGACAGAGAATCAGCCTTATTTGTACTATATCCAACAAAAAAATAACATACTAAGTTTTTCTTAGGGATAAGTTCAATGCCAGTGTAATTTTAATACTGTAATCGTCATGGTTTAAAGAAACACTGCCTGAAATGATAAATGCCTGAATGAACAAAAGACCACACTTCAGAACAGCACCATTTTTGTTTATGCCTTATTTCCTTGGAACAATCACAAATAAATAAATAAATAAATGCAGGGTAGAGAAACCAGCCTCTACACTATAAGCATCAGTGGGCATCTCTACCTTGATGAGAGCAGTACAGTGTCAGCAGGTATATACTCTTTGCCTTTTATTATAACTATATCTCCAACATCTACCTGAAAGAAAACTGGGAATTGGTTAATGGTCTCAAACAAAGTATGTTATCCCTTTGTTTTAAGCACAGTAAATATTTACCTGCTGAATTTGCTAGAAAGACTGTTAGAAACTCACATACTTAGAGAAGCCTGTAGGTATTAGGTATTCAAAGGTCACCGGAATTCTTTGGAAATCTATTCTTTAACAGGCCTAATCCTGACCTTCTCTATGCACTTCTTTACTTTTGCTAGTTATTGTGAAATATTTTATGGGAAGACTGAGGCTGAGTTAAAGAAGTTAATCTTCCCTAAGATCACAGTTCTGTTCCATCATGCTATATACCTTATCCTTGCTTCTCCAAAGGTATAAAAATATTTCATCTGAACCTTGTCTCCAAGTTACTGTTGGTCAAATTTTTTTCAAATTTTCAGATATGGAAACCAATAAAACTAAGGGGCTAGATAGACAGGATAACATTTAGTGCTTGAAAACTACCTTTAACAGTCCCTAACTACTGCGTAACAGTCTTTAAAGTTCTCATTGTTTAAGCCAAAGATGTTCAGCAAATATACAAAGTAACTAGTTTCCCAAAAGTTTCTGCCTTGGCACACCAAACAATACTAAGAAATTTTACAATTTTGCCATATGCAAATACTCCCAAGTCAATCATATTATTCAAGTTATTTTCTGCTGAACTTCAAGCCCACCATCTAACGGCAGTTTTACCTGACTCATGCCATCAAAACTGACTTGACTTAAAAGTACATTTTAAGAGACAAGTAGTAACAAACAAAAGATAAAATACAAAAGATTATACATTTCCCATCATACTAGTTAATTCTTATCAGTGACAATTATTTGGAGAAGTAAAGCAAATATTAAATCTGCATTATGCTCTCAAAGCCACTAACACAAACACACACCTTTTCCCAGTGGACAATCTCCCATGCACCATTTCGTAGTACTGAAAAAAAGAAAAAAAATAAAGAGAATATTCCAGTTGTACAGTCTAACTGCAATATGCAGGTATGTTTTAGATTCCTTATGAAAAGCCATACACACACAGCTCATTTACACAACACTTTACAGCATGCCTTGATTCTATAAATTCAGGTCAACCATTTCAGTTACACAGCACATATCCTGTGTAACAGTTTTTGTACCACAGAATCTGTGGAGTTCTGCAGGTCTGAAATGTAAATAAGCTGCCAGAGGTGGCCAGAGGCTTCTTAAGAAGTGCTGGCTGCAGAAGCACTTGCACTGCTGAAATACATCCTAATGCTGTTTCGCATGCAACCGAGCTGATCTAACATAGCACTGCCACTGCACAGGGAAGGTCCTGTTACAGGAAAAATTAGTCAAAATGTAAGCAGAGTCGCTGTTTTGTGTTCTGGTATACTACTCACATATATATATATCTATATATATCTATCTATATATATATGTATGTTCATATGCTTAGCATTAGTGGCCAACTTCACTGAAGCCTTAGGCTGCACGGTGTGAATTTGCCACCTGAATACCACAAACTTTCATTGAACCCTTGCCAAGATCAGTGCAGCAGTGCCCCAAGGACTCAGTTGCAGCTAGAAGATATGGAAGTTGTCATCCACTGACAGCAGCAGGGCCTCTTTGAAGATAAGGGAAGAATCTTCAGCCTGCCCAGAGACAATGGAGGGCCCCAGTGAGGGACAGAAGACCCCAGACCTGAGTAACACCACTGGATCAGGTGCTGCTTGGACACCACCTGGAGAACTTGTGTGGGGTGGGAATTTAAGATTGTCAGGTTGTAATTGCCCAGGGATTTGCTTGTTCGGGGTCCCTCCCTGGAAGCACCCAGCTCGAGCTGTTTTACACTGCTGTACCATTCAATAAATTCGTCTGGCATATGTTGTGTTGGAGACTCTGCTTCGGGAAACCTCGGGTCGAGCCTGAGGGATGAGGAAGCACCCGAGAGCGAGTGTGTGTCTGTGAGGAGCTGAAAAGGGGCACCTGTGGGCTTGCAGGACTCGCTGGCTGCGAAGGGACCCCAGTCCCGGCAGTGAAAGTCCCGAGTGGTGTGTGTGTGTGGCTCCTGGAATGGTGTGGGATGCTTGGGTAGCGGCTTCTCCCCGAACAGCCCTGTCCTGCCCTTGCCACACGCAGAGGTGCCTGCCCTCACTGCTTAATGCCTGGTGCCTCAGGTGGCTGCTTGGCCCTGCAATGAGCCAGTTTAACTCACTAAATGGAAGGAAACTGCCAGCTTTTCTTTATGGATTTGTTTCCTGATGGTTTAGCTCGTTAAAATCAGCTCACAAATGGATGTCAGACTCATGAAAACATGCTGAGACACCTGAAATCTCAAGAGTACTCTAACCCCAGCTTGATCCAGTAAGCTTTTAAACACAATTAACATACACTGACATTCAATTAAATCCGTTTTCTTGAGAACAAAAAAAAAAAGAAGTGGCCTTGCTATGCACCTTTTATATAACGATTAGAGAACTTCCGCCATAAAGTCTTCTGCAGCCTGGCTTTCACATTTGTATCTCCCATTTTTCAGCTGTCTCTAACAACTAGCTTTCAAAAGCACGCTCCATCTGGCCTACAGAAGACTACTTCACCACACTGCAGAAATGCACATTTCATTATGTCAGAGTGACTCACGGTGTCCTGCTGTATATGTATGCAGCCTGAGGTAACAAAAATCATCCCTAATGCAGCCTAATAAATCCAAATCCTCTGCAAAGGAATTTTTATAGTAATACAAATTTAGAAAGTTAATTGCTTAAGGTTAACTGAGGTACAGATGGTCTTTAAGGAACAGACAGATGAAGGGAAACCCATAAACAGGTTCTATACATGCACATGCCATTTCATTAACAATTATGTATGTTTAAAAGGCAACAAAACATGGAGCTGTTTCAGGGTTACAGAACTGCTGAATACATGAAAAAAAAAAAAATCAGAGTACCATACCAAATAACTTTTTAATTATTGCTTTGACAATAGATGATATGTGACAGTATATTTAAATATTGCTTTGACAGTACACCAGGATCTATGTTGTACTTCTATGAATCCTGCATTAGCTTAAGATACTTCTTCTCAGTGCTAGTAGTATTTTATGCATCCTCATTACACTTTCAACTTCCAAGATGCTCTTTTGCATGCATGGAACATTCAGGAATTTTATGAACATTCAAAGAGCCTAATGAGAGGTAACCAAGGAGAAGAGGCAGGAAAGACAGTAATTAAGTCTTTCATTAATTTAAAACTTTGTACACTCTGGACAAAAAAAAAAATAATTGAAATGGCACTTCAAGATTCACTGCCACCTAAAACTGTTGGTTGCAATCTCAAAAGCTAGGAATGTTTGATGAAAGAAATTTGGATATCTTCATTAAGGTTTCCTTTGTCGTTTATGTATAGATAAGAGGTTAGCTGTTTCTTCAGGCCTGTTCTCTGGAGATTGTATTCCCAGTGCTTTCATTCAATAGATTTGTCTCCCTGTCCTAATCTCTCTATATCTCCTATTGAGCTACATGCTCAGTAGTTTCGTAAGTTATCTTTCCCTCCCCCTCCCCCACAAAAGATTCATGCACAACTTAGGTAGGCTTTAAAATTTATGTTTTTAAATTAGAGACATTTCCAGGGGTTAGCAGGGCTAAACAATTCTGATTATCTTAGACAATGACTACTTCCCTCCCTAAAAAAAAATACAGTTATGTTTGTTATTTATTTAAAAAAGATCCCATTTACGATTCTCCTCTGTGGTATTTTTCACACTTTCTGCAATCAAATTCATGTGAAACTCATTCCTCCTCGTGCTTATAAAAACAGGACCAGCTCTGTCAAGAGAGGCCTACCTTAGAACAGGTGAAATTTAAAGAGCAGCAAAGTGGGAACTTAACTTAGACTTCCTAACTGACAAGTATGTTTAGGACATACCAGATATCATCTCCCTCACATCCTGAGCTAAAATAATTTTCTGATTTAATACTTCAACTTGTATTAAAATCTTAAAACCAAAAAATTCTAGAAGTCACATTCCTAAATTTTGGTTTGGGTACACTGGCTGAGTATCTCATTATCTCTAATCAAACCATTACATTGATTTCATATTAAAAAAAAACAAAACCAAAAAAATCTATTCATCTTTATCCACAGTTTTGAAGCAGCATTGAAAGATAGTTCCATTTTATGACTTATCCCTCCAACTGCAGAATTTTCCAAAATAGAATTATTCAAGATTTGCTAGTTGAAAAAAATTACAATTTGATTTGATGATTTGAAACCATGACTAGAAATGCATAAACTTTTCATTATAATCTAGGCCCACTAAATATAGTGGTGATTATGATGTTTTAGCAGCTACAGCATCACCTGTGTTAAATTAGTAAATGTTAAAAGTTTCTTACAAACTTCACAAACTTAATCTAGAACATATTTGATTTTGTGGGGCTAATGTGACTGCAAATTGTTATTTCAACTGTTTAGATTCAGAATCTTGAAGTAATCTGCATAAACAATTTCCCACTCAATTACCTGTCAGCAGTTCAAATTATGTTACTACCATATACAAAATTCAGAAAACAACCCTCCCAACCACAATTAATAGGCTTAAAAAAATTTCCTACCTTGAGTTTGTTTCTTGTTCACTGCATTATCAGCTTTATGCCTTTTCTAAATTAAAAATGTACAGTGGTTAAGGACTTCTGTTGACACAATAAAGTTTTCACACTTAAGATAAAAAGACATGTATTAACCCCTCTTACTCATCAATTCAATAAACCAATTTAATAAACATTTTAAACAGGACTATGGATTACTTACATAGTTATGATCATCAGGGTAGTCACACCCAGTTCCAGGCTAATTGTGTTGTGGTAAAATGTCCTCTCACATGGGCTATAGCTATCTAAACAAGTTCCTTATATAAGGAAGTGGTGTACTTGTGTACCATAACTTTGCCCTTTTTCTGGAATTGGGAGATACTTCTACTACAGCAAAGATCATGGAACCTTTCTTCATACAATTGTCTCATACAGATCTGAAGTCAAGCAACAGCTGTGCAAATACATGACTTCACTTCCACATAAGTGCCTGCAGACTTCAGCAAGAAAGACAAACAAACACAAATCAACAAAACCTCCACCCTAAACAGGCCATGATGTCTCTCAATTTTAATACAGTCGTGAGAAACCTTTTAAGAGAAATCTTTTGATGCAGCTACTAACGACCAGCATTTTCAAGGTATAATCAAAGTCATCTTAGCTACAAAGATCTTAGGAGACTACTAGTTTAAAACACAGTTTTTAAGAGTAATGAACTCCGTTCTTCCTGAGCAGGAACATGATTTGTAGAATTAAATAGAATTAACTGTTTTAGGTAAGCCTTTTTGAATAGAGCTACAGAAATCATGCCTTCAAAATACAAAGAATATCAAGAGCAATCTTGTAAATTGAAAGAAAAATACTTCAAGCCACTTAAGAGATTTATTTCTTATAAAACGCTGGTAGGACTCTGAGCTAGCAGCTCTTAAAAAGACCACCTTACCACTTTGCAAAGACTAAGTTAAGGTATTATTTTTTACTAAAATTTCACAGATTATCAGCAGATTCTTGTTTCAGAAAGATAGCTGATTCTACAGATAAATAACCTTTGATCAATGGGAAGGCATAGTAACTTGACCAAAGCAGGTGTTTATTTGCCCACAGGGAGAGTCTCCTCCAGTTTGAAGAGTAACAGTTTAACGTCAGTTGCTTTCTGAGCTACCATGGGTGAAAATGATTGGAAACACCTGATAATCTAGCACCGCATGCCACAAAATTTGCTAGCACTTCTAAAGCATATATGGAAAACACATGCCGTTCATGAATAACGTCTTCTGCTAACATTTTCTGCTTCTTGGAATTTCACTCCAGAAAGGGAGGCATTGGGTTCTTCAGCTAAAAGTATTATTTTGAGAAGTATATTGATTGATATTGATATATAAGGTTCCCATCCAAAAGCCAATTAATCTTGCTTTAATATTAGATGAAAATAATCATTCCTGGAGATCTTGGATAACTCACTGTATAAAGAAGCTAAGACATAATGAAAATTAAAGGTTAAGAGAAAATATTTTACTATGCAGCATGAAGTCAGCTTTCCCAAGAAACAAAATACAATTGTCAGTCAGACAAATAATCCTGCACGCTATAAACAGTGGGCAACACTAAATTTCGTACCTGTTTGACCACAAAATCAAAGCAAATTGTTTTATTTGGACTATAGTCTATGAAACTCTGCTGTGCAAGTGAGACATTCATCAAGTTACCATAAGCTATATATAAGTACGCACACATACACAGCCTTTAAATTAGCACTTCAGTTCTCCCAATCAGCTCCTTCGTCTCATTCAGTTTCAGCTAAGTACAGCAGGAATTAACTACATGCTGGGACAATGTAAATTTAACAGAAAGAAAAATAGTATTTGAATTGCCTTTAGGTATCTCTGTAGTATTTGATAATGAGAAACTTATTGTTTTAGCTGATATATGCAAAAAACACTAGATCTGCTCCCTGTCCTCTCCCCATACCAAACTGTACACTTCAAGTTGCAAAGAGCAAATGGTAGAAACAAATGACACAGAAAAAAAGCGAGTGGATAATTTTAAAAAGGACATTTTGTACAGTAGCAGAAGCCTCAGTTTTATATTTGCCTAGACACTGACAGATGGCCTAAGTCTGTAAGCATTAACAGCAGAATAGTTAAAAATATCTGAAAGAACATTAATTGATTTTATGGCTTTTTTTAAAAGGGATTTTGTTTATGTAAAGAGAAAGCAACAGAGGCTTTTAAGGAGAAGCTGACTATTGGACAAATACTAGAAATGCAAAATAAAACAAAAATACTTAACAGAAACACTATTGTTGCTCGCAGGAACACTCAAATCTGTGGCCCAGGAGCTTCATACAACCCAGGACGACAATATATCTTGCCTACCATCAATTCACAGAGGTAACTGAGGAGAAGATTGATTTGACTGTATCAGCAGGAAAGGTAGCACGTGACCAGCCACCCTCCATTTCAGAGCTTCCTTGCAGCTCGCCACTCTTCCTCTTGATCATGTTTCTGCACATGCATTGTAATTCTGCTCAAACACAATAAATCTGATGCTCCCAGGAAGCCTACTGTTTGTGTGCAGGGAAAGACTACCTGCAACCCTTGCAAAAAATCATGAGAACAGCCCACAATTTAAAAAACACGGGAACACTCTGCCGTATTATGATGTATCTAACTTCTTGTCCTCCACATAACATATCTGTAGAACTAAAACAGAACAAGAGCGGATGAAGACGTTCTTAGCATCTAGAGCGATTTGGTAAATCATCAAGACTAATTCCTTATATACAAAAGACATAAACTAAAAGACTCAACTGTGTTATGCAAATTAGAGAAGACAGGTTCTACCATAAGCCTTCAGTGAAGAGGAGGCAGGAAGGTACTCAGCAAAACCGAACATCTTTTGTATGAAGTGAAACAGAGCCTCAAACTCCCTTCCTTACCCACAAAACAGAAGAAATTACACTTCCAAGTCATGAAAATATCCCAGCTCTTCTAAAGTTTTCTTCAATGCAGGAAGAAACCAAAACAACCACTACCACAAACATTGACTAGAGAGAGCCAAGGAGAGCTTGGCGTAGGTAGGGGCACCTGCCTAAGAAGGCCAAGTATTCCATGTCTGTTCCTGGCCATCAGGCACCAGCAGATCACACTTAGCACCAAGACATGAAAGACTGACAGCAAACTGCACTGGGCTGGAGCAACAGTAAAAACTGAAAAATGCCTACTCCCCTTGCTGCCTACAAAACCATGCAAAGTACAACAGTGAAACCGAACATTTTATGTGTATGACTTTAGAAATAAAGAGATACATCAGATGTATGGACCTGGATTTTGACAACTGGGGAAAATCCATTTCTAAAACTTAAAAAATGGCAAATTGGTGACTTATTCATCTAAAATGCAGTAAGCCAAATAGACTACTATTCTAAACATACTAAAAGTGTCACGTTATAATTCCAGTAGCAAATTAAAAGCCACTTTTTTAGAAAGGTCCAAGAATTATTTGGTCATGGAACAAAAGTCCATCTAGTTTCAAGTCTGGAGGAGAAGTGAAGATGCTTGAGACTGTGTAGCCTCCTAGATCCTCAACTGAGTTCCTGAAGGCTTTTCTATTTTTTAAAGGCACCTCAAATAAAGATGTAAAAAAAAAAGGATCCTGGGAATTTTTTTTTTTAAACCTACCTTCTTCATTGTGACTAAAGCCAGAAGTTCTCACCATTTTTCTATAGAATGTTAGTCTAATATCTCATCCACAGACTGAGCTTAAATCCAGCTCACAAGTATAACTAGTGGGAGTAAAGGACTCTGCTCCTGCTCATGCAGGAGGAAAAAAAAAGTATTTTTCTAGCAAAATAAATACTCAAAGTTATTTGGTTTGAAAATAGATTCTACCCGAGATGAATTCAGTAGCTTCCAATCTTTTTTTAGCTGAGCCCTTGTTTGAGAAAATTGACAATATTCTGCACTTGACTGAGTTCTGTGGAGTCTTTGTTTCCAGTTCACACTTTCAAAATATGCTTGTACTTAATCACTGAGAACTGCTTGACTAGAAATGATCTATGTAGTGAACATAACAGTGACTGTTTTGCCATGTTGTTGTCACTTGTATATACAGTAAACACACTTTCAAATTGTAACACCATATTCTAAAAGACTTCATTTTCTGAAGGAAGTAGCTTCAGAAGCTTTCAAAAACATCCAGAAGGCAAGAATGGTTCAACACAGAATTAGTCAACAAAATTTTTGTAATCTATGAAAAATCTGAAAGCTATTTACAAAATATTGCTATTAAATACTTACAATATCCTCTATTATCTCCTTCACTGCAGCTACAGCTAAAATAAATAAAAGAGGGACCAATGTTGTGTAACGGCCTGTTGGTGATACATCTGGTATTTGCTATTAAAAAAAAAAAAAAAGAGAGAGAAAAAACTTGTTTGCATTGCTGGTTGAAAACTTACTTTTAATACAAGAAGCAGTACTTTCTGTGCAAATACAGACAAGGCAACCGAATTCAATTTTTAGACATGGTGCTGATTATTTCCAAGAGAGTGTTATTGTCTTCAATACAAAGGCAGCTGACACAATAAAATATTTGCATTTTAAATAGCATAGTATTCAGTGAAGTTACTTTCAGAGGTTTTAGTGTCTGCAGAATATACACCTTCCTTTTCTGTGTTTCAAATTAAAATACATATTTATAAAATACAATTTTTTCAGTTTAGATTTTTGTTAGAGTGGACACAAGTCCAACGTATTTTTACTTCCTTACAGTCTTAATCTCTAAGAGATATTTTATATCATACTAGTTATTACTGACAAATTTCAAATAGCTGCTTTCTGCCAGACTATTGTAAGAAACCCATTTTTGCTATGCAGGTACGGGCCCAGGCGCTGCAAGCAAATGTGTATGTAAAGCAAATGTTGAGAAGATGCAGCTACTTACATGATGCACATGGATGGTTATCCATAACCATAGTTACATTGCCTAGAGTTCTTAATGGCAACACTGATAGGTGAGAGGATTGCTGCCTTAACAGACTTACAATAGGCAATGCAGCCCATATGATTACAATGAGATCTTTGCAAGAAAAGAGTATGCTAACAAGTGGTGCCTCAACGTAGTTAGAAGACATTCTCAATTTATCATAAAAAGTTTTGAAAAACAGCCAATGTTATTTATGAATTATATACATTTCCCTTTGCTACCACCACACTGTGCTTCTGAAAGAAAACAGGATGTTATATGTACATATGCTATGTTTCGTGGAGTAAGGCCAATGCAGATCTATTTTCCAGGTTAATCTAGACCACATTTCTCAAGCAATTAAATGGAAACCAGGCAGAAAGTTACTGTTTGGCAAGTGCCTATGTGCTGGCTACAAGGGAAAGGGATTCATCACTTCTCCAGCTATTTCTACGCTTTCATTCTTCCCTATATGTATGCCCAAACTCCCCCACTCCAGTTGCACATTGTTTTCCAGGCAAAATAGCAAAGCAGAAGGGGCACCAGCACGCACCCTGGTTCCATTACCCCGTACTTCTTACTCCTGCCAGTGCACTCTCACTGATAGCCTGATGGTGGACTTGTAAGTCCTAACTTTCCACTCCCTCCACCTCAGCGCCTACCTGGCAGCCTCTCACCCAGTCATAGAATCATTAAGGTTGGAAAAGACCTCTAAGATCATCAGGTCCAACTGTCAACCCATCACTACCGTGCCTACTAAACCATGCCCTGAAGTGCCACATCTATATGTTTTTTGAACACCTCCAGGGATGGGACTCCACCACTTCCCTGCACAGCCTGTTCCAATGCCTCACAACTCTTTCAGTAAAGAAATTTTTCCTAATGTCCAATCTAAACCTCCCCTGACGCAACTTGAGGCCATTTCCTCTTGTCCTGTCGCTAGTTACTTGGGAGAAGAGACCAACACCTGCCTCACTACAGCCTCCTTTCAGGTAGTTGCAGAGAGCGATAAGGTCTCCCCTCAGCCTCCTCTTCTCCAGACTAAACAATCCCAGTTCCCTCAGCTGCTCCTCATAAGATTTGCTCTCCAGACCCTTCACCAGCCTCATTGCTCTTCTCTGGACACACTCCAGCACCTCAATGTCTTTCTTGTAGTGAGGGACCCAAAACTGAATACAGTATTTGAGGTGCAGCCTCACTAGTGCTGAGTACAGGGGCATGATCACCTCCCTACTCCCGCTGGCCACACTATTCCTGATGCAAGCCAGGATGCTTGCAAGCCCCAAACAGCTTCTGAAACCTCATGTTCTGTGTCACTAGCTTGACGTGCACAGTGGCACCACAAGAAGTGCTGTTGGACTGCTGAATTAGCCTGACATGCCAGATGGAGTCAAAAGGCTGTTTACTGAGAAGCCACACGTTTGCAGGCAGGCAACCTAATGAAACATTGAACTTTGGATTTTTTCCCCTAGAAAACAGTGTAAGCTACCTGTGCAGATGTATTATAAGAAACTGCTCCAAGCCCTTACAGCAGAAGCAAAGAAACCTGAGTAAGTACAGAGAAAAATCAACTTTCACTTGCTGAAACATCTGAAGTGAGGGAGGAAAAAGTACACATGGCAGCATATGTGCTATTATTTTAGCAATTTTTGTTTGGTATGTCAGTTCCTAAACACAATGATCTTCACAACAGACAATTCAATACATTCTAAAAAATGCACTAGAAATTATGCGGAAAATGTGGTTTTATCCAATATGATTACAATACAGAACTAATTAACAGTAATTATCACTGCACCTGCCCACAGTTCAATTTTCACTCATCATCAGCTATTGCATTTGTAGAATAGTATACAAAAACTGAAAATCTGCTTTATCAACTCGAACTACTGCAAAATGAAAATATTCTGATATATCTGCAAAATGTTATGTACTAATTCAGAAAAATTTCAGTAAGATGGGTCAGGGATAGCCCTTTACAAACACAGTGGATGAAGCTACAGTGGTGGTATAGAAGACTATGTCCTTTCCTCCTAACCAGCACAGTTAACCAGCTTAGATATGGGAAATAGCTGCTATAGTACTGGACTGCACTGCTGTTTTCCTTCATCTGGGCTCAGCTTTAACCCTTCTCAGTTACACCCTAAGAATAAATTATCACTTCTCCTCAGCTGCAATTCCTGCCCCTCAAAACAGACTACAGGACTGAAGTTCATAAATTTCAGGTTTTTAGGCAGCACCCTCCATTACAAGAAATGCCAACTACAGGTAACATTTTTCTGTCTATGCCAGATATTTTTAAACAGAATTTTTCCTGTCACAACAGTCTTTTTCACCTGACAGTATTGCAGCTATACTTAACCAATTTTACAGAAAAATCTTTGCATGTATTGTGTTATCTCCGAGAAGTAAAAAACCCACAAACCCAAACATTTATCAAAGGTACATCTACACAATGCAGCTATTCTGAGAGGCTAACTAGCTCAGAAAGAACAGTACACCAACCTCAGTATCTGTGCAAAACACTGTATGGTATAAATGTGCTCTCAACAAGTTCCAAACATTAGCATCTTATTATTGATCTTACCTGAAGTAATGCAATGAAAAGAAAAAATGCATTAGCAGCTCTTCTGAACTGTGAATAAAGGAACCTTGGCAGGAATGTGATTATGTTGTACTTTGCAGTGCTGAGAGAAAGAGACAAAAAACCACACTATTATTACAGTACAAAAAATTCTTCAAATGTATTCCTTCCCTCTCAATTACACAAGCTTTCAAATAAAACAGAAGCTTTTGTGATTTCTGTGCTAGCAAACACATCTGTTTTGGCTAAAAGAGAAACTGAAAGACTTCTCTAGAGACAGCCCTGCAGGCATCCATGGCCTGGCTCACCCAGGGAAGTGCCCGCCGCCCACAGAAACCGTCGCGGGCAGCCATGCTGAGGCACGAAGCTCCCCCACCACCCCTGCCCACTCTGCAGGAAGCTGTTGAGCCCTGCTGCAACTCGGTTACAGGCAACGAGGAGAGGAAAAAGCCACAGTGAAGGCAGCAGGAAGGCGGTTGCATGGCATGGCGGCGGAAGGAGCAGGTAAGGCAGGCCCCGGGCCCAGAGGGGTCCCCTGCCCTGCCAGCTGCGGCGGACACCAGGCACAGAGCTCTGCACAGCGGCTCCGGTTCAGACAAAACTCTTGGACAAAGAGGTGTAGCAAGCGTGAGCAGGAGGGGGCTAAATCGGGACTGAGGAGCTGTATAGCTTCCGCACTGAGTATGAGGTTCCACAATTCAATGCAAAAAATGTAACAGGATCAGCTGAATTTAAATGGTGCATTTAAGAAATGATTAAAATTACAATATTCTATTAAAAGACAAAAAAACCTATACTCCTCACTGAACGGAAAGTTCACTTTTTAAAAACTAAAAAGTACTGGATATTAAGTGTACTTTTGCTAGGCTGGAAGAACAGAATACAATTCTATCCCAGTGTAATAACCTCTGCTAAGTCATTATCGCAAAATGTTTCAGCTCCCAGCTCTTTGCCAGCCTGACATTTCTTCAAGAACAGACTGCTACCACCTAAGGTCCCAAAACAGTAACAGTGAAAATAACCATGCCAAAAACTTTAAAGCTGAAGATGTGCAAGAATATTTCAACTCCTTTTAAACTGAATAGTATTTAATCCAACCTTGCAGAAAACAAGTCCATTTAAAAGTGGAATGAATATATACTGCAAAAAAGTTCAGCACTGTCAACAAAGTGAAAGATAGAAAAGGCAAGTTGCATACACAAACAAAAAGCATTATAAAGTATGTCAAGTCCATTTAAAAAAAAAATCTACCACATTATTCTCAATGCATATCAAATTTCTGCATATATCAAAAGTACTTTCAGAAAAACACACCTACTTGGGACAGGTGTCCCAACAGCATCTTTGTAGCTGCTTGCCTGAAAAGGCAGAGTTTCCGAAGCACAAACAATGCCAGGCTCAAGAGAAGTACATTCTACATTGGCATGCAGCTACCAGAAATATGTTCCAAGGTGAAAGGTGAACTGAACTTCAACTGAACTGAAAGCTGAAGAACAAATCCATACTCCAGGGATACGCCGATGGTGCAGCTGTAAAGGCAACACTTTCTCCATCCAGACCTTTCTCAACCCGTTCTCGAAAATTTGAAATGTCAGGTTTGTAAATGAACAGCTCTGCTGCTCTTGTTGGTCTGCTTCATTCCCTTCTCCAGAGTCTGAGACGGTAACTAGTAGTCAGAGCAAATGGTAGAAGTGGAATGAACAGTGCCTTTTCTTCATTTTTGCTATGCAACATGCAATGTTCTGAAACTCGGTATGTATTAACAAAAACACTAGTTAATACCTGACATGATTATTGCAGAATTTGGTTAGCTGGGGCTGATTGATGAATATAGTTCTCAGTTCCTCTTGATCAGCTAGAGAAGTTTTCTCTGAAACATCATCTGTCTTCTCATAGCCTGTGAAAACACAGCATGATTTCCCATATAAATACATTTATAGACACAAGATTTTCATCATGAAGTGCCTTGAAAAGACATTTATTGTGAACATGAACTGAATGCATTTGCATTTCTCACAATAACAAGTAATGCTTATTTAAAAACAAAAAAAATTCAGCCTTTTAAATAATTTGAAATAGATATGAGGATAAAAGGTATATAGTTAATACGCTTTGTATATACGATAATGAATAATAACTGTAAAATGTGCTGAATTAATGACTACACTTAAATAGCTTGTGCCACTTCATGGTAGTATGAACTATAGTCTGTTGATGCATTTGAATCCAGAAGTGAGCATATAAAGTGATCTTGAGTTAAAAACCTCAAAAATTCTGGAAATTACTTCCAGCACTGACGTAAATATATTTAAAGGAAGACACCAAGAGAAACATACGAACACTAACATAAGGAAAAAGCAAGGAGTTCAAGAACATACCAGTAACGTCAGTAATTCTGGGCAACATATAATGAAAGATGTAGTCATCTGACAAATAAGCATCACAAACTCAGAAGATCTCTACATTGTATAGAGATCATTCAGCAGATCAGTTTCAAATTTTGCATGTAAAATTTAACATTGGTCATTGCTGAATTTACAGGAAAGTCAAATACTTAATGGGACATTTACTATAACAGAATCACAGAATCACAGAATCACAGAATAGTAGGGGTTGGAAGGGACCTCTGTGGGTCATCTAGTCCAACCCCCCCGCCGAAGCAGGGTCACCTACAGCAGGCTGCACAGGACCTTGTCCAGGCGG
>Ga0065711_1009145_pt1 | contig 16371 bp, 8 predicted proteins | sample Hoacrofraction12_FD_59098 | JGI IMG/M metagenome (GOLD analysis project Ga0065711, IMG submission 59098) | Hoatzin crop microbial communities from Cojedes, Venezuela - Epithelial fraction 12 v2 (version 2) | ecosystem: Host-associated > Birds > Digestive system > Esophagus > Crop | place...
TTCCCCCCCCCCCATAACAGAGCAGTTCCCCACCCACTCCTCAAGAAAAGTATGCAAATTGTCACAGCAAGGCACAAAGACATCCAATGGTAAAACTCTAAGCATGCTCATGTCCCACTGCTAAAGCAGATTTAAAAGGTAAGCAAAGAGAATAAAAAAACATAATGGAAAGACCAAATCTTAGGTGTATGAGAAGGAAACTAGAAAGAATTACCTACAGCTTTTGCACAGGAAGGAGCAGATCCACGTCTCAAGAGTTACTTTGAGCAGGTAAAGGGACTGGCTTCCAGGCTATCATTCGTCTACAAGAACCTGACCCCCTTCAAGTGTCTCCGACTTTGTAGCACTTCTAGAACTGTTTTGGCTCGCAGCCTTTTCCGCCTCATACCATCCCTCACCTGCTGCAGGGGGTCCCTTTGCATCATGCCGTCTGCCCTGCGGAGCGCGTTCGCTGTAGAGCTACCAACTGTGCAGATAGATAGCACAACTGCTCTCAGACACCCAGAGGCTATGAAGACTGTGCAAAGCGAGTGGCATTACTGGCATGCATCCATACTGTATTTCCCACATTCAGAGAGACATCTTTCTGCTTGCTGGAAATCACACATGACCAAATTGCAGCATTATGGCAAGAATACAGACAAAAAAAAAAATCTAAACACAGCCCTAGGATCCCTATCTGAAACTTTCTATTCCCAGCGGAATAAGGGTGAACAGCATAGTGAGTTTTTCATTTGACCTTTTACAAAATTATGGGTTACTTTCAGAATGCAGCTTGAAGTTCTCGCTGGTTTGGTTCAGGCTTATATCCAAACCTTTTAAAAACCAGTTCAGTTAAAACAGTTAAAGGAAGTAGTATAGGGTTTACTGTACTTTTTCCTTTAACAGTGAATCGTTTTGACTGGAAGCAATTTGGATCAGAAGCCATTTTTTATTATATGCACATTCAGGCCACAGAACTAATAATAGTGCAATAATAAATGTGGTGGGTACTCATTGTTTATTTTATACTTTAACTGAATAATTTTACCATTAGGTGGCACCAGAGAATATTTTAACATTAATATGAAGGACCACTGGAACTGTAATCTGGAACAGTCTTAAAGCAGATGTAGCCACTAAATTTAAAAAGTCATCTTTGCTATGCATACGCACACTTTAATTACTTGACTATAAGTGATAGCTTTACATAGCTCAGAATGCACGTTACAGCTAAATCTATGATTTATTAGCAAGTTTTTTTCTATTCCTAATCACACATAAGTATTTAATGTGAAATTGCCATACAGTTTGATTTAACTGAGATGAATGGCTTTGTAGTGTTTTATTTGTCTTACTGGAAAGAGAAATATATCTCTGCCCAGACAATTCCAAATGTAGGCTATTAAAAAAGACCCTTTCAAGAGTCCCTGTGCATATCTGGTACAATTCCAGCTAGGTCTATGACTAATTTACCAGCTAATGAGCTCTTTTCTATTTATGAATAATACTCTTAAGAATAGTAAGGCAGGACATAAGCAGTAGCCATATGTTTCTTCTCGAATTCCAGCTAGACAAATGACCTGAAAATAGCTGTTGTAAGAACTTTGAAAACATATGGCTAAGTAGAGGGAATTTGTTAACTTCTTGTGTCAGATCCAAGAGTTTCCAATTATCAACAAAAGATGGCATACCAACCCAATTACTCCTGATATATTCCAGTCAAGACAGATTCCACGTAACCATAGCTGCGTGGGTGCATGTAGTTTGAAAAAACAGGAATTACTGAAAATTTAGTGTAAATAAAAAAAGTAGACCTTCTACATATCACATCCAGACAAATGCGTCCCAGTGTGCTGAATGTGCTTTCAACAGGAAGCAAGAATTCTTAGGCATTCTACCAACATTGATTTCAAGCCATCATAAACCATTAGAGGTACATTTACTTTCCAGCATTACAGAAAACTCCTGCAACAACTTGTTTATTTCATTTGTCAGAGTGGAAAAAAAATACATGTTTCTTACATAAGATAACAAAAATGTACCAAATATTTTTTTTTTTTTAAATTATTAATTGCAGATTGCTTTAGGACAACATCCTTGTAGTGCTGGATAAACATGAGGCTACAATTAATAGTCAGAACACTGGTACGTTATGCACATTACTGATACTTCTGACTAAGCAACTGAGCCTGGTCCCATGCTCTTACTCACAGGAGTACTCAGACCCAGTAGAGTCTGTAGACATAGTATGTTTTCATACCATGCCTTAAACAAAGAATCTCTAGGTAGTCTACTTGACAGCTAGATGGAAAAATAATGATATATTCACAACATGAACCAGAATTCACAGAACCACTAAGGAAAAAACATGAGGAACACATCTGTAAACTACAAAATATTTCATATTCACACTGTAAAATTTAGTACATCTTCAGAGCTATATAAACTATCAAGGATTATTCCCACTGTACTATGTCAGTGTGTCAATCCAGGTCAATGACAGTATATTCTTCACTAGGCATTTCTCTGGGTTAATTTTTGTCCTAATCACACATTTGTCTTGCAAGGAAGACATAAGTCCACAGGTCACTTTGCGCTGCATTTACATTTGAATTCAGCATGTTGAGAGGCACTGCTTAGGTCCTTCATATTTAGCTTCCAACTACTGCAACTGGTAGCAAAACATACCAAGTGACAATTATCCATAGGCAAGCCAATTACTGAGATGGTTGCCTTTTGATCAGTCACAGCCCTGCAGTCACTTCTCAGATGTAGGTCCCCTTGGGTCAAGTTGTGCAATCCCTACCAGAGCAGAATTCACTTACTGCACTGCAGACCTCTGGCTTTGCTCTAGTGGGAACACAGCCTGACCAAAGACTGCCAGAACATCCCTAACAGGCCACTTGCTGAGGAAAAAATCCTGAAAGAAATCATGCCACTGGTAGGGTGAGAGGAAAAAGCCCCACAGAGCCTGAGAACCTCTTCATCTTCCTTAGGATTTCCAGCCAGACAAGTTGATTGTGAGGGAGGCTGGTCCGTTCCAACCAAAGTAAACAAAATTCATGGAAAATGATCCCTAAATACTTAGAACAGACTAAACTTTAAAATAACTGCATGTACAAAAGTTTCTAGGCGTCTAGAAATTCAGTCTTATCCTAATGGCTCATTTTTCATTTTCATGAAACTGAAAAATCACCCATTTCACTAACCCCTCATTTATTGTATTGACTTTAAGAGTCTACCTGAGCTGTCAGTGTAAAAAACAGGCAGATTTTTTAAAACACAACTCTTGTCTAGTTAATGTGTCATAAGGAAGAAAAAAATAGAGGTGAAAAATCCTATTCCGTACCTGCCTAAATTTATCTTTAGCTACAGTAGGAAGATTCAAAAAACCCTAAAGAACATTCTGAAATTTGGTACCTCCATGCTATCCGAGTGTAGAGGACTGATGTATTTCTCCCAAACGCAAGATAAAAAAACCAAACTGTTGTTCCTTATCAGAGCAAATAATATCTGGCATTGTTCATCGGAATTTCCAATATTAACCCACCTGTAAACCAAAGAAAACATTTTCTCATAGCTCAGGAATCACAGTGCCATGGCAGCTCATTTGTAAGACACAGGAATGTTTCTTGTGAAACTTAATCTGGTATGAGCACATGGAGGTTTTTCAATGATTAGCTATTGTTTTATCAGCTCCATGATACAAAAAGAGGAGTTTTCACCAGAATGTTACCAGTGTCTAACTGGCAATGCTTCCTTGCCACCAGAATAAATATTAGTAGCCAATAAATTTTCCTAAGTGTCCTTATACACCTTCTTTCCTAGCAAAATATGGGGAAAAAGTATTCAGAGGACCGTGCCATGAATCAAAATACCTACTTCTAAGTCAGCAATAATCCACCTGCCAAAACACTAGTCCCCATTGCACAATATGCTCCACTTGTCAACCTTGGGCTCTCTCAGACTTCCATATAGCAATAGTCTCATATATATTTTCATATCCTCCTTTTTGTGCTATTAATTTTGTTTGGGACTGTACTGTCTCCCTCAGTTGCATTGTTTCACATGCCATAGCTTAAAGTAAGCAACTCCATTCCAGCACCACACTTCAGCAGACACATGGATTCAATGATGTAAGTCAGCCTACTGATTTTGGTGAACCTATTTGTATGCATAAAGTCAGCCTTAAGCACCACAGTGAACAATGGCCTTTCTTTATAATCTCATATATTGTCAAGAATTATCTAGCTATCTTAATGTCAAGAAATGTATGTGCAATCAATCAGCTTTAGCTATTTCAGAAAAGCTCTGTCCATGTTTTTCATGGCATTAGCTAAACATTGATGTCGCAGTACCACAGCATGCCTGCCCCTGGGATCTGAGTGCTGCTCACCCTCCCTCCTGAGGGACAGGGTATTACAGGTCAGTCTTTTGACTACTACACCCTCAAAGGGCATTCAAGAAGTCTTTCTCTACATCAATGTTCAGAGTCACTGCAGTAACTCTACGTCCACCAGTGGATTATTTGTCTGTTGTACTCTATTTCTGGGCTGTTTCTATGGATAATGATTATGCATCTTTCATCTGCTCTCACCTCCAGACCTACGTGCCCTTTGCTGCTCCAGCACTATTCAGTTTGTTATACAGAACGAGTTCAGGAAGGGTACAGATTAGTCAAGTGAGCTTCATTTAGCACGCAGCATCTGTGCAGAAGCCCTTGCATTGCAGTATTACATCCCATAAATGACAGCTCCCATCTCCCTGCTTTCTTACATCACTCTCCGAAATTGTACTGCTCTTCACTAACTCCACCAGTGATTTCTTGCACATGATGGCTGTATGGAAGGGCACTGCTTTTTTCAGTTGGAATCACTGCTGCACCTCTTATAATTAATTTGGTTCAATGGTCTGAACCAGTAGTTTTGTACTAGATATTAAAAGATTTGTTTATTTTAAATCAGATAAGACACACTCAGCCCATTTTAGTATAAAATGCATAACATTCTTAGAGCAAAACGTGCTAAACTCCCACAACTATTTAAGTTAATAATTACAAGGCCTTCCCCCATGGTTAACCAAGTCAAGTTAGCAATTCATCTCATTTAAAAGTGTACATACTAGGACAAAAAGGGAATGAAAGACTTAAATTATTTTGCACTTCATCCATGCATAGCTCTGTATTATAACTGCATACAAAAGTGCAATATGCATCCAGAGAAATAAGATATTGCTACATATTTTGGTGGTTGTGACAGAGTGCAGCAAAGCACATAACTTGAAGCCATCCAAGCCTCTCAGTGCCCCTCGAATTGCTACAGAAGACATACCTGCATATCTGAAACTACTCTGGTGACTGCATCAGTTCAGACATTATGGCATTCACTCAGAATACAAGCAGACTTGTACATGTAAAAATACATTTGCAAAACTATTTGTATTTTATACCACCTGTACAGTCCATGGTAACTTGTGTCTGGCAGTCCTAGCCAGTCACTACTCCGAACAGTGCTTGAAAAGCAGATTGGCTTTAATACCAATATTGTTTGCAGCTTTGCAGAAAGACTAAACCATAGGAGAAATCAGCAAGTGGAAAAAGTATTTCCAGGAGGCACAAAAAGAAACGAGGTGCTTGATTTCTATTGTAAAAGAATCTAAATTAGCTGCCCAACTCCATCGGTCTTCTGAGAATTTTTTTTTTTTTTTTTTTACCAGCTACATCCAGAAAGACAATAAACCCAGCAGTCTCCAGTTTAGCATCTTAGAAAGTAGATCCATCTCTGCTGCTGTCAGAAAGTTGCTCAGCAGAAAAAACAATGTTAGTGTGGTCAACCTTACAAGAGATGACTATTCACTTGATACCAGCCAATAGCAACATGTAGCTCCAGGGCACAGACTAGTTGCTGCCTCCATTAGACAAACAACGTTTTCATGCCAAACCTAACTCTGTCCCCATGCCCCCCATCTATAGGAATCAAAGCATTATGCAGAGCAAGAGAGAAGCAGCTCCAGTTACCACAGCAGAGGTGCTGTATTTCCCAAAGGCGATAATTACTCCATGCAGGTGATATACCGGGGACCATCTTTAAAAAAAGAGAAAAAACCATGCACTATTAACCTCATGAAAACATGACATACAAAAGAAATACAAAAGTGCAGCACCAAATCTGAAACCAGCAAAAAGTGGGAGACTGGAAAGATAATCAAAGATGATACTACAGCAAATTATTAGTAAGTGATTTTTGAACAATTAGGACAATAAGAATGGCCAGATTAGTCAAGGATATGTCACAGCTTCAACAGGCAGATGCAATGTATAATAATCATAAAATAAGCCTTTAACAAAGCTCCACATAACATCCTTATAAATAAACTAGAAAATTGTGATCTGGACTAAGTTTCTAGAAGAAGAACATACAACAGTTTGAAATACAAATTCAGAAAGAGCCCTCAGTAAGAAAATAGAATTGTAGACTTAATAGAGGTGGAAGGCCATCAAAACCAGTCCTATGGTCAAAGCAGGGCCAACTAGATCAGGTTGCTTGCAGCCTTGCCCAGTCAAGCTCTGGTACCTCCAAGGATGGAAATAACACACTCTCCCTGTGCAAACTGTTCCAATATCTGACCACCCTTAAGGTGATTGTGTTCTAAATAAAATCTGTTCAGGACGTTGTGTGCTAACCTGTGTCCACTACCTCCACCCTATTCATCATCTGACTACTCTTTTAAAAAAAAGAATGGCTATCAATCAGGCAACCCTGCTATCTGGAGGCACAGTAACACTAAAGACTGTGCTGTGGGCAATACCAGTTGTTCCAGAAAAATACCATTAATTGTATTGGAAATAAATATTAAATTATGGCTTTAACTATTTCAGATTAATTCTTTGTTGACATACAATCACAGCAATTACAGGGGAAGCCTAGGTTTGGCTTTACTATTTGTAGCTCATTCATGCAGTAAGATACCAAGCATTCCTATATAATTAGTCATGCTAATAATTGTGTTTAGAGGTATTTTTAATAGCAATACAAACATTAGCCCCAAAGTCATCAAAATATAGGATTTTTAGACTGTTCTTTGGCCAAGAAAGGTTGGACCAGATGATCCTTGAGCTTCCCTCCAACCTGATATTCTATGATTAGCAAATTAAGAGTCAGGTATTTATTACGCAAACGCTTCATGGGATTACCAAAGAGTATTTGTTACACTAAGAACTCTGGATCAAATCTTTATCTGTAATACGTGCAAACTCCTGTACTCCAACATGTCTGTGTAAAAACGTCTGAGAGCAAAATGTACTCTTATGTCCACTGAAGTTCTTGGCCATTTACAGTCACTAACCTGATAAAACACTATTACAGACTTGTTTTAGGAATGTAATTCAGTCATTTCAGTGCTTCCTGTCTCTGCCTCTGTGGACTAGTAAACTTGACTTCAACAGTTTGGTTATATTAACCTAGCTTTTCTTGCCATTACTATGATGTTTTTCTTTCTTCTGAGTACTATGAGTCATTTCCTTAAATCTTTGCTGGTTTGGCTACAGTCTTTTGGATAGTAGGAACGGCCAATGCTCCTCTTCTACTTCTGGTTTTAATTCCACTGTGTGCTAGAACCATTTCTCTATTACTTTGGTTTTATCTAAGGTATTTTTGTTGAAATAATTAGATTTTCACCTGATAGAAGCCATCTAAGCTCAGCTGTCAGCATAGCTTCTTTGAAGCCATATAAGTTTACAGTTGTTGAGGATCTGAGCTTTATGTTCTATTACCATTCTGATAAAGCCCTTGCAGATGACTAGGTGTTTGCTATGTGCTTAAAAATACAGCTGTACCGCTCCATTCTTTCATTCCTCAGTTTAGACTGAGGGAATAGAAAGAAACCTTTATGTCTAAGTATGTAAAGTCTTCTGATGCATTTTGATGACTCAGGTAGCCCTGTCTGTATTCCTAAGCCTTAGGCAGAGGAAAATACACAAAAAAGGAACAAGAACATTAATAAAAGAAATTTTTGACCTCATGAATGTGAACTTTTTTTAATTCATCAATTTCCCTAGTGGATCACACATAGAACCCAAGACAATTCTTAATAAATAAATCTGGATGGAGAATACAGGTTTCCTGAAAGGTATAGCTCAAAAGGATAGGTCCAAAAGACACCAGGCAAAAGCGGCTTGCATGATCTCTGAATCACTTGGACTCAAGACTGTTATCACCACTGAAATGGTTCTTGTGATAGTGGACTTTAAAAGACTCCATAAAATTGTAAGACACCAAATGGCATGCCACAGTAAGTTTCGGTTTCACCAAAGTGTTATACAGATAAGGAAAAGAAAAAAGGGTGACTACTGAAGATATCTCTGTATAAGGCCAATATACTGACAAACAGGGTACTCTGGCCTCTAATAATGCTCCTACTAGCACCAACAGGAATGGTGCTTGTTTCCAGTGTCAGGAGCCATCCATAGTTGCAAAGCCAGGCTCACTCCTTCTCCCCACGTTTTAGATCATGGCTGCGTTTGCCTCAGACAGAAACACACTGGAAAAACTAGGGCTACTCTCTTCCCAGTCATGGCCCATGTGTAATACATGCATTAAAATAAACTAGTTTTAACAAAAATTTAATCACGCAATAGCTCTTCACCCTTGAAAGACCCAACACTGCAAAAAGGAAGAAATTTTCCCCTCACTCAGTCCCAAATTAGATATTAAAACAATCAAATTACACAGCATATAATGAAGTACGAGATCTGAAAGAGAAGACAACAAGACTGTTTTCATTCATCCTTACAATGCAGTTTGTACAGCCTGGCTATTGCTTTATACATAGCTATATTTAACATTCAGAGACATATGCTGAAATTAAGCTAATAGCTATACAAACAGGGAACAGAAAGTTTTGAGAAACTCTGCCTGTTCTAAATTGCTATGGCAAAACTAAGCTTCTGTAGTGCAGTGCAGAAAATATCACGCAAGAGAAAGATTATTTCAACTATCAGCTTCCTTGTGCTTATGATGAGGCAGCTTTCCTGCCTCTTAGTCAGTACTTACATGTCTTCTCATAAGGACAAGAAGTTTTTTGCTCCTCCAGCCAGTTCTGTGTTAAAGTTCATGGACACTTTGTCTCCCTTCCTTTACCAGAGGTCGTATGTTTATTTTGTCTTTGAAAACAGAACAAGAAGTTCTGCAGGAATCATGCAAAACCAAAGACATCAAAGCTACTAAGAGTATTAGAAAAAGAATGAAATTGAATAAAAACTAAGGGAAGGTCTTTTCAAGACTGCCTTTTTTCCCTGCAGCTCTATGATCCAATGAAATATTAGGACTGCTCAAGTCAACAGATTATTTTAGATAAGACAAACTAAACACATTATTCTATTGCTAAAGGGAAAGGGAAGTTAAAAGCCTCTTTTTTTTATATGACTTTTCACCCCCTATATTTTGTTCAGCTACTTACACCTGCATAAAGTAGACATCAGCATTACTTTGGCAACAAACTATTGGAAATTATGAAGTAGTTGCATTTGATGCTGTAGGAATAAGCAACTACGCAGAGTAAAGGGTATTGGAAAAACAGTTGCCCAGAGTCCAGATCTCAGCTTATAAGGATCTCTTTCTTTTTTCTGATACCTAGAAAACCACGGCCATATCACCTTGTGTTGCTGAAAAGCCCACTATAAAACTCAGTATAGTTCCATTAGCATCACCTCTAAAATTCCAGTCACAATTAAACAATTTAAGTTTGTAGTATTGACACTTACCTGCTTGGGAGTTCGGCTCCTTTTGAGAGCTCAAGGACAGCCGGTTGATAAGGGGCATTCCTGCAATGATAGGGAAGTTCCTACCAGGGAGCAGCAAGGGCAGGCCTGCTGCACAAGGCAGGAACAGAGGACAACAGTGCCTCACCACCCCAATGCAATTCCACAGTATCTCAACAGATCAGGAAGAGATGAGTCGGTGATGAATCACCAAGACCCATCCAGGGAGTCCATGAAAGAACAACAAGAGATAGGACAGGAAACCACCTACCTACAACACAGACCCGATGTTCAACCAAGCCAGAGACAGGACAAGAGACTAAGCTCCAGCACAGCTCAAACCAGAAACATGTGCTCGGGACCAAGCTTAAAGGAGCTCCTGGGACCATGGGTGGAGAGTGTAGGTGGGACCCCAGGTGAGGCTGGTCAGGGAAATTAAAGCCTATTAGGGCACTCAGAGCCCTGACAGTGAAAGAGTGTGGCTACGGAGGACTGACAGATGAGTAGCTGTGTGGAATAAAAGCAAGCATGTTTTAATTACTAAATCTATCTAGCGGTTTTTTTTACAGAATAGTGACTCACAAAGCGCAAGTAATTTTTTGGTAGTGAAATCAAGTATTAGGGTTCTATGAGAAAACCAAAAAAAATCCCCAAATCACATTTTTTTTTTCATTTTTGGCAGGTAACCAAAGGCTGATGTTATCAGCTATTAGCCTTTATTACTGAAGTGGAAATGCACGAGTTATACCAGCCATTTTACACAATATGAAAACCTTGAGTAACCAAGGGTGCCTGTGTAGTGTAAAGGAGAATCTTTCTTCGCTGAGGAACTATTATAATAATTTGGTAAATCTTATTTGCTGATATAAATGGAAGAATACATTTTAACAATGTGTCATTGTTAAATGCAGTATTTTAGCTATGAAGGATGCTGAGAATGTACACTACATCTACAAATAACAGCAAACCAAATATGATCAGAATATTATTAATAAAGAAGGGCAATTCATTTAGAACCTGACTCCAGAAAACACTTTATCATATCTGTAGTTTTATTTCTATTGATTCAGTAATATAGAGGAAAACTGTTTAATTATATGTTTGACTTTGAGTGAAGGATTAACTCCCCTCAGTCGTAAAGTTATATCAGAAATTATTTTAGATACCCTCTCACTCCTTTAATAAAGACACTATTTCCTGCCTGCCACTTCAAACCTATTAGAGTGAAATAGAAGGAATGTGAAATACCTAAAACATCACCCGTGAAGAGTGCAGCGGCAAGAAGGGAGTTTCAGAACAGGAATCATTTTTCTTAATCCAGGAGTATTGTTTTCCAGTGGCTTCTAAAGGAGTGAGAGAGATAGTCTCTCCTCCTTCTGAGAGCCAAAAGAGACAGGTTGCACTCTTGTCAGAAATTGCCACTGCAATTTCCAAAAGTGAAAATTCCTGGATCTCTGAGTCTCGTACATTTGTTTCTAATTCTCCTAATGTTTCAGCAAAGACAAGGTTGACAAAGTCCGTCTGTTGAAAAGTCTTCCAGAGATTAAGATGTTTAAAACTGCGTGGCTGTAATAAAGAACTGTGTATATATAAGGTTATACAGCACATTGAATGTTGCCAAATGTTAACACCTTGTGTGCGATCAGTTATAAGCCTAGATCTTACGGTTTTCTGTCAGGTTCACCAAGGCTGCACTTATTTCCCTGCTCGTGCTCACAACCGTTAACAGCTTTCCTTAAAATTCTTTAGTGATGGGTGAGGTACCATAAAACAGAAAAAGGTCAAATATAGTGACTGTCTTCAAAAAAGCCAAGAAAAGAAAGAAGAAATTTCAACCTAGTCAGTTTAACTTCAGCTCCCAAAAATATTTTGGGGAAAAAAAGTATCACATAAATTGGAACAGGTAACTGGAACAGGTAACTTAGTAAGAAGATCTATACACAGCCAGTATAGATCTGGCAAGAATAAATCCTATCAGACAACTGTGCTGCTATGCTAGACCAGGAACTTCTGCAGGTAGGGGAGTAGCAGCAAAGGTCATAGCTCAGGACTTGAGCAGAGTTTAAACCCTATTTCGTGTAACGTTTGCATAAAGTACAGCAAAAATTGTCAGTTGATGACATAAAAATGGGTGAATAAGCATCTCCACACAGCATTGTTACGATTGTTTCTCTGTCAAAATGGAAGGATGTCTCAAATAGGACTGTGATACTCTCTTGTGGGCCCACATCTGTTCCGTGTTTCATTGATGATCCAGAGGAGGAAACTGAAAGTATGCTTCTTAGAGACATGAAAAATAAAACTGCAGAAATACAGCATTAGCAAAGAGATGTTAAAAAGTCAGGAAAACAGTCTTTAAGATAAACAGGATGAAATTCAATAGGGACAAGACCAGAGGACTATGCTGAGCAAGAGTAACCTGCACCAAAAATACACAACAAAGAACAATTAGTAGTTTTTTCAGAAAAGCACCTAGGGATTGTAGCACAACAAAGAACAATTAGTCAGTAGTTTTTTCAGAAAAGCACCTAGGGATTGTAGCACATCAACACAAGCCAGTAACGTCATGCCACAGAGACAGCATAAGCACGACACAGAGATGAACAACCAGGAGTATAGGCTGTGAGACACCTGATAAGATCATGCAGTTCTGTTCAGCACTGGTAAGGCCTCAGCTGGGGTACTCCCTCCAGTTCTGTGCTTTGTATTTTGAGCAGGATGTAGGCTATTGTGGAAAGAGTTTGTTGGACAACAACAAGAAACACGACCTCTGAGAATGAGCTGCAAGACTTAGCAGTGACTAGCTTAATGGAGAGAACACTTCAGGATCGATCAATGTTTGATAAAAGTATTCACAAGCATCAAAGTTTGATACAAAGAAGAAATAATCCATTCACCGTGTCCACGGTGGACAGGACAAGAACTAGTGGCTTTAAGTTGCAGCAATAACAATTCAAGTTACTTATTAAGGGGAAAAACTACTTCTTGATGGTAAGTGAAGCACAGGAATTTCCTGGAGAGGTCATGGAGACCTCATCATTAGAAATTGTAAAGGAGTGCATAAACAAATATCTGTCAGGAATGAACTCAGCATAGTTAGGAGATGAACTAGATGACCTTTTTGAGAGCTCATTCAATCTTTTTTTATGGTCCCATGATTCAGTATAGCTAAAAAGATGTTTCAGAATATCTCTGCTCTTACAGTTAAAAAAAATAATTTATCTTGGGAATTTCTAGGGGTGGAAAAGTTTTTCGAACAGCTGTTGAGGACTTTTTATTTATTTGCTGGTGGGCCTTAAGTGCGCAGTACTTTTGTACGCAGTAGGCCACATTATACTGTTCTGAGAAATTGGAGTTAATGGGACCTGCTTGGGGAATATGGCACAACATCATGAAAGACAAAATATTATGGGCTCTTACTTCTGCAAAATAGATGAATGCAATAAAGCCTTTCAAAACACCACCAGCATTAATTTTCACCAATAAACCTCTCCGAAACAACTAAAACCAAATGTAGCACTTTCCCTAGAAAAGCATTTCCAGATACCACAAATCATTAAAGATTCTGTACACCTCCTTCTCTTTCCCCACCCTCACTTTGCAGCTTTCTGAGCTGGTCTTTTTGCACATGGCTTCCACCTCAGAAAAATACAGACAACAGCACTTTGCTTCACAGTGGTGTTGTGAAGTAGATAAATTCGAGATCAAGAAAAATAAATACAAGCTCTGGAATACAGACCGTTCTGTATTCATGATAAGTTACATTGCGTCACTCTTGCATTTATAGATAACTTCTCGCGCTCATGGAGTGCCAAGACAGCCAGCCATCAGCTTGGCGCTTGGGCAGCAGCTCTAAGGCTCAGCTGAAGACATCTGATGGTGCTCTCTGAGGGGTGACGAGCGCTGCTCGTCCACAGCCCCAACGGCAGACCCACATTCTTCGCAGAAGAGATCCTATACCACTCTCACTTTGGGGAGTTTATGCAGTCCCAAAGAGATGTGACTTATTACAGCAGATCAACCAATTCATAAATCTCCTTTAAATTCATAGGATCCAGCTCATCCCAATGAATATTGTACCATAGACCTTGCATATAGGCTGAGTGTGGGAATAAAACACTTTCCTATTCAGTTATGCTTTTCCTGAGATTTGCAGACATTATGGTGTGTGAGGTGAGGAAAAAAGACCAGGATGAAAAAAGAGGGAGAGAATGTAGCAAAATAGCCATGGTATGCCAAAATGAGAAAGATTCTGTTATTCTTTTCTTTGATCAAGCTACTGGCCACAGAAAAATGGCCAACATACATTATATACGCCAAAGTCAGCTTCAGCTGATGTTCTTTCTAGCCATTTGATCTTTTATCTGCCAATTTCCACCCATTTTCCCCAATCGTATCCACATTTAATATTATTTTAGCCATTAAAAATGTGGTTTTCTCCTTAGTTCAAGTTTTCTGTGTAACAGACATTTTATTCTTCCACTGCAATATATTGGAAAAATAAAATGTCTTGTATGTATACTACCAGTAATAACCCCTAATCACTAAAACTCTTTCTTTTTTTGACCATTTATATGGATTTAATCAGGAAATCAAAGAGTTTACTTCTTATTTTTAGTCTAAAACCACACCATGAAAGGGTTATTTTCAATGCATAAAAACTAAACTCGGTACATAATTATTTTTTAAGAGATCTTTCATTTATTACATTGTTTATGGGGCTGCTGAAAAAAAATACTGCAGAGTTCAACCATAGCTAAGTGGTGAGAAAGAAGGTTTCTGTGGTTATATTGCAGGAACTGATAAAACCCAAGGAAAGGGACCTCCTACACTGAGAATCTCTGATTGTAAATCTCGCTGGTTTATGAGTGGAAAACACCCAAAGAATAGTTTTGCTTGGAGGTGCTAAGCACCTGTAGCTGCTGTGGGCCATAATAGGCACTGTCAACACTCTCAACTTCTGAACATTTGGATTGTGTAACTCACTGGTCCTGGCATCTAGGAGACAGACAACTCTAGCTGGTGCTGATCTGGGTGAGGCAGCAGACTGCTGAATTTCAGACCGTTTTGATACAGACAATGTCCACTTTCCCGTCTGGAAAAAAAAAAAAAAAAAAGGTGGTTGATAACTGTAAACTTCCAAACTGGGAAGAAAAATTTCAGTTTTGACTCAGGCTGCCCTGCACACCTGAAGTATTATCATGCTACAAGCAAACTATTGAGACCAATGGAGATGCGCTGTTTTCATGACATATAGTCATATTCTGTTCCATTGTTTTTTACTTCAGCTATTTCCCATGGTCATGAGAATTATCAGAGGGTCTTGTGAGCAGTACGCTGCCTGCAAGCCACTGGCTGGCATCCACAGAGGTTGTGGGACCACCAACAGAGTTAAACGCCACAACTGGATACTAGATGTTTCCACTGAGTGCCTCCCTCGCTGCACATAGAGTTCAGTAGTAATGCAACCACGGGTGTTGCAGAATTCACTCTGTCATGGCGCTAAGTGGGAAATACTCCGTAAAGACTCAGTAAGCCAGAATCTGAACCTCTGTAAAAATGACTGAGTATTGCAGCTGGACACAGTGCAGTTCCCATCTACCCGGAGTATCAGCGCAGCTCCTGGCGAATTTTAACACGGTCCTCCAAGCTGATGTTAACCATGAGGTGAGTAACCATCACCTAAGTCAGCTGTAATTTTTGTCTTGCTTCCCAGCGTGCGTACAGCAACCTGGTTTGGCCATCACCAACGCACGGCCGCTCCAGTCCTGGAGAAGACAGACGGACAGGCGTCTGCAGTGCCACAGGTGAGATGTGATGCTCTCAAGGTGGAACACCTCATGGGATTCCAGGCACGGCGCTGCTGGAGTGTCTCGCAGCAGGCTGCTTTTTCAACCGAAAGTGCCGATTAATAGAAACTGAAAGCTTTTGTTGGAGTGTGCGATGTGCGGTGTAACTTTTCTGTCAGGAGGGATTTCTCAGACTGGGGAGAGATGAGCTGGCGGGCATCGGGGAGACCCGAAGAGTGAAGGGTGTGTGCAGGCCTCACCCTTGCCTCCCCACCTTGGGCAGCCAGCCTTTGGGCAGCCATCGGCCTCCGGGCAGCGGGCCCGGCTGCGGGAACAGACCCTCACGCCGATGCTTCCTCTACCCCAGTGCCTGCTTTCGGGCTCGGACCACTCGTCAAGCAGCACGAACGTGACAATGCTGGAAGGTGAGTGGTGCCGAACCCGGTTTCTTGCGGCGCAGCGGCGCAAGGCTCTTCGCCTTCCCGAGGCTTCGTGCAGAAAAGCCGCCGAGCTGGGAGCCAGGGCCCTCCTCGCCATGAGGGGGTTCGTCAGCCTCGCCGAGCGAACTGCTCGCCTGCTTCTCCCTCATGCACTGGAACGTTTCGGGGGCGACAGGCAGGGCCCGCTGGCCAGGGCCGCCACCCCGCCCGCCGCGTACTTCCCCCGGCCCCGCGCCATCGCTGCCGACCCTCCCTGAGGCGGCGGAGGCGGGACGGCTGCGGGGGCCCTCACGGCGGGGCCTGCCCCAAGCCCGGGGAGCCCCGTGGGCTGGGCAGGGCTGCCGCGGCGCCCCCCGACCCGGCTGACAGAGACCTCTCGGGGCCCCGAGGCGGAGGCGGTGCC
>Ga0065711_1041147_pt1 | contig 16371 bp, 16 predicted proteins | sample Hoacrofraction12_FD_59098 | JGI IMG/M metagenome (GOLD analysis project Ga0065711, IMG submission 59098) | Hoatzin crop microbial communities from Cojedes, Venezuela - Epithelial fraction 12 v2 (version 2) | ecosystem: Host-associated > Birds > Digestive system > Esophagus > Crop | place...
GGGGATTCTGCCCCTCTGCCCCGCTCTGCTGAGACCCCCCCGGGAGTCCTGCGTCCAGCTCTGGAGCCCTCAGCACAGGACAGAGCTGGAGCTGTGGGAGCGGGGCCAGAAGAGGCCCCAGCAATGATGCGAGGGCTGGAACCCCTCTGCTGGGAGGAAAGGCTGGGAGTGCTGGAGCTGCTCAGGCTGGAGAGGAGAAGGCTGCAGGGAGACCTTAGAGCAGCCTGCCAGTACCTGCAAGAGAGCTGGAGAGGGGCTTTTGACAAGGACATGGGGTGACAGGACAAGGGGTGATGGTTTTAAACTGAAAGAGGGGAGATTTAGAGTGGATATAAGGAAGAAAGTTGTCACTATGAGGGTGATGAGACCCTGGCCCAGGTTGCCCAGAGAAGCTGTGGCTGCCCCTTGCCTGGCAGGGTTCAAGGCCAGGTTGGACGGGGCTCTGAGCACCCTGGGCTGGTGGAAGCGGTCCCTGCCCATGGCAGGGGAGTTGGAGCTGAATGGTCTATAACGTCCCTTCCAACACAAACCATTCTGTGCTTCTGTGGGCTCTAGTACAGGGTGACGCACTCTGGAGACAGATGCCCTAGATCAAACCGTAAAGAGGTGAGTGTAGGGCCCAGATGAAGAGGTTTTTACATAGTGATTTCCCAGGTCATTTTCTAGGCAGCTTTCTCTTTCTCCTTCCAAATCTATAGGCACCCCGCATTACCCTTTATCCCAGGAACAACATGGTAAGAGCCATATCTTCATCTGCAATTAATTCAGAGCGCTCCACAGATTTTGACAGTAAGCACTTTTGGCTTTGATCAGATCAAGGACATGTCAAGAAGAGCCTGGCGTGAAATGTCTTCCAGCTTTGTGGTCTAGGAGCAGCGGAGGATCTGCATGTAAATGGAGTCAGTCTGTCCACTTTTAAACCTAGGACCATTAGTCATTCCCAGAGTTTATAAGTGCTTAGATTTGTGAGGTCTCAGAGGGATGGCAGGGCCAGCATGGAGGACCTGAAGGCTTCTGTTCCTCCTTAATTTTGAAGCTGTCTTCCCTATTTTGGGGGCTGTAGGAACAGATGGATGCAAGACATCGTTGTGGACTCTGTGCAGTGCCAGTCCGTGTCCTGCACCCCAGCTATCCCCAAGTAATTTTCCTGCGTTGTGACAGTATATTAAGGGACAAACAGACTGAGGAGTCACATCCTGCAAGAAAGGTGGGGATATGTAGCAGCTTCCTTGTCCTGAGCATCATTTCTGAGCTTCAAATCCAGAGAAAGACAATCCCCTGTGGGCTTGCAAAGCCCCTCCTGAAATCAGAAAAAGATGGAGGAATTGATAAAATGACGGCTAATATTCCCTCTCCTATTTACCCTACTGTGTCCTGATCCGGATACGATGGGCTCTGCCGGCTATGGGGACACTGTGGCTTCAGGGCATCCACGCCGTGAAAGGAGTTGGCCATTTGCAACTCAGCATGCGCCCAGCTGCTCCCTTTGTGGCAGGGCAAAGCTGAGTAGATAAGTAACATTCATGCTGTTTCTGATCTAAATCCTGTTTTCCACCTGTCCTTGTGTCTCTCTTTCTCTGTCTCTCTCCATCTCTGTGTTGTCGTTTTGCATGTCGCCCTCCATGCAGGTGGAAAAGCCTAGCGTAAAGCCTTCCAAACCAAAAAAGACCACAACAAGCCATAAACCCCTGAAAAAGGCCAAAGACAAGCAGATTGCATCTGGCCGGGCTGCCAAGAAAAAGAGCGCCGAGACCTCCAACACAGCAAAGCCGGAGGACAAGGAGAAAAGTAAAGAGATGAACAATAAACTGGCTGAGGCAAAAGAGTAAATGTCACTGCACTTTCCTTTCTTTCTCGTTTTTTTGTTTCCTTTTCTTTTTTTCTTACTTTCTTTCTTCCCTTTTTTTTTTCTTTGATTAAATAAAGGCCACAAAATTAATTAGAGGCTTCTAATCTGCTTTTTCTTCTGATTGTATTAGAAGCTTTTCTGTTTTATTTCCAAGGAGGATTAGAGAATCCTTGTTTCTGAGGTCAGGTTGTTCTGCTTTGCCTGCACAACACGGCTCTGCACAGAGTGAGGGACGTGGGAATGCACAAGTGGGGTTCGTAGGAGATGAAGGCGATGGATCAAGTGTGATTGTGTCCAGCAGCCTGTCCCTTTCCTCGGGCTTGGTTCTTCAATGCTTTGATGGCATGGAAGTGCTCATCAAGCCATGGAGGGGCTGCGCTCTCATCCCATGAGGCCTTTTTGGGGTTGGCCGTTGTTTGGTCATCTCCCACTGGTGTCAGGAGGTGGAAGGTTTTGGAGGCAGAGAGGATCAAAGGTGCCATGAATTTGCTATAAATCCAACAGAGTCAGTGGTGTGGCCAAGAGCGATTTCCCCTGGTGACACCGGTGGGACTTTAGCTCCAAGAAGCAACAGGGAAGGAGATCCCATGCAAGTAAAGGGCCAAATCTTCCCCCAGGGTAGCTGAGGGATAGTTCTAGCTGCATCAAGGCGGCTTCAACCATCAACACCACTCAAAAGACTTGATTAAATAAAAAAGGAGCGAGGGAAGGCACAGAGAGCAGTGAAGACTTCCCAAGCATGTGGCAGGTCAGACTCGGTTATCGGCAGGCTGTTCTTCCCTATCGTTTTCCCTAGGTTACGGATCTTTTTAGTTATTCCTGGTTTGTTTTGAATCTTGGTCTGCTTTCTTCACTTCTGGGGTGCCAGCAGACAGGGCTAGATTTCAGAAAGAGGTTTAGTTTGTAGACGTGGCCTTCAAGGGGTAGAAAGAAAGAAGTCACCAAGGTTGGCTAGAGCTGTCAGCCCCCGTTGTTTTGGCTCTACCAGCTCTTGGAGGTCACGTTGGCTCATAAGTATCCTAAGAGGGCCATAAACCGGTTGCTGGGATCCCTAGACTCCCTCCAGGCCAGTTCTCAGGTTTCAATCCTGTTTACTGTGCTCTTACTCTAGGAAATCCCCATGCCCGGCAAGACCAGTTTGGAAGCTGTAAACACAGTGGGACCATTTGTCGGCAGCTTTGAACTGGCCGAACAGACTGGCATGGCATACCCCAAAATTTGTGTCGTTGAGTCAATAGCAGCTGGGGGAGGTATGGTCCCAATCCAAATTTATGTGCCTAACTCTAGATTGTGTCCTAAATACGTAAGGATTAATCTTGATCCCACCAAACTGAGCTGTGAAAGTCTCCCGTAGCACAGTAGCTGCAAGTTAAGACGCAGGGTTCTTTATTTCTGCAGCTCAATATTTCTATACTAACACGCAGTCCAGCTTGAAACTTTCAGAGAAGCAATGACTGGGAAGGACAAAGAGAGAGATGGGAAGTCAGGTAGGGAGGTGCGTGAGAGGAGACGGTCAGAACTGTGTTCCTGTAGAGGTGTTTGAATGAGGGAGGTGTTGCTGCTAGGATATTTTAGAGATGTGAAACGATCTAACAGAAAAGAAGATGGGCCGGGAGGGTGAGGAGTCCCGTTTTTAGGGTCTCACCCCATTAGAATTGGGTCTTTTGGAAACATAAATGAGTGGTGGGCTTACAAGGCTGAGAGAAAGTTTCCAAAGAGGAGGAAAGCTCTGTGGTATACAGATAGTGACACTTGCTGGCCTTAGTAATGAATAAATGCCAAGTTCGGTGTATTGTGTGATGTGTCCTGTTTGCCTTGCGCTAACAGCCTAAAGCTTTGAGCATAAGTAGGTGTAGTGTTCTGAATTCAGTGGTGTATTTCCAAGCTTAGCTGTGTTAGAACTGTGTGCTATGAGCTAGTCAGGTTGTGTATGTGGAAAATATATATTCATATATAGAAATATATATATTTAAACCTCCGCTGTTTAGGAGGAAACCAGGGAAATCCTCCAGGAAGTAAAACTGTGGAAATCTTTGCGGATGTAGTGCATTTTTTTATGTGCATGCTCCATGGAGACGCTGACCTGTCCATACTGACCATTGCTTTTCCGAGTGCTCAGAAGCCCCTGCAGCACATCTCAAGTGCAAAGCTCAGCTCTGTCTCCAGAGCAGCTGGGCGAAAGGCTTGCGTTGAGCTGGTGGAGAGGACTGCCGCTCACAGCTCTTCCCACCCCGTCGCACAAGGGACAACTGGCCAGAGAAGCCTGAGCTTTCAAGACTTGGTGTGGTTCCTTGGCATTTAGATGCTTCATCCATCTTCACACTCCTCAGTAACGTCCTTTCCTATCGCAGGATGTAGCAACCATGAAGATGACATGTCACAGCAGGCAGAACTTGTCAGGAAGGCACGTAGACAGTTACCAATAGCCCCGCACACCGATCTCACTGTACATAGGGAAAGACCATGCCAAATGTTTCTCCCAATTATTTTTTGGCCCAAAGTTTCTCATTCAGAGACAGCACGCTTGCCACCATTTCACCTTGAATTCAATGCGAATTTAGCCCTTGACTTCAAGGGTAACCAAATTTTGCCCAAGAAACATCATGAAGATGCTCAGACCACCTAATCCAAGCATCTCCATGGCTCTGGATCACCCACTTATCATCTAGGGCTTCAGGGTTGCTTCTTCTCAAAGAAGAGCATCCATCACAGTGTTTGAATGAAACATGCACAGTGAGGGGGTCAGAGTAAGGCCTTATGTTTCCTTAATACACGAAGCTTTTGGTGGCATCTAACTACAAAGCTAGGTGTGAAGTCCTAGCCAGTGGTCTAAATTCCCTCTCTAGTGAAGGAACTTTCCAAGGGCCATTGAGCTAGCTGTTTTGGACACCTCTCTTTGGGTGGGATGAGTGATCCTTAGCAGGTTTCAGTCTTTGCAGGAAGAGCCTGGGAGACTGGTAGGGCCTGGGGACCTCCCTCTGGACAGCAACAAAGTAGGGATAAATATCCTGGCCCTTGCTCCATGCGCACCAGGTCCTCAGCATCCATCCAAGCACACAGTTTAGCATTGCGTTGAATGCCAGGAACTGCAGCACAGTCAGGCCTCAGGGTGAAATCCTGCGTTGCTCTACCTTCCACAGACTTTTTTTGCCCATCCGACCCGCTCAGGTTTATCAGAAAGGAGACCAAATCTCTGCCGTTTCAAGTTCACTTTGGACTCTGAGCTTGTCGATCCCACCGGGAAAGAGTGCTCTGCTGTTCTGTGTTTCCAGCTTACCACAATGCTGATTCTGTTTCGCCGCTGATTTGTAATATGTTTTGCTTTCCTTGTAAAAAGAAAAAAGAAAAAAAAAGAAATGTTTTGCTTTTTACCCTGTGAAAGTTCCCGCGCTGTCTGTTGCTCGCTTTCTCATTGCCGCTGTACTGTACTGTTACTCCTTTCTGCCGAACGGTGCTAACTGCTGACTGAGCTCCCGTTTTCTGACTGCTTCGCACGCCGATCACCCGCTGCTCCATCTGCCGCGCGTCCACCGTGAAAACGTGGCTCCCATGAGTTCCGCAAACTCTTGCCTCTTGGAGGCGGATAGGAAGTGTCTAATTAATATTTTGTGGCCTGGGTTTGGTTGCGTATCACAAATTGTCTCTTGTAATGTGTTAAGCACACCTCCTCGTGGTGCTTTTTCATATTGGCTGTTCTAATGAGAGTGACACACACACACACACACACACACACACACAAATTAATGTATAGCCAATTGATTGTGACGTGCTTGTGATCTCTGCTTGCTCAAAGGGGTTTTTTTTTCCAATGATAAATAAATGCTAAAGACGAATACCACCTCCTTGATCTTGTTTTCTCGATAAGAAGCACAGTTAAGTGAAAGAAGCACCCTCCCAACCGTACTCAGATTTGTGTTGCTCAGAGCCGCCACTTCCGTGCCTGCCATAGGGACAACCGAGCTGTCACAGCCTGACTCTCTGTAGATGGCTGCTAACCTCAGACTAGCCTGACCTGAGAGCTAAGCCTTTGCAGATGTGAAGATGGACAGTGAAGTCGTGTGGACGGAGCAGGTAGTTGGCTTTGATTTTCTATGTACGGAGTGTCTTGAGCAGAGGGTTGGTGCGGTGAGTGCCCTGCCTGCGGGCGGCTGCTGCACCTTGCTCCTGTCCACGCTGCGCCGGATTGGGGAGCAGAAACCGAGCCCCATCAAGAGCTGGAGGGAGGGAAGGTGCTGTGGATGAGGTCGCTTAATTACACACCCTTTTCCAGCTGCCTACAGCTTTTGCTTTGGCCCAAGACCACCTGAAAGGCCCATGAGAGGGGTCGTGGGGCTGTAAAACCTCGTTGAAAGGAAGTGGCAAATGCTCGGGTTGAGCACTTTCAGCGTGCCGCAAGCCTGGCTGCTGCTGAACAGGCGTTTGGCAGTGTCTGTGGAAGTGCAAAGCGCTGATTTTTTTATTGATGAAAATATTGGTTATGTGGAGAAAATGATGGCTGAGAAGCAAGCAGGGCTGAGGGCACAACTTTATTTTGAATGATGAACCCTAATCTTAGTTTCATCTCTTCTTTCTTTTAATTAGCCCGTAAGCTCCTATGTGCATTTTTAATTTTTAATCATGTTTTCTCTTTTAATGGATATTCCAGTAAGATCCCCACCAACCTGGGGAAAATTGTCTGCATGGGGTTGTATTTTGAAACCTCTCCTCCAATATAGCTCTGCCGATTTCTGTGGACCACCAACCCTTTTCTGCCTTACTGTTTCTGGGTGCTATTTCTTATCCCTGCCTGATTTACAAATGCTTTTCTGAATTTATCCCATCTGTGACTACACGCCAATAACAGCGCTGCTTTCTGATGTCCTGCCGTGTCACCCTGCCTTCCCTCTCCCTTCCCCACCAGCTTCATCCATTCATCAATCACGCATAACTATATGATCTTTAAAGTGTTTCAGCTGAGCTGTAGGTCCGGGGATTTATCATTTCAGCCTTTCACAGTCACAGCTGGTATTGGAGAAAATGTTCCTTGTTAGAAGACCAGGCATTGATGGGGCTTATCTGTGACAACCCATGCTGGCCAACAAAATGTTTCTCCCATGACACAAAGATATGGGGTCTGCTGCACACACAGCATGGATGGGTGATCCATCTGATCCCACCCAGCTGCCCACGCTCTGTGCTGGAAACCATGCCCTTGCTCTCCTGTTGCTCTCTGAACTTGCTCAGCGTTGCAAAGCCCAAACACCCAAAGGGGCAGGATGCATTTCTAAGAGAGAGTAGGACCTACTGGGCTGATGGCAGGCATGGGGACCTGGGCTCCCTGGTCTTTAACCATCACTGTCTGAACCCGCTGCTACTCACTCACTCCTTAACCTTTGCCAAGTCACTAGTGAGTGGCACTGCCCACGTTTTTCCAAGGGTGGTTGTGAGAGCGATGTCTGCGCAAAACACTGGAGGTGGGCTACTAAAAATGCTTTGTCTTATAAGAGCATTTAGTGTGGAGGTGTTGGCTGGAGTAAAAATAGTCCTGATTGTCAGTGTTGGTGTCTGGTGAGGGGACAAAGAGGGGAGAGAAACCCCTACCATTCTGTGATTCTGTGAATTTAAAGAGTCAAGTCTACTTCTCGCACTCTTAATAATGGACCATCTTGAGCGCAGCATTGCAGAGGTGTCGCTTTGACTGCACAGGGTGTGAGCAGCCCCATGAGGGGTGACCAGCATGTTTCTGATTTTAACCACTTGCTTTTAAATACTTCGTGTGCTGAGGGCTTCAGCAGGCAGCCCCAAAGACTTGTGCGTGGGTGGATGAAGAGATTCCAGCCTGATGCTCTCCATCCCTCCATCCTGTTGCCTGTATCAGATGGGACCTTAAGTGCCTTGGGCACAGGACTGAGATTTAACTGATTTTACCACTTTCAAATCTCTGAGCTTCCTTTGGAAATCTCATTTATCATTATTGCATCCCTGACTGGTAAAGCAAGGTCAAAGGATGAGCACAGATATTTCATCGGCAGATGTGTCAGCCCTTATACAAGTGCAGCCTCTTTGGATTTAGGGTTTATTTAGAGATGTGCCAGTGCAGGAGAGAAAGAGACTTCGTAAGAAGATGTCTCTGTCATAGCTGGCACCTCCCAACACCCAAGGAATAACCACCATCCCCAACAGCAACAGCAACATCAAATAAAGAAGAGGAGCTGTACAAAAAGAAGAAATGCCCCAGTGTGAGCGTGATGACCTGGCCATGTTCAGCTCTAGGAACAGTATCTTTTGCACAGTGGGAAAGTATTGTGATGTTCATACATGGACTTCAGCCCTCCCTGTTTCCAGCAGCGTGGAAAGTGGTAAGTTTGATCCAATTGGGGATTTGACAGCCCACTTCCATTTGCCCTTGCTCACATGAGCTTTCTGGGTTGGGAGCAATTCCACTAATGCCACTGGGTCTACACAAGCTCGGAGAGAGGTCTGTGATGAGGGGTAACACAGCTCTGAGTACTTCAGGACTGGTGGTTTGTCGTGAACTATGGATTGCTTGTAAACAGTCTTAATTTCTGTTGCAGGGTGCCTTGGAAACAGCTCCCTAATCATGATTGTCATGTGGAGGTGATGAGAGCCCAAGGATAAAAGAAAAGCCTGCTAATGGATTGAAGGCATCTTTATGCTTTCTAAAACACCAGCTTTCCCTGCAGGGAGTCTGCTCCACGGAAACCAACGACAAGGACCAGCTGCCAGAAAAATGATGGATGAAGAGCAGTGACAGATCTTAGCACTACGTGAGAGCACTGAGGAATAATAATGTTTCCTTCAATGTCAGCCATTCAGCGGTGTGAGAGATGGAAAGGGAGAAATGTTTCTGAAACCCCTTTATTGTCATCTGCCCACCTCTCACCCCAACCTAGCCTGAGGCACGTAGCAATCTCAAGCCCCTGGCCAAAGCTAGGTCTTCCCATATATCCTTGGGAAGCTGGAGACCTGAGGTCTGGAGAGCTGGGTCACAGCAGAGGGTGAGGAGCAGCTCCGTGGTGCGTGGTGGAGGGGAGCTCGGCACACAGCAGCTGTGGCAGGCGGGTCTGTCCTCATCAGGTGAACAGCACCCAGAAGCACTTGATGGTGCCAATGCCCGAAGGTCCAGATAGGGAAATCCTGAGAGTAGTCCCTGGTCATTGGACTGACCTGCTCCTTGGCCTGGTTCAGGATTTGGTACCCAACTGAGGACCAGCTGAGCTGCGGCCACCTTGTTTGGAGCCAAGAGATTTATCAGCAGGGGCACAAGCCAGCAAGTCACCTTTAATTTAATGAAATAGGTAGTGCTCTGGAGTCGCAGGGCAGTGGATGTCCTTGTCCCCTTGCCCTGGCTCCCTCCCTTCTCCCCAGGTCTCATCACTGATCAGACTTCTCTGTCCGTGTTGCCTCCTTCCCATGCAGTCTTCAGTGCCCTGGCCCACCACACCAGACCCCATCTACCCACCACGCCGCTATTCCTCCCTTGCCTTCAGAATTGTTTTTGCTCCGTCTTCCCTGCCAGTTTTTCCATGTCTGTCCCACAGCTGCTTCTCCAACCTTTTGCTTTCTCCCACCCCTCTCTCCCCTCAACGTCATCCTAAATACCCAGCTCTACCAAGGGCCTTCTCCTTCCCATCCTCCCCAGGTTACTGTCTCATGTCCGGTCTTGTCTCTCTTGGACTGTAAGCCTTTTTCTTTGCCTGTACAGTGTTATAACGCTCACTGCTTAGAATAAACAATACCTCACCTACCGACTAACCTTTCTCTCTCTCATTTCTTGGTGTGGCTTCAGTAGATGTGTCTGTAAGTGCACTCTGTGTCTGTCCTCGTGGCCAGTTCAGCAGTCGGTGTTGCTGCCGCAGCCCTATCCGTAGTCTTTTGGGGTGGCTCTGCTCATGTTTTTGTTCTCCAGTGCTTTCCTTTCTTTTTTACAGCCAGAAGTCATTGTCTATGTAGAAGCCTAGAATATATTCAGAGCTGCATGTCCTTCTGTCCTTTGCAATCCTGGTACATCTGATAAAGAGGCTGGCCTTTCTCCAGCTTCGTGCAGAGATGTCCTGGGCTGGCAGGTGGCTCAACAAATGCAGCAACTGAGGAGAATGAAGGAGAAATCTTGTAGCCCAGAGCAGAAGCAGCCAGTGTTAAAGGAACTGCATTTCCCAGTGCCTTACAGAAAACAGTGGGCAGAAGCGTGTCAGTGGGAAGCCGAGCAGGTGCCCTTCTCAGGGGAAGAGGCAGAACCTGGTTTAGCAGCAGGACATGTTTCAGAAATGAATGCCCAGGAGGCTTCTTGCAGTTCAGAAGGTGCCCTGAACTTCTGCTTCCTCCGTCCCAGGCTAGGACTAGACCTACCCATGGTCCCTTCAACATGTGAGTACAGCAGGGACCCAACTGTGACTAAGTCCCAGGTGGCTCCTTGCTCCCTCCTTGTCTTAATTTATTGCCTGAACGTGCTTGTTTGGTCTCTGCTGGCTGGAGCTATCAGTGCACATGGAGGTGATGCTTCTTCCCATCTGCTCCACACACACATGGAAAGATGCAAGACCAGCTCAGTTTCTCTACCCTTGCTGTGACCCTCACGGGAGGCAGTGTGACACCACCCTGCCAGAAAGCAGAGGAAACTCCTTGTCGTGCTGAGTGAGGAGCTGAGCTCACAGCGTGGCGATCAGTCTGGTTTTATGGGCCACCTGCAGAAGTTGTATCTGAAGACCTAACTCAAGGCCAAACTGAAGCTGGTTTGTGGACATGGATGGGAGAAGGATCAAGCAGTGCTCAGGCCCCTGGGCTTCCTTCAGTGGTGCTGTGCAAGAGACAGAGAGATGATCTGGTCAGACATTGGAATAGGCTGCCCAGAGAGGTGGTTGAGTTAACATGCCTGGAGATGTTTAAAAAACGTGTAGATGTGGCACTTCACAATATGGTTTAGCAGGCATGGTGGTGTGGGTTGATGATTGGACCTGATGATCTTAGAGGTCTTTTCCAACCTATGATTCTATGAAATGTGTGGGGACGTCTAGTCCTCCTCAGTGAGGAGCCCAGAGAGTTCATCTAGGACAAGCAAGACCTGCAGCTGGGTTGTGCTTAAAATCTCCAGGCTCTAGGGATTTCAGTCTTGATACTGGAAAGAGGCAGTGGGAAAGAGGATCCTTTGGTGTAGGTAATACCGTCCATCCCTTCTCATGTGTCACCATGGCCTGCTCCCACCTGCCGTGCTATCACAGTGCTGCCACATCCTCCTTCGAACTCTAGACTCAAGAGTGAAAAAGCTCTAGAACAACCTGAAACAGCGGCCGAAAATCTCAGCTGCACAGTTTTAGGGGCTGAATTGTATTGAGGACAATATTCCTGCATGCCACTGAGGTCCTAGCTGACCTTGGAGGTACGCTGAAGTCTTCTAACATCGAAATTTCTGCTAGCAGTGCTTTCTAAGTGCTCACATATCTGCCGCTTTGCAGGTGGACACTTATTTACACTCTGAAGTACTGAGCTCCTTGCTGCTCACCTCACACCCACTTCAGGTCAGATGTCACAGCCAGACGCTTTCATCTCCTTCAGCACTTGCTGGCCCCAAACTGGTGCGCATTTCCAGGGCACAGCCAACCTAGGCAAGCGACAACAACCCCTCTGCTTGCTTAGATACAGACTCAGGCTGAAGTTCTTCATTTCCCTTTTGTAACTCAGAGCTTTAGCTCTGCCGTTTGATGCTGTTGCCTTTTCCAAGCAGTATAACTAAAAACAGATACTGAGTGCAACGTTAAGGCCACTTTCCAGGACAAAGACAGCTTGTGTTTTTGTCAGTTATCACAGACAGCAAACTTCAATGCACAATGGCCATAAAGCATTCAGAAGAGAGAAGTAACTTGCCATATCCTATAACCTAATTTTTAATTGCATTTGCCCAGGAATCAATGAGTTTCTATCTTCTGAGGAACATGAACCTGCCACTGTCCTCTTGGGTGAGGGTTTTAACCAAAAGATCAGTTCCTCCACAGAGGAGAGCCGTCTTCTTACCTGAATTCTCTGGGAAACAAAGGCTGTAATTTATGGTTCTTTGCACTAAATGGCCCTTCAGTGACAAACTTCACAGCTGTATGTGCCTGGGGTTGTGGTGCTGTTCCTGAGCCACCAGGAGAGGATTCCTGGTGCTTCTAGTTGCTCTTGAAGTCAGCTTTTAGTTTTCAGAGTGCCTGGAGTTGACACTGTCTATACAGACTCGTAACAGCTCCCAGATAGTTAAACTGCTTTCAGTGAAGATAATTTTGCAGAGGAGGATAAATGTCATCAGCTCTGTTTTGATGTGAGGCCACAAAAACACCAAGACCCGAGTCCACAGAGGAACAGGGATGAGCTGTGAGCAGGTCCTCCACATCTGTGAGGAACGGGATAACGCTGCTGGAGCCCATCGCCGTCAGAGGCAAGTTCAGACCCCAAGTCTCAAGAGAGAACTCCTTGCATGGGATGTCACCCATCGGCACTGCTCTGAACTGGCTGATCCCAGTGTGCTGCCTGCTGTTACACCAGGACCAGCAAAGAGGAGACCATGCTGTGTGTGCTCATGGTGGTCATTCTTTCTTTGTTTCCAGACAAAAGGTGCTGCTGGTGGGAAATGAACCCCTGCTGAATTTTGTATTCTCTCTGCATTTCTCTGTCAGCCGCAACCCAAGTAATGATCTGCCACCTCCAATTAATCTCTTCTCCATTCCTCACCTTGTCACGTCACATAATTAACCTCTCCTACACAGAAGGGTTTCACCAGACAATGGTTTGCTACTGGCGGCCCTCATGAGAGCAAAGATCTCGAAACTCTTTCCTTGCTTGACTAAGACAATGATCATTTGTAAATGTTTCTGCTTGTGTGTTAGGTCTCCTTACTTTTCAGGATTGGGTTTTCCTTTCAACCCTCCGATTTGCATCCTCCCTGCTCATTCTTCCCAAGGCTGATGCCCAAGGCTGATGCCCAAGGCCAGACCTCTCTGTGCAGCCCGCCAGAGACCAGTCACGGCTGTTCTCCCGGTGAGAGGCTTTGCAATGCTGTGTTGACCCTGGATACCAATTCCTGAGGAAAATAAAGTAAAATTACCTCCCCCCTGTGCTCCTTCCCATTCAAAACAGGTTCTGAATGGGCTTTAGTGGCAAGTACAATCACACAATTATCTGTATTCGATGCAAACAAAGAGGAAGCTAGGGGATGGGGATGGGACACAGCCTCTTTCTTCTCCAGAAGGCTGGCTCGTAGCCAGCCCGCAGTACATGGGGTGAAGAATGCACACACTCATGAGAAAAGAGCCAACAGATTAAAATGAAGAAGTATCCACCATGTAGACATGCACCAGCTTTGATGGCTACCTCAACAGAGAGGTATCACACCAAGGCTACTGAGAAGGGTGAATTCCTCTGACGACTCTAGTGGGGGCTAAGGGAAATGTTGATGGAGGGTGATTTCAAACAGTTTATGTTGCTCCACGGAGAGATGATTTTTGGCTTTCAAGCTCTATTCTGAAATCCAGGGCAACAGCAAGAGCAGGGTTGGCCACCAAGCCCAAGGAAGAGGTGGGGCATTTTCCCATAGTCTGGCATTGACCCACCTACAACCTGGAGCATCACGTGCACACTGGCAAATAAAGACCTGAGCTCTGGCCCTGTAGTTATGGCATCTTTTCTTACTAGACCAGATGTGAAGACGTACTTGGAGGGGGTGACTTGGCGTCTGGAGTAGCTGCTGGCAGCGTTCAACCTGCCCAACTTGCACATGCAAGTGCCCTTGGGCACCCTCTCCACTGGCAAAGATGTGCAGGCATCTCCAGCCTTCTCCAGAGACCAGCCAATGGATCCTGTCCTAGCAGATGTCTGTGCATCAGCAGTATGGACCTGGTCTGTCCTGACAGTGGGACATCCTCCCAAAGAGGAGCTGCCCCGCAGGTTCCCCTAATCCCTTGACTTGCAGTGCTGGGCTCAGCTCATTTGCATGGGAACTGGTAGGTTGGAAGGACTTGGCAGTTTTCCTACACTGGGGACACAGGGGAAAGGCCGTGCCGACCTCTGCCAACAGCTTCTGGCAGCAAATGTCTCTTCGCTGTAAGCATGAAGGGCAGGACGAGGGTGAGTATTTGAGCCAGAGCTGTCCTGCCAGGCGTCTCCATGCAGTCCTGCCCCATGAGCCTCTCACGCAGGGATGGTTAATCTCACATGTCAGGGTTGGGCTGGTTCCATGGGCCAAGAAGATGGTAACTAGCACCTGTCCTCCTGGCCCTGGTTGTCGGTCTTCCCTTCCCTTCTTTAACCTGTAAGCTGGAACCATTCCCTACACAAAGCCAACATCAGGCTAGGGGACAAAGGGGATCTCCACAGTCCCTTAAAGCAACCGCTGCACAAAGCTGCCCATTTTAAAGCTAAGCAGGTTTCTCCTGCCTCTCCATGTGCTTTCTGCAGACTCAGATTCCTCTCCATCCATCACACATCTCATCTCTGGATATCCTGCTGTTCTCTCACCTAATGAAGCTTGATTCCCTCATTCCCTACAGGTCTTTCCTTCCCCATCTCTCCCTCTGTGCTTCAGTATGACCCGACCTCCCCTCTAGCACCTGTCCAGAGCTTCTCCTGGTAGCATCTACCCTAACTCCCAGGCTTTGTTCTCTTATGCGCCCATCCAAGACTACTCTAAATCCACTCTACAGGAGCTATAGTTTGCCCATAAAATGTGAAACATAATCAAAACTTGGTGCTTAGGCTGATGCACCTCTGCTGTTTTGCCCCAGATACAGAGCTGTCCCCTGACTACATCCCAACAGGGAGCCGATGCCTTGGTGCCACCACCACCTCCTGGTGTCTCCTGGGGGGCACTGAGGAGGACAGGTCCTCTCAAACTGGGGATGGCATGTGTTCGCTGGCCTTGCATTGCTGTCGGTTGTTTTAACAAGCACCGGGTGCTTCCTGAGCAGCACAAGAGCTCGGTTCCCCAACATTATAGGGCTTTCACCATTCTCCTTGAGGGAAACAAACTGCTTCTTTGTGAGACAATTTTACAGAGAGGTGCTCATTCGATGCAGGTTATAATCAATTGGCAAGCATTTTTCATAGCTGATGGGTGGGCCTGATCCTGGTCTCAGCTGAACCAGGGGCTGGTCAAAAAGTCAACAGCTCCAGCCCTCCCAATTTTGTGGACATCCGTGGGTTCTGGACCAGTTCTTTGTGGGGATCAGGACCAGGCTCACCAACCAGCCTGAGGACATACCAAACATGTGCAAGCTGCTTGGGGAGCACTCTGCAGAGCCACTTGTCATGGGGCAAATTCCAACTCAGGGGTGGCATATTGTTGTCATGCACCAGCTGATTGCTCTGACAGCTTTGCAATGATGCTCTTTCTCTGCTTCCAGGACCCCTGAACAAAACACTGGTGCTACAGACCAAGAACCAAGTACCTTAGTGCAGGACCAACGCACATGAAGTCGAGCACTTTCTTCTGAGCGGCGGTTGGAGCAAGTGTATAGTCTGCATGAAATGTATATCTTCTGGCTGGCATATAATAAAGCTGATGATAAGAGTTGAATGACAATTTCTCTTGTCTCTCAAGCACTGAGAAGTTATGGTTGCCAGGCTCTGTGTAATGCAGTTAGCATGTCTGTGCCTTGACTTATATTCAGTAAAGTCAGAGAAAGAAAAGCGGATCAAATTCTCCCTTTATTTATAGCTGTGAAATGGCACAGGTTTCAATGGTCTCTCTAGATTACATGGGCAACAGAGAGATCAGATTCACATCCATAACTCATGGAAATATCATACTGGATTTCAGAAGTTACCCTAGAAGCCTAGTCGATAGGAGCAGCAACACTTTTCAAAAACCTTTGGAAGATTTAATGCACTACAAATTCTTAACAGCTGTCAGGATCTTGCATTTGGATGTCACCAGGTGAAACACACCTTGTGCAACATCTGGCAGATCCCCTTGTCATTGTGTTGTAGCCAAGAACATCTCAGACCTTCTGAGATTGTTAACGTTCAATTTGTTCAATTTGCCATTTAGGGCAAATGCTGGACAAGACACCAAAGCTTGCTGGCAAACTAATATTTCTTCTCAGCATATTTTCCAAAAATGTTTCACTGAAAAGTTGTAAAGTACGAACTGGAAATGCTGTAGGAGAAATGTAGCTGGTTCGTGGGATTAGCAGGTCTGGTTATTCTGCATGCACATCTTTTCTGTGTGAGGCTCCCTATGTCCGTAAGGCGTATGCAGCACATGATGGGAGATGTAGTCCAGCCCTACAGCCTGTCCCTTCTAGATGTCTAAGTGCATGAAGTACCCAGACTGCAGTTCCAGCAAGGCACTGACCCAGCACACTCCAATAAATGCTTCTAGGTTTAGGCTGAAGTGTTTTAATGCTTAGAGGTGAGATTTGCTTTACTTTCCACAAGCACTAACTTTAAGCAGAAACCTGCTCTTCTTTCCCAAATTAATTATGTAAGGCAGGTACTTCATCAGAGGTGGGGAGAGCTGGGCAGCTTCCATGGAGCATGGCAGCTCCAAAGCC
>Ga0065711_1041152_pt1 | contig 16371 bp, 13 predicted proteins | sample Hoacrofraction12_FD_59098 | JGI IMG/M metagenome (GOLD analysis project Ga0065711, IMG submission 59098) | Hoatzin crop microbial communities from Cojedes, Venezuela - Epithelial fraction 12 v2 (version 2) | ecosystem: Host-associated > Birds > Digestive system > Esophagus > Crop | place...
TCAGAGGGAAGAAGTTCTTCCTCATGTTCAGATGGAACTTCCTGTGCTTCAGTTTGTGCCCATTGCCCCTTGTCCTGTCGCTGGGCACCACTGAAAAGAGTCTGGCCCCATCCTCCTGACACCCACCCTTGAGATATTTATAAGCATTTATATGAGATATTTATAAGCATTTATAAGGTTTTGGGTTGGTGCTCTTCAGGTTCAGGGCTCCCACACACAAAAGCGTAACCATTTAATGCAGGGTTTTTTTTAACAAGAGCGTTTGATAGGTCCTACAGTTGTTCAAGGCTGAGGCGGTTTCCTTCAGTCCAGGACTGCCTGTATTAACAGCAGGCAAAATTTTGCTTTTGGGAATACCCAGCTCCTCTGGGTAGCTGTTGTTACTTCCAGAACAGGGTAAAAATATGTCTGGAGCAGAAAAAAAATATCTACAAGGACATCAGCTTAGAGTGTATTGCTAAAATTTAATATCGGTGCTCACCTTTTGAAATGTTCTTATCTCTGATCTTACCTCCTTTTATTTAGAAGAAGGAGGAGGAGCCTGCACTGTGGTCTCAAATGTGGTGAGAAGAGAGGGAACATCTGTAAATAATGGCTTTTTTTTTTTTTTAGGAGAGGGATAAGCACGTTGTTAAAAGAATGAAGGAAATTACAGAAAAATGAGGTTTAAGGGAAAGCACATGTTGAAAGACAGAGCACATTAATCAGGCTATGGGAATGGGAGGTATAAAGCCTCTTTGCTACTCCACTTTGATTCTTATTAAGGACAAAAAGCATTCTGGGGTTGTCTTCCGTTCTGTCGCTGGCTCTTCGGAAGGAAGCAATATCCCACGGCAAGGTTGTGAGCCTCACTCCTGGTGCAGTCCTGGAGGATGAAGCGTTTTTAATTCATCTCAAAGGCTTCTACTTTTTTATTTTTTCAACAAAGAAAGGAAAGTCTCGTCCTTCTGACTTTACAGATGGCAGAATCCCAGTTTTGAATCCCACACTTGAAGTCTCCAGACCCCATCTGTGGAGCAGAGGCCCCCGGCTTTCTCCTGCCCTCCTACCAAAGGAGGCATTGGGGATGGGGAGCCCATGGGCAACGCTGCTCCGTAAAATGACGTCACTCGTTCAGAGCCACCAGACTTAGTGAAGAGGGATTAAAAAAAAAGAAAGGAAGTGAAAGTCATGTTTATGCTGGAGCTGCATGGAGGGTTTGATATTTCGGAGTGTTTTCACCACAACTTCTGTGCTACCTCTCCAAGCCCCTTTGAGCACCACGTTTGATGCCTGATGTTGGGCTTGGCTCCGCGCCTTTCTGCTGTCGACTGATCCGAGCTGAACGCGTTCTTCCAGAGTTGTTTGTCGGTTAGAGAAAATAATTTTGAAGTCTTCTGGAGAACACCAGAGGCATATGCTTAAATAAAAGTTCATCCCTGGGTTCTGGGCAGAAATTAAGCTAATTATGGAAGTGTTCATTCCATTGTAAATCTTCCTGAGATACTTGGCGGCCTTCACTGAGCGCTTGCTGGAACCCCTGGTTTGTGTCCACAGTATTTGTTTAGAAAAAGAAGAAGGGGTCTGACGACCTCAGCCGTAGCGTTTTGCCAGGTTATATGGATATTCCTGCGACTGCCCTCTTTTGTTCCCACCTCCCCAGCCCCATTTTCCCGAGAAGACCATTTTGCCATCCCAGGCACAGGCCGCGAACGAGGCTTTCGCCCATCGCGCCTCTCAGAAGCGGGCTGCGAATTCCGGCAGTCGGCGGCGTGGCTGTGAGCGCGCAGCTTGGTGCCTGTCAAGCATCTTGTTAGCACAGCACCCGCAAGACAACTACTCCAAGAAGTACAACCACCGGGTTGGAAATCGCTGCAACCCCCCACACGCACACGCGTTTTTAAGCACGGCTCTTCTGCGTGGCTGGCGGGGGGGACTGAGGAGAAGGAGGGAACAGAGGGGAGCGGGGCCTCCTGAAAGTGGGGTTTGCTCTCCGTTGTGGCCCCGTGGAAAGCCGTGCTGCTGCCCGAGCCTGCAGCAGCCGCGCCAGGCAGGGTGACAGGGGCTGGTGGCATCTCCATGGCCCCGGCGCTCTCCCCACAGGCAGGGAGAGGGAAGGGGTCCCGGCCCTGCGGGCCCCCCCCTCCTCTGGGGAGGGACAGGGATGCTGCGGCACGGGCGCTGGGTGGTTCGGCCACGCGGATTTCTCCGGGCCATGTCCTGCCCTCAGGCGAAGGCTCCCCTTCCACAGCCAGCTCCAAAGGCTGGGTCCTAACCTACGCCTTGGTCAGGGAGAGGGACACGGCGGCCTTCGTCTTTTGGTTTGCTCAGTTTTTGGGGGCGGACTCCAATATCTTGGAAGTTCGTGCCTGACGATGGCCCCGGAGCGATTTTGGGCTCCAGCCGGCCATCCTCCTGGGGCCTCGGCTTCGGCACATTTGCGAGGCAACCAACGCCACAAAAACATCCGAGTGCAATCTATTTTTTCCTTCTCCTTTGTTGCTTAATGGATGACTCAACTTTCTTTTGTGACTGGATAGCTTTAATTTCTAGTTTTTAGGCGAGCGATCGCTCCTCTCATTATTTTGGGTTAAATATTCTTATTTGTTGATTATTTAATAGTTTGTTTGGATAAAGATGGGGGAAAAAAAAACCAGCTTGGTGCCATAGACTGAGTCCAAAAGAAATTAACTGCTCTGCTGCACATATTGGAGCAGGGAGTTTGCGGAGAATGCAGCCCCGCTAATGGACTGGCAAACTGATAAAGACTTTAAAGATTCCATATAACCCCACGCTGCCTCGTTTTATTAATTAACTCTCCTTGCTTTGTAGCAAGGTTGTCCCGGCTATGGAAGAAATGAGTGAAAGGGCTAGCCAGTCTACATTAAACATCATTTTGTGCTCAGCCTTGTGGAGAATTAGGGCTCAAGGGGGTTTTGGGGTGGGGGATTTTTTTCCTCACATCCTTCCTCTGCCGGGCTTTTTGCCCGTGTTGCTCGGGGTTGGAGGGGAAAGGAGGCGAGGGATTGCATCCGTGGCCCCTCGGTGCCGTCCCGCGGACGGTGGCAAAGGTGTGGCCCGGGCCTGGGAACGTCAGAGCTCCGGCACCCGGGGGTCGACACGAGCCCAGCTGCGGAGGGGAGACAGGGGTCAGGGTACCGGAGAGACGGGGGCGGCAGCTCCTGCGGCGAGGGGAGGGGAAGGAGCTGCCAAAACCAAGGCACCGCTCTCCACCGTGGTGAGCGATCGCTCAGGAGTGACGACTGACTGAGCGCTGCATCCCGGAGAACAGGCGCTGTTTTGATGGACTGCTTTATTTAATCGCTGTTTAGCTGGAGAACGGCTCCGCTAAGGCATTAAATATTTCCATGCAATAAAGGTCACTGGGATTTAAGTTTTTAAATGATTCACTAAATATTAAAGCTGATTTTTCTTTTGCTGCATTAATTTTCTAATAGTCCCTCTGTATGTTTTCTTTTAGAGGACTTACAGATTATTGTAAAGCCTGTCAACCGAAAAGGGGCAACAGTTGAGGCAAAAACAGTTTATTTCTTTATTTTTTAAATCTCTGTGACTCGTGGGACAAAGTTCAGCAATGCATCACACCAGCTACTTTGTCTGGACCGACGCAGGGTTTTTTGTGGGGTTTTTTTTTGTGATGGTGTGTTTTTTTTTTCTCTAAAACATTACTTCTTGGCAAACTAAATATGCAAATGCCAGAATACACTAAAACCACATTTAATTGGACCCACTTGCCAACTTCTTGAACACAGCTTGGATTATTTCACTGGAGGCTGCTTCTGTTAAAAGATGGGGGAGGAGGAAGCGACATATTGACAAGGCTTCAGATAATTTTTTTTCCACTAGAAGTACAATGATGCCATGAGCCAAGTTTGGAAGTATTTTACTATGTTTAATAATAATTATTATTAAAGGATATTGTAAACATATGCATTTAAGTGGAATGTAATGGGAATACAATCATGTCACTAATTTAGCTTTGGATTGATTTTCAACTTTTCTTTTTTTTTTTGAGGGGTAACCGACTCCCACAGTAGCTGGAACCTGTGCGGTGCTGTGAAATGCTGGTTTGCAGGGAGGATGCGTATCCTTCTCCCTAGCTAAATGAGCTGATTAAAAATATTCATTCTTTTAGAAGATCTGTGAAATTTTCATCTCTGACTAGCAATCAATTAAATATAAACCGTATAATAGGATTAAAATTACAAGGTATACAGAGTTCCCAGGAATTTCAAGCATACGTAGGGACGCATATGGTATGCTTCGGTATTTCAAAGAGAGATAGGAAACCCCAATAAATGATTGCCCTCATAACACCGACGCTCTGAAAAACTGATAGAAGGAGGTTAAAATGTCTTTGCGGAGTCCCTTTTGTACTCTGATGGCCACCTGCAAACGTGGGTGAGCTGCAGGTCTGCCCCTGACAGCCGCGTTGCTGATGCTGGTGGGAGCTGGGAGCCTGGGCGAGGGCAGGAGGCACAAGTGCTTTCGGGGGGCTCGGCGCAATCTTTGCCTTCGCCGCATATTGCCCCGAGGTGATGGGAGCGTCCGGGATGTGTGGCCAGGCCCTGGCACGGCACCAGGACTGGGCGAACGGGAGGGAGCCGGAGGCCAAGCAAACAAACAAACATTTCTCCATGCGTGCAAGTTATCAGCGATCTCGGTGCAGGCTGCCGCGGTTTTCAGCGTCAGCCTCGGGTTCTTCTGTAACCACCTCCCAGTCGAGGGTTTTGCGCTCCGTTTTATTCCCGTCTGCGATTTGGGGCAGCAGATTGGATGTGGCGGGGTGAAGTGAGGACAGGGGCAGAGCGGTCCCATCCTCGCAGCACGGCTCGGGTGGCCGGCTGGGGGAACCCACACCTGCCCCCGTCTCCATCTGCAGAAGCCACGTCTCCGAGCAGGGCTCGCTCCCCAGTCTAAAAATTCGTGTTACCGTGTACGAGGGTTTGGGGAAAAAAAAATTAATCTCGCATAATAGTGGCACTGCAATTAGGGAAGAGGCGTCGCTTTAGATAATGAGCATCTTTTTAAGGTACTTCGGCGATCTGAAAAATCATAGCTGGGCTGGATGTTCCTTAATCTTGCCATCCACCCAAAGCAAATTTACAAAGGAGGGGGCTTTATTGTTATTAGAGGAATTCTTTCAGCTATCTGAGGAGAGAACAATTTCTTTGTCATTAACAAAATCCCTGGCTTTCCTTCAGCGCATAAACAGTTTACATGATGCGGTTTTAAAATGTGCTTGTCTGCAAGCCTTCACAGGAGTCTGAATTGTGAACATTTCAGCGTTTGGATGTAAAATCTGGGATCTCAATTTAGCCTTCTGTAAATGCAAGGATGAAGGGCAAAGCACAGATCTGGGCATGAATTTTTAAATTAAGGGTATTCAGTTTCACAGTTTTAGGATGGCACCTATATGCAGTCGACAACCAAGATGTCTGAGCAGCTCACAGTCTGGAGTTTATTCTTAAATAGTCTGTGAGGCCTGGAGTGCCTATTGTCCCTCGTACATAAGGTTCGGCGATGCATTGGCCCGGGCTACGCCAGCAAAACTTCTCCATGCAAACCTGGCAAGTGGCGGCGGTATAAAAGGATTGACGTCGCTCGCGTCCCTCGTCACCGTACCGGTGCTAATTGCAACCTAACGGGGGCTGCATTTTGAGGGGTAAATCATTCTTCTCCTGGGTGAGATCCTTACGCTCGGGGAGCAGGGGTTTTTTATGGATGTCCGAGGAAAAGCCGTCGCCTGCTGCAGTGGGCTGTAATTGCGTTTGGGTAGTGGAACAGTGCTGGCGAGCCCTTTCTGGGGCACTTGGAGCCAAAGAGACCAAGTGACCATTCCAAGCCTTGCGGGAAGCTGGTGCCAGAAAAGAAATTGCAGCATGGTCCCTTGTGTTGCCACTCGGTGTCCTGAGCACTGAACCATCCCCGCTCTAGTCCTAACTCTGTTTGAAAACAGCAAAGGGATGGCGTTCAACCAGAGCTTTGTATTACAGGTGAATGATCAGCCCCCCAGAAAAGAGACTAAAACCTTTCAATACGACACAAATCAGTTGCCTGAACGTAAAGATGAACCTAAGCCAGTGACTCTGGCAATCTGTGGCCGGTAAAAGTTAATGCAATTTATTTTAATTAATAGAGAAGTCTTTTTTTCTAAAAGAACAAATGGGTTTCTAAGATGGGCCTGGAGGACTGGTGTGTGAGGAAGGCGGAGATGCTCAGTGTGAGTAGGGTGCAGGGCTAAGACAAGCGAGAAATAACTCCACTGGTCTGTGAAATGTAAAAAGAGACAACGCGCAGAGGCTCTCAGGGGCATGAAATGACACCAGGGACATTTTATGTTGAAGCTGCATGAAAGGCAGGGTGGGTTACACTGCAGAGTAGCTGGAGGAGCGGCACATAGGAAACCTCCTGGGTTTGGATCGATTTGGTCGGATGGCAATCTGAACATCAGGGTCATAAGGAACAAGCAGAGGGTGATGAACGTGTGCCCTCAGTGCAGGGGGGGCACAACTCCTCACGGTGAACGCTGGAAACAAAGGGGTGAGATGTGAAATTTTCAGGGAATTGCACGGTGGATAAGAGGGCAGCGGGCCTCTGGGCCAGGGTCCTTCACATCTCCAGTGTCTAGACTGAACTGGTGAGGTTCAGCACCATGAGCAGGGATGGGTCAGTGAAACACCTCTGCAGTCCCAGCACCATCCATGTCTGACCACGGGCAAAGCCATGCTCATGACAGCTCTACTTGTCTACCTGTGTGTAACGCTGAAATGCATCATTCAGGTTCAGCAATAGCTGTTTTTGAGCTGAGGAGGTGACAGATGAGTTCACAGAATCACAGAATCACAGAATGGTCGGGGTTGGAAGGGACCTCTGTGGGTCATCTAGTCCAACCCCCCTGCCAAAGCAGGGTCACCTACAGCAGGCTGCACAGGACCTTGTCCAGGTGGGTCTTGAATAACTCCAGAGAAGGAGACTCCACAACCTCCCTGGGCAGCCTGTTCCAGTGCTCAAAGTTGTTTCTGCCCAGGTGTGCTGACCTGCAGTAAATCCTGCATGGTGGGAGGTGCGACTGGGGCAGAGCCTTGCCCGTGGCAGGACCCAGGCCACAGCTCTCCTCCACACAGTGGACCTGAGCTGCAGATCCACGCTGGCTCTGCAGCGCACACAGCTCTACAGTGTTGGTTTTTAATTAAGCTGCTGTGACCAGCCGAGTCACAGAAGCAGATGTGTTGTCACAGAGTCACAGATCACAGTAGGGTTGAGGTTGGACCTCCAGTGGTCACCTGGTCCAACCCCCTGCTCAAGCAGGGCCACCTAGAGCAGGCTTCCCAGAATTGTGTCCAGGCTGTTTTTGAATATCCCCAGCTGCGAACATTAAGCAAGAGAGACGCCATTTTGCTTGGCCGGTTTTCTACAGAGAGTTGATTTTTCACATGGGACCTGAAATGACTTACCTCCACCTGCACGGAACACCGAGGAAGGGAAGGCCAATGCCAGCAGGGATGCCCCGGCTGCCCACCTCCACACCACGGCATCTCCCACGCTACCCACTGAGCGGCTGTCGATAGCTCTTCTAACGCCGTGAGGCAATGGCTTTGCGCTGCACAAGCATGATGTCTGCGAGGCTGAAGTGATTTTGGAAGCATCCAAAGGCATAGCAGCTCTCGGATATGAAGGTGGTATTTTGGAAGGGGCAGCAGCCAGTTTGCCTGCTTCTAAATGAGCCATGATCCTGGGTAATGGCAAGATGCTCCCCAAGATGCAAACATGTCAGGGGAATGTGTATCTGCCTTTTAAAGAGCTGAATAAAGTTGCCGTTTTCAATAAACTTTTGAACCAAGTGTGAATGCTTGAGGTCAAATCTGACTTGAAAGCAACACTAGCAACCGCTGATTAAGAGGTGTGGTCAGATAACATTTGATAAGTCCAAATCTGAGCCAGATTTTTGAAAACGCAGGCAGATTTCAAAGGCTGGGTCATTACAGAACGTGAGATTTCTGTGAATCAGCATGTTACATGGTCTGATGTATCGAGACTCAAACAAATGTTAGACATATGGAAAGACCTCTATATAATGAGAGATGTGAAAAACAGGATGACTGTTTAATTTAGAAATAGGATGAGGAAGAGGGGCACATTAGAGGTATATAAGGCAGTGAACAGCACAGCGGAGATAAACCTGTGCTTCTGTTCACTTTGGACAAAACTGTAATTTCTATTTACTTACACACGATCAGCACTAGAAAATTTTCTCCAAGCATGGGTAATATACCACTGGAACTCTGTGCCACAAGGTACCCATCTTTGGAAGAGAATAAAAAGGTTATAGAAAGCGAAAACATCTATTTATATGGATAATAAGCCATAAATCATGCTTTACGAAGTAAGCCAAACGGAGATTGGAAAGAAATGTCCCTTATGGGCCACATGTTTCCCAAATTGCCCAATATGAGTTTCTTGTGCCTTGCTCTCAAGGACCTGTGGCTGTTGGCAAGAGCAGCAGGTGAGATGATAGGTTGTTGTTCTGCCCTGTGGTCTAAAAAATTATGTTTTTTTCAGCAGTAACTGCATCCCAGATGTCCTTCTGCACTTGGCAGGTGCCGCTCAGAACACGACCCAAGGGGACTGGGCACACAACTCCCAGGGCCCCACAAACATGGAGCGACCAGTGGCTGGAAGAGCCCTCCTGCCCTGGAGGTTGCATCTGATGTGGCTCAAAAAGGGACTGGGGAGAGCCCTTGCCAAGTGCACGCTGGCACTTCAATCGATGGCCGCCCGACTAGGCTTCCCATGCCTGGTTTGGCTGGTGACCAGTGTCCGACTGCAGCGTGGTGGCACCGGCCAAGGAGCTGGGCAGGCGGGGTGGGTCTCACCCACAAGCTGTGTGTTTCGGCGGGTTTGGGTCAGTGCTGCTCCAACTCTTAGCATCCTTCGCAAGGCTGGTGAGGATCAGCGCTCTCACTCACAAGCAGGAACACAATCGGCCTCTTCCTTGCTGGATGGGAACCGTGTTAGGAGCCAGGCTGGCTCCGTGAGTCCGGTTTTCTGGGAGAAAAAGCAATGTGGCAAGAAATGTACGTGCCCGGACCAAATGGCAGCAAACTTATGGTAAAGCTCTTGCATATAATCTATACTCTAATTAATACTCTGCATCATCTAATCAACAGAAATCTTCTGGCATGCACGGTCCAGTTTGCAAACTATTCAGCAGAGAGGCTTTTCCAGCCTCTCCACAGATCAGGGTAATTAAGCAAAGCTGCTGGAGGGGCTTCCCTCTGCAGCTTCTTGAACACTGGGAAGGGGGAACGGCGCTTGAAAAAAACAGGCAACCTCTGGCAACCTCCCTTAGCCCTGGAAGGCTCTCTGGAACAGAAAGGGGAAAAAAATTGCCTTCCTTTGCTGCTGCTGTTGAGCTGGTCTCGCTCCCGCTGTCCCGGTGCCAGCGCTGGAAGCCCGTCCTGCTTCCCTTGCGACGAGCGTACTGTCCGTCCTCGAGCAGATGCAACGGCGGCAGCGGGACCGCTCAACTTCAGAGCCTCTCCAGCAGCCTCCCGAGCAGCAGAGCACAGCTCTCCTCACAATATGCTGTGGGGGAGGAGGAAGGAAGGACTTTGGCCCTGTTTGCTTGTGCTAATTGATGGCTTCTGTTGCAGCTATTCACACTTTTAAAAAATGGTAACAAGTCTACTGATTTAGAAGCAAAGAATAAAAACCCACGAGCCTCAGCAGCGCGCCGGGCCTGGATACGCTCCGCAGAGGTGCAGCGAGCAGAAGGAAGGACCCACCTGCCAACGTTGAGCACCACCAGCTGTGGTGGTTTCTGCCTCCCTGATGAAAGGGGTTCTGTGCCTCTGACTTTAGTGCTCTCCAGCTGAGCAACCTCTCCCCTGACGCAGCTCTCTCTCCGTGTGCTGGGTCTCCTGTGCCAGTGCGGGCTGGAGCCCGGGAGCCATCTGGAGAAGGGCTCCGCGTCCCCGCTCTCCTGCCCCAAGCCGCTTCTCCTCGCAGGCAGACATTGTCTTCTCCTGCTGGGAGAGCACTGTACCTCGCTTAGCAGTTTACACGCTAAGTCTATATTGCAAGCTGGAGGTGTGATCACAACATGCCTGGGTGAAACCCTGCTTGCTTTGATTTAGCTAGCTGAGATATTAATTTTGGAGGAAGGGGCCGCGGTATGCACTTTGGAGCCGATGGTCTGGGTGGGCTTGCGGTGTTTCAGCTTCCCTGGCATGGGCACCCAGGCAGCTAGACGGAGCGAGCTCGGATGTGTGAATGAGCAGCACGGCAAACGCTGAGCAGAGGGAGCTGGGCTCCAGCCACGCGCCAGGGATGCCACGGGCTGAGTGGGGTGAAGCCGGGGCCCTTGGCAAAGCACTCCCACCCCCTGCTCCCCGCCTCCTGGGCACCCACTGAACGCACCTCCCTACCCAGCAAGTCCCTGGCTGCCGAGGTCAATAATTCTGCTTTAAGGAAGGCAGACCCTGGTCTCCTCAGGAATTTGTCTCTGTCGGAGAGACCCTCGGTGCTGCCGCTGCCAGCTGCTTGGCGGCTGCCTCCACAGGGGCTGGGGACAGGGACGGGGAGAGGGAGCGTCCCCCTGCCTCGCCGCAGCCCTCGGCGGCATCGCGCAGGGGCCTTCGCCTCTTCTCACAGCCCCCCGCGTGCTCCTCGTGATTCACATCTGGGCGTACTCAGCCTGGCAAATTCTTCTTCTGAGAAGGTCACCCGAAATATGTGTTCAACAGAAGCATTCTCTATTTTTAACACAGAGAAACCTCACAGAAAGCCAGAAGACTAATTCAAAATAATAAATGAGATATTTAGTCATAGGTCTCCATCACATTCACATTATAAACAACTCAGAAATTATTTCTGCTTGTGAGATAAGGCTTAATTGTAAATCACGGAAAATGGTGATATATATGTTGCCTGGAGCAGGGTGGTAAACATATTTCTGGGCCTGGAGGGAGAAAATAAAGTGAAGTGTGTGTCGTAACCAGGGTGGGCCCTGAGCACGTTTGAACCAAACTGCATTTCAGCCCAGGCGGCGGCTGCCGTTCTCTAGAGGAGGACCATCAGCTTGCTGCTGAAGGCTCTTTCTTCCTAGCAGTACTGAGGGGCACTTTGCTGCTGCCGTTTCGTGGTACCCAAGGCTTTGTTACTGGTTTCTTCCAGTGAAGCTGCTTTTATTCCAACTTAAGCTGTTCCTTAAGCAGCATGAGACCAGCTCACAACTTAAATGGCAAATGTACGGCAGTAACTTTCCTAGCTGCAGAAGGTGATATAGACAAATCTGTTGCTGATACCAGCAAGCACTGAGCCGAGCCCCTGTTTCTCATTTGGAGTGCACTGCTGTGTCTCCTCTGACATGTTTCTTCATAGCACCAAAAAAAGAGGCACTTGGAGAAACAGCTTTTCTCCTTGGAGAAAGCTTCGACTCCAGGGCTGTAAATCGAGTGCTGCAGTAGGTAACCGGCAGCAATCAAAGAGCTTACATGTTTTTCCAATGCAGAAAGAAGAAAGATCAATTTATTTAAAGTAGCAGAAACTGATTTTTCAGTTGGCTAACCCATTAGTGTGCTTCTGTAGGATGAAACCTAGGCAGGGCAAATGCTTGGATTCCTCTTGCATTTATTTTGTGGGTTCCAAGCAGCCAGTCGAGTCAGGACTGCCGGCGGGGTGACCAGCGGTCCTCCTCTTGTCCTTCTCCCTCCAGCCCCCGCCCTGAGACTCAGCCACCGTCCTCCAGCAAACGACGCTGCGGCTGCGGCTCCTCTGCCGTGTGGTTGCCCGAGTAAGGAAACAGTCTGCGTCAGGCAGTGCCCTGCTTACCCGGGGATTAAAACAGGGAGGAAACAGCCACGGCTCAGCCTGGGAGCAAGCAGCCTCTCCTGGTGCGGAAAATGAATAGGATGAGGAGAGGAGAAGGAAACCGTTGGTTTGAACCTGGCCACGAGGAGAGCGAGAGTCTGCCTGAGTGAAAGCTTTAAAGGAGTTAAGAAACAGACACTTCTCAGACCTTTTACCCTACTTTTCCAGGGTGGTTTGCTGTTATTCACATGCTGCTTCACAGTGCAGTTTTCTGCGGCTTCACATTTATAATATTTCACAGCTGAAATGTTATATTATAACTTAGGGCACATTTAAAGCTCAGTGGTTATGATACAATATATCTGCCTTCCAGCGTTTGGGGAATTTTATCACTGGAGTGGCTCTAACCTACCCACATCCACCGGAACAGCGGAGCGGTGCTGCAGCACTGCATCCCCCCTCGCCGCCCTCCTGCCTCCCCTCTCCGGGGCTCGCCTGGCTCCAGACAGCGTTGCCTTGTGATGCACACAACTTTTTCACTAACTGGAAATAGGAATCTTGCTCTATCCATTAGTTACTGTATATGCAGTTTGTATATATAATATTTATATTTTTCCCCCAAAGTTGTGAAATATATAAAATATAATTCCTCTAGCTGAGAGCTCATCATTCCCATGACAAGGTGCAATCAATAAATTATGCACCACTTGTGGTTATTCTGCATGTCAACTCATATTTCCATGTCGCTGTCCTGACTGTTACTGAGTGTTTGTGTTGTTGTACCTTTCCACCTCCTCAGTGTTGATTTAGGAGTTATTATTCTGGGCTCATAGTAACTGCAAGAAAATCAAGTTCCAAGTGTTTCTGCCAAAAGAAGGAAATGAAATGAGCAAGTCAACAGAAAATTCCACTTGTCAAACACCATTTGCTTACGACTATGGCTTTGTTAAGGAAACTTGCGTTCGGACAAGTTGCCCGAAGGAAACAATTCGCCTTTGCGGCGGGATAACCCCCGTGCCCGGCGAGTACTCTTGGTCGCGACAGCTGTGGTCCTCAAACGAGCGAACAGGAAAAAAAACCAAAGCCACTTCTGACACTTACAAATTATATCTCCTGAATAATGCATGACGCATCCAGATTGGCTACAGGAGGGGGGGCGGGGGGGATGCTTTTTCAATGGACAACCAGACGGGTAAGGATTGTATTATATGAAGAGTTTGACATACCAAGAAGGGGGGGGGAAGCAAAAAAAAAAAGCCCAAGTACTCGCACACACTTTGAGATTGACTGTCAAATCATTTCACATCTGTACCTAAAGCAAACAGACATAATGCTAACAGCTTGCTGGAGCTTAGAAATGCCACCCACTAATCAGTCCACCTGTGGAATTCTCAGTCCATCTTGCAAGTCGTGTACCCGATTGCCAAGACGCCTGACAAGAAAATGTATATTAAAACGTTGAGTAAGACTGGAAATACAATGTGGTGTAGTATAAACAGAATGCACTCGCTGGGTGGGAAAGCAGACATGCCTTTTAACTCCTCTCGCCGTGACCCGGCGCCGCTTGCTCCTGTCTTCACCAGTGCCGGATGGCGGGGAGGACTCACCGGCCAAGAGGCACGTTCGCCTCCCGCGCACGACCGTGTCTCCCTTTGCTTTTGTGCAAAAATAAATAAATAAATAAGTAAATACCCCCTCCCCAAAGCCTCTGTCCCTCTTAATTACTTTTTTTTTTTTTTGCACACGGATATAATTAACAATTGCTTAAATACAGGCATTGGCAAGATAAGTCTCCGCAAAAAAAAATAAAAAGAAATAATCTCTCTTGCATAATGAGCGCGCCCTTTGGGGTAAGACAAAGAGGTAATTCAAAGGAAGGGTTTGTTGAGATGGTGCGTTGCGAGAGCACAATTCTTCCAGGCTAAATTACATCAAGGATTACAGCGCCGGATCGCCAGTCGCTATTTAACGTGCTGGCAAAATGATCATTTTGCTCTTTTCATCTCCAAAAGGAGTATAAAGGACTGAAAGGAGAAAGTTTACTGGGGCTGTAAGAGGAGGCAAGAAGGGCTGGGGAATGCCCCGGGGAGGATAGTGATTCTGTGCAGGGCACCATCGGAAGGTGACGGGGTTTGTGGTGTAGCAGGAGGCGGCGTGGCACAACGAGATGCTTTAGCTACTCTTTTCTAGACGTCCCGAGCTTTTACATTCGCACAGTAGCTGTTTTCTCTCTCTGTGAGTACAAAATGCTATTTTAACATCTGTTCTTTTAAGGCTATTTGCTCTGGGAAGGCAGTGTGTTTTGCCATAAATTTAGGTCATTAATTTGTATCTGTTCTTTGTTTATTTAAGCAACAGGACAAAAGGGCAGCTGCCGAAACATTTGGCTGTGCCGAGGGGCAGCGGGCTCGGCGTGCCCGAGTTGTGCGCGCGACCAGCTTGAGTTTGCATCCGCAGCTCGAGGACAGAACTTTCTGGGAAGCCTTTGCCAAGGCATGCGGGGCTCCGCCGCAGCCCTGCCCTCCTCGTTACCCACCGTTGGAGGGGCGGCCGTGCCCAGGGACGGGGCCGGAGCGGGGGACAACGCGGGACACATGCCGGCAGCGAAGCAGAAGCCTGGAGAGCTGTGTGGGAACGCCGCTGCTGCTGTTGTTTCCAGGAGAGGTTTAGAAAGCAATTGGTTTTTACTGCGTTGAGTCAGAGAACTGCAGTTGGCTACCAAAGAAAGGGAACGCGCTCCAAGCAAGTCTGACCTATATAATTAGACATTTATAAACAGAAGCACAATAATACCTAGTAAATTGATTGTTAACAGCATTTAATGCTCTTAAATTGGCCATTAAGTGCGGCATAATTTCTGGCATATTATTGATATTATGAAGCATTAAGAGAGGTTTTATTTATTCTCATAAGCCTAATGGACTCAAGCAATTGAATGTGTTTGAAAAGGTCATTTTTTGCTTGTTTATTCTGTGACATCTTCTAATCAGTTTAATTAGATCAAACAGAAAAAAATCTCACAAGTATCTTGAAGCAACTTCCGTTTCCAGCTTCCCACTAGAAACAAACGTGTATCTCAGAGAGCCCGGCACTACCGGCTAGGCGTGGAAAGCCCAAGCTCACAGTTAAAGTGCAAGGCTGAAGAAGAAGTGCTGGTGTGCACACACTTGCAGAGTCCCTGCAGGCTAGCTGGGATCCAGCCCTCTGCTTCTCAGTGGGGACGGTGTCTAACCTTTCCTCTGAGCCCCTGGAAACCAGGGAAGATGTGTCAAATAATGTCCAGTTCGACAGGACAAATGTCACAGAAATGTGCCTCCAAGTAAGCCATTTAGATCTGGTCTGGTTTCTGCTGAAGACGACGGTTGGGCTTATGGCAGCAGCATTAGATCCAATTTGCAGAACTGGTCCCCAAACCCAGGCTCAATGTATTCTTCATTGACACTGATCTTTAGAAAAGAAATTTAAAGGCAGTACTTTTGATAGTTCAAAGTATGTCTCATTGCGATTTGTGTTGAATAAAAGAATTTCTCTGATCTTCACTGGGTCTTTAGATGCAGTAAATTATCAAGTGCTTTGGGTGCCCAGACACGCATGGCAGCTCCCAAGGGCACATTTTTAAACCAGTTTAGGCTTTTGCTTCCTTAATCAGTGGGAAGGAGCACCTAAATGTCTTTTTAAATCTGTCTCTGAATCATGCACCATGGAGAAGCATACTATTTAGCAAAATCCCAGTGTAACTAGTATGGAGGGCATGAAACCAGTTAATCCAGCAGTTTGTAACAGATTTACAATTTTAAATAATGAGACTGAGCAACACATTTTTGTTTGGTCTTATTAAAACCTTAATGTTACTACGATTTGACTCATGACCTCCAGTACCAAGGTGCTTCTGATTGCTGTGAGACTCGAGGTGAGGGTCACACCTCTTTTCTGCTCTCCCTGACCACGCTAGCGCCCAGCCTTTGGAAGATCTTTCTTCCTGTACAGCCATAGGGCAGGTCCTGCTGGCCCCTTAAGCTGCTTCATCTTTCCCAGGCTCCAGCCATGTCCATCCCAGATGTGGAGATGTGTTGGGAGAGGTGGGCTGGAAGTAGGGAGGAAGCAGAGCTGACTGGGAGAAGGAGCCTGGAAAGCAAGAGTGGGCAACCATGAAGAAGAAGTGGTGGAGGACTGGGGTTACCAGGAGAGGCTGGGACTTCATTGGGGAGCAGCCCAGGGAAGCAAACAGCAGAGAGAGGGACAGGCTGGAGGGCTGAAGGTGTTGGGCTCGGGGCACCCCAGGCAAGGGTCAGTGGTGGACCTTAGTGTGCACCCCTGCCCCAGCCACCCCACCGGCAGCGAAGCGAAGCTCAGCGTGGGCCTGGAGCCCAAGGCAATGGCTTCTCAGCTCCAGGAGCTGGGCTGCTGCTGGCACTGTCTGTGAGCAGCAGCTCTTCCAGCACAGAAATCTGCAGCAGCGCAGACTTTACAATGTGATGAAGAAACAGTTAAAATTAAATTTCTCCAAGAGCATTTTTGGTGTGAAAGAGGGGGGAAGGAAGAGGGAGACGGGGGGGG
>Ga0065711_1006815_pt1 | contig 16370 bp, 7 predicted proteins | sample Hoacrofraction12_FD_59098 | JGI IMG/M metagenome (GOLD analysis project Ga0065711, IMG submission 59098) | Hoatzin crop microbial communities from Cojedes, Venezuela - Epithelial fraction 12 v2 (version 2) | ecosystem: Host-associated > Birds > Digestive system > Esophagus > Crop | place...
CCCCCCCCCCTTATTTTTTAATTTTTTTTTTTGCTCTGTTTATGTGTGGTGTAGACTGGCATGTTCCTTTAAGAAAAAAAAATTGATGATCTGAAGCTTATGTTTAATACCCCATCCTTTCTTATCCTTTTTCATTGTCTGAATTCACCATAGCAGTTCTCTCTATTTGCAGATATCATCTCTAGCATGTTGCTGTTAGTTCTCTTTATTCTTATGTTGCTCTAACAGGTCTGGAGACATTGCCAGTTTCCATTACCCTTTTTTCCTGAGATAAGCATCTAAATTCAACAATTTCAGAAGACAATTAATCCTGACTATTTGTCACCATTATTATGAAGTAAGGTTAGATACCTGTTTTTGACTAGACATCTAACTTCTAGATATCTGAGCCATTGTGTACACCTGAAAGTGAAGGCGTCTTTTGGCTGGTAAAATACTTCACCAGAAGCAGATTTATGTATGGCCCAAAGTGGCTGGCTGTCATTGGTGAAGAGACCCTTTATTTAAAATTACAGAGCCGTCAATAAGCAGCAATGACGTAATGACAAGATATCAGTTTGTTGCAGATGAGAATGCAGCCGTGAATGAAATGTACAAACCATTCATATAGTTNAAAAAAATAATCTGTTACACTTGCATCAGACTGATGCAAATTCACAGAAATCATGTAACATCAAATGCTAAATTAATCGAATGGAATTAAAAAATTAGATTCTTCTGTTCCATATGCTTAATGTATTTTGAAACCAAATCAGAACTTTTCTGCATTGAATCCATCTGCTGGGAAAATAATTTCATTCAGGAAATAAGATTAGAGCAAAAATTAGAAAAAAGGATGTAAACACCCTAGTTCTGATTCAGTAATTCTTTACATGTTGAGCAATTGTACACACCCATGCACAGTATATGGAAATAAAATCTTTTCACATCAGGATAAGGAAGAATTTTAAATCAATTTTGCCTCTGTAAATGACAGTTAAATGAGGAGAGCAATGGCAGTCCCTTCAGCAATTCTGACAGCATGTCAGGGTGGCTCCTGGAAGGCGAGTAAGCAGGGTAGGTCACAGTTAGATTTGAGTTTGTCACTAGCTAGCTTAACAAGGGTAAAATAGATTAAAAGGAGAACATAATCTTCATTATCTAATCAGAAGTGAAGCTAAATTACTGTATGCTTTCAGAGAACAGCCGTGTTTCAAGCTTAAAGTACAAGTAGAAGCCCAGCAATAGGCTGAGGGCTCCCTCATCCAATGCGTGGGGTACAGAGGGTGAGAGTGTCTTCTCAGGGGACAAGTTTTACGTGTGGAAGTGACGCACAGCTCTCCTGGCCCCAGGAGAACACGACTGTTCTCCTGAGCCGAGACAAGCTGAACCGGAGCAGTTAGGAGAGTCAGAGAGGTTCACAAATGAGGCCCACAGGGACATCCCTGCTTCCACTCAGAGCCCCATGTTGCTGAGAAGGTGCGCATCTCAAGGCAAGAGAGCTCTCAGATCAGATCCAGCACCCAGCTGGTGCCACGATGCCTTCCTGTGCTGTAGGTGCTCCTGCACTGAGGGTCTGCGGGGCTGGGAGAAGAGGATGGTGGGAGTGGGAGATTTTCTTCATGGGTGTGTGGCTAGCTGAGTTTGCAGCACTGGAAAGGATCGTGCAGCATTTTGCCTGCGAGGTGCAAAGGCAGCAGACCTCACAAGTTCTTAGTTTGGTTTGATTAGGTTGGTTTGAGGAACAGGGAAATAGCCACTGGGCTTGGTCCATGTTTGTATAACTGACATAGGGAAGTACAGAAGAAACAGCCTGCGTGGTAAATGCAAGCTGCTGGGCAGGAAACTGGCCTGCATGACCTCCCTGCTCTGAAATACCTCCAGTTACAGTGTAAGGCCCACAAGATGGGCAGAAGTCCAGAGCCTCAGGGTATGGTTGTCTCCAAGGCGCAGAAGAGAGGGATTTGTTTGCATTAGGAACCAGTAAATGTTTTGGGAATGTTGTGACCTAGAAAAATAGGCTTTGCTTTAACCAAAATGGAGCCTGGCTGCCGACACTGAAAATCGAAAAGATCACAGAGGATTATCTAATCTAGAAGCAGAGGGAAAGCTGACTGGCATTGAGGAGCATTTGGTTCAGTCTGATGCAATCCTCAAAGAGGATGTGGCTAATGTTCAATGCATCTCCAAAAAGGCCAGGAGGGACATAAATAAAGAAATGTGAGAAACTGAGAATGCATATCAGATTGCTTACAGTGCCAGCTGAGTAGTGTGTGCAATACTGAGCAAGGCCAACAATTACAAATGCTTCCACAGCAATAGTAGAAGCCTTAAAAAGAAGATAGAAAAATTGGAATACTTGACATCAGTGGAAAACCTGATGGAAGACACATCACAGAGACTGGCTGAAGGGAGGTAAACAAGATTATTATTATGATGCTAGGATATCAATTTTAGAGAAGGTACAGAGAGGATATTATAGGCAGAGGCACAGTACAGGAAGGATAATGCTAAGTCAAATACAGTGTAATATTGTGGGAAAAGAAGAGCACTGAGGAATCTATATGGGTGAAATCCAGCACGTTAGTAGTAAATATGTAGCATTAGGATTATAGTATCAAGCTCTTCGCTCCAATTATGACAAAAAAGTGAAACTGAAGAAGCTGCAGCTGAGATAGCTAAAAGATAGATTTTTAACTATCTAGATCTAGTTCAGTGCCTCATCAGGCTGAGATGTAGAAAGAAAAATTTTTAATGCAAAAAAACCCTCCTTCCTACATCAGCTTGTCTGAGAACCTAGGGAAAAAAAACAGTCATTACCCTGAACTCAGTCTCAAGGGCTGCACAGGACCTCACTCAAGAGTTACTAGTGGGTAGGCTGCTCTGTAACCGTGATCACATTTTAGTTGAAGTTAATTTTTTGTATAATGAGAGAAAACGACAGATAAATCCAGCAGACAGATATTCAGTTACAAGTAAGAGCACTAGATTAGAAAAGACACAGTTGTTAAAAAAAAAAAAATTAAAAAAATTCAGTCACCTGATCAAAAAATCCTGTAAGGAATAATTCAACAAGCAAGAACCTGTAATATGTATTGGAGGCCCAGTTAAACTGTGTACTGCAGTTCCAGGAGAAAATTGAGTCATCAAACCAAATCTCTTCAAGGCTCAAGGGAAAAGCTATCATAGCAAATGATGGGAAATGGAAAAGGTTACTATCTTACAAAAGAGATGGCAGTTAAAAAATTGGAGGCCTGCACAAAGGAGAAAAAAGAAAAGCCTGCAATACATGGCAAGTAGAATAATAAACAAAAAATTAAGAGGAATAAGAGAATTTGAAGAGTATCTTATAAAGGTGTATATAGCCTATTGTGTCAGAGAAGTGATGGTTTAGTAATTCCATCTTCAAAGAGGTGTCTGGATGGGTGGGTTCTGGGACCTATAATCTGGTGAACACGCCCTCCACCCCTGACAAGGCTGTAGAGTCTGGGATAAAAGGTCACTAAGCACATGAATAAAGATGGTTTATTGGGAAGGTTCCAGTAACGGTAAATCCTGCCTCACTGGGCTGGTGGGGTTCTCATCATTCTGGTTTACTGGGTGTGCCAGTGAATGTGCGGATAAAGGGGATCAAGTGGTCTGAGTATATCTGGATTTTCTAAAAGCTTCTGACAGGGTTTTTAACTAAAGGCTTTTGATGAAACTAAGCTGCTTTAAGGTTGAATAAAAGTTTTTTTTGCAGATTGAAAAATGGTTAGATAGAAAGCAACTGGTAGAGTTCAATGGTGACTTTTGAAGAGGCCAAGAGTTGGTAGAGGAGTCACTAATGAGTCTGTATTGAGACCAGTTTTATTCAAGATCTTCACTGGTAATCTGGGAAAGGGAGTGAATTGTGACATCTCCAATTTCACAGATGATAGCAAGTTATTTTGGGAAATCAGCCATGCTAGTGGTGAGGATCATCAGAAGGACCTCAGTGAGTGAGTAGGAAAAAAGCAATGGATAAACTTCAGAGTAAATAATTGTAAGGCAGGAAAAATAATCCAAATTATGTTTACACGAAGCTGAGCTCAGAAATGGCAGGTACGACTCAGGACAGTGATTTCATTCATCGCTGGCAGCTGCCTGCAATTGTCTGTTCAACAAGGAATCACATCATCAGGAAGAGTATTGAGAACAAAGCAAAGATCATTATTTTGCTACTGTTTGAAACACTGATGTGCCCATATTCCTGAATACTGTGTGTATTTCCGATCTGTGAATCTCAGAAAAGTCAGTGGAGTTAGAGAAAGTACAGAGAAGGGCAACTAAAATGAGTAAGGAGGTAAAGAATTGCTTTACAAGGAGACATTTAGGAATGTGGGACTATTCAGTTTGGAGAAAAGAAAACAGAGTATGACCAAGGTTTGCAAAGTCTACAAGGTGATGAATAAGGTATATGTGGAGCTGCTATTCACTAGTTGAGTGAGCTGTAACTAAAGCTGACAGAAGGTAAGTTTAAAGCAGACAATAGAAAGTACTTTTTTACACAGTGGATAGAGGACTTCTAGAAATGCTTGCAACAGGAGGTTATGGAGTCAAATCGTATCAGCAGCATCATAAATGAATCATAAGGAAAGTTATGGAAATCCGGTCTAGAGATAGATATTAAAAGGAATAGGGACGGACATGCTTTCTAACTTCGCTAATACAGAGATTTGGATGCTGGAAGTCACTAAGAGGAAGGGACTGCAGCTAATCACCATTGTTCTCCCAAAATAGCACCTCTTATTGCCTCTGTTAGAGTACTGGCCTGAATGGGCTAATGGTCTGACTCAGCATGGCATTTCTTCTGTCCTTTCATTTTGTAAATTTACCCTGGTTTGAAGTGAAGGTTCTTTCAAAAAATATTCTTGATCTTTTAAGATTTCTCCTCCTTCTTTTCAATAACTACTTCAAACCTTCACTAATAGAACCTGAGCCAAGAATAGAGACTATTTCCACATAATAAAATGAAAAAAGAGAGCTGGGATTTGTCTCAAAAGTGGTGGAATGGAATGGGAGGGAAGGAAGGAAGCAAAACCTTCCTACCTATTTCGGGGGCATTAGTCATGCTTTGCTGTTATTTGATCGTTCTGTAAATATCTGTGATATTTAACACAATGTTCTCAACAGGCTCAGTAAAAAGGTACCAAGAGTACCTTTACCCATTTACTGTCCTCTCTTCCTGCCAACAGGTCTCCATCCAACTTCCACACATTAGGAGAGCCTGTGTCTTTGCGGCTGATCAGAGTAGATAGATTTTGGTAGTTCCTCATTCAGCTGCCTCTACAGCAAGAATAATAACAGTACAAAGATCCAAAAATGCAAGTAAGCCCACCACTGGCAGCCTCAAGTATACTTTGAGCCAGGTGCAAAAGTATTTCAAAAGTAATAAGCCAGTTTAAAAGGTCATGAGGTTTTAGTGAAAGCAAAAGTGTTCATTCTTAACGTCTTGCCATTGGGGTTTTTGAATCCAGTCAAGTTAGGTCTTTAAGCTTTTCCACGATCCTTGTTACACTGGACACTTCCTTTTTAGGAAAAATGCAGCTTCTTGTGGCTCCAGGAAGTGGGGATGTAAAGAACACGACAAAAACCGAGGGATGTGGCAACAAAGATAGCTGCTACATGACACCTCAAAAGAGTAAGAGGCGTCTCATGAGTACCTGCTCTCAGTCAGCCAGAGAGGGACACTGAGTTTTTAAATATGATTAGCTCTGCTAATAGCCTATCCACAGATCTGCAGGACAGCAGAAGGAATGGAGGCTGCACAGCCTGCATTTCTAGTTACCCTTTCTCAGAGGATAAGTGTACTAATGCTTTACTCTGTGCTTTAATGCAAACCTGCACAGACTCACTCACAGCCTGTGGGTATTTGCGTATACAAACCTTTAAGCTCTTAGCTGTATTTTTGGTTTCTTTACAGGAACTTATATGCCCAGTTCCCGTGTTTTATACTGCTTCTGTGCATAGTTTTCTTAAATCTTATTAATAATTTGGATTCCTACTCTAAGGGAAAAGAGCAGGAAATAAGTTTTGAAGTAGGGCAGACTGGTATGACCTTCAGCTGCACAGGTACAATTACCATCTTTCACAAGTACATTAGCAAATGAAATGTTGCAATTTTCCTTTCATTTCACTGGTTTTGCGGGGATGCCAATGAAGTAACTCATGATTTACATCAATGAAAGACAATCATGACTTGCTTTTTCTCTGTTTGCACCAAATACCAGAAGAGGATTTAAACAAAGACAGACTTTTTTCTTAAACCAATCCCTTCCCACTCATCCAGGCACATTTGCACATGCATAAAGTCTCCCTAGATATTTATTTACTATCTTCCTTGCCTTTAATCACACACAATCTGCAGATTGAAGAGAAGAATGTTTTCCAGAAGTGTACCTTATTATTCCATGGTGACTAAGTGCCGTTGCTTTGAAACCTAAAGTTCCCAAGTTCCCAGGACAAATTAAAGACTAACATCAAAATTAATAGAGCTTACTCCTAATAGAGAGTTCAGTGAGACAAAACAATAACTAGCATTTATGAAATTGGTTTTCAAGAAAAATTAGTAGAAATTAAACTGCTTACTATGTGCATAAGTTTTTATTCAAATCATAAAAATAAAAATATTGAGGGTGTGCTTTTCCTTTGTTTTCTGCTGCTTGGACATTAAAGGGTTGTACCACTATGAAACACCTAAAAGTGGAAGAAGAATTACAGTTTTTGTCTTCACACTGTAAGGGAGAAGTTGAAGTTACACTTGACTTTGATATAAAAATATCCTTTGAGTACTGATTGCAGGCATTGCCACTTATTACATATGGTATATAGGCTGGACTAACAGATGCTGAGTCTCGAATGTCCTGTTGAAGTCAGTGATAATTCTTAGATTTGCTCAAGAATTGTCCCTCATGCTTTGAATATGTACACTCTTCTTTCAGTTCTGATTATTATGAGTAGCTCATAAACTCTTTTATCTTGTGTAACATTACCTCAGTGTTACACTTTCCTCAATCACATCTTCAAAAAGAATTTCATTTGTCAGAAATACTGCATTGTTTTGAAAGAAGATATAAACTAGGAAAAGAATGGAGGGAAATAAGCATATTTAAACATGACTCAGCTGTCTTGTAATGAGAATCGTTGTACAAAAAAAAAAATCATGATACTTTTCAATTACTATCACACAAGATGGCTTCCATTCTGGGCTACATTCCTGGAAAACTCCCAACTGCCTCAAAATTGAACGCAAAAGAAAGTATGTCTATTTAAAGAAATCATGTATGCCTTTAGGGGGAAACAAGCCATGTGTGTGCAAAATAGGTATCATTAACTGAACATGGTGTTCGACAAGGGAGGAAACAAGGCAGACAGAACTAGCGGGACAAAAGGCTCAGTCAAGATAAGAGATACAGCATAATACAAGAGCCAGCAGCAGGCCGAAAAAGGAAGATAGTGTTCAGGGTTGGGATGGATGGAGCTTTGACCAACCTAACCTAGTGGAAGATGTCCCTGCCCACAGCAGGGGGTTGGAACTAGGTGGTGTTTAAAGGTTGCTTCCAACCCAAACCATTCTGTATGATTGTTCAATACTCCAAGTCACATGCCAGGACTATCCTAAAAATGGTGAGGGCCCACGACACAAGAGAAAAAGAAGTCACAGTAGTTTGCATGAGAAAAGATGACTGGAGAAATGGAGTGTCACATGTCACACAGAATGACCCATAAATATATTCCAGTTGTTTATTGGAAAGATTTCAACAGAAGCCAGTGACACCATGTTACATGAGCATCAGCCATACTATAGCCAAATACTATGGGTAGTATAACCAGCTACTGATGTTATGAGAAATCAGACAGATCTGAAAAATATTCATGGATTCTGAAATTAACTTTCTAACTAAGGATCATACCTTTGTCGTAAAAGTTATAATGCATGCACTGGTCACATTCTTATTTTAATAATTTAGGAAGGACAAATTTTGCATGTCATTTGTAAGTAAAATCACATACTTTTAAAGTACCAGCTAGGCAAATACGTTATTTCATGTATATACTTTTTCTCTACCTGATCTCTTAGATCAGTGTATTCAGGAGAGACTTCAGAAAGCCCATTGAGTTACGTGGATGTAAGTGAGGAGAGGAAGAGCAAGCCTAGCTGACTCCACTAATTGCTAGATTTACGTGAAATAAAAATCTCCAGTCCATAGGGAAACTGTAGCATCTCAACACTCATTGTCATAGCAGATTAACATAATCAAAAGATCATAGAACTTTTGACTGAAAAGTCTTGTGAAAAATCTAACAATTAGTGCCCTACTATAAGCAGCTGCAAGTTGAAAACTTGAGAATCTGGCGCCTGTTTTGATACCCTGATGAGAAGTATGAGATTTGGAAAAATCTGGCCTATGTTGTTGTTCTGAATACTAAAAATACAGCTTTATATGTGCAATTCACGTCATTTCTGTATTTAACAGTACCCAGTGCAGCAATGCCACCATATGGTATAGTCCTCTTAGTTATATCAGTGTTTAAATGACAATGCCAACAGGAGCTTATGGAAATACAGCGATCATGAGTCAGTACATGGGTAAAAGTGCCAGCTACAGACATCCTCAGAGGGAGAGTAGGAAATGCCTGAGGGAATTCGTTAGTTTCTAACATTCTTCCCCATTACTTTCAAGCCCCTAATTTCTGTCTGTAGGATTCACCAGCAGGTTTATATCTCCTGTCTTTTGAACACTGCAGGATGAGATTTCCCCCCATACACGTTGGAATAAAACATGTCACATGCAATTGAGCAGGCAAGAAACATATAAGACTGAATGTAGTTTGCGCGGAGTATTTTCTGCCCAGGCGTCCTACCTCTGAGGGGAAAGTACTCCTTGGTCTGTAGGAATGTTGTTGTGCTGGGATCCTCATCAGAGTGCATCCGAATTTCCTCCCAAATTCTGTTTTTTAAGGAGCATACATGAAATATACAGCAATTTTTCACCAAAATACAAGAAAAACCCTAACCCCAAACCTCCGATTGAATATTTTCCTTCTTTATTTGTGTATCTTATTATTTCTAGTAAGGCTTGAGACCTGGAGTTAGACTTGCTCCATTCTGTTCCTTTGAAAGCTGCTCTGGCACTGCTTGCACATGTAACTGTTCACAAAAGACGAGCCCAATACTAGATACAAAAATTCTTTAAAGTTTTGGCATTCAAAGAGCAGATCAAAACTGCATGAACTCCACTCTCCCGGACAGCTCCAATATGAGTATCCACTCTGCACGTACTTCCCTCTGCATTTTCAAGTAGGTAGTCTGTTTTCTACGGTTCTTATAAAGTTTCATAAGCTTTTACAATATGTTTGAAGGGTACCTACACTTAGAGTTTGTTTGCAATATGCTTGGGCATCCTTTGCACTAAAAGCTGATCTGTTAATGTACTGTAAAGGTTATCATGGACTTCTTCCAAAGTACATCAATGTCAATGGAAGACTCATAGTAAACTCAGTGAAATCCAGATCAAACCCTGTTTACTTATTGTTACTGTATTGATGGAGACAGATAAATAAGCTGTTCTCACAAGTATTTCCTGAACTCTGTTCTTATAGGTGCCACACCACTTGTTTGTGCTGAGAGTTATATATCAAATAGCATCTTAGTAGCATTAGCACAATGAAACTGTGGAATTCTTCTCACAAAGAAAGAGGCACTATTTATATCACTAGGCATTCAATTATCTTTCTGAAGATATATGGGGAGACAAAAGATTCTGAAGTGTAGAAGAGCAAAAAATTTAATGGAAAATATTTTTAAAAACCTTTGGCTTCACATCTACATCCTCTTCTTGATTTACCTGTTCCCTTTATTTTAGAGAGATCCAAGGATGAAAATTTTACTTTTAGCAGCATACCATTCTAACCACGTATCATGCAAAGAAGCATTTTTTAATTTGAAAAAAAATCTCTATCTAGAGTCCAACAGCCTAACAAAGTTGATTCCAGGTCTGTTTCTAGAGACTTGTCCAAAATAAAGTTCTGAAAAAGATTTCATCTTTGCTAATCCCTGTGTCATTAACAGTGAATATTTTTCACAAATCCCCTTTGTATATATACCAAGGTCTTAAAAGATTGTTTGGGTTTTGGTATATAGCATTCACCAGCAGTTGGAACAAAAACTTCACAGAGGGAGAACAGATTCTCTCATGGGCAGTTAATATTCATATCTTTCATATCCAGAATCTGGAATTACTACTCTGTGATCTGCCTTCCGTTACAGTCAAATCAAGTATCAGTTTATCTCTTCAGTGACACTGCAAGAATATTTACGATATTTTTTTTCTTGTACTTATTAATACAAAGAGAGTCAAAAAAACCTGATCAGTACCGTCTGATCCCTATTGGTTTTTCTAAACCTTTTCTAAAGCGTTCTAAAGTTAATGGAAAGATGTCTGTTGCATTCAACAAGATGTAGGTTGAATTTTATTAGGATACTTGATCTTGAACAAGCAAAAATATCCAGATGGAGATTGGTGACAAGTGGTGTCCCTCAGAGGTCTGTACTGGGACCAGTGCTATTTAATATCTTCATCACTGACACAGACAGTGGAATCAAGTGCACTCTCAGCAAGAGTGCAGATGACACTAAGCTGAATGGTGTGGTTGACACACCTGAGAGATGGGATACCATCCAGAAGGACCTGGGCAAGTCGCAGAAGTGGGCCTGTGTGAACCTCATGATGTCCAACAAGGTCATGTGCAGGGTGCTGCGCCTGGGTTGGGGCAATCCTCAGTATCCGTACAGGCTGGGGGACAAACGGATTGAGAGCATCCCTGCCAAGAAGGACTTGGGGGTACTGGTGGATGAAAAGCTGGACATGAGCTGACAATGCACACTTGCAGCCCAGAAAGCCAACCATATCCTGGGCTGCATCAAAAGTAACTTGGCCAGCAGGTCAAGGGAGAGGATTCTGCGCCTCTACTCTGCTCTGGTGCAACACCATCAGCAGTCCTGCATCCAGCTCTGTGGCCCTCAGCACAAGAAGGACATGGACCTGTTGGAGCGAGTCAAGAGGAAAAGGCTGAGAGAGTTGGGATTGTTCAGCCTGGAGAAGAGAATGCTGTGGGGAGACCTTATTGCAGCCTTTCAGTACATAAAGGGGGCTTACAAGAAAATGGGGACAACCATTTTAGCAGGGCCTGTTGTGATAGGGCAAGAGGTAATGGGTTTAAGCTAAAAGAGGGTAGATTTAGACTGTGTAGAAGGAAGAGATTTTTTCCAATGAGGGTGATGAAACACTGGCACAGGGTGTCCAGAGGGGTAGCAGATGCCCCATACCTGGAAACGTTCAAGGTCAGGTTGGACAGGGCTCTGAGCAACCTGGTGTAGTGGTAGATGTCCCTGCTCATAGCAGGGGGGTTGGACTAGATTATCTTTAAAGGTCCTGTCCAACCAAAACTATTCAGTGTTTCTATAAAAAAGGGAAGATACAGTATTATATCCCAGAACCTTCCAGTCTCACAATGCAGACAAAAAAGCATGGTCAGCTTTAATAATGGTGCATGGGTATTATCTTTTGCTGCATTTTAATAATTCTACTCTCTCAAAAAGGTGTTTAATTCTGATTGGGCTATCCACTGAGCTCAAGGAATAGGAACAAGATCAGAAGCCCACCAAGAATTCTCCAAGACAGATTTAAAGGATGGAGAAACTGTTTACCATAAAAAAAAAAAAAAGTACATAAAATGAATATAGTATAAAAACTAAAGTGAAGCAATCATTTTAGTAAATAGTGTAATAGTCAAGGATTGCTGGGTCACATTTGTGGCTTAAAAGGTGTATGAAAGTCTCTGGTTATGCTGATCTCTGTGAAGTGCTGGAAATTTGGCAGCGCAGACTTGGATCCACGGTTCATCACATTATTTCAGTGTTGTCAAAATCACTGGGGAGAGTCCTATACTAGAGTACAGGATGCATTCTTTACATTGGCTGTGGAAGAAGAGATGGTGCCCATTTTAGCATAGTATCAGAGGCAAACTACAGTTGATCAATTGTAAAGCCTACCATTAGAAAGCAACTTGTCTGCAGCTTACAGACAGGTTTGAAAGTGGACAGTGAGTTTAAGGTCTGTAGGAGAATTTATGGTCTTTGGAAGGTGAATTCTGTTACAGGAAATGAGAGGAAAACATTAAATATGAAAGCTGAATCTTTCAAGGCAATCTAGCTCATGAAAATTTTGCTAGTTCTTTTAGAGATTTGAGGATGTGAAGAGGATAGTCTGTACCCCATCGTGCAAGCTGGAGGCCTGCGAGGTCGTAGTTCCTACAACCTATGGCTGCTTGCAGGGTCTGTTGTCTTCTTTAGTCCTTGTTATACTGAACTCGTGTGAGTGAACACTCTAGAAAGGAAGATATTCAGGTTAACATCTCAGAAAGATTCCTATTTTTAAACTTTCCAGACACCAAGCCCTTGCATTCTTTTTAAGGTAACCTTGAGCTGGTAAAGATGTTTCTGCCATAGTTCAACAATTTTAAAATATCTAGATTTTAAAGTTGAATCAAATCTGTTGCTAATCAAAATGCAACTGATACATGCAGTCTGTATGCTCAAAAACTTTTAAAAGATTTGGGTGTTAACTTTGTCATGTCAGTTTGAACTATCAAAGACATGACAAAGGCATCAAGCTGATACAAACTCTGTCTCATGTTCTATGAGTAATGTAAAATAAATGTGCCAAATCTGTACTTCTGCATGGCAAGGTTGATGCACAGATGTGCTGCTAATAATAGTGGAATTATTTTCTGAGGTGCAAGCTGGCTTAATAAGTCTAAAGAAGAAAGATTACCTGATGATGATCATGTATAGAAAGAGGTACTGGGAAATTCTAAAAATTTACATCCAAGATGCTAAATGCTGGGACAGGAATGATTTTAAGCAGAGCTCCAATTCTGTCTTGTTCAGAAGTGAGGATAAACACAGGATTGCCTGATGTGTCCAAGCACGGAGAAATGCAAGGAGGCTGAGACTGCTTTGATGAGGGGACCCTGTGCCAGTGTGTTGGCCATGTCTCAATAACAAAAACAATGTAAGTATCTCAGTAATAACAGAAGTGCAAAAGGCATGGCAGAAAGTTTTTGCTAGGCTTTTGAAATTGTGGAAAATAGATTATTTCTGTTCGGTTATCAGTAATTTGGTTAAGATACATGTATGATGCCTTGACACTCCATTTTTGCAGTAAACAGTTGTTGCTAGAAAGGTCTGATACAGACCATAGAACTGTGAAATAAAACTGGGTGGATATAGACAGTCTGTGAATGAGAGCATTAAAATTCAAATGGCATTTTCCTGGGAGCAACAGAGGGTTCAGATAAAGTTTATTTTTTTGAATGTCTTAGCTTCCTTAAGATGGCTTAACTGCTAATGTTAAAAGTGGTGACTGAAGGCAGTTAGGCTCAGCTGGTGTCACACAGATATGTATAAAACGATTACTTAAAGCTGTGCTTTAGTTCACATGATTGAACCCAATAATTTATACTGCAGTACCCTAGATGCTGCATGATCATTATGGATAAGCAGTTTTCAAAGAGCTCTAAATGTTCGCATCTTGCAGTGATACACTATTACTTCATGGCACAGTCATGTCTTGAAGCTATCAGTGAGACTATCAAGACTATATTGAACTAAGTAATTAGTGACTGTCTAAGAAACTGTTATCCATTTGTGTCATTTCTGTATTTTCCTATATTTAAGGGGTTAATAATAGAAGTCAGAAGTCTAATTTGATTTTGAAGGGTTTTAAAAAGTGTTTGCTTAAACTTATTGCATATTAATATCTTATTAGTTTTTGGAAGCTTTTATCCCCAATTTTTTATCTCCTGAGAGTTTACCAACATCATAAACCCAATGTTTATTCAATCTTCAGTCAGCACTGCCTTAGAGGATTACAAAGCTGAATAAACCAAGCTATTATGCCTTTCATTATTATAGCTTTGAACCCAGAGAGCTTGTTACTATCCAAAAAAAAGGTAGACACTCCTTAGAAAGATTATGCAGAGGAGTTTGGACAAGACATCTAGTTTGCAGATAGTCCTAAAATATTGATTTAAAATACTAAATTCATCCTCACAATCAAAAGAAGAAAACATAAAATTCATGGTTTCCTGTCTGGAAAGAGATCAGCAAGCTTCAGTTATTTGAGCATAGCTTTTAAAACTTCCTAAGCCAAATAAACTTGATTAGCAAAATAAACAAAGACAAACAGAGGGATGTGACTGTAAACACCAGAAACTCTTAATGAGAAACAACTCTTGTTGCAAGGACTCACTCTGCAGTCAGGGAGGAGGGATGGGGCTGCTGCAAGTGATCTCACAGCATAGTGTAGTGTTTGGTGCTTCATGATTCTGAGCACTTGGGCCTTGACCCAGCAAGGCTATTGAGGGTATGCTGGTCCTTAAACACATACATACTGAACTGAGGGACAAGTATGAAGTTTCAAGATAGAGAGCTGAAAGTTTTCAACGTGACCATCATGAGGTCAGGTATTGACTAGTGCTCCAGCTAAAGTAATAGTGGACTTCTGAAAAGACTCAACTAGTTTTGTGTTGTTACTTTGAAGAATCATAGAATCAGAGGTTTGAAAAGACCTCTAAGATTATCAAGTCCAAATGTCAACCCAACATCACCATGCCTACTAAACCATATCCCAAAGTGCCACATCTACACATTTCTTGAAGATACTCTTTATCATAAACTAGTCATCCATTGCACATTTAGGCCGGTAGAAATATGAGTGATATAATGACAGCACTAAAGCTGAACTGAATATTTATAGATGTTAATGTAAAGACCTCTAGTCCTAAGATAAAAGGCATGCTTTTTATTGCCTTGCTGTTAACAGAGCCATCAACCTCTAAATATGATCTACCTATAATTTTGGAAGGGTAGTGTATGATACTAAATAGTTCAAACTTATTCTTCATTCTAAGATCTATAAAACTCATATTCCTGAATATACTGTTACTTTAAAAAATGTTTTGAACCAGATCCAGAGAGCTTTCTTAGATGAATACACCAAGATGACCTTTGACTGTGTATTTAGAGTCACAGAACAAGTGTGGGTTTTGTTCAATACAAAGCCACTTCAAGATTGTATTGGGATTATTTTTGTGTGTAATTTCCCATGAAATTTTCTGTATTAATATTTTTCTGGCCATTTTTGTGGCAAAAATAGACTGCTTCTCTTTGACAACTCTTGTGATAGAGTATTAAGGAGTTTTAACAAGATACACAGTTGAGGAACCCGTTATTAAAATACACAAGATAACAGTGGCATGTTCCAACATTCACCCTTAGCATCATTTGTTAAGTGACCAGAAAGCCTAAGAATTTCCTTGGAACACTGCTACTATTTTGTACTTTAGAACTGTGATAAGGTTCTTTAGCTATTGTATGTACTGGAAACTGTTGCAAAAAAAACACTTCTGGGTTGATTTTATCAAAACAAAGACAAAGGAAGTAGTGATTTTAACTGTAGCTTTCATTTGCTTACTGAAATTATGTTCTGTACCTTGGATTACTGACCAGGACTAAATTATGCACATCTAAAATAACATTGCTTACTTCTTGTAGCTGGGTTTTTTTCGGTTGGTTTTTCTTTGTTATAGTTTGGTGAAGTTTTTTTTTCAGGAGAATTTCTATGTGCTTCTGTAGTATTTAATGCAGAAATGAATTCAGTAGGTTAGTCTGTGAATAGCCTAATTTGCTTCAGAAGACATACCACCTTCTTACAATGGGTATAAATACAAACTCCTCATCCCTAAAAATGTACAAAATGAACATAATGTAGTAAATCAGTTATGATATCAATCACATGTGCTATAGAGCTAATAATAGTGGCTTTGTGCATGCAAACATTTCCTTAATCTTAATAAATATTATTTATTTTTTTTTAAAGACAGGAAGAAAAGTGGAAAGTGATAATAATTAAACAAAAAAATCAGGAAAATATTTGTTAACTTCTTTTTACTGAATAAAAAATAAAACTTCTAAAGATTAAAGAGTTCCAATATTTTTCAAGATTTTTCTAGGTGCTTTCTGCATTTCATTAAGAATATATGCATTATTTCAGCTGAAATAAAAGTGTGAGGAAACATTCAGAGGAGGAGGTCTCAGTTTGGAAACAAGCAAAAGTAAAGAAATTAAAAGAACTGAGGAGTAACGTGTAGCTTTGGTGCAGAGGTGAACTGTTTGCAGGGGAGAAAACAAGAAGAGGTCATAAACCAAAGCAGGAACTTGGAGGGCCTGCCTGGAGCTGCCGGCGGCGTCCGCGCCGCCCGGGGCCGCTCGGCTCCGCCGCGTAACTCGGGGAGAGGAGGAGGGA
>Ga0065711_1041156_pt1 | contig 16369 bp, 8 predicted proteins | sample Hoacrofraction12_FD_59098 | JGI IMG/M metagenome (GOLD analysis project Ga0065711, IMG submission 59098) | Hoatzin crop microbial communities from Cojedes, Venezuela - Epithelial fraction 12 v2 (version 2) | ecosystem: Host-associated > Birds > Digestive system > Esophagus > Crop | place...
ACCGAGCGAAAAATCTCAGGAGCGTGGCGATGAGTAGCATCACCAGAGAGCAATTCGTATTTTGGGGGTCGGAGGGCCCTGTCTGTGCGTTCGTGTCGCGGAGCGCGGAGTTGAGAAACGCCAAGAGTTGTCGGCTGGCTCCGCAGCGGCGTTGTGCCAAAAGCTGACCACCACGTGAATCCAAAATCCTGTCGGCGTATAACCAGTTCGCACGTCGCCGCTGAGTTGGAAACCTCCAAAACAGCTTCTGGTAACGGCAGCTTGGAAGGAGCTTTCCCTAGGCGTGCTGCGTCTAGGGAAGCTCCGTGACGAAGAAATCCCATTCCGGAGAACGCACCTCAAAGCCTGGTGATTCAGCACGCTGCCTTCAGCGACCAAGCGTGGCAGCTCCTGCGAGGAAGGACGCAGCACTACGGGCAGAGATTAACCCTACCTGGAGCTGCGAGCTTCCTACGCGGTAGGGGCACGTGTGAGGTTGGGGATGGAGGTGGAATTACCACCAGTGTTTCATCTGAAACAGCTTCTGATTATTCAAACAAACAACCCTCTGGTGATTTCTGTGGTGAGTGAGTGATAGCCCTTTTTGGTACTTTACTCGCTTCCCAAAGGGATATTTGCTTCTTATCTGTGGTGCCAAACTGTGTTGCAAATGAGTTGAGGCTAATAATCTAAGCTCCTAACTTAACACAGTGAGAAATCTAAAGCAGTAAAGAAGGTGAAAACTTTTTGCAAGAAATACTGTAGCAATTTCGCTGTGTTTTAAGAGAAGATAAACCCTGAGACAGAGATGACATTTTAGCAGTGGAATAGCAGAACAGTATTTCAAACCAAGCATCGTACAGCTTAAAGGTTATTTTGCAAGAGGCACTTGCTCTTTTAAGAGTCTGTCTTGAAGTCAAGTGAACTGTGTAAAAACTTCTACAGGAACAGCGTCACAGGGTAAATCTTTCAGTCGGGGTTCTGACTGCACTGACAAAGTGCTAAGTATTTAGCAGAACCATCTCAAGGGCATCTTGAGATATTTATTATTCAACAGCCGTCTGAGCAACTGTAAGTGCTGTCATGTCAGGATGGCCAGGTCATGGGCCAAGTGCTCTCCAAATCCTTGATGTACACTCGCTGATTCCATCTCTTTTCCCTGAGGTACAGGGACTCCTGCTCTAGCTGTTATTTATGTCTCTACTCACACTACTGGACATGTGGGGCGGGCCTTCGCGCAAGGAGTGAGGAGATACAAAGAGCACAAAATGTCTTTGTCTCACACAGGGGTTGTCCACAACCACTGCTGAGGTTCAATGGCTGCTTGTTAGTAAAGCCCTTGCAGTGAAAATCATCCCCAAAGTGGAGGACAGGAGGGTTACGACCCCTTAACTCGCCTACTGCCGTATCCTGGGGGTGCAGTGTCCGAGTTACGGGAAGCGCTCTGTCTTCCTAAAACACTCAAGATTTATGGTGCTGCTGCTGCAATAGTGAAGTTTTATACTGTCCCTAGCAGAGAAAGCTGACTGAGATGCTACATAATCTGTTTAAATACGACCATAGTCTTCAGAAATGACTAGCAGCTGATAAATCTGACTTTTCCCAAGGGCAAGTGTGGTTTTCTTCAGTCTGCCTCAAAGGCAGCCTGGGGAGTCCATGAGCTACTTCAGCTTCACAAGCAGAAAAGGATCAGCTTGGTGAGAGAGGGAAAGAGTCAGACACAGCAGCGTACAGGGCAGTTAATGTCTTGTGGGCTTGGTGCCTATGAGACAGCTGCACCTTTTGGAGATGTTTGAGAGACAGGAAAATATGGATATTTTCTATGGCCCGGGGTGTGCCATGGCAGGTCGATATAACTTGCTCAACTACACTCAGACTGTATCAGAACGCCTGGTGTTGAATATGGTTTGGTCATCTGGGGTGTCTTCTGCTTGTTTAAAACTTTTGGCAATTGGCCACTTACCAGGTACCAGTTCTTCAAGGTTAAGTCTTCCTGTAGCGTGCCTCTTCCCCTGAGAAGCAACCGGGACTCTCACGCCATCGCTTTTGCTCCTCTGGCAGGAGCAGCTTCGGGGACAGCTTATTTGGAAGGACATGGAGTCCTTGCAAAGTCTGATGGAGGTGACCTAGGTGTTGGCAATGCTGACTGCTGGTGTGGGGCTGGAATAGTTATTTCAGCCCTATGATTTCATTTGTAATGTCCTGGTTTAGTTTTAGTTGTCTGATATTCTAAAGCAAAGTCCTCTTCCTGATAAAACTCGCAGATCAGGTTTCTTTCAGCTCTTTCAAGTCTAAGTGTTTTCAACTCTTTATCCTTGTCTCTTCAGGCTAATACAAAGCACTGTTCAGATATTTTTCTTTGTTTTTTGGTTTTTTTTTGTTTTTTGTGGTTTTTTTATCATGCTTATTAAATATTTGGAGGAGTTGTTATTTAAAAAAACAAACACCACCACCACACTCCCAAATGTGTATTCACAAGAATTCATCCTCAGTTAATATTTGAAAAAAAATTCGGGGGGCTTTCAAAATTACTAAAACTTTTGCTAGAACATGTCATTCAAATTCACCTTTATCCTGGCCCTGCTTGAGCCTAGCAACATTGAAATGCTAATACAGTCAAGCTTTTAAAAAATAGCTTCATTCCAGAAGAGGGGAAACATTAGACTAACACAATTAGGTGAGTGGAAGGTATTTTTCTCTCAGGCATCTCTGGAGAGTGACACTGTACCATGTTAAAAGCTGTAAGCGGTTATTTTGGACAGAGCTGGGCAGGGCCGGGGTTTGGGTGGTGCTCGGGAGGGAGAGCTGCAGCTGGTGCAGGGAGCCCTGGTGGGACCCGGGTCGGTGGCCTTGCTCCGAGGTGCTGGCAGCCCAAAGACCAACCGCTGCATGGTGGCACACGTCTTGTTGTTGGGTGAGGTTTAAAAGGGATCCTGAGTCCTTCAGCACCTTTGTATATTTAATTTATTTACTTTTATGCATGTGTGTACAGGTATATAAAAATCAGTCCTCCTTTGAGGACAGCTACAACTGCCAATGCAAAGTCCTTTCTCAGCGACGAAAAGGTGAGGTGATTTGGGGAAATCCACGTACGGCTGTGCATCCATTTTTGTCACGGGGCAGCTGCGGGTCCTCCCTGCCGTCAGTCTCTACAGCGCCCACCTCTAGGAGCAGTGAGCTTAAAGACTGAGCTCCGACAGAGCAACGGGTGCTCTAAGGGCAGCAAGGGAAACTGTGGGGTTTAGTCTGTCTGCGGGGAAGGTGAGTGGGGAAAGAGCCTCACATAAGGTGGTTTTTTTCCATGAGGTTTGAAAAGTCACTTCATGGTCTGTAAGGAAGCAGCGGTGACTCCTCTGCATTTGGGAAGGTCAGGTGAGGGAGGAGGGGGCTGGAAGCAGGGCTCCAGAGAGGGGAGGGAAGAATGTAAAATCTGAACTGCAGGGAAAGGATCCTGAAAACAGGAATGCTCTAGGAAAGCTGTCAGGGCAAGCATGTATCACACTATTGTCTAACTGGATCTCAGAACAGTTTCATGTTGCATTTGTCCCCAAAGAGCTGCAGCATAGCCCCAGCGCACAGTCGCAGGACGGGCAGGACTAAGGCGCAGGCCTGTTCTGGGAGCACTGCCCAGCGTCAGCAGGCAGCAGCAGGGCTGCCCTGAGCTGTTTTTTTTATGACTGTGTCCAAAAAGTGTTTTAAAAAGGCTGAAGAAAAGAAACCCTGCTGTCTAACAGAGCCTCTATAGCAAGAGCAAGGCTTCAGGAGGGGCAAGTATGCTCAAATCTGATCATAGAATCATAAAATGGTTTGGGTTGGAATGGACCTTAAAGATCATCTAGTTCCAACCCCCCTGCCATGGGCAGGGACATCTTCCACTAGACCAGGTTCCTCAAAGCCCCAGCCAACCTGGCTTTGAACACTTCCAGGGAAGGGGCATCCGCAGCTTCTCTGGGCAACCTGTGCCAGTGCCTCACCACCCTCAGAGTAAAGAATTTATTTCCTATATCTAGTCTAAATCTGCCCTCTTTCAGTTTAAAGCTTTTACGCCTTGTCCTGTCACTCCATGCCCTTGTAAAAAGTCCCTCTCCAGCTCTCTTGTGGACTCCCCTCAGGCATTGAAAGTCTGCAACAAGGTGTCCCTGGAGCCTTCTCTTCTCCAGGCTGAACAGCCCCAACTCTCTCAGTCTTTCCTCACAGGAGAGGTGCTCCAGCCCTCTGATCATTTTTGTGGCCTCCTCTGGACCCGCTCCAACAGGGGCAGGGGGCTGAGGGCTCCAGAGCTGGACGCAGGAATCCCGGTGGAGTCTCAGCAGTGCAGAGTAGAATCATAGAATCATAGAATTATAGAAAGTTTTGGGTTGGAAGGGACCCCTAGAGGTCATCTAGTCCAACCCCCCTGCAGTGAGCAGGGACACCGCTAACTAGATCAGGTTGCTCAGAGCCCCGTCCAACCTGGTCTTGAATGTTTCCAGGGATGGGGCCTCCACTGCCTAGAAGGGCAGAATCACCTCAGAGATTGCCCTGACACATGTGCAGCACCTCACACTTGGCCTTGTTTAGCTTCATGAGGTTCGCACACCTCTCAAGCCTGTCAAGGTTCCTCTGGATGGCATCCCTTCCCTCCAGCATGTTGACTGCACAACACAGCTTGGGGTCGTCAGCAAACTTGCTGAGGGTGCACTCAATCCCACTGCCCATGTCACTGACAAAGAAGTTAAATAGTGCTGGTCCCAAAACCAACCCCTGAGGAACACCACTCATTACTGTTCTCTACTTGGACATCGAGTTGTTGACCACAACTCTTGGAGTGCAACCATCCAGCCAATTCCTTATCCACTGTCAAATCCATTTCTCTCCAATTTAGAGACAAGGATGTCACGCAGAACAGCGTCTAACGCTTTGCTCAAGTCCACGTAGATGACAACAGCTGCTTTTCCCTCGTTCAGCAACTCTGTAACTCCGTTGTAGAAGGCCACCAGATTTGTCAGGCATGATTTGCCCTTGATGAAGCCATGTTGGCTGTCACCAGTCACCTCGTTATTTTCCACGTGCCTTAGCACAGTTTCCAGGAGGATCTACTCCATGATGTTGCCAGGCACAGAGGTGAGAGTGGCTGGCCTGTAGTTACCCAGGTCTTCCTTTTTATCCTTTTTTAAAATGGGGGTTACATTTCCCCTTTTCCAGTCACTGGGAAATTCACCGGACTGCCATGACTCCTCAAATACAATGGTCAGCAACTGCTGCCCTAAAGAGAGAACAGTTCTTCACAGCAGTCTGGTAAAGATACCTGAGGGTGGTGAGGAGGAAAAGGAGGAATGGTGGAGAAGATGAAAACATGCCAAAGTTTGTAGAGAGCGCCTTGGTGATCCTGGTTGAATGCCTCCTCAGTCCCAGAAACTCCTGCATCTTGTGCTGAAGTGTTTTGCATTCACCCAGCTTCATTCCACTGAACCTTGAATGATTCCAGATTTCAAATTCGTCCTGTTTAAAGCTTAAGAATGGTTCTGATGCTTTTTGGGAGCCTAACCTCTAATGCAGTCTCTTCTGAGAATGGCTCAACACATTGCCTTTCCACCTTGTAGGAAGAAGCTAGTAGTATTTCTTCAGCAAGGCAGTTTCAGATATTGAGTACGACATTTACTGAAGTTTACTCTTTTTTCCTTAAGGGATAAAATTAGTAGGGTCCTCACACTGGATAATCTACCATACACATAAATGAGAAGCTTTCAGGTTGATCTAATTAGCAATGCCAAGCCACATAAAAATAACAAGTTGCCAGAGCATACAAATCCTGCATAGATATGACAGGTGAGAAGGGAAGAAGGATGTAACATGCAGGTCTACCAGCTATAAACTTCAGGCACCTAAACTGTTTTATTCTGGTAAATCTCAATAGAATTGTTAAAGTCAGCAGGGAACAATCAGTCTCTCATTTCACCGCATGGTTTCATTGTGCAACATCTTATGCGAAATGGCCAAATATCTTCCCAGGCTACTCCTTCCGGAGGAATTTTATTAAAATAGGCTTTGATCTAGTAACCACCTTATGTGTCAATTAACACTGGGTTGAATATAGAGTAGTAGCAATCTCTTCATTCAATTTGAACCACATTGCAAGCAAAGCAGATCAAGTTTTATCAAAGGAAAACAATATGTTTTGTTTGGCTTTACAATATTCAGACGAAGTATGAACACTGTGACTAAACGCATTCTTGAAGCTTCATTGCAATATGGCACTTGAAACTGAGCTTGGATCTGATGACTCATCTCTGCTGGGAATGCGGCATCCCTTGATGAGCTTGTGATCCTAAATCCAAGAATGTTTGTAAGCCAGAGGCAAAGACCCAGACTAAGAGGCAAAACTGAAGCAACGGATGAATACCTCTCTTTATTTCCATCAGAGTCTTGAGTTCTTCATGTCTGATATTAGTTCAGACAACATTGTCTTGCAGGAATACCTGCAAATGCAAATATTTTTTGGCAATGTTTAGGTCTTGTGGATTTAATGGCAAAAAAAAATACACTTCCAAACACCTGCAAGCGTTGTCTGCTTTGCTTTGTAAAATTGGAAATAGCTCATTGGCAGATGGCATGAGCACATCGTTAGTATTAATAGACCTATACACACAAAAAGAGGGCAGGTGACTTCTGTCTATAATTAAGCTAATCACAGAGGCAGCAGAGAGCTCCTGTCTTATCAGGGTTACTTCCTAAGCTCCAACTACTAGACTGCACCAACAGAGCAAATACTTGCCTTGGCAACTGGTGCTTACACAGCATTATCTGCTTTGGGGTTTCCCTGGGGTGGTTAGTGGCCAGGGTAGGACACCCCACTCATGCAATTCTGCTCCACTTCAACAGGTCAACCTGCAAGTCTGCTGTAAAGGTAAATAATTTAGTTACTATCACGCACTTGGATATTTAAATACCCTGACTTGAATAACAAGTGCAACGTATACAGACTAAACCTTAAAGATGTTCATTTAATTTTTTTTTTTCTGCTAACTTTTACATCTTTTTCCTGCAGCTCAAGTTCTCAGACATTATTAATTGCAGTAACTTTTTATGGTCAGTTCTAGTCTACTTCTTTCAACTCCGTTAACACTTTAACTCCCTCATGAGCTTTGGTGTAAATCATAATCATGAGAAATAGTTACAAAAAAAAGCAGGAAATTTAGAGATACGGGAGACTAGACATTGGCAGTTGGTTGTGAACGTCTTCTTGCCTTGTTAGCAAGCCACAGGGAATTTGCTAGGAATACACATTTCTGCAGGGGAAGCGAGAGTTGCAAGGTGCAGCTGAAAACAGTCTGAGGACCGTCAGAGGAAAACTGAGTTTGCTGAGGTTTGAACAGCAGCTCTAGGTTGGCTGTCTCTTGGAAGACATCTGAAGGGCAGATTAAATAATGCCAAATGACACAAAAAAAATGCTGTTGAGAAAACAAAAGGTCTGGGCTTGCAGCCACTTCGGGGTTGTTGTTTTTGTGCCTGGAAAGAACCCCGCACCCATTCACTGCTGCTGCTTCAGCTGCTCCTCCGACACAACACAGATAATAAAGAATGTGAAAAATCGGGATTTTTCACATTCTTTGTTATCTGTGTTGTGTCTTTCTGCCCTTAGCTGCATCCTGACTTCACCACAAAACTAGCAATCATCGTGTTAGTTTGCTTATTTCCTTCCTCTGCCCTGTGGACTGGACCACGTCCTATTATCACAGGTTAATAAGCGTGCAGGCCAGTTTGAGTTGAAAGGGGGACCTTCAAGGTCACCTCGTTCCACGCCCCATTCCACGGGCAGGGCGAGGAGAACCCGTCCTTGGGTGGGCTCGAACCACCAACCTCCCGATTGTGCCACAGGGACTCCCTGGCCACTGCCCAGTGCCCTTGCTGGCGCAGGTTGCTGCTTGCATCTGCCCGGGGTGCCCCAGCACGGACCCCCGCAGCCCTTTCCTGCCGAGCAGAGTCCCGCTCACTGCCTGGCTGGCTGCAGCCATCCTTGCTCCAGAAAGCAGATGTGGTTTTTAGGCTTGCCTTTGCCTGGTAGCAGCTGGCAAAAGAGGATGACGTCGATAGAGATGGGTATGACTGAAGTGCCTCCTCAGCAAGGTCTAGCCCACTCGCCGCTTGCTTGCAACTGTGTACTCACTCCTCCTAGTTACGGCTGCTAAAATATGGTCTGGTCAACTAAGCTTTAGCAGTTTCCTCCGGTTATAATGGCAAAAAATGTGATTGCTCTTACAGCTCCCCAGCGCTGTGCTTGCCAGCAGGACAGTGATAAAGCAGTTCTGGCAGACAGTGCAGGTATGCCCTTATAGTTGCAAGAGGTGTTGACGATATTCAGCAAATAATATTTATTTATTTGTTTTCCACATGAGGGGTTTGTTAGGAGTGAATCCCAGGCACTGGGCATTTTCTCTCTTAATTTTATTTGCTAGCTGCTGCAGATCAGACCGTCCTCAGCTTCAGCATTTCATGTTTCAGTATTGGGGTATGGTTACTACCATCTGAAACAGCAGATCCTTTGAAAGTTCAAGCATCATCTCTGGTATCTTCCGAGTCCTCTGTTTCTGAACAGAGCACGGTTTCAAGCCCCAGCCTAGGAAGTGCATCAATACAGAGTTGGCTGCACCGAGCACAACATGCTAGTGCTTGTATCTTGATTTCTGGTTTTGCCAGTCTCCCGTGACAGTCCTCCTCCCCTCTCCCACACCTCTGGAATCCCCCACCATGCCTGGGGAACATCCAATTCAGAAGTGAGAACTCAATCAAGGATGTCAGATCTGACCTGTTTTGTCAGTCATCGCTGAAGTGGATGCTGTGCGCACCTCTGCCAGAGGACTTCACAATGGTAGGAAAGAAAATTACCTTGTCTATATTTCTCCCAACTCTACATTTAAACAGAACTGCTTTCTTCACTTTTGCATGTTATGTTTAATTTTTGAACTCACCAGGATGTTGCCTTTTTCCCAGAATCATCAGACTTTCTGCAAAAGGTGAAGTGGTTTTATTACCCTTGGAGAACATTGCAGAATTTTTGCATTCACGTACAATAGAGCATCAGATTAGACTTTCAGCCACAGAAATCGGCATCTGTCCTTTAAATATGGATTTTAAAGTAAAAGATTCTTTATCTTGCCTGCAGAGGTACAGAAGTAATTAAAAGTGAATGCTGCAGTTTACTAAGCAAAATTTCTTGTTGCAATGAAGGTGGCTTTTTTCCTCCGTCTGACACTCTGAGAGGTGGGGGAGGGGAAGAACAGGCAGTGTTAAGCTTATATTCTATTTTTATGGTAGAATTTTCACATGGATATTTGTATTTTAAAGACCATTTAGCCTTTTCAGACAGAAATGGCCTGGTACTGTGCAAAGGGATAAATGTTCTTCTAGTAATACTTTAGTTTTGATTTGGCCTGAATCACTAATTCTCAGGAAAATATCTCAACTCTTCATATCAAGATGGAACAATCACTTCAACTTAAATACAGGAAATGTTGGGCATAATAGCCATTACTTGCACAGATCTTGTTAACAAGAGCATAATTTCCTAATCACTCCCTTGAAAGCAAACCCAGATGATAGAAGCATAGTTGAGCTCCTGCCAAACACCTCAAGAACTCTGATTTCACACCCAAGATCCTGCAGGAGTGCCAGGATAACCTCAACTATTCAGTGAAAAAAAAAACCCAACCCTTAAGCACCATGCTTATAGTTTCTTATACTTGTATTTTTAAATACAAAAACTGTCAATTGGGATGGTACAAAAACTCGAGTAAGAAACAAGAGTGCAGGCATCTAGATGTGTTTGCACTACACAGCAAGGCGATACACAACTCTGCAGGCAATAATTGCCTTAGTGACAACATGCTAGTCCATCTCCCCATCCTCTTGAATTAGGCTTCAAGAAAAAAGAAAGTTGACCTTTTCTTTTTAAGATGTAGAGTAGTCAGTGGACAAAGGAACAGATTCTACTTTTTATTGGTGGTGGTCACTCTACCGCAAAGACATGTGTGTGATTTAATGAGGCATGCAAAGGGCTTTGATCTTGCATCATCTTCATGACGTGAGTGATGAAAACAGGAGTCTTCAGTGGTGGTGGAGGCTCTTGATATGTTGCCGTGATGTAAGAGGCAATTGCTGCAAGTCCATAGATGCGTGGTTTTCAATATAATGCATCTCTAATACAAATAAAAAATAAACGCTGTTAGACTTCCCTCAGGTTGTTACAGCGGTGCTTCTAAAAAGCAAGCAGTTGAGCAAGTTCACTCACAAAATGTTTGTAGACCATGTTGCAGGAACTGCAAATATTAGAGACAACTTTCATTTTATTTATCAACATTTTTCCCATTAACTTGTGAAACTATCACCTAGTTATGTACTTTTTTTTTTTTTTCTAAACAGAACACATGACAGGTTGACATAATTATTATCTTGCTCCAGAGGAGTTTTTTATAGGCTCTCAGAGTTTCTGGGTGGGATGAAGGGTGGAGCTAGTCATTTAGCCACACCCATGGTGAGGTTATAAAAGGAAGTTTTCTAGGAGAAAGCCCTTTTACACCAGTCTGTGACACCTGTGAGTTCTTTTAACAGGATTTTATCTTTAAAAACAAAAAAAATTCCTACTATGTCAAGGCCTCATAAAGGTTCCCATAGTGGAGATGCTCCTCTAGGTGCATCTTTGAAGCAGCAAGGTAAGGTAAGTCATGGAGTCTGCTTTACTACTTTAGTTCATTTTGCACATAATATTTCTGTGGTAGAGAGCCGAATATTAGCGTAGTTTAAAAGGTCTGTATTTTCTCTGCCATGCATAATTGGAGTTTTGTTCTCCATAGCTTTATATTCCTGTAGCAGTAACTCAAATGGAGATAAAACAACCAAAAAAATCCACGCCCAAATTTATTATAGTTTGGAGAGGTTGCTATTTGTCATTGGGTGGTCAGGCTTTCAAGACTGATGACTTTGAGGGCTAATTTGCACCACCTGTGCACAGCACTAAGGTTAATGTGGTGGTTGTAATTGTGCTGCTGTTTGTAAGGCACACCACTATTAATTTCTCAAGCATACAAATAAGAGATATGCTATGCTTTATTGCACAATTGCCGTGACTCAGTCATGACTTTTTGGTACACCCATGAATCTTGCCATATTTTTTCATTTATACTGTATCACAGTTTCCCTATGCATACATGCAAATAATTGCTTAGAAGCTCTTCTGTTCAGCAGAGGTCTCATGAGTTACTGTGGAAGTCTCTCAATGAGATTAGGTGCTATAAATATTTGTTTGCTGTTGAACACAGGTGTTCATGTTGGTACAATAATTCTGCAGACAGGTCTGTATCAGTTTACAAGATGACTGGGTGAAACCTTTCATAATCATCAACTGAAGTCAAAAGCATTGTTTCAAAAAGTGTTGGTGACAATGTAGGGTGTGTAGTGTGGATGTGTCAAGAATACTGGTCAGCATAAAAAAATGCCTGTCTCATTACACTTGTTACGTAGCTCTGGGCTTATTGCTGGTGTGATGCTAAAGTGGCGTTGTAAGGAATTGGAGAGAGGGGAATGAACTTTAAAAATACTTTTTAAGAGCTCCTTTCAGGCCCCTGGAAAAATGGAAGAATGTCTGGACTTCTCTGAAAACTTCATAAGCAACCAGAGACAGTTGTCTTAAAAGTTAACTTTTTCCTCTAGTTACTTTATCTGTACACAACTAGGTCAGAGAAGAGTAATAAGTTTTCTCTTGTGAGCCTTCAATTTGGAAGAACTAGAAGTCATGAATATTTTTTGTTATTCGTAGCTCCCCAAACACGGGAAGTATTTGAGGGTCACTAATCTACTAGCTGTTCTCCAGAGTATATGAGTATAACTACCACATGCTACAAAAATAACCAAAGTAGTGGTTTCCGCAAAAACGGTGGTTTTGATAGGTTCTCTTTTTCAAGCTGTAAACAAAAGTGTGACTTAATGTGGCTGGTGAAAAGCTGACTGACGACCTCTTGGGCAAAAGGCTATGATGTAAATTGGAGAGGCTGTCAGAGCATTTTGACTTTGTGTGGTTAGTAGACATGAGAAAATACATGCATCTTGTGTTTGAATAGACACATTTTCCACCTTGATAATGCTGTGGTTTTTCTTTGGAGCTTTTGCTGTCAGTATTAAACTTGTAGGATGCCTAATTTAAGCAGTGTGGTCATTTCTGCTGTTTACCATGTGTGTTTACTGATACGTAACAAATTGCGGCTGTGCTGGCTTGTGGTGAGTGGAGTCTTGTTTGACAGCACAGCCGTCTCCTGCAAGGGAGTCCCCTTGGCTTTATCCGCTGCCATTTTTCCTGGAGGTTGACATACTGCAGTTAGATTGTTAATAGGTATTTTTAAATGCATTGCTTTTATTTTAAGTGCCTGATGTAGACCAAACTCTTAAAAAATATCTGAAGTGATCTTTTATTGTATTAGTACAGTAAATAGGAGAGATGAAGGAAGCGGAAAATACTGTCAGTACTGGCAGAGAGTCTTTGCTGTCTCTGCTCTTGGGTACTTTTGAATAGGTTTTCTGAATCAGGGAGACAGTCTGAACTTTTTCAAGTGGGTAACGTTCAGTTACCTACTTCTTGGCATTGCTGTGTATCTTACCATGTGTTTGTAAATTTGGTCACCCCTCTAAGCAGGGATTAAAGTGACTCTGTCATTTTGTGAAGTGAAAAGCAATATTTATGGAATAAAACACTTATACAGGGTAGTTCTGATACTAACCTATTCAACACAAATGAGTTGAGGGACACCAACTCTCTTATGGCCGACTACTCATTGTATTTGATAAATTTAGGTAAATCTTCAAAAGGTTACTTTTAAGTAGCCAGAGTACAAGCCCTAGGGTGCCATCTTCCTCTCCTGATTAGATTTTTGAGGCCACATACTTACTAAATGCAGAAAGTCCACAAAGATGGCTTCTTGGTGGTGAGCTGAGTAATTAAGAGGCAGATGGCCAATGATAATCTCTTAGTAACTTCTTTCTTTGAGGTGGTGTATGAAGACTGACACTGAGAGCTGGATTACTCAGACGTGGTGTTCTGTTAGTCCCTTCACATTTCCATACTTACGCTATGAGAAGATTCAAGCACAAACCTTCGTCATATTTGGGTGGATACTAAAATTAAGTCTTGCTCTGGATTCTCCCTCATTAGCCCATGCGTGGCAACACAAGTGTGTTCAGAGCTGAGCTGGGGGGGGAAGTGGCGTGGCTTGCAGTTTTGGCTGGGGTGGGTGCAGGGCTGGTCACAGAGAAGGGGCTGGCATGGCTGGCCTGAGAGGGTCTAAGGGTAGCAAAGAGAAGGATGGGGAGAGCAGAGTGGAAAGAGAGGCCCTGTCACAACAGCAGCTTCTGAGTCTTGGCCTAGACTTTAAACCTTGCTGGCGCGGCACAGTCTTCAGTGTCTCTCCTTGTTTCCCTTCATTTCTTCCACTACTCACCAAGAAAGTGAGTTTTCTGGCTCCTAGCTGAGGACAGAAATGCGTTTTTCCCTACAGGACCCTTTTGGGTCAGCCAAAGCCAGTTTTACCTGTACCGCTGAGAAGACCCAAGCTGACACTGCTTAGCTGGGTGCCTTAACGCTTTATGAATCAGCACACCACTATGGATGCTCCTGTTCAGCTGTTGCTTACTTAGATTTTAGAATCCTGAAATCAGATGTGTTTTACAGATCCTAAAACCTCTGCAATTTCTTAAACATGACTGGATTTCATTAAAAATATTTTTTTTCTCAGGACAGTGCTGTCAGAGGAAAGAGTCATCTGGCTTTTGCTGTCCTAGTTTAGTTCAAGTCAAATAAGTTGCTGAGTTTAAACAAAAAGTCTTCTAGACTTCAGTTTTTTCAGGTTTTGTCCACCTAACAGTCATGTACATAGGCAATAATTTCCGTCACAAGGAAGAAGCCTTTCAGCTCCTTTGTGCAAGCTGGGAGGGGAGTCACAAAGGATGCAGCATACAGTGAAAACTCTTAGATAACTGAGATTTAAATAACAAACTGGGGAAGAAATATAGCTGCCAGTCAGATGCCACTTGGCCTGAGACAACGTTTTTGAGGTGTGTTTGTAAGATGCTTGAAGGCCACATCGGGTAAAGGATACGATTAGCATCCTGTGTATGACTTTAGGATGATTTATTGTCTCTGCTGCAGCAATAACCTTTCGTTGGGATGCAGGGACTACCGGGAACATGTGATCATGTTAGAAAACCAGACAGAAGAATCCTATGATGGGTTTGTCAAATGACAGGGAGCTTATTATGTAGCTGAGGAACAGACCAACAAGAAACGTTTGTCTGACTGATGGCAGTGATATCTCCCGTCTTTCTCTGAAAGGGACACGTAGCTACTGGTACAGTTTCTGTCCATTAAAACAATGTGGCACAGAGGAGTCGACGCTGCTTTGTTACAGCATTCAATGTGCCCTACTGCAAGGAATTCCAAGAGTTGCCTTCCGCTCTTTGGCCGTGAAGATCTTATTCCAGCTTTTGTTGAATTCAGACACATACTCTAAGACATAAATAAAATGTGTGTGTTGTGGAGTGGCCTAAAGGCATCCATTTAAATCCACAAAGGCTGGTGGTACAGGTATAGGACCTCTGAGTTATTTGCTGTATATGTCCTGCTGTGCAGTATCATGTTTATCTACGTGTTTTTTTCACGATGACGTATTTACATTAATAACTCGCTTCTAAAATGTGTAATTGCAGGGAAAGCTTTGCTCAGAGCAACATCTGAGGTAAAACTAAGTGGTATTTCTGCCTTGCTCATGGTCTTAGGGGTACAGACTGGTCCTGGAAGGTGCTGGCAAGCCCACTGAGAAGTAATTGATGGGAGCTGGCTATCAGCCTGCATGCTTGCAGAGTGCTGCAGCGAGGCCTGGAGCTGGTGTGAGCTTTATGGGGAAACCACCCACTCTTTTCTATTATATGCACATACATGAGGTGTTAGAGGCTTCCAGCCCACAAAGCTGATTTATTAGAACGTAAAAATACATGTTAGAAGGAAAAGCACTTACCAACAGGAGAAAGATCTGATAGGTGAGATTAAAGCTCTTTAATATATGCCTTCCATGCCCGACATATCCTGTGCAGTAGGGTCCTTCCCTCCTGTCTTTTCTAGCTCTCTAGTTTTTTGGCTTCTGAAGTTGAAGAAATCCTGCGCTGTCTTGCAGGAGAGTATATTTTCACTTCTTGCTGGGCTTGCCTTTTGATTTGGGCCCCTGGCATGAGCCCAGTATTTTCCTCGGGCATTTCCTGTTGTTCATTTGTGCATCGTGTTGCCCATGGAGGGGTTTCACTCCCAGCTTGCCCCATGACATGCACCCACAGCTAAGCCCCACAACAGTTAAATAAATAATGCTCTGCGTGTAAATAAACATAAAAACTCTTTCAGTTGGATTCTCTTGCTGTGCTACCAGGTACCTTTCCATTGGTATCAAGCAGAGACAAGCCCACCTCTTCTGGGATATGGACTGCCAAAACTTGTGGTTTTATTCCAAATCAACAAATCGACTGTAAAAGAAGCAGCAACTTGTGTGCTTGAATCTATTGAGTTCTTAATGTCAGAAAACTGTCACACTGGCTTGCATGTCCTGTTTTCCTGAGTGGAATAGTAGGGGGAAGAACACAGCACTTATAGCCTCTTCTTGTTTGAAGCATCTCTTACTGACTAAGGAAAGCAGTAGTATTTCTGGGATTAAAAACAGTGGACTTCCTAGTGTAACTTCGTGTTACTTGATTAAAATTGAGACACACCCAGTTGTAGTATTATTTATGCATCTAGCTTATCAAAATATATTATTTCATCGTTTTCATATTCTGGAAATTAAACTTCAACATCAATTTGTCATGAAAAAGGAGTAGGAAAGCTGAACCCTGGCAGTCTTCTCTGGGGTACAGCAGTTTCTCAAAACCAACACATTACACTGAGGGAGAACAGAATAATGCTGAAGTAAAATTAAGTGCTTGTGCTCTTGACAGGAAGAAGGCAGTTAGTTTGACAAGGTGCCAAACAGTGTCATCTGAGACCGTTGCAAAGACTTCCAGCTGTCTTGTGTATGCTGACTAAATCTCTGGGTGATACAGAATTTGTCCCTGTGAATATTTCACCAGCAGTGACCTTGCCTGATCTGGTTAATTCAAGTTCAAGTGCAGCTCGTTGCAATCTCCTGATGATAATATTGACCAAGACTGCATTTCTCTGAGCATTCTACCCAGTGCTGAAGATGAAGAGCTACTGGAGAGAGTCCAGCGGAGGGCTACAAGGATGGTGAGGGGACTGGAACATCTCCCCTACGAGGACAGGCTGAGGGAGCTGGGCTTGTTCAGCCTGAAGAAGAGAAGGCTGCGAGGGCACCTAATAAATGCTTAT
>Ga0065711_1041158_pt1 | contig 16368 bp, 2 predicted proteins | sample Hoacrofraction12_FD_59098 | JGI IMG/M metagenome (GOLD analysis project Ga0065711, IMG submission 59098) | Hoatzin crop microbial communities from Cojedes, Venezuela - Epithelial fraction 12 v2 (version 2) | ecosystem: Host-associated > Birds > Digestive system > Esophagus > Crop | place...
AGGGACCTGGGTGTCCTAGTGGACGACAGGTTAACCATGAGCCAGCAGTGTGCCCTGGCTGCCAAGAAGGCCAATGGCATTCTGGGATGCATCAAGAGGAGTGTGGCCAGCAGGTCGAGGGAGGTTCTCCCTCACCTCTACACTGCCCTGGTGAGGCCTCATCTGGAGTACTGTGTCCAGTTCTGGGCTCTCCACTTCAAGAATGATGAAGAGCTACTGGAGAGAGTACAGCGGAGGGCTACAAGGATGATAAGGGGACAGGAACATCTCTCCTATGAGGAAAGGCTGAGGGAGCTGGGCTTGTTTAGCCTGAGAAAGAGAAGGCTGCGAGGGGACTTTATAAATGCTTACAAATATCTGAAGGGTGGGTGTCAGGAGGATGGGGCCAAGCTCTTTTCAGTGGTGCCCAGCGACAGGACAAGGGGCAATGGGCACAAACTGAAGCACAGGAAGTTCCCTCTGAATATGAGGAAGAATTTCTTCACTCTGAGGGTGACGGAGCACTGGAACAGACTTCCCAGGGAGGTTGTGGAGTCTCCTTCTCTGGAGATATTCAAGACCTGACTGGACAAGGTCCTGTGCAGCCTGCTGTAGGTGACCCTGCTTTGGCAGGAGGGTTGGACTAGATGACCCACAGAGGTCCCTTCCAACTCCTACCATTCTGTGATTCTGTGATTCTGTGATTCTGTGATTCTGTGATCTCATAAGAAGTCTGCTCTGCATCATGAGATCCATGATAATCTGGTCTGTCCTCTTCTTACTGGTTACAAAGGTATTCCTTTAGTGGCTCATCAGTCAGTGTCCTGAGACTAGAAGTCCTTGTTATTGCCTCTATCTCCTCTTGTCCATTAGACTTTGTATATTTAAGTGTTAAATTTATTTCTTTTACTATCTTCTAATTAGTGCTTATGCTTAACAACCTTTAGTTGTTTTCCTCCCAAACTGGGTATGCTTAAGTTCCTGGTATCCACATATTCTTTACTTTCCACATATTCCTACATACACAGTCAGCTCAAGGGAAATAGAGCACCATCTTGAATTAGGTGCTGAAGTTGCTGAAGTTCTTAATGTATTAGACTGAACGGTAGCAGGAGTATCAGACACCTTTGGTTTGTGTAAATACTGAAAATATTTTCCGGATTGATTTCACATTTCATACTCTCCTATGCAATCTTTTCTGAGTGAAGACTTACTTTTAGCTTTGGAGGTAGGTTTTGTTTGTGTATTATTATTTTTTCCCTAGAAAATAGATCCCTATAGATCAGTTTAGTAGAGGACCAAAAGACATATCCATCAGACACAACCCACCCTCACCCTGCCGTCTGGCAGAAAGGATTAAAAATACCTCCTCATCAAAAAACATTTGTATCTTCCTCATTCTTTTACTGCCATGTTCCAAAAAATAAATACGTTTCCATCCTTATCCTGTGTCATCTGAAGATACAAAAGTAAAAAGTAATAGAAAGTAATCAGGACTGACAGGACAATGGCTTTTCATATGAAGTCAAATCTATATTGATCATTTGGTAACCCCACTGACATACTATAACTGATATTTTTTAGCTTGTTGTGTAAGTGAGGGGGGAAAAATGTAAAAAAAGAATATAAAGGAATTACAGAAAGCTGTGGAAAAATAGAATTAAGCAAAAATCATTATAATAAGATATAGTTGAACCATAACTGACAAGGCATGAGCTCTGGGTCAAATGACATTTTAAATTATAGAACTGGTGACCGCAAATAATAAATAGAGAGGTCTCCTGTTTCTTAATCATGAGCAGGCTTTTTGAACTGATGACAGCCTTAACGATATGTCATGATAAAGCTTAGAGATGAATGATAATCCATGAAAAGTAACAGATCTTGTCTAAGATAGCAAATTTTTTTTCTGCACTCATTACTTTTTTACTTCTATGCACATTGTTTTCTATTCATTTCTTTTCTTTTCTTCTCCCATTTGGCAAATTGTAAATAGAATCTACTTTTCTTGTAGGCAGCACATAAATAAGCCCAAAAGTCAAAAGTTTGCAAAGTCTACATATTTCTGTCTCTGTTATCTGCATAGAACTCTTAGGATGATAGCTTCCGTATCGGGGTGGAAGATATTATTTATTTAAAAATATTAAAATATGATACAGTCTGAGTTTTAAAATAACAGAAATTATATGTTTAACTTTACTTTTTTAATCTAAGATTGTGAAAAACAGAGATGAAAATAAAGTACATGTTCAAAAAGGTGCTCTCTACATGTTTCCCTTCCAAATGTATAAACAAAAATAAAGAGCCAAAGACTGTCAGATAAAAAAAACAAAACAAAACAAAAAAAATAAAGCTTTGATAAGGGAAATTAATTTTTAACTGGTCTGGTATCATATCTATAGACAAAAAGTATTTTTAAAATTTTATTACTTCTTTTTGATTTAAAAATAAGATGTCTATTAAAGCATATACTTCTGCCAGCAGTGATTTGTATAATTCCCATAACTGCTAATAGTAGTTATGCACATAAATCTCTTCTGATCTGAAGGAAAAAAAGAACTCTCATTTTTGAAAATGCATATTATTTAAACCACGAGACTGTATCAAGGCTTTAAGAGTCATAGCACTCCACTGAGTAAATTCCTGTCGGAGTATTTCATGGTGGTGAATTTTTTAACTTATCAAGCAAAATCCTCTTCTTAGTTTGTAATTTTGATTTCCATTTCTGTTTGGAACCGTTACAATTATTACCAATCTGCTTCAGGTACATGATCACAGAATCACAGAATCACAGAATCACAGAATATTAGGGGTTGGAAGGGAGCTCTGAGGGTCATCTAGTCCAATCCCACTGCCGAAGCAGGGTCTCCTACAGCAGGCTGCACAGGATTGCATACAGGCAGGTCTTGAATATCTCCAGAGAAGGAGACTCCACAACCTCCCTGGGCAGTCTGTTCCAGTGCTCCATTACCCTCAGAGTGAGGGTAATGGATGAGGTTCTTCCTCATGTTCAGACGGAACTTCCTATGCTTCAGTTTGTGCCCGTTGCCCCTTGTCCTGTCACTGGGAACCACTGAGAAGAGTCTGGTCCCATGCTCCTGACACTCACCCTTAAGATATTTGTAGGCATTGATAAGGTCCCCTCTCAGCCTTCTCTTCTTCAGGCTAAACAAGCCCAGCTCCCTCAGCCTTTCCTCATAGGGCAGATACTCCAGTCCCCTCATCATCCTCGTAGTCCTCCACTAGATGCTCTCGGTACTCCTAATGGGGCCTCACTGGGGCAGAGTAGAGGGGGAGGACCTCCCTCGACCTGCTGACCACACTCCTCTCAGTGCACCCCAGGATCCCATTGGCCTTCTTGGCAGCCAGGGCACGCTGCTGGCTCATGGTTAACCTGTCGTCCACTAGGGCACCCAGGTCCCTCTCCGCAGAGCTGCTCTCCAGCAGGTCAGCTCCAAGCTTGTACTGATGCGTGGGGTTGTTCCTCCCCAGGTGCAGGACCCTGCATTTGCTTTTGTTGAACCTCATCAGGTTCCTCTCTGCCCAACTCTCCAGCCTGTCCAGGTCTTGCTGAATGGCAGCACAGCCTTCTGGCGTATCCACCACACCTCCCAGTTTGGTGTCGTCAGCAAAGTTGCTGAGGGTACATTCTAACTCTTCATCCGCGTCATTGATGAAGAAGTTGAACAAGACTGGGCCCAGTACTGACCCTTGGGGGACACCACTAATTACCGGCCTCCAACTAGACTCAGTGCCACTGATGACAACCCTCTGAGCTCTGCCATTCAGCCAGTTCTCAATCCACCTCATCGACCACTCATCCAGCCCACACTTCCTGAGCTTCCCTTGAAGGATGTTATGGGAGACAGTGTCAAAAGCCTTGCTGAAATCTAGGTAGACAACATCCACAGCTCTCCCCTCATCTACCCAGCCAGTCATGCCATCGTAGAAAGCTATCAGATTGGTCAGGCATGATTTCCCCTTAGTGAATCCATGCTGACTACTCCTGACAACCTTCTTTTCCTCCACTTGCTTGATGATGACCTCTAGAATGAAGTGCTCCATCATCTTTACGGGGATGGAGTTAAGGCTGACTGGCCTGTCATTCCCTGGATCCTCATTCTTGCCTTTTTTGATGATTGGTGTGACATTGGCTATTCTCCAGTCCTCAGACACCTTTCCTGTCCTCCAGCACCTTTCAAAGATGATGGAGAGTGGCTCAGCAATGACATCCACCAGCTCCCTCAGCACTCGTGGGTGCATTGCATCAGGGCCCATGGATTTGTTGGCATCCAGCTTGCTTAAGTGATCTCTCACACAGTCCTCCTCAACCAAGAGAAGGTCATCCTTTCTGCAGGCTTTATCTCTTACCTCCAGGGTCTGAGATTCTTGAGGGCCTGCCTTGACACTGAAGACTGAAGCAAAGAAGACATTCGGTAACTCTGCTTTCTCTGTATCCTTCACTGGAACACCCATCTCGTTCAGCAGCGGCCCCACATTATCCCTAGTCTTCCATTTGCTGCTGATGTACTTGAAGAAGCTTTTCTCGTTGTCCTTGACATCCCTTGCCAGATTCAATTCCAGGTGGACCTTAGCCTTCCTTGTTGCATCCCTGCATGTTTTGACAGCATTGCTGTACTCTTCCCAATTGACCTGTCCCTCTTTCCGCATTCCATAGACCTTTCCCTTCCACCTGAGCTACGCTAGAAGCTCCTTGCTCATCCATGCGGGTCTCCTTCCTCCATTTCATTGATATAAGGCTATAACATTGGATGTGATTTTTCTAAAGAAAACGTAAGCTTGTACAGACTGTTGGCATCATTATTATGTCCCTCTTTAGTGAAACTCACAATAATATATATATGGAAGGCACAAGACTAATATCTTCTAATCATTTACACCTGGCAGAAAACTTCATATAACAAAGAAGTGTACAGTGAAGCATCTACAGTATTTCTTCAGTGTTTTTCAATTAGTGTCTGATTTTGCATCTCAGTGGAGTAAAATAACAAGAGAAAGATTTTTTGCTAAGAAAATTACATTGGTTGGTACGTTTTTTGTTTTATTTTTTTTCATTTTACTAACCAATTTACAGCTCAAGTATATTTTTTATTTCAAGTAACATCTTTCTAGACTTGTCAGAGAGCTTAAATAAACTAATATATAGCATCAAGATTCAGTGGTTTTTCCTTCGCAAATGCTCTCTGTATTGGGTTTGCATAGCAACATTTTGGTATTGGGCCCTACAGGGGTTGTTTCTGTGAGAAGCTGCTAGAAGCTTCCCCTACATCTGATAGAGCCAGTGCCAGATTGCTCCAAGATGGACCTAGTGCGGGCCAAGGTTAAGCCAATCATTAGCAAAGGTGGTAACGTCTCCGTGATAACATATTTAAAAAGGGGAAATAATCTCTGCACAGCTGCAGCCAGAAGAGAGGAATAAGAATATGTGAGAGAAACAACTATGCAGACACCAAAGTCAGTGAAGAACAAGGGCAAAAATATGCTCCAGGCACTGGAACAGAGACTCCTCTGTGTCCTGTGGTGAAGATCAAGGTGAGGCAGGCTGTCTTCTGCAGCCCATGGAAGTTAATGGTGGAGCAGATATTCACCTGCAGTCCATGGAGGACCCCACACCACAGCAGGCATATGTGCCCAGAGAAGGAAGTGACCCCATGGAGACCATGAACTGGAGCAGGCTCCTGGCAGAACTTGTGACCCAATGGAGAGCGGAGCCCGAGCTGGAGCAGATATGCTGGCAGGACTTATGACCCCGTGACGGACCCATACTGGAGCAGTACATGAAGAACTGCAGCCCATGGGAGGGACCCACATCGGACAAGTTTGTGAAGGACTGTTTCATGTGGGACAGACCCCACGCTGGAGCAGGGGAAAAACGCGAGGAGGAAGGAGCAACAGAGACAATGTGTGATGAACTGACCACTACCCCCATTCCCCTTGTACTGCTCGGAGTGGGGAGGAGGTAGAGAAATTGAGAGTGAAGTTGAGCCCAGGAAGAAGGAAGGGGTGGGTGAAAGGTGTTTTAAGACCTGGTTTTGTTTCTCATTATCCTAGTCTGATTGACTGGTTAAAATTGAATTAATTTTCCCAAATCATATCTGTTTTGCCTATGATGGTAATCGGTGAGTGATCTCCCTGTCCTTATCTCAATGCACAAGCCTTTCGTTTTCTGTCCTCTGTCCACCTGAGGAGGGGAAGTGATAGAGCAGCAAGGTGGGTACCTGACATCCAGAAAAGTTCAACCTACCACATCCTCTCTTCCAAAATTACAGCAATAGCTGCCACTGGAATTATTTATATGACTGCAGTTATACAAACCTGCAAGCTCAAACCTTTGTAAAACATACCTTTCCTCTGCAAATGCTTCCTACTCAAATCAGAATTTCCCTTTCTTAATGTATTTACATGTGCATGTTCCTGATACATGCTAAGAGACTTGAAATGATCCTTCTGTATTGTCCTCCAGGAACTAATTGCATGAAAAAGATAAAAAGAAACAAAACCTCAGATTAATCTCTTTGGCTTGGTGCAAACTGATATAATCTAAATGCAGGACACCTATTTGGGAATACATTATCTGACAATATTTTGATCCCAAATTCTGTATGTCTTTAACAAAAAGACATCCTAGCTGGAGTGGACACAATAGGTGTCTACAATTCTTTCTTCATAGAATTATGGAATAGTTTGGGTTGGAAGGGACCTTTAGAGGCCATCTAGTCCAACCCCTCCTTCAATGAGCAGAGACGCCTTCAACTAGATGAGGTTGCTTAGAGCCCCATCCAGCCTGACCTTGAATATTTCCAGGGATGGGCCTTCTACCGCCTCTCCGAGAAACCTCTGCCAGTGTTTCACCTCTCTCATGGTAAAAAATTTCTTCTTTAAAGCCTGTCTAAATCTATCCTCTTTTAGTTTAAAACCATTACCTCTTGTCCTACTGCAAAAGGCCTTAATACAAAGGTTGTCCCCATCTTTCTTATAACCTCCCTTTCAGTACTGAAAGGATGCTATAAGGTCTCTACGCAGCCTTCCCTCCTCCAGACTGAACAACCCAACTCTCTCAGCCTGTCCTCACAGGAGAGATGTTCCAGCCCTCTGATCTTTTGTTGGCCCTCCTCTGGACTTGCTCCAACAGCTTCATGTCTTTCCTATGCTGAGGGTTTCAGAGCTGGACGCAGTACTCCAGGTGGGGTCTCATGAGAGCAAAGTGGTAGAATCACCTCCCTTGACATGCTGGCCACAAATTTTTTGATGCAACCCAGGATACGGTTGGCTTTCTAGGCTGCAAGTACACATAGTTGGCTCATGCCAAGCTTTTAATCCACCAGCACCCACAAGTTCTTCTCCTCAGGGCTGCTCTCAATCCCTTCATCCCCCAGCCTGTATTGACACTCTGAGTTGTCCAGTATCAATGGGTGATATACATGAGTTGCATTTTTTCTGATCTCTTCCATTTATAAGCAGAGAAAGCTTACAAAGAGATGAGCTGAGGAGTATCTGAGTTAGGATTGCTCATCCATAGAAAAAGGCCATAAGTTTTACAGCCTGAAAATATAAGTCCCGGTCCTAGGTCTGTTATTTCTAGATATTGCAAAGATTTCAAGAACTGACTAGAATTTAAGGAAATATGTAAGCCTTTCAAAGCTCAGAGCCTTGAGGTGCCGTCCTCCTGAGGCTGAATTGATCCATTTGAAGAGAGATTGTAATGATTGACATATTAGGGGCTATGACATCTCCTCTCTCTCCTCTAGAGGACACAGAATATCAGTCTCACATTAAAGGGAATAAGGGTACATTTTAGTGAAGGAAATTATAGTGGTGATAACACTGCTTCATTCAGAATTAATAGCCATTTCTCAAAGTCAGACAATCACACTAACAAAACACAATCTGTGAAATCTTAGATCAAATACAAAGAAATAATTCTCTTTAATGATAGTAAGATAATACTTAAATATGTGGCAGTACTGTGTAGGATACCACAGCGATCAGTACTGCACACCTGATTCTGAAGCAGTGGGTACTGTGCAACTACTCCTTTTTGTGGTAATGCTATACACGCTTTAAAGACAGCTCCATTATTCTATCAGTTAAGGTAACTTAATTGTTTTTTTTCCACTACTATAACAGTAATTATTTGTTGATCAGACTTGCTCTGTGTTCTCTGGTATTACCTTGTTCCTGTATATTCAAGGCTCTTCCTATCTTGTGCTCCTGGTGATCTACAGCCTTGTGACAGTTTGCTTATACATTGTTATTCTAAAGTCATTGATAGTTCAGTATACAAAACAAAAGTCTTTGAAAGCAGAGAGATAAAGCAAGTGCACATACAATAATTTCTAAGCAACCTGTTGGTATCTAATTACAGCAATGTTACTAGTCTGGGTTAGATTTCTATTTTTCTTTACTTGAGTTATTACACTATTTTTTGTAAAGGTCAAAAGAATTGACATAAATTGTTGCTTTTTAATGATGCAACTAATACTGACTTGCATGACAACATCAACATAAATTAATTGTGGGATTCAGAGGGACTATTTGTAAATAACCAAAATTAGTATGGGAGTGTTTATCAGTGTGTTATGGTTTGGCTGCGACCGGCAACAACAGCGCCACGCGGCCGCCTCTCCCCCCGCTGGGGTGCAGAGAAGAATGGAAAGAAACAGGCAGAAACTGGTGGGTTGGGATAAGGGCAGTTTAACAGAACAGCAGACAAAGGGAACAGTAACAACAACGATACAGATAAGGAGAATACACAACACAAGTTGCACAACACAGAGAGCTGCTCTCCCGGACCTCCGCCACACGCTCCGGAATCGCGAGTGAGTTCCCACTGCCCAGCTTCCCCCCACTGGAACCCAGCATGACAGCACATGGTATAGAATACCCTGCTCTGTTTGGCCAGGTGGGGTCAGCCTGCCCGGCTGTGCCCCTTCCTGGATTCTGGTGAAAATTAACCCTGTCCTGGCCGAAACTAGGACACAGTGTCGTGGCGTAATCCAGCAGCCAGAAACTAACTGCTAGATAGGAGCTTGCTCACACCCTCCCTTCTGCCCCAGCAGGATGGAGAGGAGAAATGGACATAAGGTATAACTTGTGGGTTGAGATAAAGCCAGTTTAATAAGACAACAAAGGTAATACTAGTAATGATGATAATAATAAAGAATATGCAAAGCAATCTATATATAATACAATTTTTCTCGCGACTCGATGACTGATTTGCGGTTAGTCCCTGAGCAGCAATCACAGAACACAGAAATCACACATTTTTGTGAATTTTGCAAAGCTGTTGAAAAAGAGTGAACTCCCAGCAGAAAGAAGATTTGAAGTCACAGAAGAGAAAAAAAAAGATAGCTTCCTGCTCCCAGCCAACCCCCACTCCTAAGCTGTGCATGTCTGTGGTATGAAATATTTCCATTGGCCATCCTGGGCTATCTGCCTGGCCATGCTCTCTCCCAGCTCCTGCACACCTGCTCATTAGCTGAATATGAGAAACTAGAAAAAGGTCTTTGATATCGTAGCAGCAACTGAAAACATCAGTGTTATCAACATTCTTCTCATACCAAATTCAAAACACGGCAGGTACTGAGAGAGAAAATAACTCTGTCTCAGCTGAAACCAGGACAACCAGGTAAATCTGTTGTAAATCGGTATGTCCTAATAGTTATGACATTCTAACTTTTGCATTTATTTGCCTCCTTAGGAAAGTTCTGAGAGCAAAAATGAAAATAGTGAGGGTAATTTTTATGGAGCTGCTATGTCTAACAAAAACACTGTTTACATCAAATAAGGCCAAGTTCTACTGAATTAATTTACTGAAGTTATTTAACGATGACAGAAATTAAAATTATTCACTCAAAAAATCCTCAATTCTGTCTTCACAAGATTGTGTTCACACATGCAGATGTTAAACTCTAAGCTACTTTGCTCTTCCATTAAAAAATAATAAAAAAACAAAATCTCCCCCTAAAAAACCCACATACTTTGAAAGCCTTGGCCCAGTCTTTCCTCACAACTCGTTCTTTAGTTCTTTTTGTTATCTGAGGAGCAGGAATAAGACTTGATTTGTCATTTGTACCATGCTGTTGATCAACACTTGACAGTTATCATTTTGGTTAGTTATGCTTTAACAGACTGCTTCAGAAGACAGCTATAGATGTTAAATATTCTAAATCACTCCTTTACAAAATTTGGTTTGATTCTTTGCTGTGGTTAGCTCTGTTCCACCTTCTTCTTGCTCTAGGTATTGGTCTATTCTTGATAGTTGTATTAATGATAATGGCTAAACAGATGAACTTCTCCAAATCAGGAAGACTCATCCTGATCTGAATGGGGATGTTTCCCACAGCCATCTGGCTGTGATCTCGTATGATCTCAAACAAGTGAAGTCTTAATCATGGCTCTGTGGTTGAAGCTTGCTTTTGATTTTTGTCCATCTTCTGTTCAAGAAAATCTGCCAGTAATCTACCCATTAGCAAAAAGATACTGGCATTGCTGTGACACACCAACATTTAGTATCACAGAATTTGTGGAACTGCATTATGTGTCAAAAAGGAGAATGTACAATGAACTTGTTATCCTGAATCAGTTGCCAGAAGACAGACATTTTTACTACAAAAGCACCATCACCACCAGCTTTAATTGTCACGGTAATTGGCAGTTCTAGCAGAAAGGCTAGCAACTGAAATAATATAGGATTCCAGTTATTTAAGACAAGGTTTTTGAAAGAAAAAAAAAAAGCATGTCAGAACAATAGTGTGAAAGAAGACCATATATCTTCTCTCAGCTGAATTTATTGCTTCACTTCTAACCACTGGCTTTTAATAAGCAGGATTTAAACTCATTTCTATGTTTCTACTGCCTGACTAAAGATCTCTTATCTAATCTTTAAGAGAACAGAATTATATTATTTTTAATCCCAATTTTAATTTTAAAAAGCATATTCCATGAATAGGAATCAAAAGCAGATTTTCATGGTGCTATCTTTGTATTTGTTCAAGCAAAAATGGTATTTTTCAGAGGGTTAAATGAATAGTAGTGAATCTTGGAATGCTGTCAGAATCGGATACACTTCTATGTGATTCCAAGGTTCACATCTGCATTCTGATCCAAGCAGAGAGCTACAGCTTCTTTTCAGATGTGTGTTTGCAATTATAGAACACTACTATGAAGGCCTGGACACTGTGAAGTATTGCTTGTCATACAATATTCTCTCAGACTGAAATGTCTCTATTAATGTACAAACACTGGGTCTGAAGATTGACAGTGTGCTTGCTGTGGAAAGTGATGTAGAAAAATAAGCACAAGATGTAGCTGTGAAAACCTTCCGCTTTCAAAGCAATCAGGAGGAAAAAGGCTCAGTATATATGACCCTCCACTGAAAACAAAGTATTAGTCTTATTTGGTATGTGTCAGCCTTTCCAGAGATGTACCAGTTTCAATCAACGAGGGATAACACCTACAAAAAAGCACCTGTAGGGTTATTAAGAGTGTATTTAGAAGGGAGAGTTAAAAAATTCAATATTGAAAAATACCTAATTCCACTGTAAGAGAGAGCTAGATACAGTTCTGATGTAGATGAGGATCCATCCTAGTTAGTAACAAAATATATGAAGGTTGTATGGGAGCAAAACAGCATACATGCCATTGCTTTTATAATGCTTTATAATGGTTATATTGTGGTTATAATCACTTGAAATACATGAATTATGAAGACCAGTTTCAAAAACTATGTTTACCTGTCTGTGATGTACGCACTAACTTCAGGTATTCAGTACAGATTTCCATTTTTCTTTTGAATTGGGAAACAGATGTTTACTACTTCAGCTTGTCCTTTCTGTTTAGTCCATTATGTATTTGGTCTTTAAACATTCTTTTCAGCAACCTTTCTTCTATTTCAAAATTCATGCAAAATTAATTTTGCACTATAAAGTGACATTCATGTGGTCACAAACAAACGTCTCTCTAGAGAGAAAATAACATAGCCAACATATGTCCGACAATAACACATCTAACGTGTCGCTAATGTATCTAACACTGTAGACGTAATGATAGGAGAATTCTATTCTGTAGGCACACATCACGACCCAGATATCCAAGTCAAGAGCAGGCTTGCTTAACAAAACAGAGAAAGAGCTGTTTGATTTAAATCTTCACATGTCTTGGACAGTTATTGTGACAATCTTAATACACCTTTTCCATCTATATATGTAGATAAGCACCAATGACCACAGTGGATGGTTAGCAGATTACGAAAACCTGAAGAGAATGAAAACAGTAAAATAATTATATTTGTGTTGTACAAGAAATATTCACATTAGGAGTTATTTAACATTGTGTAGGATACTACTTAACAATGAGTCAACACAATGAATGTCTTTTTTTCCGTTTCCTTTTCACTTTCCTCTGCTAACACAGTGCAAAAACATTTCAAGGGCTGAAGAAAAGTTCAAACTTTTAAATACATCACAATATAATAACTTCTCTCTTCAACCTCTCAGAACAGAGTATCTGCATATCTGCACTGGTTGATCCACTTCCTACCCTTTCTGGATTGTCTCACATACTAGAAATTTTTTGTAAATTATTTTTTTTTTAATAATAATAGTAGTGTAAGAAAGAAATATGTGTTTCCTTGAATAAGCTAATTATACTTGAGGACTTCCCTTCCCCTTCTAATTCTCCCATTTCTACAGAAAGAAACTGCACTCAGTTGTTCTCAGTGTTGTAATATATTTTGCATTCCTTAAGTTAAACTCAAATTTAAAAATCAATTTATGTCTATATTTACAAGCTATGTAATTTATTGGAAAATATTTAAACATGGTTTTGTGTAACAGGCATTTTTCAAAGGATTTCAGATCAACCCATTCATGTAGAGCTCCAAAATGTGTTCTTTTTAATGCAAAACTAATGAGATGTACTGTTTACAGCAGCTCTACTATTCTATTTTGTCAAGAGGAATAGAAACAACTACTGTACATTGTCCTTTTCATTGGTAGCTACATAACTACTGTGATACCAAGAGCATTCTATCTGTGTTTCTAGGCTTGAAAATTGAATAGAAATAGCTTTGGCAAGGAGCTTGCTGAGTACTGTGAAGACATTATTTCCATAGGGCTTGCTGCTTCATTACTTTGGAACACAGTATATAATTCAGACTTCACAGGATTATTTTCTGTATAGATGGTTAATGCTTTAATGCGTAGGGAAGGCAACTTTCCTGCTCTGACTCCCCCTAGTTCAGTCAAATCTGAGTATCTAGACAGAGCTATCTGTGTGCTAAACTTCTCCACCTTCCTTTTTTAATTCTGGAGACTTTTCAAGTGGCTATTTGACAGATCAACAGCAATGCATGGCTTAAGGAGATGGTTGACTGAAAGCTGAACTTTATGGGACTGGAAATTCTGAAAATACATGCAAGAGATCACGGAGAAAATAAATGTTTCCAAGCACTATTTTGTTCCATTGGAAATGAGTAATAAAACCCATTTCTCTATGTGTTCAGATGTTCAAAATAGAAAAAACAACTATTTGTGTATGTAAAGGCAGTAGTGTCCCAAGCAAGATTTACTGTGATAAATTAATCTTCAAAGTAAGAAATGTAAACCATTCTTGATTTTTTATTTGTTTCATATTTTGTTTGTAATCAAGATTCATCAGCATATTTGACATTCTGACAAGGAAGGAGAATGGAATATGATTTACTTTGAACTTCATTCAAAATATTTATCAGAAATAAAAGTGTTACTGTTGAAATACATGATAATGCCAAACTGTTTCTACAGTTCTACACATTTACATAAAGTTTATACAAATCAAAAGACATTTTCGCTAAAAACATAAATTATATTTCTCCACAGTGTCCAGATTTACATACGGACCACTCAGAAATACTCACAGTAAGATGCTTCCTTTAGCTTTTATTACTATTATATGAACTCAAAAAACCCAGTTATTGGTGAACTTGATCTGCCCTTACTACTCATTTTACCTACCAATGAATCTGAAGATTCCATGCTGCAAAGCACGGAATATGCATGGATTCATTCTACTAAATTTAAGCACACATTTAAGAGCACTCTTCACTCTTTGTACTCTTTGTAAAAAGAAATATGAATCAAATTAGATGCAGATTACCTAAAGCACACGGCAATCTGAGGAAGTCTAGGTTGCCTAGTCTTTCAAATGAGATGTCATGAATAGATGTTCAGAATTATACTGGATGAGTCTGAGTCATATCTTGCAATAACAGCTGGACTTGATAAATTTCACTGACATCAGAGATGCTGCGTAAGGCTATAGAGCATTTATTTCTGCAGGTACTACCAAGGCCTGAACATATGTCTTGAGGCATTCCTACCTCTATGTAGATAAATGCCTTTAATACTGCAAAGAATTGGACCAGTCATGGATGGAAAGATGAAGCCAAGGGCACATCAGCAAGCAATAAGTGGTATGGGTGGCAAACTGCAACCACATGAGAACAGAAATGACTTTTGAAGTGAGAAGTCAACAATAAATGGCATTGGCAAGCTATTTGACATGATGGAGACATCACAATAGTAAATTTAGCCAAGGAAAAAGTATTTGTAAAATCAGGACTTCACAGAAAGTCTATCTAATATTAACTTAAGTTCTTACAACAATGGAAAACAGAGTGTTAGTGTGACTACTCGGGGAAAAAGAAATAAATTGTTTTTCAGTGAGGTACAGCTCTTGACTCAGTTACAAATTCCACAAATTCCAGAACTATCATAATTAAGATGGTACTGACAAGAGCTTTTAAACAGTTAAGCACTGAAAAGTTTTTTACAGATTTGCAGCAGTTCTCATCAAATGAGACATTACATTTTCAAGCTCACTTTTCTAACCTAAAGAATTTGTAATATTACATTGCTGACCTAATGTTTTCTTTCTGTAGAGAAAATTTTAATGAGATAAGCAAATGATGTGTGTTGCGTGGTACAACTGAAGCATTAAAAAGTCAGTAATAAATGATCACATGTACTATAGATTTTGAAAAATGAGCTCGAACAAGTCTTTATTAAAGTCATTATTTCTCTTATCGTAAATCACGAAGGCTTATTTTTGCTCAGTAGATGTAAGGCAGTCAAGGACAACTGTTTAAAATTTGTCCTTGCTTGTAATTTACTGCACAAGAAGTTTCTCGTTTTTTCTTGACTAATACAGAACAGTAGTACTCTGTGTGTTATTGTAATGTGTAAAATATTTAGTAAGATGAATAGAACTACCACTCTAAAACATGCTTGAAAAATACTTACAATCACTGTTGTGGGGTTTCTGGAAGAACAGGGACATATTGTGAGAAACCCAGACACTCTGAATAAGGACTCGATCGGTTTGTAGCATCACAGGCTTCAAGTAGCACAGGCCTCAAGGCCTTTCTCAGGCCGGCTGTGGGAAAACAAATCTTTCCCAGGCTGGCAGTGGGAAAGACAGTCATTTTCAGGCCAGCTGCAGGTAAACAGTCGTTCTATGAATAATGACCAATCATAGTTTGAGTACTGCTTATGTAACCCGGGTGTTTTATTGACAGATGTTTTATGTGTAGTGACTAATCATAACCGAGTGCTGTCTATATAATCCAGATTCTCTGCTAATAAAGTTGACCGTTATGGATCATATTGGTCGAGTTGTTGAGCCTGTGCCACAACACACAGTGTCATATAAAAGTAGGAATGGGTTTGAAGTACCAGTATGGAGAGAAACAACCAAACATTTTTTATTCTTAGAAGTACTTTATAAAAACTGTATAGTTTATCTATCTACCTGAGCCAATTAACAAGCTTGCACTGTACTGCAAGGGTTTCATATTGTTGCGGGGGCCATCGATGCCTTCTCTAGCAATTGTTATTGAAACATTTGTGCAAACTGACGTTGTCTGAGCCATTAAGACTTCTTCAGCCTGTTCTGGATCTTAGAGATTAAGAATCTGGGACTTTACATACTTACATGAAAAAAAGAAATAAATAGAGATGTCTCCTATTTTTCTGTAGTTCTACTCTGGAGACTAATTTAGTGATCTGAAGCCACGAGGAACAAATTCAACACTTACATTTTATACCCATGTTTTACCATAAACTTATAGCATCTATGAACAGCGCATAAGCATTTACATACACACACGTAATCCTTATCACAGGTATACAGCAAGCAGAATTTTTTTGTCTCAATCACAATATATTGTTTTGGTTTCGGCTGCCGCCGGCAACAAAAGCGCCACGCGGCCGCCCCTCCCCCCGCCGGCGTGCGGAGAAGAATGAAACAAAGCGAAACAGTAACAACAACAGTACAAATAAGGAGCAAAACACAACAACGAACCGCACGACCCAGACAGCCGCTCTCCCG